>Ga0209061_1000225_pt1 | contig 175096 bp, 157 predicted proteins | sample Coa_R1_10_FD_187157 | JGI IMG/M metagenome (GOLD analysis project Ga0209061, IMG submission 187157) | Surface soil microbial communities from Centralia Pennsylvania, which are recovering from an underground coalmine fire - Coalmine... | ecosystem: Environmental > Terrestrial > Soil >...
CGCGAGACATCCCGGACAGCTGTCTCAAGACATACCGGGCACTACAGGCTTGCTTAGGGCTTGGTAACCCTTGGCTGGGTCGATGGTGCAAGTGCCGAGCAGCTCGCCGTGCTCGGTGAGCACGCGGGCGTCGCGCTCGGCTATGAGCAGCAGGACGCGCCGGCCGGCGACGGCTCCAAAGGCAGCTCCAAGGACGAAGCCCTCTGCTCTGCGAGCGTGCAACGCAGCCCCCGCGGGCTGAGGGTACGCTGGCCCCGAGCCTTGTCATGCGCGTCTTGTTCATCGAGGACGAGCAGCGCCTCAGGGAGGCGCTTTGCCGGGGGCTTTCGGAAGAGGGCCACGAGGCAGTAGGGGTGGGCACCGGGACCGAGGGCCTCGAGCTTGCCGCGCAGCAAAGTTTCGACGTGATCGTTTGCGACATACTCCTTCCTGGCGTCAACGGGTTCCAGATCGTGCGCAAGCTCCGAGAGCAGGCCATATGGGCCCCAGTGCTCATGCTTACGGCCAAGGACGGCGAATGGGACGAGGCCGAAGCCCTCGACGCGGGCGCTGACGGGTACCTGACGAAACCGTTTTCGTACGTAGTTTTGAAGGCGCACCTGCGGGCGTTGGCGCGCCGTGGGGCCAAGGTGGCCACGTCTCCGTCAGAGGTGTTGCGCGCAGGGGACCTGATCTTGGACCTCCGCGCGCGCCGGTGCGCGAGAGGTGGTACGGAGGTAGAGCTTTCTCAGCGCGAGTTCGACCTTCTCACTGAGCTGCTTTCCAACCTTGGCAAGGCTGTGGCAAAAGACGAGCTGATGCGCCGCGTCTGGGGGGCTGACCTCGACCCGAACATAGTCGAGGTTTACATTGGCTACTTGCGGAAAAAGGTTGACGCCCCGTTTGGCCGCCGGTCGATCGAAACCGTGCGGGGTTACGGGTACAGGCTGGTGGTCGATGACCGAGCCGTCCACAGGCCCTAGGCGTTCGCTGCGGGTATGGCTCCAGCTGTTCGGAGCGGTGAGGGTGCGCGCCGCCTTGGTCTCGGTTGCGATAGTCGGCGCTGCGTTTGCGCTCGCCGCCTTCGGCGTCACCTCCATGCTGAAGGGTTCTCTCTACCAAAGTGCCACCAACACGGCGCGCGCTGAAGCCCTGGCGCTCACTTCTGTGGTCGCGAACCACGGAGAAGCAAGGCGCCATTGGCTGCCCATTTCGGAGGAAGAGATGGCTGCTCAGCTGGTCGGGCCGGGGGGGACTGTCTATCGCTCTAGCCGCAACGTCGCAGGCCAGCCTGTGATGGCCGACCTTTTCCCCGCGCCTGGAGCGTCGGCCACAGCCTCGAGGGTGGTGCTCAAGCTCCGACGCTTTACTCACGTCGACCTCGACCTTGACGAGCGCTTTGTAGTTGTGGCGGAGGGTTTCCGGAGCCCCTCGGGCCCTAGGGCAGTACTCGTCGCTTACTCCCTCGGTACAGCTGACCACGCTGTAGGGCTTGTCAGGCTGGCCTTCGCCATCGCCTTCCCCCTGCTCGCCGTCCTGGTGGGCCTGCTCGTCTGGTCCCTTACCGGCTGGGCACTGCGTCCCGTGGAGGCTATCCGTTCGGAGGTGGCGGAGCTGTCCGCAACGGACTTGCGCCGGCGTGTCCCCGAACCGAGCGCGACGGACGAAGTGGGGCGCCTCGCCAGGACCATGAACGAGATGCTGGCGCGCTTAGAGGACGCCTCCAACCGCCAGCGCCAGCTCGTCGCAGATGTCTCGCACGAGCTGCGCAACCCGCTCGCCGCCCTGAAAGCACAGCTCGAGGTGGCTGCCGAGCACCCGGCTCGGGACGCTGCGGCCCTCCTGCAGGGGCCTATGGCTGAAGTCGACCGGCTGAGCCAGCTGGTAGAGGACCTGCTGACCCTGGCTCGCTTCGACGAGGGCCTCGTCCCTCTTCGCCTCTCGGAAGTGGACCTGGACGAGTTGGTCCTGGCTGAGGCCGAGCGGTTGCGCCAGTTCGGGTCGGTTGAGGTTTCCGTGAAAGAGGTCGGGGCGGCCCGTGCGGCCGGCGACGAGGCTCAGCTCGCCCGCGTGGTGCGAAACCTTAGTGACAACGCCTGTCGTCACGCTCGCTCGAACATTTCTTTCTCGGTGCGGACCGGCCCCGGTTACTGTGAGCTTGTAGTGGCCGACGATGGCCCAGGCGTCCCCGAAGTTGAACGGGAAAGGATCTTCGACCGGTTCGTCCGCCTCGATACGGCCCGCGCCCACGAGGGTTCAGGTGCTGGTCTGGGCCTCGCGATAGTCCGGGAAATAGTCGCAGCCCACGGGGGTAAGGTCTGGGTCGAAGGGGGCCTGGGTGACCGTGGCGCCGCGGGCAGCGGCCTTGGGGGTGCCCGTTTTGTGGTGAGGCTACCGTCACAAGGGCCCGCCAAGTGCCGGCGCCCTTCGCCCCTAGGCGCGGCCAGCGCCGGCGTGGCTCGCTGAACCGCCTCCAGAAATACTCTGCCTAGCGCTCGCTGGCCTCAACGTGGTAGTCCCAGTAATACCTGCTCGGAATTGGCTCAGCAAGCTCTCAGGGATTGTCAGGGCATATAAGGCGCTGGTGCTGGGCAAACGTCAAGATGGCCGGCCTACCTCTCAGGGTTTCCTCAGGCCGTTGCCACACCACATTGGCCAGTGGCTACAAAGTGTGCACCTCAGGTACACCTCAGGTACAAACTTGACTGGAAGGAGATAAAGGAAAATGAAGCTTGACCTTTTGCGTAAAGTGGTGCCTGGCGTCGTAGCACTTGGTCTTGCCGGCGGGAGCGTCTTGTTTGCGAGTGCACCCGCCTTCGCCTCGACGCATTCTCATGTTGACGCTCACGTCGCCGCTACGGCGGCTAAGTCGAAAAAGCCAGTCGTAAAGGCGGGCAGCGCCTGCACCAAAGCCGAGCTTGCCAAGACGGCTCTGGTGGGCAAGTCCACCCTCGTCTGCGAAAAGGTGGGCAAGGGCTTCAAGTGGGAGCTCAAGCCTGCCGCCAAGCCGGTGGCCAAGAAGCCGGTGGCCAAGAAGGCCGCCAAGGCTGCTGCCACCAAGGCCAAGAAGTGAGCTAGGCGGCGGGAAAGCGCCGGCGGCCCAGCAAGCCTTCGTCCCTGGCCCGGGCCGCCGGCACGCCCACCGTTTGCAGGCACGCTGGCCCTTTGCCAGCAGCAGCGCATGTCCTTGGCACCTACGGCCCGCGCCTCGTGGGGTTGTTCCTGGCAGGTGCTAAAAGGGGGCACGTGCTAAACCCGTGTAGGTGCTAAAACAGGGTAGGTGCTAAAACAGGGTAGGTGCTGAAACGGGCTAGGTGCTGAAACGGGGTTGGTGACATTGTCAGTTGCAGAAGGGGCGCCGGCATACCTGCGCCTGGGCCCGGGCGACCAGGTAGCCGTGGCCGTGCGCGAGCTGGCGGCGGGCGACGAAGTGGTGGTAGACGGACGGTCTGTCCGCCTGCGGGGCCCAGTGCCCGCAGGCCACAAGTTCTCCTTGTGCGAGGTACCAGCCGGGACCGAGGTGCGCAAGTACGGCCAGGTCATTGGCTTGGCGTCTCGTGACATCTCCGCCGGTGAGCACGTCCATACCCACAACCTTGGTTTTGCCGCCCTGGAGAGGCCCGCGGCGCCCGGCTCGGGCCTAGCGCCGCAGGCTCAGGTGCCGCCTCAGGCGCGGGCCACTTTCTCGGGCTTCGTTAGGCCTGACGGGCGGGTGGCGACCCGCAACTACATAGGGGTGCTCACGTCGGTCAACTGTTCAGCGACCGTTGCCAAGATGGTGGCTGCCCAGTTTGGCCCCTCGACGGGGCGCCTTGACGAGTTCCCCAACGTGGACGGCGTGGTGGCTCTCACGCACGGCTCGGGTTGTGGCATGGCAGGTGCTGGCGAGGGTTTCGAGCTGCTCCGGCGGGTCCTCACGGGCTATGCCCGCCACCCCAACTTCGCTGGGCTGGTCGTCCTCGGCTTGGGCTGCGAGGTCAACCAAGTGCGCGAGCTGGCAGAGGGCTTCGACCTACCGACGGCCACGCCGGTGGCGGTCCTGACCATCCAGGAGATGGGCGGCACTAAAGCCACGCTCAGGGCAACCACGGACAAGGTCTTGGAGATGGCCGTTGTCGCCAACGAGTCCCGCCGCCAGGAGGTGCCCTGCTCAGAGATAGTGCTGGGCCTCGAGTGCGGCGGCTCAGACGGCTATTCGGGTATCACCGCGAACCCGGCCCTTGGGGTGGCCGCTGACCTTTTGGTGTCCCACGGCGGTACGGCGGTGCTGGGGGAGACGCCCGAGATCTATGGGGCTGAGCACCTGCTTGCCAGCCGGGCGGTCTCGGCGGAGGTGGCCGAGCGCTTGCTGGGACGGGTGCGCTGGTGGGAGGACTACGTCGCGCGCTGTGGGGCCAGCCTCGACAACAACCCCTCTCCTGGCAACAAGGCGGGCGGGCTTACGACCATACTCGAAAAGTCGCTTGGCGCCGTGGCCAAGGGCGGCCGCTCTCCCCTCTCGGCCGTCTACGAGTACGCCGAGCCGATCGTGTCCAAGGGCTTCGTTTTCATGGACACGCCGGGCTACGACCCCGTTTCTGTGACTGGGATGGTCGCCGGCGGGGCGAACGTCGTTTGTTTCACGACTGGCCGCGGCTCGGTCTTCGGTTCCAAGCCGGCCCCGTGCATCAAGCTTGCGACCAACTCCGGCACCTACATGCGCATGTCCGATGACATGGACGTCAACTGCGGGGCCGTCCTAGACGGGGAGAAGTCTGTCGAGGAGGTGGGCCGGGAGATCTTCGAGCTGGTGCTGGCCGTGGCCTCTGGGAAGAAGACCAAAAGCGAAGAGCTTGGCTTCGGTGACGAGGAGTTCACCCCATGGCAGCTAGGAGCCGTGCTGTAAGCCTGCTGGGCCAGAGCCCGTCACCCCAGCAGCTTTCAGCTCGTCGGAGGTGAACAGCGAGATGAGGTTGAGGCCAGCCTCGGCGAGCCTGTCCGGCACATGGCTGGCTGCTTGGGGCGAGCCCGGTTTCGGCCGGCGGTCGATCACGCACAAGACGTCTTGGACTGAAGCGCCCAGCCTGCGAAGATCCTCGGCCGAGGCCACCACCTGGCCTCCGGTAGTCACCACGTCTTCCACCACCAAGAGGCGCTTGCCAGCCACGTCTGGCCCTTCTGCCAACTTCGCGGTGCCGTACTCCTTGGCCCGCTTACGTACGAGCACTTGGGGAAGCCCCGTAAGCAATGAGAGCGCTGTCGAGACGGGCACGCCGCCCAGCTCCAAGCCAGCCAGGGCTTCCGTGCCCTCGGGCACGAGCGCCGCCGTGTGCTCCGCTACGGCCCTCAACAGGCCAGGGTCGGACTCGAACAGGTACTTGTCGAAGTAGAAGTTCGCGACCTGGCCCGACCGGAGCACGAAGCGCCCCTCGAGGTAACAGGCCTCTTGGAGGAGGGCCGCCAACCTTTGTTTGTCCACCCTGCCCATATTGCCTGCTCATATTGTTGCCTGCTCATATTGGCCGTTGGCCGGGCCGGCCTCGTTTGGCGAGCGCATCGCCTCGATTGGCGAGCGAACCGCGAGCTTTGGGCAGGTAGACGGCGATAGACGCCCATGCGAGCACGAGAGCCGGGACCACTACCACCCAAGCTGCAGTCGTGGCTGCGCGGTGCCAGCTGACCGTCGAACTGCCTGCCAGGAACAGCGGGAGCGCGCACATCAGCCCAAACGTGCCGGCTTTCCCCAGGAACGTGACATCGATGCGCCGGGCGCCAGCGAGCGCGAGGGCCACGGCGGCTAGTGCCACGAGCCCTTCTCGCAGCGCTGCGGCGAGCGCGACAGCGAGGGGCAGCGCGCCGGCCACGACCGTGCCGACCACGGCCACTCCCAGTAAGGCCCGGTCGGCGACTGTGTCGAGCACCTTGCCCACGTTTGTGACCTGGTGGAGCCGTCGGGCCAGTTGGCCGTCGAGCCCGTCGGTGAAGCCCAGCGCCGCGAGCAGCACCGCCGCGTCAAACCAGTGACCGTCGCCCGGCGTCGCCAGCAGCCAGACGAAGACGGGCACGAGGGCCAGCCGCAGGCCTGAGACAGCGTTGGGTACCGACAGGACGCGGTCTTCGCGCCGAGCGTCCGCCTGAGCTGGCGCTTGGTCCACGGGCTCGAACTTATCCCGCGGGATCAGCCATTATGTTGGGCCGGTATGCCCCGCCCAGCTCACGAGGAACGTACGCGCCGCTCCCCTGCCCGACCACCGCGTACCATCACGCCTGTAGGCCTGCCGAGCCGGGGCCAACCGGCGCTGCACGCTGCTCAGGGCCGGCGCCCCAGGGGCGCTCAGGGCGTCCGAGTGAGCCACCCGGGCCGCCTCGTGACCGTAGTTGGCGTCTTAGCTTTGGTGGTCCTCGCGGGCGCTTACTGCGCCGTCCAGCTCCTGCGGGCCGTCCCCCCAGCGACCGTTTCGGTCGTGCTGGCCCCTCGCCACAGCGCGACCACGAGCTCCGCTGGCGACCCCGGCGCCCAGCCTCTCCCCCTACCAGCCCAGGGGGCTGCCGAAGTTACCGTGGAGGGCTACGGGCTCCTGGGGGGTGTGAACGAGGACGCCGTGCTGCCCTTGGCCAGTGTCACCAAGCTCATGACGGCGCTCGTAGTGCTGAAGGACCACCCTTTGGCCCTGGGCGAGCAGGGCCCCACGATAACCGTGAGCGCTGCCGAGGCGGCTACCTATGCAACCGAGGTGGCGGCCAACGATTCGGTGGTAAAGGTCGTAGCCGGCGAGCAGTTGACCGAGTACCAAGCACTTGAGGCCCTCCTTGTGCCCTCGGCCGACAACGTGGCGGACATCCTCGCCGCCTGGGACGCCGGCAGCGTACCTGCGTTCGTTGCCAAGATGAACGCTGAAGCCCGTGCCCTTGGGCTCCGGTCCACCCATTACGCGGACGCGTCGGGCCTCGACCCCGCCAGCGCGGGCAGTGCGGCCGACATGGTGCGACTTGGTTCATACGTCATGGGCCAGCCTGTGCTGCGTGAGATCGTGGCTATGCCGCAAGTCACTCTCCCGGTGGCAGGCACCGTCTACAACTACGACAGCGCGCTCGGCCACGACGGGATCACCGGCATCAAGACAGGCTCTACGCCCCAAGCGGGCGGCAACTTTGTGTTCGCTGCGCAGCGTGCGCTTTACGGCCACGTTTTCACGGTGTTGGGAGCCGTCTTGGAGCAGGGTGGTGCTCAACCGCTCCAATCTGCTCTTGACGAGGCCGAGCGACTGACTTCGGCCGCATTTTCCCACATCGTGCCGGTGACTGTGCTGCCAGCAGGCGTAAGGGCCGTTAGCGTGAGCTCAGCGTGGGGCGCGAGCACGCCGGCGGTCACGGCCAGGCCGGTCCGGGCAATCGGCATAGCTGGTGAAACGGTACGTGCCAGCGTTGAGATGCTGCCGTTCACGCCCAAACTTCGTTCCGTGAAGGCCGGGGAGCAGCTCGCCAGCGTGCAGGTTTCGTTCCCCGGAGGGGTCGCCAACGTCCCCGTCGTCGCCCTGAAGGCTTTGCCGCCGGCGCCGTTGACCTGGCGCCTGGGGCGCCTCTGAGGCCCCAACGCCTCGGCACCTGGGTGAGATCTGCGTGAGATGTCGCTGCCGTCGACCAGCGCCCGCGGGTGCTAGCCGTGGGTGTTAGGTTTCGGCCAGGAGGAGCTGCGTAGCAATGGTCAGGTACGAGAACCCGTTCCCTTCCGACCCTGAGAGGGCGCAGATCTGGTCCATGCTCGTCGAGCGGGACACCCGAGCCTTTGTGGCGGGGGACTGGGAGCAAGTCGCCGGCGACTTCCTGGCCGAGGGCTTTGTAGCCCTGGACGCTAGGACGCGGCCTGACCCAAGCTCTTGGCGGCTATCGTTCGCAACCTTGGACGACTACCGGTCGTACTGGCTCGAGCAGAGCGCTCGCCTTCGCGAAGTGGCTGTCGACCTGGAAGCCTCACTTTACGACGCGACGACCTTGCGGGACATCGAAATCAAAGGCGAGGCCGCACTGGCTCGCAAGAACTTCGACGGCGTCGCGCGCACCAATAGTGGCGGTGCACTCGAACTGCGCTGGCAGAGCTTGTACTTCTGCCGCAAGACGGCCGGGGCGTGGAAGGTCACGGGCTTTATTGGCTACTTGCCGTTCCCCTTCTCTGTGCCCGCGAGCCACTCTGTTACCGCCAGCCCTGCTGGTGTCCTTGGTGCCCTGCCGCCAGCCAAGCATTTGCCGGCTTCGGTGCAGAGCCCGGCACCGACCGGCCCTTACTCGCCTGTGCTTGTTGTCCGGCCAGGCCGGCTCGTTGTAGTTTCCGGGCAGGTCGCTGCTGCTAGCGGCCAGGCAAACGACGCCGGCGTGGAGCAGCAGACCCGGCGGGTGCTGGAAAACTGTGCGAGGCAGCTCGCTGCCGCGGGTGCCTCGCTGGCCGACGTCTTCAAGGTCAACGCCTACCTCTCAGACATGAGCGCCTGGCAGGCTTTCAATGATGTTTACCGTGAGGTGGTGCCGGCGCCCTTGCCGGCGCGGACAACCGTAGGCGTGAAGCTCCCCGGCGACTACCTCGTTGAAATAGAGATGTGGGCCGTCCTTGCCTAAAATGCCGAGCCGCACGGCGACGGCCCTAGCCCTGAGGCAGGGCGCCCGGGCGTGAGCCGAGCCAGCTAGCGCGAGCGAGCCGAGCGAACGAGCGAGCACCCCCAACGGGATTCGAACCCGTGCCGCCGCCTTGAAAGGGCGGTGTCCTTGGCCGCTAGACGATGGGGGCTTGCCCGTCCAAGTGTACGTCAGGCTTAGCCAACGGCCTACGGTGCGGCCAGGCAGGCCAAAAGGGCGCTAGCCGAGGACGCTTAGCTTAGCCTTAGCCGAGTGTCAGCGCTGCGGCCCGCCGGCGGCCTTCCCCGGCTTGATGTCCCACTCGGTCCCCGAAGGGGTGTCTTTCACCTCGACGCCAGCTGCGACCAAGCTGTCCCGGATGCGGTCGGCGTCGGCATAGCGCCGGCTGTTGCGGGCCTCGGCCCGCTCGGCCAGCAGGGCTTCCACCCAGGGCGTTGCGGCGGCCTTCGGGTCCTCCAACCCGCCGGACGCTGCTTCTCCGAGACGGACGATCATGCGGCGCAGCTCCACCCGGGCGCGCTCAAGCTCATCGGACTGGAAAGTGTCTGCGGACCACTCGTGCAAGGCGGCCTCCATGGCTAGCACTGCCTCGGTCGCTGCGCTGGCGTCGCGCGCCGCTACCGCGCGGTCGAACCTGTCGCTCAGCCGGCAGACCTCTTCTAGGAAGGGGCTCGCAGCGTGTGCCGGGCCAGCAACAGGCCCTGCGGGTACCGAGCCGCTCTCCGTTGGGGCCGTTGCCAGCGCTGGCGCCGGCGGCCGGCCTCTGCTCTCCTCGGTAGCCGGGCTTGCACCAGTGCTGCTGGGAAAGGCGAGGGCCGACAGTTCTCCTATCGACAGCGTGGAGCCGGCCGGCACCGTGCGCGAGTGGCCTCGTCGGCGCACGGTCACGGTGCCGAGCCCTGAGACCGACGCCGTCCCGGCTGCCAGGTCGAACACGCAGGCCGTGTGCTCGTCCACGCCCAGCACCCAGGCGTCGTCTGGCAACTGCTGCTCCATCGCCGACAGGCGAGGCTCGCCCAGGTAGCAGTAGCGGGTGTCGTGCGTGCCGCCCTCGGCGTTGTCGTAGTGGGGGACGACGGCGACTTGCAGCCCATAAGGGGAGAGCAGGTCCAGGCCGTGGGCCCAGCAGGGGTCAGCTCCGGCTTTGTAGATCTCATAGACAGGCACGGTCCAGCGCCCGAGCGTGAGGGCTGCCGCCGACGAGAAGACCACGCAGCCACCCAACGTGAGCTTTTCGCTCAGCAGCTGCGGGACCGCCGTGAGGCTCCACTGGCGCAGCGCGTACGTCGGGCTTCCTGGGCCAGAGAAGACCCACTGGGCTTCGGCCACGCGTGCCAGCGCTGACTCGGTGGCGAGGGCGGACGCTCCCTCGGGGCGTGGCAGGGCGGCTATCACCACTTCTCTACCTACGCTTTCCCTGAAGTACCTGACGGCGCGAGCTGAGATGTCTGCCGCATTTAGCTGGAAACCGTAAGGAGTGTCCAATATGACAGCCTTGACCTCTTGGGGGCCCAGCTGCTCGAAAAGCTGCCGGTGAAGCTTCACCATGGTCGGCGTCGTCTCGCCCGAGCCCATTATGGCAAGCAGGCGTGCAGCCATACCCCGCCTATTTGGCGCCCGACAGCGCGTCGACCGCCAGGGACTGGACCCAGGTGAGCATGTGGTACAAAGCATGCGGCGGGTCGTCGGGCATGTCTTCGTCTTCGGTGACGTCTAGCACCGTGCCAAGCCAGAGGCGGACGTCGTTGAGGGCGCGCATCCAGGTGTCAAGCTCGTGCTCGGTCAACTTTTCCGCGTCGGCTGTTTTGGCCAGTGTTTCCAGGGCGAGCAACTTTTCTTCGGAAAGTTCGTGCCCCACGAGCTTTCGGTACTCCGCTTCCGCCGCAGGGTCGTTGGCGTACGCAGGTGGGAACAGGCGTCGGAAAGCTTCGTCCCCTGGGTTCGCCGAGACCGCTTGGCGAAGCTGCTCAGGCAGCTCTCGCAGCACGGCGCGCTCGGTGGGCCCCAGCTCCACGTGGTAGGAGCCGTCCTTGGCGCGCCACAGCGGTGGGTGCCGGCGCAGGGTCATGCGGCCAGTAAAGGCCAGCGACAGGCCGGCGCGCCCGGTTGGCTTCTTCGCGTGCCGCCGGCCGGCCGACGTAGTGTGCCGCAGCCGGTGCGGCCGAGCCCAGCCCGGCCGGCAGGCATCTAACTGTCCTGCTCCATAGTCGCCCACAGCCCGTGCTCGTGGAGGCGGAACACATCGAGCTCCGACTTTTCCCGTGGCCCACTTGACACGACTGCCTTGCCCTTTGTGTGCACGTCCATCATGAGCTTGTGAGCTTTTTGCTTGCTGTAGCCGAAAAGCTTTTGAAACACGAACGTCACGTAGCTCATCAAGTTTATCGGGTCGTTCCAAACGATGACCTTCCACGGCCGTGCAAGGTCGGTTACGTCTGATATTTCAGGTTCCCTTACCTCGACAGGTGCAGCAGTAGGCATTGCTTACCCCCTTTTCAACTGCGGGCTAGCTCGTGCTCAGCACTGGGCCGGACGCCGATGGCCCTGCCCTGGGGCTTTTCATGTACGAACAAGCCAAAGTTGAACCAGCACATGGCCACTACGACGGTCGTCGCCCCTGCTATGTGCACGCCCACCAAGGCTACCGGGTCCCCGGTGAAATACTGCGTGTAGCCTACGGCCGCTTGTGCCACGAGGGCACACAAGAGGACCTCAGCCCGGCGCAACACTGCTGGGTGTGCCCGGCTGCGGTGCAAGGACCACAACGTGAGCACGGTCAGCCCCAGCAGCAGCTCCACCGAGGTGCCGTGGAGCTGGGCCACGGTGTGCAGCGAGAACTTAAACCTGGGCACCCCCGGGGCGCCGGCGTGAGGCCCCGTACCTGTCACGACGGTGCCAAGCGTGACCACCACGAAAGTCCACCCCAGCATCGCGCGGCTCGCGAGCAACTGCCCTCTGCGCACCAAGCAACGGGCCGGGGGGGCGAGGGCCCACCCTTCGCGCTCTGCGCGAGGCAGGTCAGCTAGGCGGCTGCGGTGCCAGAGGGCAAGGGCGCACACCATGAGGGCAATAGCCAGCAAGAAGTGGCCCATCACGAAGGGGGGCGCCAACTTGTGGAGCACGGTCTCGCCTCCAAGCACGACCTCACCGAAAACACCGGCCACCAGGCCTCCCGAAAGCCACAGCAGGTCGGCCCGCCGGGGCCGCCGGCGGAGCGCGGTGAGGGCAGTGCCGACGATTGCCGCCGTTATCAAGGCGTTGACGAGCCGGTTGCCGAACTCCATCCACGGGTGGAAAGCGAGCGGGGCCACGACACTGGTGGAAGTGCAAGCGGGCCAGTCCTTGCAGCCAAGGCCCGAGCCCGTCAGGCGAACTGCACCGCCGCTCACAATCCCGATAGCCAAAGCCCACACAGTGAAGGCTGCAAAGCGGCGCAGCGCCGTCGGCCTGGCGGAGGCGGCCCATAGCTTGGGCCAGGTGTTGGCTAGCCGAGACGTAGGCGCCAGCTGAGAGACCACCTCAGCGATGCTACGGCGGCGAGCTCACTGTGGTGAGGGCGCCTTGGTGAAGCGGGAGGTGCCAGCCCTGAGGCCTGCTGCCCGTGCGGCCCGCGCGGCCCGCACAATGAGGACGGCGCGTGCCTGCAACCCGTCCAATGTGTGGAGATTGTTGAAAAATACTGATATGTACACAGGAGAGGCGCGCCTGGCCTATTTGGCGGCGATTCCCTAACCTGGGCTGGAAGTGGCAAGCGACGTGGCATCACTGACGCCTTCAGCCGAGGGCTTCGTGCGGGCTGGTGCCGCGGGAGCCGAGGGCTTCGTGCGGGCTGGTGGCGCGGGAGCCGAGGCAGGCGCCCACAGCGAAGCTGGTAGGTACGGCCAAGCCAGCGAAGGGGCCAAGGTGCAGCCGTGGGCACGTCTGGGCGATTTCGTCGCCCTCACCAAACCCCGCATTGTCGAGCTGCTGTTGGTGACGACGGTCCCGACCATGGTCGTCGCTGCGGGCGGTTGGCCCTCTCCGAGGGCGCTGGTTGCTACTTTCGTCGGCGGGGCGCTCGCCGCCGGGGGCGCCAACGCGGCCAACATGTTGCTCGAGCGTGACCTTGACGCTGTCATGCGCCGTACGTCCCGACGGCCTCTCGTGACCGGCGCCGTCAAGCCAGCCGAGGCGGCCGTGTTCGTCGCGGGCCTCGAAGTGGTCGCGTTCTTGCTCTTGGCGCTTGTGGTCAACCTGCTTGCGGCTTTGTTGGCTCTGTCCGCCGCCGCGTTCTACGTGGGCGTCTACACGGCTGTTTTGAAGCGTCACTCCCCGCAAAACATCGTGATCGGGGGCGCCGCCGGTGCGATGCCTGTCCTCGTGGGCTGGGCGGCCGTGAGAGGTTCGCTCAGCTGGGCGCCGGTCTTGTTGGCAGCTTTGATATTCCTTTGGACGCCACCACATTTCTGGTCGCTCGCATCTCGCTACAGGGACGACTACTCGCGCGCCGGAGTACCGATGATGCCGGTGGTGAGGAGCTTGAGGAGCACAGGCTGGCAGGTAGTCGCCTACTCTGCGCTGACTGTTGCCGCATCTGCGGGCTTCGGGGTGCTTGTCGGCCTGAGCTGGGTCTACTGGGCCGTGTCGGCAGCTGCGGGCGCCATGTTGTTGTGGTTCAGCGTGCGCTTCCTCCAAAGGCCGACCAACAAGGTTGCTATGCAGCTGTTCCACTGGTCCATCACCTACCTGTCGTTGGTCTTCGTGGCTATGGCCGTGGACGTGATAGCCCGCTGACGCTTGGGAGCCAAGCGTCATTCCCAACGGAAGCTGAGCGCCGTTGCGAGCGGCGCACCGATGGCCCACAGGGCCAGTACGAGCCAGTCGTGGCCGCTGACGTTGCCTCCGGCACCCATGGTCGTGTGCAGAGCGCTCGCTAGCGCTGAAGCGGGGAGCGCACTGGCCAAAGATCTCAGCCCAGAGGGGAGCTTGGAGAGCGGGAAGAGCATGCCCCCGAGCAAGAGGAGCACGAGCCAAAGGCCGTTGGCGAGCGCCAGCACGAGGTCAGCCCGGAGGCGGCCGGCCATGAGGAGGCCGATGCCAGTGAAGCTGGCGGTGGCCGCCACGGTTGCAGCCAGGGCGGCGAACGAGGCGGCCACGGCGTCGTCAGCGTGCGGCCGCCAGCCCAGGCCGAAACCGGTCCCTATGATGACGACCGCCTGCGCTAACTCGACTACTACGACCGAGGTGACCTTTGCCAGCACGAGCCTAGGCCGTCCTAGAGGGGTGGCCCCAAGGCGCTTTAGCACTTGGTACTCGCGCTCGAAGGCAGTGGCGATCCCGACGCTCACCATGCCAGTCGACATCACCGCAAGCGCCAGGAGCCCTGGGACGAGGTAGCCGGCCTCGTCGCTAGGTGCGGGGAGCACCTTGGTGAGGGCCAAAAAGACGAGGAGGGCCACAGGGATCCCGAGCGTCAGCAGGAGCGACTCGCCGCGCCGGAGCGTCATGCGCACCTCGGCGGCGGCTTGGGCCACAAATGCCTTCATCGCTCGCCTTTCGGCAGCCCCGCAGACGCCCCCTTAGTGCCCGCAGACGCCCCCTTAGTGGCAGCACCCGTCTCAGTGGCAGCACCCGTCTCAGTGGCAGCACCCGTCTCAGTGGCAGCACCCGTCTCGGTGGCAGTGCCTTTCGGCCCGGAGGTCAACTGAAGGTAGAGTTCCTCCAGGGGTGCGCGACCGGCCCGGAGCTGCGCGAGCGGGAGCCCCCTTTGGGCGAGCCAAGCTGCGAGCGCCCCAAGCACCTCAGGGCTGCTCTCTACTTGGGCAACGTAGTTCCCAGGGCTCTCTTCCCACACTGGGGCGCCGAGGAGGGCTGACAGGGAGGCCGTGCCCACCTGAGGCGTGCTCTGCCAGCGCACTTCGGGGTGGCCGGCGAGGGAGGCTAGTTCGTCGAGCGTGCCCGACGCCACCAGGTGGCCTTTGTCGACCACGTAGACGACGTCTGCCAGCCGTTCAGCTTCCTCCAGCTCGTGGGTGCTGAGCAGGACGCAAGCGCCGCGGGCGCGCAGTTCGCAGACAACCCGGCGGACGACTTGGCGGCCTTCTGGGTCTATGCCTGAGGTCGGCTCGTCCAAGAAGACGACCCGGGGCTTGCCGACGAGGGCCAGTGCAAGCGAGAGCCTTTGGCGTTCGCCTCCCGAGAGCCTCCGCCAAGGGGTGCGGGCTCGGTGCTCCAGGCCGGCGAGCTCTAGCAAGTGCCTCGGGCTCTCAGGGCGCGGGTAGTAAGCGGCGAACAGCTCCAGCGCCTCCAGCGGGCCCATCCCCGGGTAGACGCCGCCGTTTTGCAGCATGACCCCGACGAGGAGAGCGAGAGCGCGCCGGTTTGCCGCCGGGTCATAGCCGAGCACCCGGGCCCGGCCGCCTGCCGGCCTACGGTAGCCCTCGGCAGCTTCGATGGTGCTGGTCTTGCCGGCGCCGTTGGGCCCGAGCAGGGCGACGGTTTGGCCAGGCCAGGCGATGAGGTCGAGGTTGTCTACTGCGACTAGCTGCCCGTAGCGGACTGTGAGGCCGCTGATCTCGACGGCTGGCGTTTCAGGCATCCATGCCCGACCGTACCTCGTGTTAGCTTCGTCCAGGTGATCGACGTGCGGCTCCTGCGCACCAGCCTTGAGGCGACCAAGGCCTCCCTAGCGCGCAAGGGAGTGCCTGGCGAGGAGGTCGACAGGGTTGCCTTCCTAGACGCCGAGCACCGAAAGCTCGCCAGCCAGCTCGACGCGCTCCGAGCCGAAGTGAAAGCCCTGTCGCGCCAGGTTGCGACCGCTATGCGCGAAGGCGACGCTCAACGTGCCGAAGCGCTCCGAGAGCACAGTAAGCAGCTCGGGGCGGAGTTGGAGGCCCTCGAAGCTCAAGTGGCCCCGTTGGCGAGCAGGCTCCGCGACGCCCTGCTGCGGCTCCCCAACCTGCCTGCACCGGAGGTGCCGGACGGGAACGGTGCGGCAGACAACGTGGTGGTCCGTACGGTTGGTTACGACCCGTCCCGCTATGGCCCTCACCAGCGTGCCCCCCACTGGGAGGTGGGGGCGGAGCTCGGCATCCTCGACCTCGAGCGGGGCGCCAAGCTGTCGGGCTCCATGTTCCCCCTTTTCCGGGGAGCGGGGGCCACCTTGTGCCGTGCCCTCTGCCAGTTGGCTCTCGACCGCAACCGGGACGCTTACACCGAGGTCAGGCCGCCTTCGCTGGTCAGGTCGCCGGCGCTAGAAGCCTCGGGCCAGCTGCCTAAGTTCGCTGACGATGCCTACCACATCGAGCGCGACGACCTTTGGGCGGTCCCCACGGCCGAAGTGCCGTTGACTTCTATGCACGCCGGGGAGGTGCTCCCTGAGGCCAGCCTGCCGCTCAGGCTCATGGCTTATACGCCTTGCTACCGCCGAGAAGCGGGCGCCGCCGGGCGTGACACGCGGGGGCTGCTCAGGGTGCACGAGTTCGACAAAGTGGAAATACTGGCCGTGTGCAAGAGGGAACAAGCCAGCGCCCTCCACGCCGAACTGCTCGAGCGGGCGACTGGGACCATAGAGGCCCTGGGGCTCCCTTACAGGGTGGTTGAGATCTGCGCAGGCGACCTAGGCCAATCGCACGCAAGGTCGTTTGACGTCGAGGTTTACGCGCCTGGCGTCGACATGTGGCTCGAGGCGTCCTCCGTGTCGTGGTTCAGCGACTACCAGGCAAGGCGGGCTGCTCTGCGCTATAAGCCCGCGGGGGGTGGGCCAGCGCAGTTTTGCGACACGCTGAACGGCTCAGCCCTCGCAGTGCCCCGGGTCTGGGCTGCCCTCATAGAGACCTACCGTCAACCTGACGGCTCCGTAGAGGTGCCGCCGGCGCTCCTGCCCTACTTCGCTGGGCAGAGCTCCCTCCGGGGAGGACCGGGGTAAATCCCCGGTCCTGGCTGGTCGCCCAGTTGGTAGCGTCGCAGGCAATGATCCAGGTCCGCAACCTAACTAAGCGCTTTGGTGCCAAGACGGCTGTGGACGGCCTCAGCTTTGACGTCCGGCCCGGCGTCGTCACAGGTTTCCTTGGCCCGAACGGGGCAGGCAAGTCCACGACCTTTCGCGCGATAGTGGGCCTGGTACGTCCCGACTCGGGGACGGCGACCATAAACGGGTCCAGCTACCACGACATACCTGCACCCATGCGGGAAGTGGGGGCGCTGCTCGAGGCCAAGGCGTACCACCCGGGGCGCAAGGCGCGCGACCACCTCTTGGCCCTCGCCGAGGCGAGCCGTACCCCACGCAGGCGGGTGGACGAAGTCCTCGAGCTGGTAGGGCTGACGGACGTGGCTAAGCGCAAAGCGGGCACGTTTTCGCTTGGGATGGCACAACGCCTGGGGATCGCCGCTGCCCTCTTGGGCGACCCACCCGTGCTCTTGTTCGACGAGCCCGTGAACGGCCTCGACCCAGAAGGGATCGTGTGGGTGCGGACCTTGATGCAGTCTCTGGCCGCGCAGGGTCGCACAGTGTTCGTTTCGAGCCACCTGATGTCGGAGATGGCCCTCACTGCCTCTCACGTGATCGTCGTCGGTAGAGGCCGCCTCATTGCCGACTCGAGCATCGAGGACCTTGTCCGGGCGAGCTCGGGCTCGCGTGTGCGCCTGCGCAGCCCGGCGGTTGCCTCCCTCGTGCCTGCCCTAAAGGCTGCCGGCGCTGGCGTCGAGCAGGGCGCCGACGGGGCGGTCGTGGTGTCGGGCCTCGAGCCGGCGGCCGTGGGCGACATCGCCTTCAAGGCTGGCGCCCCGGTCCATGAGCTGACCCGGCTCGAGGCATCGCTAGAGGAGGCGTTCATGGAGCTCACAAAAGACGAGTTCGAGTTCCGTGCACAGGCAGTGGGGACGACAGGGACGCCGCAATGAGTGCCAGCGCGCTCATGGCCCCTCGGCCCCAAGACGTGGTCCGGTCGGAGTGGACCAAGATGAGGACACTGTTGTCGACCAAGGTCACTCTTGGGGTGACAGCTCTCATCGTGGTCGGGCTGTCCGCCCTCATAACCTGGGCAGCCGCAAACCACCCTGGCCGAGGCGACATCGTGGCCAACCCGCTCGGCACCGTGCAGTCGGGTTGGGGCCTCGGGTGGCTAGCGTTCGAAGTCCTCGGCGTGCTCACGGTCACCAACGAGTACTCGAGCGGCATGATCGCGTCGACTTTCCTTGCAACTCCAAAGCGCCTGCGGGTGTTCTTCGCGAAAGGTGCCGTGTTTTGCACGGTCGTGGGGACGCTCAGCCTGGTGATGACGTTTGTCAACTTCTACGTGTCCAACGCGGTGCTCTCGGCCTACCCTGGCTTACCGCACTTGTCGCTCGGCCAGAACGACGTGCTGCGTTCAGTCCTCGGCATGGCCCTCACTTCCGTCCTCATGGGCCTCGTCGGGTTCTCCTTGGGGACGGTCCTGCGCCATACGGCTGGTGGGATAACCGCGAGCGTGGCGGTGCTGTTCGTGCTCCCCCTCATCTTGGAGGCGCTCCCGGAGTCTTGGCGCAACCAGGTCGAGAAGTACTGGCCCACTCAGGCCGGGAGCCAGTTGGAGGCCGTCGTCCGGCCCGCTCACGCTCTCAGCGCCTGGTGGGGTACGGGCGACCTGGCGCTGTTCGTAGCCGTACTGCTCAGCATTGCTGGCTGGGTGCTGGTAAGGCGAGACACCTGAGGCTGGTTGGGTAGGCGGCGTTTGAACAAGCCGAGGCTATGGTTGGTGCGCCACGGCGAGACGGAGTGGAGCGCCAACGGCCAGCACACGAGCAGGACAGACTTGGCGCTCACGAGCGCCGGCGAACGCCAGGCGCGCGCCCTGGCCCCCGTCCTGTCCGCTCAACGGTTCGCGCTCGTGCTGGCGAGCCCCATGCAACGCGCCCTGCGCACCGCCGAGCTTGCCGGGTTCCACCCTGTGTGCGACGACAACTTAGAAGAGTGGGACTACGGGGACTTCGAGGGCCTCACGACTTCGGAGGTCAGGCGCAGGTACCCCGGCTGGACGATCTGGGAAGGCCCCTGGCCGGGAGGGGAGACCCCCCTGCAGGTCCACCAGAGAGCCCAGCGCGTGGTGGAGCGGGCACGAACCCTGCCCCCCGGCGCGCAGGCCCTGGCCTTCGCGCACGGGCATATCCTTCGAGTCGTGGCGGCTACCTGGCTCGGGCGTCCGGTGAAGGACGGGAGCATGCTGGTGCTCGGGACGGCAACCGTTTCGGTCCTGGGTTGGGAGCACGGTTGGCCTGCCGTTGAGCACTGGAACGTCCCACCGCCCCCCGGCCCTCCCGGCCCTGTCGGCCCCGTCGGCCCGGGAGGGGACCTCTACCCCGAAGGGGACCTCGGCCCCGGAGGGGACCTCCACTGAGCGCTATGGCTGGCGGTGAGGGGCCCCTATGGCCAACGGCGTCGGGCCCGGCCGGGAACACGTCGCCCGGAGGTTGGCCCGGGGCCACCTGGGGCCCCGGGCCTGTCCCCACAGAGGCCCCCTGGCAGGGCCCAGGCGGCCCCGAGGGCGGCTTGGGGCCCAACACCCGCTGCTACGAGCATTCCGACCGTTTGGCTGGGGCGCTGTGCCGTGGTTGTGGGAAACCGATATGTGGGGACTGCATGGTCGAGGCACCCGTCGGCTGGCACTGTCGCCGTTGTGTTCGCCGCGCTCAGCGGACGTCGCCCGTCGTGCGCTACCGCCCCGGTGGCTCTGGCGTAGCAGCACTTGGGCGCGCACCGCTGACGGTGGCGGTGATCGCCGCCTGTGCCGTCCTTTACATCGCCAGCAGCTCCCATCCGTCGTTGTTGGACCAGGCTGCAGACTGGGGGGCCCTAGTCCACCAGGGGCAGTGGTGGAGGCTGTTCACGGCCATCTTTTTCCACGTGGACTTCTTGCACATCGCCCTCAACATGGTGGCCTTGTGGGTCATCGGCCGGATCCTCGAGCCCGTGCTAGGGACTTGGCGCTATGGCGCGCTCTTCTTGCTCTCAGGGCTCGGAGGGTCCGTCTCTTCGTACCTTTTGAGCTCGCCTTTGTCGGGCTCGGTGGGGGCTTCTGGGGCGATATTCGGCCTTTTCGGTGCTTATTTTGTGCTAGCCCGTCGGGCGGCTGCTGACACGACAGGCATCGTCGTGCTGATCGCTGTCAACTTGGTGTTCAGTTTTACGGTTTCGGGGATCTCTTGGCAGGGCCACATCGGCGGGCTTGTCACCGGGCTGGTGGTGGCAGCGGGCTTTGGGCTTGGGCGGGGCTGGCGCAGCCGGCGCCTCGGCACGGCTGGCCGGCGTGCTGAGGTGGTCGCCGATGCCGGCGTCGTAGCCCTGGTCAGCCTGGCGCTGGCACTGCTCATGCTGCTCCCGCCCGGGGTAGCCAACCTGGGCTGAGCCAGAGGCCTTCGGTGCGGCTCCTGTAGAGTGCTCCCAACGGGCGCGCCAGCGTCCCGGGGGCGTAGGTCAGTGGTAGACCGGCAGACTTTTAATCTGCGCGCCGGGAGTTCGATCCTCCCCGCCCCTACCCACTTGACAAGGCAAACAGGCCCAACGGGGCGACGGTCGTCAAACGGGGGCTTTTGTTTACGCCAGGTCGAACGCCGTGCGAATAGCCTCGGCAAGTTCTGGCTCCTGGCTGGGCAATAAGTAGCCGATGCGCTGGCCCAACGTCGAGACAGGCACCGTCACGATGTTGTCGCAGCTCACGACGCTATCTTGGCCGAGGCCGTTGGCCACGCCAACGCGCACCTCGGTTGAGAGGCCTCGGGCGTTGCTAGTTATGGGCGCAACCGTCACCCTGCTCAGGTAGGCCCGTACGGTTTCTCTGGTCAGGATTAGCACAGGACGTGCTTTATCGAGGTGCGCAACATGGATGGGGCGCATCTAGCCCAGGTCGTCCAAGCGCGTACGGGCCGCGAAAGCTGCCAGGCCATCGAAGTCGTCGTCGCCCGCCTGAGCGAGGATCTTCACGTCTCGTTCGGCGACCTCGCGCCGGCGCTCCCGCTCCAGTGCAGCCGCTATTACCGCTGCCCTGCTGGTGGCGCCCCGCACCGCGCGCTGGTCGATAAAGTCCACCAGCTCGTCGGGTAACCTCACGGTCAACTGCTTGCTCATACCGCTATGGTACCAGTTTGGGGTTCAGCCTGGTGTGCGCTCACACACTGGTGTGCACTTACATAACGCTATGGACGTGAGTAGGGAGCTATGACCCGCCGGCCTAGGAGGGAGACGTGTGACTAAAAGCCCGGCAAGTCGAAGTCGCCAGTGGTCAGGGCACAAGGTGCTCGGCGTCGTCGGTGCGCTGTGTGCGTCCTAGTGCTCTGGTGCTCGCCTTTGGCGCAATGTGGTTACTCTTCTGCGTCGGGCGTCCGTAGCCTGGTGCCCGCCGTGTACGCCGCTGTCCCCCTGAACAGTGGTGGGGGACCGGGCTTTACGCAGTGAAGAGCGGTAGGTTAGTGCGCCGCCTTACCAACGATGGGAGTGGTGCAAGCTCATCTCTTGTAACCGGAGCGGGTGAGGTGTATTTTCTTCGCAGCTCGCTGACGAACGGGTGCGCATGGCGCCTCTGGGAGGTGCCGCTCCCCGGCAGGGGTGCAACGATGGTCAGAGGAGCTGGCAGCACGCCGGTAATGGCTGTCAGCCCAGATGGCAGCATGTTGGCATACTTGACAGGAAGGCTCAGCTGCACGGCGTCTTTCATACCTTCCAAGCTGGTGGTCGTCAACCTCCGGGCCGACCGTGTGCACGAGGTGAAACTCTTTCTTTCAGTGCAGTCGATTGGTTGGTCGTACAACGACCGAAGTGTTGTGTTGGAGGGCTATAGCGGTATGCGCTCGGGGCCAGGCGCGCTGGTGTTGCCTAACGTGGAGACGTTGGCGAGCGTAGGCAGAGGGGCAAGTGCGCCCTGTCCATTGGGTGCTCCCTATTGTGGGGAAATGTCACCGCAATATGACGCACAGGGGGACCTGTTCTACATAGCGGCGATAGACCCTAATTTCCAACGTCCATGCGCTCAGTACGCGTGCACGACGCAAGCCTACGTGTTGACTGAGGTACGAGACGGCAGGCCCCATGTGCTCTATAGGACTGTCGGCCGTGCCCGGGAGGAAGCCTGGATGAGCGTGAGCAGCTCTGGAGGGACCGTTGTGTTTACGCTGCCAATGGGCGGGTCGACGGAACGAACCTTAATATGGTCTAGGGAATATGGTCTAGGGGCCGAGTGTTCGCGAGCCCAACTACGGTGCCCGAAGAGAGCTTGCAATAGGGTCAGCCGGGAGACGAGCAATGGCGGGTGCTCAGCGTGAGGTGGGGCGCTTTGCCTGGCCACCAGTGGTGTGGGGGCACGGCCTGGCCATAGGCGGGATTTTGACATGGCCATGGGCCAGGCCAACCGTTGGGCTACAGGATGGCTTACGAGGTTGGCCGGCGTTGCTTACGCTGAGTAGCTTCGTGCCCGGCGCGCTGCGAAGGGGCACTTGCGCGAGCTTGTCGTGTGCTGCGCGTCGTTGCCACCCCCCCTGTGCGGGCCGGTGGGCCACCACGTCTCAGCGGGGCGCCGCCGGCACGCCCCACAGGCCTCGACGCACTTGCGCTGTTAGAGCGTTGCTTTCGTGCAGTGCTGCCCCGAGGGCCAGGGCTGCTGGGCTTGTTGTCATCGGGCGGGGGCCCGGGGAAGCCGTGCTGGCGCTGCACCGGGGCCAGGCCTTCCCACACTCCTGGCAGGTTTAGCGCCAGGCGTTGCAACTCCTCCAAGTGCAGCGCTGAAAGGGCCTCGAGGCGGTCGGCCGCCTTTTTGGTGAGCTGGAGGCGGACTACGCGGTGGTCGTCTTTGCTCCTGGCCCGGCGGACGAGCCCTGCTGCCTCGGCCCTGTCCACGAGTCCCACGGTGCTGTGGTGGCGCAGGAGGAGGTAGTCCGCGACCTCTCCGATCGTCGGGCCCTCGGGGTGCCCGTGCCCCCGGATGGCGAGCAACAGCTGGTGGTGCGCTGGCGTCAGCCCTGCCGCACGAGCCTGCTTGGCGCTCCAGGCTTCGAAATGGCGTAGGCCGGTACGCAGCTGGAGGAGCCTCGCGTAGGCATCTTCGGGTAAGGGCACACCTTGATATTACGATCGCAGGACGATCAGGTCGTACGTCCAGCGCCCGGGAGCTTCGGCGTGGCCTCTAGCTGTTGGCTGGTCCGCGAGCTGGGTTTGACTGGGGGCGGAGCCCAAGGAGCTGCTCGAGGAGCACTAGTAGCGCCTGGGCGCGCCCTCGCGTCGAGCTGAACAGGGCACGCGGCGAGGCCCGGCCAGCACTGGCCGGGCCTCTTGCCAGTCGTGACTTTTACCTCATGCGCTTGGTTGGCTGCCTCAGGCGCTTGGGTTGAGCACGCTGTTGACGATGTAGACAGTGGCGTTGGCGGTCTGGACGTTGCCGCACACCACCTGGGAGGTGCCATTTATGTTGAAGTTGGCACCGCTACCAGCCACCGACACCGTGGCGCCCTCGATCGTCTTGTGCACCCCGACCAGCTGGGCGGGGCTCAGGCGGCCGGCGACCACGTGGTACTCGAGGAGCTTGGTGAGCGCAGCCTTGTTTGCCAATATCGCCGCCAAGGTCGCCTTGGGCACAGCAGCGAAGGCTGCGTTGTCAGGCGCGAACACCGTGAGGCCCTTAGCGTTGTTGAGGGTGTCGACCAGGCCCGCCTTCTCCACCGCTGTCACGAGCGTAGACAGGACCGGGTTGTGGGACGCCGCGGTCGCTACGGGGGCCTTCGTCATGCCGGAGAAGCTGCCGGCGCCTGACATGGGGACTGCCTTGCAGGCTGGCCCGAAGTCAGTGGCGTGGGTCACGGGGCTTGAGGGGTTGAGCACGCTGTTGACGATGTAGACAGTGGCGTTGGCGGTCTGGACGTTGCCGCACACCACCTGGGAGGTGCCATTTATGTTGAAGTTGGCACCGCTACCAGCCACCGACACCGTGGCGCCCTCGATCGTCTTGTGCACCCCGACCAGCTGGGCGGGGCTCAGGCGGCCGGCGACCACGTGGTACTCGAGGAGCTTGGTGAGCGCAGCCTTGTTTGCCAATATCGCCGCCAAGGTCGCCTTGGGCACAGCAGCGAAGGCTGCGTTGTCAGGCGCGAACACCGTGAGGCCCTTAGCGTTGTTGAGGGTGTCGACCAGGCCCGCCTTCTCCACCGCTGTCACGAGCGTAGACAGGACCGGGTTGTGGGACGCCGCGGTCGCTACGGGGGCCTTCGTCATGCCGGAGAAGCTGCCGGCGCCTGACATGGGGACTGCCTTGCAGGCTGGCCCGAAGTCGACCATTGTGGTGACCGAGGGTGAGTGCTCAGCGGGGGCGGCACCTGCGACGGCGCCTATCGACAACGCTGAGGCCATGGACAGGCTCGCCACAGCAGCTCCGGTGAGCTTTAGCAAGTTGAGGGTACGGTTGTTCATTTTTTCTCCTTTGTTTTGAACGAGAGTTGACTTGGTTTATTGGTTTGCTGGGGAGGGGGGCTTAGGGGCGTTCCTACGTCACTGTGACCACCACCGACTGAAGGCCACTGGCACCGTTGGGGAACACGGGCGCGCTGGCGGAGGTCTGGACGTGGCCGTTGTTGTCGGTCGCACGTGCCTCGAGGCTGTGGGTGCCAGGGGTTGCGTCCCACTCCCAACGCCAGAGCCTCCAGGTGTCGACGGACTCGACAGCCGCGAGCGAGGCTTCGTGCCAGCTGCCGCTGTCCACCCTCACCTCGACTTTGCGGATGCCAACCGTGGGGTGCCAAGCAGAGCCCGCCACGGTCACGGAGCCCGCCTTTAGTTGGGCAAAGGACGCGGGGGTGTCGATCTTCGACTCGAGCTTTATGTCGCCTTTCACTGCGTAGCCCCTCTGCACCCAGTAGGCCTTTTTTGCGGCGTAAGTAGTGAGCTCGATGTCCACCAGCCACTTGCAGGCTGAGGCATAGCCGTAGAAACCAGGGATGATGGCTCGCACCGGGAAACCGTGCTTGAACGGGAGCGGTTCGCCGTTCATGCCGATGGCCAGCATCGCGGGGCGCCCGTCGAGGGCTGCCCGCAGGTCGGCACCAATCGTCATGCCGTCGGACGAAGTCATGAACAGCTGGTCGGCGTCGGGGTGGGGGCGGACCAGCTTGAGCAGGTGCGCCAATGGGACCCCTAGCCATCGGGCGTTGCCTACGTAGGGCCCGCCGACGGGGTCCGAGACGCACACCATAGTTATCGTCCGCTCGATCAGCGGCATCTGCAGAAGGTCCTGGAACGAGAAGATGGCTGGGCGCTCTACCATCCCATGGACGTTGAGGGCGTAGCTCTCGGTAGTGAGCTGGGGGACGACGAGCGCCGTGTCGACTCTGTAAAAGGTGTCGTTGGGAGTTATGTACGGCGCCAGGCCAGCGACATCGAAGCTCGTGCCGGGGAGTTTCGGCGTGGAGCTGACCGGCGCAGGTAGCTTTACGGCAGCCCGCGACGCGACTGCGCTGTAGGCCTTGGCCAAGGCCTCACGGCCCAGTGCGTAAGCGCCGGCGCCGATGGCCAGCAGCGAGCCCGCTCGGAACAGCTCTCGCCTTGAGATTTGCCGGCCAGAGCGCTCGGTTGTGCTCGTTGGCGAGGTGCTCGGTAGGCCCAGCGTGCTGGTGGGCGGTGAGCTGGCCAGGGCAGGCATGTGCCAGCGGGCCAGCCCAGCGAAGGCCGCGCTCGCCACCAGAGCTCCCGCAACCGACGGCAAGGCTTGGAGTGGGGACGCTCCCGGCTGGCTCGCGGCTGAGGCACCTGTTGCAGCACCTAAGGTGCCCAATGCGCCAATCGCCACCCACAGTCGCTTGTCCTGCGCTATGGCGCCCACGACTGCCGCAATTACAGCAAAAGCGATGTAGGTACTGAGCGTCAGTACCAATTTGTCGTCCTCACCGAAATGGCTGATCGCAAAGTTTTTGAGCCACTCGGGTGTGTGCGCTATGACTACTTCCCCAAAAGCGACTGCTGGGGGCGATGTTGGCCCAGTAGCGGTACTGACGAGCTCTGCAGCCCCAAAAAAAACCGCCAAGCTGGCTTCGGCGGACGCAGCCCCCGCCAAGGCGCTTGACGTACGTTTTCTCACGCTATTTGTTCGGTGTGGGCCCGTTCGTTGGATGTAACTATTTGCAGCCCGCCAAGAGCCGGCGGCACCGAGCCTGGCGTGAAGGCCCGAAGTTCAAGAAGCTGACTGGGGGCAGCCCTCGGCGTGGACCACGCTCACCTGGCCGCCGGTCACGACCAGCTCCGCCACGGGGCTGTCACCGTCGCCCCAAAGGTCATAACGGCCCTGTAGCACCTGAGGGAAGACGGCAGCGAACACCACTTCGCCCGCAGGTGTTGTACGGCGCCGGACGACATTGTGGAGGTGGTGGCTCCTGGGGGAACCTGACGGTGTGAGGTCAAGCTGCCTGCCGTCGCAGCCTGGGCCCGTATAGACGATGAGCGCGCCGACGTCCCCACCAATCTCCAAGACGAGGGCGTCGGCGCGGGCCATTTTTACGCTGTTGGTACGGCTCAGCGGCTGCTAGGACTCAGGGACGGCGACAGGAGTCGTCGAGGGGTTGTCGTAACCGTCGTGAGGGTTGCCGAGGTAGGGGAAGCCGTCCTGGTAGGTGCTTGCTTCGAAAGACGTACCGTCGCTCACGTCGCTCACGACCGCGTCGACGGTATAGCTCTTGTCGACTAGTGGGATGGTGGCTCCGGCGACAGCTCGCAGTTCGATCGTGACGACGTCGTCTGGGATCCGCCGCCCGTTCGGGAACCCTGACACGTCGCCCCCGAGCACACCGAGCACGCTGAAGCCGGCTTCGCCAGGTGCCTTGGGTGGCACTGCGACGTTGAGCCGGAGCATGTCTGCGACCCCCTAGCCGCCCACGTTGGTCGGGGCGCTGGGGAGTATGGAAGCAGGGATCCCGGTGAGGAAGACTGCCTCGATGTCTGGCCGCTTCTTGCCTGCTTTTTGGTAGGCGGCAAGGTTGGGGAAAGCGCCTGGGTAGAGCACCGGTAGGAGCCTGGCGAGCTCAGGGTCAAGGACTGCGGCGGCAAACTGGCTGTCGTTTGCAGGTGGTTGGCTGTTCCAGTAGTCCTTCAGGGCTACCGGCACGACAACCTCGTTGACGAGCGGGTTGCCAAGCCGGGAAACTTGTGCCCAGGGGCCGCTGCCAGCTGCGGTGCCTTTGCCTGCTTCGATCCTGGTGACTGTCTGGCGGCTCGCCGTGGTCCAAAAACCGAGCACAGCAGCGGGGTCCGTGACGCTGGTCGGTTTGGTGCCGCTCGAGGTGAGGCTCGCTATTGGGACTTGCAGGACGATGCTGAGCACGTTTTTGACCGCCAGGGAGTTGACGCCGGCAGCGTTGGGCAGTGGTATCAATTGGTGGCTGTTGAGCGGGCGGAGCCCCCCGAGGTCGAAGACGGCACCGAGGTCCACGTAGAACCCGTCAGCTCGCTGGCCGGCGAAGACCCGGACGCCCCCAGGCAGGACGCGCACTGCCGAGGCAGCTATTGCTGCATAGTTGGGAGTGGAACGCGGGCCTATGTTGCAGGGCGGGCATGGCAGGTCGCCACCTAGGATCTTGGCTGTCCCCTGCTTGTTGACCAGGCTCACGTAGTACAGCTGCGGGCGGTTGAAGTTGGCGAAGGTATTGCTACCTGGGGCCAGTGGCTTTATCGGCCCGGTGTTATAGAGGAAAGTGCTCGTGTCTACGGTCTCTGTGCGGAAGCGGAAGTTGTACGTCCACTCTGCTACGCCATCGCCGTCGTTGTCGACGTGGATCCCGTACAGCACATCGTCGCCGAACTCGAAGAAGTTCGGCCCCCCTGCCGGGTCCTGGAGCGGCACATAGTTTGCGATAACCGTGACGGTCGACGGGTCGTCGGGGGACACAAACGCATAAAGGTCGGTGCTGTCTACCGCCGGGTCTTTGGCGGTCCCTGGAGCTTCTCGGTGTGAGGACATGCCGGCGCTACCTCACCGCTGCCAGGAGAGCGTTGGCCACGCGTTGGTCGTGCAAGGTGACCACTTCTGTGCCGGAATAGATTTCGATGGTGCCTGCGGGCCCACCAACCACGTGCGCCATGACTTCGTCTTTGGCGCCGAGCGAGCTGCTGGTGCCGGAGCTGGCCGCCAGGGCAGCTGAGCCCGTGGCCTTGGCGGCGGGCGCCGCCGCCAGCTTGGCGAGGGCCCCTTGGCCGACCGTCGCCGCTGCACCTAAGGTCGCAGCTCCGATCGACGCGTCGCGCAGGAAGCGGCGTCGCGAGATGTTCTCCATGTGTCTCTCCTTCGAGCTTCACGGCCGAGAGCATTTCTCTCGCCTCGGGTAGTTCGTAGCGGCGAGGCAGGCTGGATTACGCGCTCAGCTGAGCGCCCCCGCTGGCACGGTCCCGACCGCGAGCACGGCCGTCGTCGGGAGGGGGACGCCTCCGGCCGGCTCAGCCGTCACCATAAGCTTTGAGGTGCCGGCTTCTATGCGGAACGAGCTCGGTTGTCGCGGTTGTGGCCCGAGCAGGCCGAGGGACACTGGTTTGCCCCTGACGAGCCCCCACAGCTGGTAGGTCTGCGAGCCCGGCAGGCCGGCCAAGCTTGAAGAGATCCAGTAGGCCAGGCCTTTCGGGGCGACTATGACCGTGGCTGCCCGCCTGCCGTCGGCGGCTGCGAGCGTGACAGTTAGGTGCGGCCCAGCAGCGGCCACTGCGGCGGCCGTAGCGACGCTCGCTGCCCCGACCTGTTGTTCTAGGTGGTGCACTTGGGAGTGCAGCTGGTTGACCTGTACCCCGAAAAACGACGCTAGGGCTACTGCAGCAGCCACGGCAGCTGTCGCAAGGCCAAGCGTCAGGGCCCTAGCCCGCCTGGCGAGCACGGCCAGCCCCAGGCGCTCCTGTTTAGCGGGCCGGAAGGCCACCGGCCCCAGCAGGGGTGGCGCCATCACCGGCGCCGGTGGCGGGGCGGCTGAGAACGTGGACGCTGCCACCTGCTCCCACAGCCGTGCCGGGACTTCCCCGCCGAGCCCCGCAGCCATCATGGCTGCCATTTCCCTATGAGCTGCGAGCTCAGCTTGGCAGCGTGGGCAGCCTGCGATGTGAGCCTCGACCTCTTCGCGTTCGGATGGGCTCGTAGCGTCGAGCGCGTAGGCCCCGAGGAGCGTTTCGGTCTCGTCGTGGGTCACCGGTTCGTCCCTTCGGAGAGGTGCGCGAGCTCTCTTTCCATCCGGCGGAGGCCTGAGCGGATCCTGCTCTTCACAGTGCCCTCGGGCTCGTTTTGGATCGTTGCGACTTCCCTGTACGTATGGCCGCCAAAATAGGCGAGCTCTATGGCGCTGCGCTCTGTCTCGGGGAGCTTGTCAAGGGCCTCTCGCACTCGCTCGTTCGCTACGAGCTCTACGACTTCTTGCTCGAGGTCGTAACCGGCTCCTGCCACAGCCCGGGCGCGTTGCTCGCGGGCTCGCCGGCTGGTCTCTGAGCGCAGCATGTCCACTGCGCGCCCGTGTGCAACCGCCAGCAAGAACGCGCGCAGCGACCCCCTAGCAGGGTCGTAGCGCTCGGGGCGCTGCCAGAAGCTGACGAAGACCTCTTGAGTGAGCTCCTCAGCCAGGGCCTCTTCTACCAGCAGGCGCTTGGCGAGGCCGAACACCGCCCCGGCGTTGCGCCGGTAGACCTCTGCCAGGGCCTCGGGCCGCCACCGCGCGACGCCGACCGCGAGGGAAGCGTCGCTGGCGGTGGCGAGCTCGTCGTTCACAAAGATGAGTTCGGTGCTGGGGGCCTGCGCGGATGTGCTGGAGTGCTGCGCGGATGTGCTGGAGCGCTTGCCAGGCGCAAGGCGAGGGCAGCGAGCACCGCTAGGGCCTCAGCGCTCGCTGGAACTGGCATCAGTCGAGCCTCTCACAACCAAGGTGCCTTCATGGTAGCGGGTGCCGCCAAATGGCTAGCTATTTGGCCACGGCCCCGGTTGGCGCCAGTGCCGCCGGCAGCCTAGCTTCGTGACCATGGACGCCAAGGTCATCCTGTGCGACTTCGCCGAGGTCGCAGGGGGCAAGATGTTCATTTCGGGCGCAGGCTTAGCCCTGCTCGCGAGCGCAACGCCTGCCCCTCCTTACCGTGTCAACGTGTCCCTCGCCATCTTGGGCCTGATCGGGCTCAAGGACACCGACGCCCAGCACAAGCTCACCCTCGAGCTCGTGTACATGGGCCCAGACGGCAGCGAGACGAGGATCGCGCTGGCAGACGAGGTGCCCGAGGGCGGCGACCCAGCCGACAAGGGCATGTTCATCGCCTACTTCGTTGCGCCCAGGTCCCCCGAGATGCTCCCGACCGACGAGTGGACGATGCCGATGGCGATACCTATGTTCGGCCTTGGCTTACCTGAGCTCGGTTCGTACTATTTCAGCGTGAGAGTGGACGGTAGGGAAATGGACCGCGCCTCTTTCCGCCTCGTGCTGCCTCAACCTCCCCAGGTCGTCCCAGGCCCCGACGACCAGCACGCCGGTGGTGGCGCAACAGGCACAGGCAACCGCGAGGTAGCACAGGGCCCATCTCTCTAAAAGGGCTGGGCCAGTCGTCCGGAGGGCTGTTAGCCAGAGGCGGCAGCGGACTTGCGCATACGCAAGAAGAGGTAGCCGCCGTCTTCTAAGAGGTGGACGAGCTCCAAGTTCACTAGCTGCGCCAAGGGCGGGCTGTTGGAAAAGCTGTGCTCGCCGTCGGGCCGCTGGCAACTTAGCCACATGCCACCGCTGCCTAACCACCCTCCTACCAGGTGGTCGCCGGCAGAGCCGGCCAGCTTGGGCGACAGCGTAAGGCACAGCTCGTCGACCAGGCCGGCTCTAGCCAGGCTGGCGGCGAGCATCGGGCCACCCTCACAGAGCACGTGGCGCAGGCCCCTCTCGGCCAGTGCCTGGACGGCCGCCGCCAGGTCGACGCTGCCAGCTCCGGCGGTCAGCACGTCTGCCACCCGAGCGGCAGGTGCCAGCTTGGCGGCGGGTGTCGTGCCGGGCGCTATGACTATCGCCCGAGGCCCGCGTGCCGTGAACAGTTTCGAGCCCCAGTCCAGGTTGGCCGACTGAGTGACGACAGCCACAGGCGGCACGGGCGTTTGCCCGCGCCCCTGGCGGGCGGAGCGCAGCTCGTCCGGGAGCTCGACTGGGCCGTAGCCTTCCGCTCGGGCTGTACCACTGCCCACGAGCACAACGTCGGCCAAAGAGCGCAGGACCGAGAACACCAACCTGTCGGAGGGGCCCCCGAGGGCGCCGGACCGGCCGCCAACGGCGGTGGCGCCGTCGAGGCTGGAGATCATGTTCACGCGCACGGCGGCGCCTTCGCCAGACGGGAAGCCCGAAGAGTACGCTTCGAACAAGTTGGCCCGCTCGCTGGGCGCCGGCAACAGGTAACGCACGCCCCGCACTTTAGGTGTGGCCCGGTGAAGAGGCCAGGGCTACCATGCTGGCGTGGCGCCCGAGACACATGAACGCCTCGTGCCTCTCGAAGAGGCCCGCAGGCGTGTGCTTGCCGCCTGCCGGCGCCTGCCGCCCTGCGAGCTCGCCGTCTTGGACGCCCTCGGCTTGGTCCTCGCCGAGACCGTGCGTTCCCCTGAGCCGGTGCCGGCGTTCGCCAACTCGGCAATGGACGGTTACGCCCTCCGGGCTGCTGACGTGCAGGAAGCCCCAGCCGAGCTGAGGGTGGTCGGCGTGGTTATGGCAGGCGATGCGCCGGCAAAGCTCGAGGTTGGGCCCGGCGAGGCTGCCCGCATCATGACCGGTGCCCCCATCCCTCCCGGCGCTGACTCGGTCGTGATGGTCGAGCACACAAGCGCGAGCGACGGGTTAGTCACCGTCATGGAGGCCGTCCCCCCAGGCAGCCATGTCCGCCCGGCTGGGAGCGACCTCCAAGCCGGGGACGAGGTCCTGCCGGCCGGCACGGCTCTTGGCGCCTCGCAGCTTGCTGTCTTAGTCGCCGCCGGTGTGAGCAGGGTGCGTGCCTACCCAAGGCCGGTGGTGGGGGTCGCGTCGACAGGCGACGAGCTCCAGCAGGGGGCTGGGCAGCTTTTGCCTGGCAAGGTCAGGGACAGTAACCGTCCCGGCCTGTTGGCGCAGCTTCGGGCTGACGGCTTCGAGCCTGTAGACCTAGGGCCTCTCCCCGACGACAAGGCGGCCCTCGCCGAGGCGCTGTTGGCAGCGCTGCAGCGTTGTGACGCAGTGTTGACCAGTGGCGGTGTGAGCATGGGTGAGCACGACCTGGTCAAGGTCGTCTTGGACGAGCTTGGCGGCCCGGGTGCCCTGTGGGCCCAGGTCGCGGTGAAACCGGCCAAGCCGCTGGCCTTTGCCGTGCTGAGCCTCGAAGGGGCTGCACGGGCCGCGGTGCCCGTGTTCGGCCTTCCCGGCAACCCGGTCTCGGCGCTTGTCTCCTACGAGCTGTTTGCCCGGCCAGCGCTCAGGTTGATGGCTGGCCACAGGCAGCTCGGCCGTCCCGAGCTGCGTGCAGTCTTGGACACGCCCATCAGGCGCCAGCGCGACGGCAAGGTCCATATCGCGCGGGTCGTGCTGAGGCGTGGCTCAGACGGCCGGCCGAGGGTAAGCCTTGCCGGCGGCCAGGGGTCGCACCAGCTCTCGGCCCTGGCCCGCGCTGGGGCCCTCGCTCTCGTGCCCGACGGCGATGGGCTTGCTGCTGGCGACGAGGTTGACGTCTGGGCCCTTGACCAAGACGCACTGGCAGTCGGCGAGGCCTGGGCCCAGTCAGCGGGCTAACCAAGGCCAAGCCGACGGCTATGCCGAGCTAGCGGGCTAACGGTCGTCTTTGGGCTGAGGTGTGCGCCTAATGCCCGGGACATAGCCGGCCTTGGCTTTCCACATTTCCTCCCAGGTTGAATTGCCCGGTTGGAGCAGGGGCCGGAAGCGCTCTCCTATGAGGGCTGGCGCGGGCCGGCGCCCGCCACTAGCCGGCTCGGCCCCGCGTCCGCCGGGCGCCTGCTGGCCCTGGGTGGGACCTGCGAGGAGGGCGGCTGCACCTGGGGCTGCAGGTGCGCTTGCGAGGGGCACCGTACGTTCGAGGAGGGAGCGCGCGCGGGCGTCTGCGCGCGCGGCGGCGCGTTCATCGGAGCGCACCCACATCCACATGACAGGGACGAGGCCCATGAGGGTGGACAGCTCTGTGGCAGCCCAGAGCAGCCCACCGCCCCAGTGCGAGCTCGAAAGGCTGTACATGGACGCCTCGGGGTGCTTTTCCATCATGATCACGATCCCCAAGAAGCTCTCGAAGGGGACCCCTAGGGCGAGGTTCAAGATCTTGGCCCCGTAGCCCATACGCCAGTGCACGATGGGGTCCACCTCGATGATGGGCCACCAGTACATGCACCCACCCAACAGGAAGAACAGGTTGATGGCGTCCATCAGTGCCATGTGCTCCATGGCGAAGTTGATGAGCGGCGTGAGGAAGAAAACGAACATTGCCCCGAAGTAGCCGAACCAAACGGGGACAGGGTGGGTGAGCCACGCGAAGGGGCGGGAGTGCAGCACCGCCCTCCAGGCTCTTTTCGCCCAGCCCGGCCCGGCCTGCAGGAGCATGGTGGAGGGAGCCCCCATTGCCAACAGCGGGGGGGCGACCGTCATCAACAACAAGTGCTGGACGATGTGGGCGGGGAAGTACCAATTGGTGAACGTGGCCACCGGGCTCTGCAAGGCTACGTCTACCGACGCCAAGCCAAGCAGGAAGGCAACCGTGCGCCGGCCCCGCCAGCGCCGGCCTCGTGTGGCGAGCTCCCAGTCGCCCCGCAGGTAAAGGTATGCGGCGGCCACGACCGCTATGAGCACGCACAGCGAGAACGGCCCCCACTGCCATGCCGTGAGCGCTGTGTGCAGGTCGAACGGGAGCTGCTTCATGCCGGGCATATCTCTAGCCCCAAGTATGCCGCCTGGGCCAGGCCTACCGTAGCCGGCCGTGCCTGGGACTGCGTAGTGGCGCGCTCCAGGGGCGGCACTACGCATTAGTGGCGCGCTCCAGGGGCGGCACCTAGGCGGCTGGCGCTAGCATCGAGCGAGATGGACGCCTCTGGCAAGTTCGCCGGCGAGGCCTAGCAATGGCCGCACCCAGGCGCGAAAAGTTGCTGAGCCCTGCTCATTGGGCAAGCCTCAAGCCCTTTGGCGTCAGGGAGCAAAAATCCGACAACTACTCGGCGATCGTGTCCGCGCTGAAAGAAAACAGCGACAACCTCGCCTACGCCTGGCGTATCTTGTCCCAGGGCGTGTGCGACGGGTGCGCCCTGGGCACCTCTGGCATGCGTGACTGGACGCTCCGGGAGGTGCACTTGTGCAACGTGAGGCTGCGGCTGCTGCGCCTCAATACCGCACCTGCCTTCGACCCCGCTGTTTTGTCTGACATCTCGGCGTTGGAGGGCAAAAGAGGGACAGAACTGCACAAGCTTGGGCGCCTACCTTGCCCTTTGGTGCGCCGCCGAGGTGAGAGGGGGTTCACCCCGTTGGCTTGGGACGAGGCGCTCGAGCTGGTGGCGGCGAAGCTCCGCCAAACGTCGCCCGACAGGACTGCGTTTTACATGACGAGCCGTGGGCAACCCAATGAAAACTACTATGCGGCCCAAAAAGCGGCTCGCGCGCTTGGCACCAACTCTATTGACAGTGCAGCGCGCTTGTGCCATGCCCCGAGCACGCTCGCGCTCAAGCAGGCCTTGGGCGTGGCTGCGACGACTTGTTCGTACACAGACTTGACCGGTACCGACCTCGTGGTGTTCATCGGCTCCAATGTGGCGGAGAACCAGCCGGTGATGATGAAGTACCTATACCATGCCCGAAAAGCGGGTACGAAGGTAGCCGTCGTCAACCCTTACCGGGAGCCGGCAATGGAGCGCTACTGGGTCCCGTCCAACTTGGAAAGCGCCGTCTTCGGCACGAAGATGGCCGACAGGTTTTTCGAGGTGTCCGTGGGCGGGGACATCGGCTTTCTATGCGGGGTGCTCAGGCACATGGTCGAGCAGGGCCTCGTCGACCTGGCCTTCGTGAGGCAATTTACAACTGGCTATGACGAGCTTTGCGAACTGCTCGCCCGTTACAGCTGGCGCGAGCTCGAAGATGCCTCGGGTTCCAGCCGGGACGAGATGCTCGCCTTTGCCCGCATGCTAGGCGAAGCCCGGACGGCCGTTTTCGTCTGGAGCATGGGCGTGACCCAGCACAGCTTTGGCGAAGACGCGGTGAGGGCGGTCATAAACCTTGCTTTGGCAAAAGGGTTCGTCGGGCGTGAGCACTGCGGCCTCATGCCGGTGAGGGGCCACTCGGGTGTACAAGGCGGGGCGGAGATGGGCGCGTACGCAACGGCGTTCCCTGGAGGGCTGGAGGTCAACGCCGAGAACGCTGCCAGGTTGTCCGCTACTTGGGGCTTCGAGGTACCTGCAGCACCTGGTATGACAGCACCCGAGATGGTCGACGCTGCCCACGCCGGCCGCTTAGACGTCCTGGTGTGCTCGGGCGGCAACCTCGCCGGCGTGCTCCCCAGCCCGCAGTACGTGCGCGAGGCACTGGAGCGCGTGGCCGTGCGCGCGCACATTGACATCGTGCTTTCGTCGCAGATGCTCGTGGAGCCGGCCGAAGCCGTGGTGCTGTTGCCGGCGCAGACGCGCTATGAGATGGCCGGTGGCGTTACTGAGACTTCGACCGAGCGCAGGGTCATCTATAGCCCTCAGATCCCTGGCCCGCGGGTGGCAGAGGCTCGTCCCGAATGGGAGATCTTCGGGGACCTTGCTGCTTTGGCCAGGCCGCAGCTCGCGCCCCTGGCCCGCTTTTCTAGCACCGAGCAGATCAGGGAAGAAATATCAAAGGTCGTGCCCTCCTACGCGCAGATAAGGGCTCTGCGCTCAAAGGGCGACCAGTTCCAGTGGGGAGGGCCGATGCTGTGCGCGGGCTGGCAGTTCCCAACCCCGGACGGCAAGGCGCATTTTTCTACCGTGAGGCTCCCCGCACGTAAGGTCCCCAACGGGGCGTTCGTTTTGACCACGAGGAGGGGGCGCCAGTTCAACAGCATGGTTCAGGGCGACCGTGACGCTCATACCGGCGCGCAGCGGGGCTCTGTGCTCATCAGCCGGGCTGACGCAACCGCCCTGGGCCTCGTCGGCGGGGAGCGGGTCGTGCTGCGCAGCGAGTCAGGCTCGATGGAGGCGACAGCTATGGTCGCCCCAGTAGCGAGGGGGACGCTGCAGGTCCATTGGCCCGAAGGGGAAGTGCTGATCGACCCCAGCCGGCGTTCGCCTGCTTCGGGGGTGCCCGAATATACCGCCGTCGTCAGGGTCGAGGTCCCCGCGAGGGCGGCGCCTTCGTGAGCGGGGTGCAAGACAGGCCGGCGGCGACTCGGAGGGCAAGGGCATTGGAGGTCGCCTCCGGTGCGGCCCGCTGGGGCAGCGACGTGGTCGCTACTGAGGAACCCCTAGAGATCCGCCTCCTCCCCCTCGGAGCGGGCCCTGTCCCGCTCGCTGTCACCATGAGGACCCCTGGGGCCGACTTCGAACTGGCGGCGGGTTTCGTCTACAGCGAAGGGGTCGTCAGTTCTCGTGGCGAGCTACGTTCGGTCAACTACTGCGTTACCCCGGCCGAGGACGGCCCCCAGCGCTGGAACGTCGTCAACGTAGCACTGGCCCGCCCTGCGACGCCCGCTGAGCTTTCGCGCTTGGAGCGGCACTTCGCGATGACCAGCGCGTGCGGGGTCTGCGGGAAGGCAACCCTGGAGGCCCTTGGGGAGCGTGCCTGTGAGCCCCCTGCCAGCGGGCCAGAGCTCCCGGCCGAGCTGCTGTGGTCGCTCCCTTCCAAGTTGCGCGCAGCCCAGAGGCTTTTCGACGCCACAGGCGGGCTTCACGCGGCTGCAGCCTTCGACGGCCAAGGCCGGCTCGTAGCCGTGCGTGAAGACGTCGGACGCCACAATGCGATGGACAAGTTGGCTGGTTGGGCCCTGCTCGAAGGGCGCTTGCCGCTGGCCGGCCATGGGGTTTTGGTTAGCGGCCGAGCCAGCTTCGAGCTCGTCCAGAAGGCGCTCAGGCTCGGGGCGGGGCTGCTGTGCTCAGTCTCGGCCCCGAGCAGCCTGGCCGTCGAGCTCGCGAGGGAGTTCGGCCTGACGTTGGTGGGGTTCCTCCGAGAGGGGCGCTGCAAGGTGTACAGCTGCCCAGAGCGGGTTGTCGTCTCGGGTACTCTCTTCGAATGAGCGGCCCTGGCCCGGTCCTCGTCGTTGACTATGGCGCCCAGTACGCCCAGCTCATTGCGCGCCGGGTGCGCGAGGCTCACCTCTACAGCGAGATCGTCCCCCATAGCTTGCCGGCTCGGGACTTGTTGGCCCGCGAGCCAGCGGCGGTTGTGCTCTCGGGAGGGCCTGAGAGCGTGTACGCCGCAGGTGCCCCTCAGGTCGACCGGGAGCTTCTTGCCTCGGGGGTGCCCGTGCTCGGGATCTGCTACGGCTTCCAGGCCATGGCTTGTGCCCTAGGCGGTGAGGTCGCAAGTACTGGCCAGGGTGAGTTTGGGGGGACGGAGGTCGAGCTCGACCCGTCCTCGCCGCTGTTCGCCGGGCTGTTGCCCCGCCAGCAGGTCTGGATGTCGCACCGGGACTGTGTGGTGCGGCCGCCTCCTGGGTGCCGGCCGACCGCGCGCAGCGCAGGTGCCGAGGTAGCCGCTTTCGAAGACAACCGCCGACGTCTTTACGGCCTCCAGTGGCACCCCGAGGTAGCGCACAGCCAAAGCGGCCAAAAGGTGGTCGAGAACTTCCTCTACCGCTGTGCTGGGCTCGCTCCCAACTGGACGACGTCCAACATCATCGACGAGGCAGTAAAAGCCGTGGCTGAGAGGGTAGGCAACCACCAGGTGCTGGCGGCGCTGTCTGGCGGGGTGGACTCGGCTGTTGCGGCTGCGCTCGTCCAGCGAGCAGTCGGGGACCAGTTGACCTGCGTGTTCGTCGACCACGGGCTGCTGAGGGAGGGCGAAGCGCTCCAGGTCGAGCGTGACTTTGTTGCGGCCACAGGGGTGCGGCTCCACACCGTCCATGCAGAGCGCCAGTTCCTTGACGCTCTTGCAGCCCTGCCTGACCCGACAGACCCAGAGGCCAAGCGCAAGGCGCTCGGGCGGGAGTTCATAAGGGCTTTCGAGGTGGCTGCTAGGGAAATATGCGCCAGCGCCAACTCAGCTGGGCGGCCTGAGGGCACTGCGGCGCAGGGCGCGCCCCCGGTGCGCTTTTTGGTGCAAGGCACGCTTTACCCCGACGTGGTCGAGTCTGGTGGGGGCGAAGGCGCTGCCAACATCAAAAGCCACCACAACGTCGGTGGGCTGCCCGAAGACCTCTCCTTTGAACTGGTCGAGCCCCTCAGGCGGCTCTTCAAAGACGAGGTCCGTGCCGTTGGCGAGCAGCTCGGGCTGCCTCACGAGGTCGTCTGGCGCCAGCCCTTCCCCGGGCCAGGCCTCGCAATAAGGATCGTGGGGGCGGTGACCGAAGAGCGTCTGAGAGTACTGCGCCGGGCTGACGCGATCGTGCGTGAGGAGCTCTCTTTAGCCGGCTTGGACCGCGAGGTCTGGCAGTGCCCCGTCGTGCTGCTAGCGGACGTACGTTCAGTGGGCGTGCAGGGGGACTCGCGCACCTACGGGCACCCGATAGTGCTGAGGCCGGTAACGAGCGAGGACGCGATGACCGCCGACTTCTCCCGCCTGCCCTACGAGGTGCTGGCCCGGATCTCTAGCAGGGTCACCAACGAGGTGCCCGAGGTGAACCGCGTCGTGCTCGACATAACGAGCAAGCCCCCTGCCACCATCGAATGGGAGTAAGCGTCGAGCGGGGGAGGCGCCGGGGGAGCAGAGCGGGAAGGGGCCGGGAGGCAAGGAGCTGAGCCGAGAGGGGAGGAGAGAGCAGGGTGCTAGCCCGAGGGGAGGCCAGGCAGCGAGGCTATACTGGCCGGCACCGCCAGGTTGCCCAGGCTCGGCGGCGCACCAGGCTAACTGGGACCTGTGGTGCAGCTCGGAGTGCACGCCGGCCTGTCAAGCCGGAGGTCGCGGGTTCAAATCCCGTCAGGTCCGCGGTCGGATAGCTCAGTTGGTAGAGCGCGCGCCTGAAAAGTGCGAGGTCGCCGGATCGACGCCGGCTCCGACCACCAAAATTTTTAGGCAAATTGTCATGCAGCTCTCCGGCATGCAGCTCTCTGGGCCCTAGTGGCCTCGGGGCCCTTTGCTGGTGCGGTCGGATCTTTGCTGGCGTGGTCGCTACTGCTCGACCAGTTCCATCTGGGCCATGCAGCGCTGGATCTCCGAAGCACGGAAGCGCCGGTGGCCGCCGAGCGTGCGGATGGCGGTGATCTTGCCTGCTCTGGCCCAGCGGGTCACCGTCTTAGGGTTGACACGGAAGAGCGCCGCGACCTCAGCCGGGGTGAGCAGTTCTTCAACTTGCTGCTGTTCGAGCATTTTCAGGGTGGCCTCCTCGGGTCTGGTACTTCCCCCCAACGCTGGAAGTGGTGCACCTGTGCGCTGTAGCGCCACGTTGGCATTTGCTGTGGGCGTCTTGCATAGTTCATACTAGCTGGTGCCCGCCCGCGCAAAAAGTTCCCATTTGTCGATGCCTGCCAACACCGAGACCAGCGATTTTCCCAGTTCGGGAGCGGGGGGCCAACCTCTCGGCCCGCCAGGCCCCAAACGGGTGGGACGCTTGCCCGGTACGGTCGCGTTGGTCGGCGGGGCGGAATGGAGCCCGGGGTGCGAGCCCATCGACCGTGCGCTGGTGGAACTGTCGCGCTCGAGCGAGGTCCTCGTGCTGCCGACCGCGGCCGCGTTCGAACGCCCGGAGAAGGCCATCGCGACCGCGCAAACTTACTTTTCCCGGCTGGGCGTGCCTGTAGCAGCCTGTATGGTCCTGTCTCGCTCGGACGCTGAGGACCCGGCGCTCGCCGGAGCCGTGCGCCGGTCCCGCTTCACCTACCTGTCGGGGGGCTCGGTGCTGCACCTGCGTTCGGTCCTGAAGAGCTCTTTGGTGTGGCACGCGCTCGTCGCCGCTTGGGCCGAGGGCGCAACCCTCGCAGGTAGCTCGGCGGGGGCCATGGTATTCGGTGACACCATGGTTGACCCCAGGGGCGGGGCGCTCACGCTTGGGCTCGGCCTGCTCACGCCCTTCGCCGTCCTTCCCCACGCGAGCGACTGGTCTGCCGAGAAGACCCATCGCACTGTCCGGTTGGCCTCAGGAGGGCTCCGTATCGCAGCGGTCGACGAACGCACGGCGCTGCTCCGCAGCCCAGAAGGGCAATGGAAAGTCCTCGGCGAGGGGCAGGTGAGGGTGTTCGTCGACGGCAGGCCCGCCAGTTTGGCTGACCTCGAGGCCGTAGAGCCGGTTGCCCACGAGCCAGCCGGCGCTTGAGCCCGGCGAAGTGAGCCGAACGTGCCTGCCTGGGCCGCGCCAGCCTTCATCGCAGGCGCCGTCGTCAGCCTCTTCGCGAGCGCCCGCCTGGTGCAGGCGCTCGAGCGCATCGGCGCCCGCTTCGCGTTCCCACAGGTCCTCCTCGGGCTCGTCGTCGCACTAGCGGCCGACAGCCCTGAGCTCACGAGCGCTCTTGCTGCTGAGCTCAGCGGCAGGCGTGACATCGGCATTGGGGTTTTGTTTGGTTCGAACGTGTTCAACGTCGCCGCCCTGTTGGGGCTGAGTGCGCTGGTCGCCGGGCGGGTACCGCTCCACCGCAGGGTGGTTGCCCTCGAGGGCCTGGCGGCACTTGGCGTAGCGGGTTGCGCTCTTGCCCTGGTAGGAGGCGCAGTCGGGACGGCGCCGCCGGCGGCCGCTGCTTTGGCCGTGTTCGTTGCCTACGTTGTGCTCTCCGTTTGGCCCTCGCGAGTGCCGCTGCCTGGTATGTGCCGCCGTTGGCTGGGCCAGGCGGTGAAAGAGGAGGGCGAGGAGCTCGCACAGGCTAGCCCATACCCGGCTAAAGCTCGTACGACGGCGGACCTTCCCACGGTCACCATGTCGCTGGTGGCCGTCGTAGCTGCGAGCACTGTCATGGAGCGAGCTGCTTCGGCCGCCGGGCCAGCCCTCCACCTCTCGCAGGCCCTCGTCGGGGGGGTGGTTCTCGCCGCGGTGACGAGCCTGCCCAACGCCGTGGCGGCCGTAGAGCTGGCTCGTTGTGGGAAGGGGCCGGCCGTGCTGTCCGAGGCCATGAACTCGAACACCCTTAACGTCGTGGGTGGCCTAGTCCTGCCGGCTGCAGCTGGCAGCCTTGCCTTTGGCACCTCGGGGCCTGCGGGAACTTTTGCAGGAGCCTTCTATGTAGGCATCACACTTTTAGCCCTCGCCGTCGCCTACCGTTCAGGCGGCATCGGCCGGTGGGGGGCGGCCTCGCTGTTCGGTGCCTACGGGGCCTTCGTGGCCGTCCTTGTGCTCATCAGCTAGGCCGAGACGTGGATGCTGATGCCCTTGACCTTATAGACGACCTTAGGCGGGCACGTGCCCCCCGTCGCCGCAGCGGAAGTGCCACCGGCGTTGATCTTGTTGAGCACGGCGATGCTCGCGGGGCTCGTCACCTGGCCGAAGTAGCTGTAGTTGGGCGACAGCTGCTTGCCACCGTTGTCCACCACGAAGAAGAACTGGCTCCCGTCGCTCTTTGGGCTGCCCGAGTTCGCCATCGCGAGCGCTCCAGCTGTGTACACGCTGGCGCTCTTGGGCGCGCCACCGTCAAACGAGTAGCCGGGGCCACCTGAGCCCGTCCCGGTGGGGTCCCCACCTTGGTCTACGAAGCCCGTACAGACCCTGTGGAAAGCAGTGCCGTCATAGAAGTGGTAGAGCGACAAGAACACGAAGTTGTTTACCGTGACAGGGTCCTGCGCCGCCAGGAGCTTGACCGTTATGTCCCCAGCCGTTGTCACCATGGTCGCGGTGTAGGACTTGGCAGGGTTGATGCACATCGGCGGGGCTGCGGAAAAGTGCGTGTAGTGCTTGGACGTGCCGTTGAGGGCGGGGCAGCCAACCTTGGCCGGTGCGGCGATGAGGGGTACCGAAACTGGAGGAGAGGTCGTGGAGGTAGTGCTGGCTGCCGTCGTCGTGGAAGTGGCGTGGGCGGTGGTCGTGGGAACAGCGGCCTTCTTTTTCCCACTACCTGTGACGACGGTCACCAAGACGACGATTACCACTATGACGATGGCGGCACCAGTCCCGGCCAAGAAGATGCGCTGGCGCCGCCGTCGCGCCACCTGCTGCATCCGCAGCTCTTTCATCGTGCGGTTGCGTCGTTGCTGGATGCGTTTTTGGGACGGCACGGCGCCGTAGCGTAGCCGAAGTTCCTGTACTGGTAGCCTGCATGGCCGTGGCTACCCTCGTGCAGAAGTTCGGCGGCACCTCGGTCGCTGACGCCGAAAGGATGAGGAGCGTGGCGGACTACATCGCGCGCACTTGGCGCAGGGGGGACAAGCCCGTCGTCGTGGTCTCTGCCATGGGCCATGAGACCGACGAGCTGCTCGAGGTCGCTGCCAAGGTCAGCAAGACCCGTCCCGGCAGGGAGATGGACATGCTGATCACCGCCGGCGAGCGCAAGGCGATGGCGCTTTTGTGCATGGCGCTGCACGACCTCGGCGTCCCCGCAGACAGCTTCACGGGCAGCCAAGCGGGGGTGCTGACCGACGGCGAGCACACCAAAGCCCGCATCGTGGAACTGCGCCCAGCGCGCATAGTCGCGACCCTGGAGGCTGGCAGAGTGCCGGTCGTTGGCGGGGCTCAGGGGGTTTCTAGCGAGCGAGAGGTGACGTTCCTGGGCCGGGGGGGCTCTGACACTACGGCCGTTGCCCTGGCCAAAGCGCTGGGGGCAGACGCGTGCGAGCTGTACACGGACGTCTCGGGCGTGTTCTCGGCAGACCCGCGGGTCGTGCCGAGCGCGCGGCGCCTCTCTCGGGTCTCCTACGAGGAGATGCTGGAGATGAACGCCGCGGGTTGTCCCAAGCCGGCTATGCGTTCGGTGGAGTTCGCCCGCACCCATGGGGTAAAGCTGCACGTGCGTTCGAGCTTTACATGGGAACCTGGTACCTGGATCGTCGAGGAGGGTGAAATGGAGCAGCCCATCGTTTCAGCAGTGCTATCGGACCAGTCCGAAGCCAAGCTCACAGTTGCCGGCGTGCCTGACCGGCCCGGGGTTGCTGCCAAGCTGTTCCGCTCGCTCGCCGAAAAACTTGTCAACGTTGACATGATCGAGCAGAACGTCTCCCTCCACGGCACGACCGACATCTCCTTCACCGTCCCTCACGACGACCTGGGCGCCGCTCAGCAGGTGGCGAGCGCGCTGCAAGAGGAGCTGGGCGCCAGCGGCGTGTACACGGACCCCGACATCGCCACCGTTTCGATCGTGGGTGCCGGTATGAAGACGCACCCTGGGGTGTCGGCCACGATGTTCGAGGTACTGGCCTGCGAAGGCATCAACATCGAGATGATCTCGACCTCTGCGATCCGCCTCACCTGTGTCGTACGAGCAGATGCCGCCGAGCGCGCGGTGGTGGCCCTCCACAAAGCTTTTGGGCTCGACGGCGAGGACCGTTCGTGACCGGTTGCCGGCTAGCTTCGGCCAGCCTCGTGGTCGACGACGGGCTAGCTTCGGCCAGGTGGCGGCCATGACAGGGCGAGCTGTGACCACTAGCGAGAGGGCTACCGCCGGCAGCCTGAGCGTAGGAGTGTACGGGGCCACGGGGCAGGTTGGTGGAGTCATGCGCCGGCTTCTCGACGAACGCCATTTTCCCGTCCGGCAGCTCAGGCTGTTCGCGTCTAGCCGTTCCGCCGGCCAAGTGCTCGACGGTGCTGTAGTCGAAGACGTTGCTAGGGCCGACCACTCAGGGATGGACGTGGCGCTGTTCAGCATGGGCGCCCAAGCCTCCGCCGAGTGGGCGCCAGTCGTCGCGGGCGCTGGGGCGATAGTCATCGACAACTCGAAGGCTTGGCGCATGGACCCTGACGTCCCGCTCGTGGTCCCCGAAGTCAATGCTGCCGACCTTGCCAGCATCCCGAAAGGCATTGTGGCCAACCCCAATTGCACGACGATGGTCGCCATGCCCGCCCTCCGGCCGCTGCACGAAGAGGCCGGCTTGCGCGAGCTTGTCGTGTCGACGTACCAGGCTGTCTCAGGAGCGGGAAGGAAGGGGGTCGACGAACTCGCCGACCAGGTCCGCCAGGTTGGCGAGAAGGCGGCGGCCTTGACCTATGACGGGACAGGCCTGGACTTCCCTCCGGCGCAAGTGTTCCCAGCGCCAATCGCGTTCAACGTGGTCCCTCAGGCGGGCCGCTTCGTGGGCGACGAGACAGAGGAGGAAGCGAAGCTCCGTGATGAGAGCCGCAAGATCCTCCACATATCGGACCTCGCGGTGGCTGCAACTTGCGTGAGGGTCCCGGTGTTCACGGGCCATTCCCTCTCGGTCCTTGCCCGCTTCGACAGGCCGCTGTCGCCTTCGCGTGCCCTCGAGCTGCTGGCCAAGGCGCCCGGGGTGCGCTTGGTCGACGTCCCCACCCCTCTCGCCTGCGCCGGAGGGGACGACTGCCTTGTGGGCAGGGTGAGGGCGGACAGCTCCCGGCCCGACGGGCGAGGTTTGCAGATGTGGGTGTCTGGGGACAACCTGCGCAAGGGCGCCGCTCTAAACGCTGTCCAAATAGCTGAGGCGCTTTTGGAACGGGGCCTGCTCCCGCGGAGTTAGCCCAACATGGCCCATGTCGTTGCCGGCGGTGCTTCAAAAGACGATGCTGCAAAAGACGATACTGCAAAAGACGAAGGCGATGTTGCACGAGGGGAAAGCCGTGACGTCCCACAGGTGGGCCGTGCCCTACCGGAGGGACGGCCGTGCGTCTTCGCAGTGCTCCGTGCAGGCGAGGTAAGCCTGGGCGACCCACGCACTGCTTTCCTCAGGCCAGACGACTTGGGTGTGTTGAGAGGTGATGGCGTCTTCGAGCGCTTCCTTGTCCGTTCGGGCCGGCCGCGCCACCTCGAAGAGCACTTGCAGCGCATGGGGCGCTCCGCTTCCATGGTTGCGCTCGACATACCCCCCGCAGCGCTTTGGAGGCAGGCGGTAGACCTTGCGGCCAGCGCGTGGGCCGGCGCCGACGAGTGGGAAATGCGCCTCGTGTGCACCCGCGGCCCTGAGGAAGGCGGCCCGTGCACCGCTTACGTGCTTGGCCAGGAGCTGTCGGCTTCCGTGCTGCGCCAGCGCCGGGAGGGCGTGGCGGTCATAACGCTCGAGCGCGGCCTAAGCAGCGGGTTGGCCGGGCAGATGCCCTGGCTGCTGCTGGGGGCCAAAACGCTCTCCTATGCAGCAAACATGGCCGCCAAACGCTGGGCTGAGGCCCACGGCGCCGACGACGCCATCTTCGTGGGCGCCGACGGCAAGATTTGGGAAGCTGAGACTTCTGCTGTGGTGGCCGCCTTTGGCCGGCGGTTGGTGTCGCCATCGCCGGAGGTGGGGATCCTCGACAGCGTGAGCGTGAAGAGGCTGTTCGACGTGGCGCGTGGTGCTGGTTGGCAAGCCGAGCGTGACGACCTTACATTGGAAGACCTCCTAGTAGCTGACGGCGTCTGGCTGTCGTCCAGCCTTCGCTTTGCGCGTGTGCGCACGTTGGACGGCAAGGCTCTGGCGCCGGCGCCGGCGCACGCAGAGCTGGCAGCGCTTGCAGAGGCGTCATAGCCGGCGGCTGCCGGCGCTGTGACTCGGTCGGCACTGTCGACGCCTCAACTGGTTGCCCCGCCGCTTGGCTCCCTCCACCCTGGCTTGCCTTCTTAGCTACCCTGGTGCTTACCTTCTTAGCTCGGTGACTATCGCTGCCTTTCGATGCTTTTCGGTGCTAGACGTTATTTTCAGTGTGCCTTTTTCGGTGTCAAACCGTTTTTTCGCTGTCAGTTCGGCGTGGTTTACCACCGCTGCGCCACCGAGAAAGCGGTTTGACTGCGAGAAATCGGGCTGCACCGGCCAACTGCCAGCCCTCCCTACCTGTTTGCTCAGCCCTGCCCTGGGCGGTGAAGGCCCTGGGCCCCGCCCTCGGGCTGCCCAGGCCCCCAGGCCCTAGAGCAGCCTCTCCATGCAGACAACGTCAAGCCACTTGCCGAACTTTCGGCCCACCTCCCGTTCAGTACCGATGACCTCAAACCCGCACGAAGAGTGGAGCGCCACAGAGGCCTCGTTCTCCCCTGAAATGCGTGCGATGACCGCGTGGAACCCATGGGCAGCGGCCAAGCTGAGCAGCTGTGCGAGCAGAGCCTTGCCTACCCCGAGGCGCCGGTAGTCGCGGTGAACGTAAACTGAGTCCTCCACTGTCGTCGAATAGGCAGGGCGAGGGCGGTAAGGCGAAAGAGTGCCAAAACCGAGCACGTCCCCGGTTTCGCCGAGGGCAACAATGGCGGGGTAAGCACCTGAGTGCCCTGTTATCCACTCGAGTTGCTGCGCATATGTGCGCGGGACCATCTCGAAGGTAGAGGTGGTGTTCTCGATCGCCTCGTTGTAGATTGCAAGGGTCCCTTCCGTGTGGGAGGCGTCAGCGAGCGCCAGGTGGAAGACGATGCTGCCACGTGCCGGCTCACCGCCACCGCTCGGCACCTGGTCGCCGCCACCGCTCGGCACTTGGCTGTCGGTCGCCGGCGCACGCGCCTCGAGTGCCGCTCCCACGAGAGGCCCTGAACCAGAGGCCCTTCGGCCTAGCAGGCGAGCCGAGGCCCTGTCCTTGCCATTTCTCGGCACCGCGGACAGGATAGGGAGCCTGGGCCGGCGACCTTGCCCACCGAGTGGGTACTATTGGCGCGGCAAGCGGGATTGGCCGGCGTGCCCCCTTAGCTCAGTCGGCAGAGCACAGCCATGGTAAGGCTGGTGTCGTCGGTTCGATTCCGACAGGGGGCTCCCACAAAAGCCCTTGTATTGATTGGGTGCCTCATTGATTGGGGTGCCTCCCCTTGGGGTGGCTGGCCACATAGCGTGGTCTCGGGAGGGGCCCCGAAGGTGACGGAAAAGTCCTGAGCTGCCGGGCTCGTTGACCTGATCGTCGTCGGGTGTGGGCGTGCTCTAGGGAGCCTCCTTCCCAGGGCGGAGGTGATGGTGCTATGTAGCGCGATGGCGCTAGCGCCGGGCCTGCGCCGGCTGCAGGGGCGCCAGCCAGCTAGCGGTGCCGTCGGTTCGGTCCCGACAGGGAGTTCCCACAGACACCCTGGTCAGAGGGCTTTGCCGGCTCTTTGGAGGTAGAGGGCACAGGGCTGATATGGCGCGGTCTTGGCCCTGGCCAGCGCGGCCTGGCTCACGGCGCAGTTGGCCGATGCCCGTACCCCCGAGGAGATCCCGGAACCCTGGAGGGCTCCGGTAGCCACAGCGATGCTTATAGGCCCATGCCAGCCAACATCGAAGGGGTGACCACCGTGGGTTTCGGCGGCGCTGTCACCTGTTCAGGGGTATGGGCGAAGGAAATGGCCAGCGTAAGCGCCCCTTGGCCTTGGACTTGCAGCCCCAAGTCGACCTGGGCGACATAGTGCCCAGCGTCGGCTGTCGACATGACCAGGGAATATGTGCCAGTTGGGGCCTGTGGCAACTGGGAGGGGGCCTCGCTTAGGCGTAGGCTCCTGGCGACGGCCAGGACCGCCCCGTCCAAACTGGCTAGGGAGCCGTGAGCAGAAAAACTGTCGTTCCCGCCTGGCAACGGCTCCTCGGTGAAGTCCAAGCCGGCGACGAACTTGGTAACGACCGTGACCGAGAGCTGGCGCAGGGCAGCCGGCGATGTAACAGCCTGCCCCAGGGCAGGGGGAAGGGAAGCAGGACCACCAGCCTTAGCCTCCAGCTGCTTTAGCAAGGCCCCGGGGACCTCGAACCATCTTTCCCCGAAGGCGAGGTCAAGCGAGCTCAACTTTTGTTTCACCGAGGCACCCCAGGCCACCGGCAGGCCCGCCCAGTGGGACACGTCGAGCAGCACGTAGGCGTTGCCGTTCACGAAGCGGGACTGCGCTAGCTCAGTGCCTGCGTAGGAGACGGAAAGCTCGCCGGCGCCGCCTGGCCCGCTGGCCTTTTGAGACGATGCCGTGAGGTCCAGCCCAGTCACGAGCTTGGCGTACTTGGCCGTCCCGACCCCCGAGAGCCGCGGCTCGCGGATGCTCACCTGGGTGTACGGGTAAGAGTTGTTGGCCAGGAGCTTTTGGGTCGCGATGGCTCCTATGCTCGCCTGGGCTGTTGCCGCCGGCACGTTACCAACGACGGTGGCCCCCAAGGAGCAGGCGATGAGGACCGCTGCGCCGAAGCGGGCCGACCTGGGCATGAAGCTCTCCTTTTTGCTGGTGTGTTGCTCTACGAGCATAGGGTACGGTTGCTTTACGAGCATAGGGTACGGCGTGCTAAGGCGCCTCGGTCATGACGACCAGGCTTGGTCATGACTACAAGGAATACGTTCGTCGTCTACTCATAACTACTCAACGACGGCCAGCCGTTGCCGAGGGCAACGTTTGGGGTTGTTGAGCGAATTGGAGCGGTGCCCGGCCGCTTGGAAGATCCTCCCAATCGCTACCCACCTCCTTTCCTGGCGCGGCCTTGCAGTGGACCGCGGCCAGTGAGGTCCGAGCGTCGCCGAACTGGCCGGAGTGGGCGCTGCTGGGGCGTGGGCCACAGACCTCTCGCACGCACCGTACCAGTGACCTGCTCGTCTGACCTGCTCGTCACCATGTGACATGACCTGCTCGTCACCTGTGACCTGCTCTTCGCTCCGGGCCAGCACCTTGGGCCATCGACAACGGCCATGGGCACCTTGACGCGGCTCGCCTGAGCCAGCAGCCCTTCGCCTCAGCCAGCAGCCCTTCGCCTCAGCCAGCAGCCCCGGAGTCAGTTACACTCGCTGTACGCGCCAGGCGGCGTAGCTCAGTTGGCAGAGCACTCGGCTCATAATCGAGGAGTCGTCGGTTCGAGTCCGACCGCCGCTACTGAGTGCAGCTTGCGGGCCGCTAGGGCCACTGCCGGCCAGGCGGCAGGCAAAGGCTCCCAGAGGGCGATAGACCAAAGTGCTAGCCGAGATAGACCAAAGTGCTAGCCGAAGAGAGAGGAGGGCCACTTGGCCAAGAACGACAGGCGGGTGCAAGTGACGCTCGCATGCGACGTGTGCAAGCGGCGCAACTACATCACAACCAAAAACAGGCAAAACGACCGTGAACGCCTCGAGGTGCGCAAGTACTGCCGCTGGGAGCGCCGCCATACCCTCCACAAGGAAACGCGGTAGGCGTTTGCCAGCGCGACTAGCCCTCGGCGGGGCAGCGCCGCCGCGGGTGGCGCAGGACAGCAGCTACCGTCAGAGGTGCCGTGGCGAGAGGCGCCGGCGAGGTGGTGACGCCGGAGGAGTTGGGCCGCTAGCGGCCTCGGCGCTCACAGACGGCCACCCAAACCCCGCCCAGAGCCCTCCTCCAACCGGAGGCCTCTCGCCCAGCCTCTCAAAGGACATAGGTCCTTATGCTGGCAGCGACCCCTCTCCCGCCGCCGGCCCGCCGCGAGGTACCCACCTGAAGGCGCTCGTGGACGCCGCTCGCCGTGGGGACCAAGATGCGGCGAGGGCGCTGGTCGAGGCGACTTGGCAGGCTACCTTCACCCTTGCGTACCGCCTGACGGGCCACCCCGAGGACGCGCTGGACGTTACACAGGAGGCTTACCTTCGGGCCTTCAGAGGCCTTCCCAGGTTCCGAGGGGAGGCTCGCTTTACAACCTGGCTCTACCGGGTCACGGCCAACTGCGCGAGCAACCACTTGGCCCGCTCGAAGCGGAGCCGTCACGACGAGCTCGACCTCGACGCGGCTAGCTTCCGGCACCTCGCCGACTCGAGGCTGGAGCACGACCCCGAGGCTTTCGCATCGGCGTGCGACGAGCGCGCGGTCGTGGCGGAGGCGCTCTTGGCACTGCCCAGGCGGCTTCGCGAGGTGGTTGTCCTGCGTGACATCTACGACCTCTCACACCGTTCGATAGCTGCCGAGATAGGGATCTCCGAAGCTGCGGCCAAGGTACGCCTGCAGCGGGCGCGCAAGCGCCTGCGCGAAGACCTCAGCCGCCGGCTGGCGCAGCTCGAAGGACGGGAGGGCCACCCAGGTGCGTTGGCTAGCTGAGCTGTCGTCCCGCCATGGGACAGCCCACGTCGCAGGCCTCCCTGCGCCCGGGCCCGGGTGTGCTGAGGTTTGTCGACGGCTCCCTCTGGTCGTGGACGGTGGAGAACGCTTGAGCCCAGCAGCGGCAGAGCACCTCCGCTCATGTCCTGCGTGCCGCTCTGAGCTCGCCGGCTACCGCCACCTTCTCGACTTGCTCCGCAGCCTTCGTTACGAACATCTCGCAGTGGCCGGGCCGCTCCTCGGGGACCAGACGTGGGCAGCTATAACGGAGCACTTGCGTGCCCGCACCCGTGCGGGTGAGCGCCGGCGTGTCGTTGGCGCGGCAGCCGTGGCGCTGGTAGTCCTCGGTGGGGCTGCCGTCGCCAGGGCGACGCGCCAGGCAAAGGTGCTTGCAGGCGCGACAGCCACGGCTTGAGCTCTGGTAGGCTGGCTTGCCGGAACGGCGGCGCGCCGGCCGCACAGGGCAGTAGCTCAATATGGCAGAGCACCGGTCTCCAAAACCGGCGGTTGGGGGTTCAAGTCCCTCCTGCCCTGCGACAAGGTAACTACGAGGACAGCTTCGACCCTTCGAGGAAGGCAATATGAGCGTCAACGAGCCCAACCGGACAGAGGAGCAGTTATTGGAGCCCGAGGGCGCCGGCGGAGTCGCGGCCCCGGCTCTACAGCGCGAAGAGAGGCGGGCACTAGCCGCACCTCAGGCGCCAACGCGCCCGGGTTTTCACCCGCGCGAGTTCTTGGACGAGGTCGTCCTCGAGCTGCGCAAGGTCATCAAGCCCAAGCGCTCGGAGCTCGTCAACTACGCGAGCGTCGTGTTCTTCACGCTTGCCTTCATAACCGCACTGGTGTACGGCCTCGACTACGTCTACTCCCTAGGTGCCTCGCAACTTTTCAAGTAGCGCTCATGGTCGACGTCCCTGAAGAAGCCATCCCTCAAGCTGAGGGCCCTGACGAGCCCGGCGACGTGCTTCGGCGCGCCGTCGCTTTGGACGAGAGGTCTGGGACAGCCGAAGCTGCAGAGGCGAAGGGCTCCGACGAGCACGCCGGGGCTGCCCAGCCTGACAGCCCCTATGACCGGCCTGGTAGCTGGTACGTAATACACAGTTATGCCGGCTATGAGAACAAGGTCAAGTCCAACCTCCAAAGCCGCATCTCCTCTATGAACATGGAGGACCGCATCTTCGAGGTGGTCATCCCGCTCGAGGACGTGGTCGAGTTGAAAAACGGCAAGCGCCAGGTGGTCTCCCGCAAGGTCTTCCCTGGCTACCTGATGGTGCGCATGGACCTCGACGACGACTCTTGGTCCGTAGTGCGCAACACACCAGGTGTCACTGGTTTCGTCGGGCTCGGTGCGAGGCCCACGCCGCTGTCTCGGCGCGAGGTCGAAAGCATCCTCGTGCAAAAGCCAGAAGGTGGCGGCCCAGCGAAGAAGACCAAGCCACGTCTCGAGTACGAGCTCGGCGAGTCTGTCCGGGTCAAAGAAGGCCCTTTTGCCGACTTCAGCGGCACTGTAGCAGAGGTCAACGAGGACCAACTGAAGCTCAAGGTCCTCGTCAACATCTTCGGGCGGGAGACCCCGGTCGAGTTCGACTTCGCCCAGGTCGCAAAGCTGTAGGCTCTCCGGCCTGCACCCGAGGGGCCCTCGAGTACGATGCCTGTGCAAATGCCTGGCCCTCAACCCGCCTGTGCCCCAAAAGGGCCAAGACCATAGGAGCTAAGAACACGCGATGGCCAAGCGCCAAGTCACAGCCATAGTCCGTATCCAGTTGCCCGCCGGCAAGGCCACACCGGCCCCGCCGGTCGGCACAGCCTTGGGCCCTCACGGCATCCAGACGATGGAGTTCGTGAGGCAGTACAACGCAGCTACCGAGGACAAGGTCGGCCAAGTGGTGCCGGTCGAGGTGACTATCTATTCCGACCGGAGCTTCAGTTTCGTGCTGAAGACGCCTCCGACCTCTGTGCTGGTGCGCCAGGAGCTGGGGCTTGAAAAAGGGGCGAAGGCACCAGGTCGAGACGTAGCGGGCACGATCTCGGACGCTCAGCTTGCCAAGATTGCCCAGGTGAAGATGCCCGACCTCAACGCGAAGGACCTTGAGTCGGCCAAAGCGCAGGTGGCTGGCACTGCGCGCTCCATGGGCGTCAAGGTCGGCTGAAAGGTCCAACGGGGCCGTTAGGGGGCACCTCGCCCCGGCGCAGCCCTAGCAGTGAAGATGGCCCAGTTCAACAAACAGAGGGAGGCAAGCATGCCGAAAAGAGGGAAGAAGTACCTAGAGGCCGCCAAGGCACTTGGCGAGAAGCGGCTGTACGGGCCCCTTGAAGCCATCGACCTCGTGAAGCAGCTAGCCCATGCTCGCTTCGACGAGACCGTCGAGCTCGCAGTGCGCCTCGGCATCGACCCCCGCAAAGCCGACCAGGCCCTGCGCGGCACGGTGTCGTTGCCCGCGGGTACCGGGAAGACGGTCCGCGTGGCTGTCTTCGCGGCCGGCGAGGCCGCCGAGGCAGCCCGGGCGGCCGGGGCCGACATCGTAGGCTCTGACGACCTCGTGGCCCGCGTCGACGCCGGGTTCATGGACTTCGATGTGGCGATCGCCACCCCCGACATGATGGCCCAGGTCGGCCGTCTCGGCCGCAAGCTCGGGCCTCGGGGCCTCATGCCGAACCCGAAGACAGGCACGGTGACAAACGACGTAGCTCGTGCCGTAGCAGACTTCAAGGGAGGCAGGGTCGAGTACCGCGCTGACGCGAGGAGCCACGGGGTGGTCCAGGTCCCGATAGGCAAAGTCAGCTTCAGCCGGGAGCAGCTCCTGGCAAACATGCGTGCGGTACTGGACGAGCTGCAGCGCGCCAAGCCGGCCGCGGCAAAGGGCCGGTACGTGCGCTCGGTGTCGGTATCGTCCACGATGGGCTCAGGCATTGACATCGACCCAGCCCGGGCGAGGGTGAGCGACGAGGAGTTGGCGGCCGCGGCTGCCTGACGTCGTAGCAGCCTCGGTATGATTGCACTGACATAGCGCCGAAGACATCTGGCGTACCACGCGGCGGTGAGCCTGCCTGCTGGCAGGTGACCTTGCTGGTGGCACCTAAGCGGGTTTTGGCTTGGCCGGAACGGCCTTGCTCAACCCGGCCCGACGAGGCGAGCCTGCACTCCTTTGCGGTGTGCGCGCTCGCGTGCATAACTGCAGCAAGACAAGGAGGAGCAGGTGGACAACCCAAGGCCGGAGAAGGTCGCTACGGTTGAGCAAGTTCGTTCTCGGCTGGCCGAGTCCGACGCGGTCATCGTCACCGAGTACAGAGGGCTCAAGGTCAAGGACCTCGAAAGCCTCCGGCGGAGCTTGGAGCCACTGGGCGGTGAGTACCGCGTTTACAAAAACACCCTAGCGCGTATAGCCGCGGCCCTGGCTGGCACGGACGGCTTCAGTGAACTGCTGTCCGGCCCTACCGGGCTTGCGTTCGTGAAGGGGGACGCCGTAGCCGTCGCAAAAGCACTTCGAGAGTTCGCACGTGCGAACCCCCTCCTGGTCATCAAAGGCGGCCTGCTCGGCGGGTCTGTCCTCAGCCCTGAGGCGGCTGCCGCCTTGGCAGACCTGCCTTCTCGGGAACAACTGCTCGCCCGCCTGGCAGGTGCGCTGTCGGCTCCTCTTCAGGGCTTTGCCGGAGCTCTCGCTGCTCTGCCTCGCAACCTGGCCTACGGCCTTGCGGCCCTCCGAGACCAGCGTGCCGGCGGCGCTGGAGGTACGACGGTGGGCTAGTGCCCGCACAGACGTGGGGCTGGTGCCCGCACAGACGGCTGCGCCCCCCAGCTAAGGGGGTGGGCCCCTGCGGGGCGCTTGCCCAGCCGGCCCCAACCTGGGCTACCTCGTCGTGGCCGGCCCCTCAACTCAGCCGGCCCCTCAACTCTAAAAAGCTCAACTGGCCATCAACAAGCTCAACTAGACACCAATCAAGGAGGTAAGGAGCAATGCCTAGCACCCTTTCCAAAGACGAGATACTCGACGCCATTTCCGCCATGAGCGTCCTCGAGCTGTCTGAGCTGCTCAAATCGTTCGAGGAGCGTTTTGGCGTCAGCGCCGCGGCGCCTGTTGTAGCCGCCGTCCCGGGGGGCGGCGGGGGCGCCGCGACCCCTGAGGCGCCTGCCGCTGAAGAGCAGGACGAGTTCGACGTCGTACTGGCGAGCGCTGGCGACAAGAAGATCCAGGTCATCAAGGAGGTCCGCGCGCTCACCAACCTGGGCCTGAAGGAGGCCAAGGACCTCGTTGACGGCGCGCCGAAGACCGTGCTCGAGAAGGTGAGCAAGGAGGACGCCGAGAAGGCGAAGGCCCAGCTAGAAGCCGCCGGCGCCTCAGTAGAGCTCAAGTAGCCCCTGCCCATCGAGGGCAACGTCGCAGGGGCTATAGGCCATTGAGGCCGGCCGGCCTCAGTCCCAGCAGCCGGCCTCAATGCCAGCGGGGCGCCCCTGCAGGTGGCCTAGGGGCCCCTTGGCAGCGAGCGGGGTGGTGCTCCCCGGCTTTGCCCCCGGTCAAATGGCGCCTGCTTTGCCCCGTCAAATGGTGCCTGCTTCTTGACCTGGTGAGGCAGGTCGTTTACTCTGTTCGGTGGAGCACGGGGGCGTGCGCCCTTGGTTTGCCGCGTCAGGTCGGCGCGCTGTATACTGCTCAGTTGCCGTGCTTTGCCTTCTCGCGTCCTCGCTACTTAGGGCGTGGGCAGAGCGCGGGAACCCGGCCACCGCACCCTTCCTACTTATCAAGGAGTAGTCCTTGTCGCCGTTTCGCCCCGCACAGCGGGAGCGGCTCAGCTTTGCCAACCTCGACGAGGTCCTGCCGCTCCCGGACCTGATCTCAGTACAGCGCGACTCGTTCAAATGGTTCCTTGACAAGGGGCTCGCTGAAGCGTTCCGCGACATCAGCCCCATCGAGGACTTCTCGGGCCAGCTCAAATTGATCTTGGAGTTCGACCCAGACGACCCCGACCTGCGCCCCCCGCCAAAGTTCTCGGTGGAGGAGTGCAAAGAAAAAGACATGACCTACGCTGCCCCGATCTTCGTGCGCGCCCAGTTCCAAAACGCTGGCACGGGCGAGATCAAGGAGCAGACGGTCTTCATGGGGGACTTCCCTGTCATGACCGACAGGGGCACCTTCATAATCAACGGCACTGAGCGTGTCGTCGTCTCTCAGCTGGTGCGTTCTCCGGGGGTCATCTTCCAGCCGGGCCGCGACCAAAAGACGATCGTCACAGGGACGGTCCACCCCTATCGCGGGGAGTGGATCGAGTTCGATGTCGAAGCCAAACCGGGCAAGGACATCACGGCAGGGTCTCGTGTCGCGCGCAAGCGGCGAGTGTCGTTGTTCACGCTCCTACGGGCGCTCGGCTACACAGACGAGAGCTTCTTGGAGCGCTTCGTGCGGCGCTTTGACTTCTTGGAGGCGCAGTGGCAGCGCGAGCGCGACGTCGCCCCGACTCAAGAAGACGCCCTGCTGGAGATTTACAAGCGGGCGCGCCCGGGCGAGCCGCCCTCGGTTGAGTCCGCCCGCGCCTATTTCGACAACGCCTTTTTCAACCCGAAGCGCTACGACCTCACTCGGGTAGGACGTTACAAGCTCGACCGCAAGCTCGGGCCAGAGATCAGCAAGGTCGAGTCGCTGTTCGGTATCGAGCTGGAGCGGCCGGAGCCTGGCCAGAGCGTCCTGTCGCGCTCCGAGGTCCTCGCGGCCAGCACCTACTTGCTCCACTTGGCCGAAGGAGAGCCGGGCTACAGGCTGGACGACCAGGACCACTTCGCGAACCGACGGGTCCGTTCGGTGGGCGAGCTGATCCAAAACCAAGTGAGAGTCGGCCTCTCACGCATGGAGCGGGTGGTCCGGGAGCGGATGACGACCCAGGACGTCGAAGCGATCACCCCTCAGACGCTGATCAACATCCGTCCCGTAGTTGCGGCCATCAAAGAGTTTTTTGGCACTAGCCAGCTCAGCCAGTTCATGGACCAGACCAACCCGTTGTCTGGCCTCACGCACAAGCGTCGGCTCTCCGCAATGGGCCCAGGCGGGCTCTCCCGAGAGCGGGCTGGTTTCGAGGTGCGGGACGTGCACTCGTCGCACTACGGCCGGATGTGCCCGATCGAGACGCCCGAAGGCCCCAACATCGGCCTCATCGGCCACTTGGCGACCTACGGGCGCATCAACGAGTACGGCTTCATAGAGACCCCTTACCGGCGGGTCGTCGCTGGCAAGGTGACCGACGAGATCGTGTACTTGGCCGCCGACGAAGAGGAGGAGTACGTCATCGCGCAGGCCAACGCGAAGTTGGCCCCGGACGGGACGCTCATTGACGAGCGCGTGCTCGTGCGCCGCGCACCCCAGGGCCCAGGTGTGCGCGTAGGGGCCAGTGGCACCACCTATGGGACGACGAGCGAGGTGGACTTCGTGCCCCCCTCAGAGGTCGACCTGATGGACGTATCACCCAAACAGATTGTGTCGATCTCGACGGCGCTCATCCCCTTCATCGAGCACGACGACGCCAACAGGGCCTTGATGGGGGCCAACATGCAAAAACAGGCGGTGCCTCTCGTGCGGCCCGAGGCGCCCTTCGTGGGTACCGGCGTGGAAGGCCGGGCCGCGCGAGACACCGGCGACGTGCTCTTGGCTGAGGGCTCCGGCACGGTCGCAGACGTCAGCGGCTCCCACGTAGTGGTCGATTACGACCCTGGCCAGGCCGACTCCCAGGGCCGGCCGCTAGGGCGCAAGACGTACCCGGTGTACAAGTTCCGACGCTCCAACCAGAACACCTGCTTCAACCAACGGATCGTGGTCGACGAAGGCCAGCGGGTGAGCGCAGGTGACGTCCTTGCCGATGGCCCCTCGACCGAGGGCGGCGAGCTCGCCCTCGGCAAAAACCTCCTCGTCGCCTTCATGCCGTGGGAGGGCTACAACTACGAGGACGCGATCATCCTCTCAGAGAGGCTGGTGCGCGACGACGTCCTTTCTTCGGTCCATATCGAAGAGCACGAGGTGGACGCCCGCGACACCAAGCTCGGGGCTGAAGAGATCACCCGGGACATCCCCAACCTCTCCGAGGAGATCCTAAAGGACCTCGACGAAAGGGGCATAATCCGAGTGGGGGCGGAGGTGGGCGCCGGCGACGTGCTCGTCGGCAAGGTCACGCCGAAGGGCGAGACCGAGCTGACGCCAGAAGAGCGGCTCCTCAGGGCGATATTTGGGGAAAAGGCTCGCGAAGTGCGTGACACCTCGCTCAAGGTGCCCCACGGCGAGTCTGGCAAAGTCATCGACGTCCGGGTCTTTTCACGTGAGGACGCCCATGAGCTGCCTCCTGGCGTCAACCAGCTCGTGCGTGTGTACGTGGCGCAGAAGCGCAAGATCACCGAGGGCGACAAGCTCGCCGGCCGCCACGGCAACAAAGGTGTCATATCCAAGATCCTGCCCGTGGAGGACATGCCGCACCTGGCCGATGGGACCCCGGTGGACATAATCCTGAACCCCCTTGGCGTCCCCTCGCGCATGAACGTCGGCCAAGTGCTGGAGAGCCACCTTGGCTGGGCTGCCCGCTGGGGGTGGGAGATCGACGGCGAGGGGCCGGCGCCCAGTGAGCGCAGCACCCGCAAGACCTCTCCGGTCACCGAGCCAGCCACCTTCGTGGCGACGCCCAGCTTTGACGGGGCCCATTGGGACGAAGAAGAGCAAGCCGGCAGGCACCCGACGATCAAGAAGATCTTCGAAAACCTCCACCCTGAGGCGCCCGGCACGAACTATGGCGACCACGGTAGGCTCATCGGCCCAGATGGCAAAGCCGTGCTCTACAACGGTCGCACGGGGGAGCCTTACGACAACCCCGTGTCGGTGGGCTACATCTACATAATGAAGCTCGCCCACCTTGTCGACGACAAGATCCACGCACGCTCGACCGGGCCCTACTCGATGATCACCCAGCAGCCGCTTGGCGGCAAGGCGCAGTTCGGCGGCCAGCGCTTTGGCGAGATGGAGGTGTGGGCGCTCGAGGCCTACGGTGCCGCTTATGCCCTCCAGGAGCTGCTCACTATCAAGTCCGACGACGTGCTCGGCCGGGTGAAGGTTTACGAGGCGATCGTGAAGGGCGACAACATCCCAGAGCCAGGGATACCAGAGAGCTTCAAGGTGCTCATAAAAGAAATGCAGAGCCTCTGCCTCAACGTCGAGGTGCTATCGACTACGGGCGAGCAGATCGAGATGCGCGAGCTCGACGAGGACGTGTTCCGCACAGCCGAGGAGCTGGGCATCGACATCAGCCGCCCCGAAAGAGGCTCAGACGAAGAAGACGCAGCTTGGCGCGCCAGCGAGAGGAGCTTTTAGTACATGTTGGACGTCAACAACTTCGAGAAGTTGCGGATCGGCCTAGCCACCGCCGACGACATCAGGACCTGGTCCAACGGCGAAGTAAAAAAGCCTGAGACGATCAATTACCGCACGCTCAGGCCAGAGAAGGACGGGCTTTTCTGTGAGAAGATCTTCGGCCCGACAAAGGACTGGGAGTGCTATTGCGGCAAGTACAAGCGCGTGCGCTTCAAGGGCATAATCTGCGAGCGCTGCGGGGTGGAGGTCACCCGGTCCAAGGTCCGGCGGGAGCGCATGGGCCACATCGAGCTCGCCGCACCGGTGGTGCACATCTGGTACCTGCGCGGGACTCGTTCGTGGCTCGCCTATTTGCTCATGGGCACCGAGGCCCGCGAGGAGCTGAAGGCCAAGCAGCTGGAAAAGGTGATCTACTTTGCCGCCAACCTCGTCACTTCCGTTGACGAGGAGCGCCGCCACGCTGACCTGCCTAACTTGGAAGTGGAGCTCGGGGAGGAGGTTGCCGAGATCGAGCGCAACCGTGACCTCGAGGTCGACCGGCGCTACAAGGAGCTAGAGGCCGAGCTTGCCAAGCTAGAGGCCGAGGGTGCCAAGGACTCGGAGCTGAAGGCCCGCCAGCGGCAGGTCGAAAGAGAAGTTTCGCAGGTGCGTGACAGGGCTGAGGCCGAAGTCGAGCTGGCCAAGCGTGCCTTCGACGAGTTCCGGGACCTCCACAGCCGCAAGATCATCGAGGACGAGCTGCTGTGGAGGGAGCTGCGCGAGCGCTACGGAGACTACTTCAAGGGTGGGATGGGTGCCGAAGCTATCGCCGAGCTCATCGAAGAGATCGACCTCGACGAGGAGGAGGCCAAGCTCCGCGAGATAATCGAGCCCGACGACGGCCGGCGCCACCTGTCCGTCCAGCGGAAGCAGAAGGCCATCAAGCGCTTGAAGATCGTGTCGGCTTTCAACAAGCGGGACGCGAACGGTAAGCGGGTCAACGACCCAAGAGCGATGATCCTTGACGCTGTGCCCGTGATCCCACCGGAGCTGCGGCCCATGGTCCAACTTGACGGTGGCCGGTTCGCGACCAGTGACTTGAACGACCTGTACCGGCGCGTCATCAACCGTAACAACCGCCTGAAGAGGTTGCTCGACCTCGGCGCGCCCGAGATCATCGTCAACAACGAAAAGCGGATGCTCCAAGAGGCCGTGGACGCCCTGTTCGACAACGGCAGGCGGGGCCGCCCCGTCACCGGTCCCGGTAACCGGCCTTTGAAGAGCCTCTCGGACATGCTGAAGGGCAAGCAGGGGCGCTTCCGCCAGAACCTGCTCGGCAAGCGCGTCGACTACTCAGGCCGCTCGGTCATCGTCGTCGGCCCGACGCTCAAGCTCCACCAGTGCGGCCTGCCCAAACAGATGGCGCTCGAGCTGTTCAAGCCCTTCGTCATGAAGCGCCTCGTGGACCTAGAGCTCGCCCAGAACATCAAGTCCGCCAAGCGCATGGTAGAGCGCCGGCGTACCCCGGTATGGGACGTGCTCGAAGAGGTGATCAAGGAGCACCCGGTCCTGCTCAACCGAGCTCCCACGCTTCACCGGCTCGGCATCCAGGCCTTCGAGCCGGTCCTGGTTGAAGGCAAGGCCATCCAGATCCACCCCCTCGTGTGCACAGCGTTCAACGCGGACTTCGACGGGGACCAGATGGCCGTGCACCTGCCGCTGTCGGCAGAGGCCCAGGCTGAAGCGCGCATACTCATGCTCTCGGCGCACAACATCCTCCTGCCGGCGACGGGCCGGCCGGTCGTGACCCCCACTCAGGACATGGTCTTTGGGGCTTACTACCTGACCCTCATGAAGGAGGGCGCCAAGGGGGAGGGGCAGGTCTTCCGCCACCTTCATGAGGTCGTGCACGCTCTCGAAGCCGGCTCGGTGGACATGCACGCAAAGGTACGTTGGCGCCGGGAGCTCAGCCCCGAAGAGCTCGAGGGCGCCCCCGATGGCACTACCTATGAGGAAGTCGAGACGACACCGGGGCGCATCGTGTTCAACACTGCGCTGCCGGACGGGTTCCCGTTCGTCAACGAGCTTGTGGGCAAGAAAGCCCACAGCCTCGGCCTTATCGTCGAGGTGCTCGCCAGCAACTACCCCAGGGTCACGGTTGCCGACAGCCTTGACAAGATAAAGGAGCTCTGCTTCCGCTACGCCACCAAGTCGGGCCTAACGATCTCGATGGAGGACGTAAAGGTCCCCGAGGCAAAGAAGGCGATAATCGCCCGGCACGAAGAGGACGCTCAGAAGGCTGAGAACCAGTTCAAGCGCGGCATCATCACCGACGACGAGCGGCGGCAAAAAGAGATCGAGATATGGACCACTGCCAACTCCGAAGTGGGCAAGGCCATGGAGGAGAGCCTCCGCAAGATCCCCTTCAACCCGCTCGACATGATGGTGGACTCCGGGGCGCGAGGCAACCCCCAACAGGTGCGCCAGATCGCCGGCATGAAGGGCCTCGTGTCGAACCCTCGAGGCGAGATGATCCCACGGCCGATCGTCTCCTCGTTCCGAGAGGGCCTCTCGGTCCTCGAGTACTTCATATCCACCCACGGCGCCAGGAAGGGCCTGGCGGACACGGCCCTTCGGACGGCGGACTCGGGGTACTTGACCCGTCGGCTCGTGGACGTTGCCCAAGAACTGATAGTGCGGGAAGTGGACTGCGGCAGCACGAGGGGCATTTGGGTGCGCGACGTGCGCCCTGACGACGAGAGGGCTCGTTACTACTTGGAGACGCGCCTGGACGGACGAGTGCTGGCGCGCGACGTGACGCTCTCCGACGGTGCCGTAGTGCCAGCGGGGACGCACGTGGACATCGCCTTGATGGAGGTGCTGCGCGACGACCCAGCCGTCGAAGAGGTCATGGTGCGCTCGGTGCTCACGTGCGAGTCCCAGCACGGCATCTGCGCCAACTGCTACGGGCGCTCTTTGGCTACCGACAGCCCCGTGGACCTCGGCGAGGCGGTGGGCGTGATAGCTGCACAGTCGATCGGCGAGCCGGGGACCCAGCTGACGATGCGGACCTTCCACACGGGGGGCATCGCTGGCGAGGACATAACCCACGGCCTGCCCAGGGTGGTCGAGCTGTTCGAGGCACGCACTCCCAAGGGGGCAGCAGTGCTGGCTCGGACTTCTGGGATCCTGCGGATAACCGAAGAGGACAACAGCCGCCGCATCGTGGTCGTCGGTGACGACGGGTCTGAGGACGTCTACGCAGTCGGCCTACGCGCCAAGCTTGCCGACGGCGTGCGGGAAGGAGCTGAGATTGCCGCAGGCGACCCGATCGTCGAAGGCCCGAGGGACCCCAAGCAGCTGCTGGAGATCAAGGGCATACGCGAGACCCAGCAGTACCTCGTGGAGCAGGTGCAGCAGGTATACCGCGACCAAGGCGTTTCTATCCACGACAAGCACATAGAGCTGATCGTGCGCCAGATGTTGCGCAGGGTGCTCGTTGCCGAGCAGGGGGAAAGCCCGTTCCTGCCCGGCGAGAGGGTTGACGCGCGCTATTTCGCAGAAGTCAACCGCCAGCTCGTCCAAGAGGGCAAACGCCCTGCCGAGGGCCGGCCCGAGCTCATGGGGATAACCAAAGCCTCCCTCGCCACTGACAGCTGGCTCTCAGCCGCCTCTTTCCAGGAGACGACCCGGGTCCTCACAGAGGCCGCCATAGAGCGTCGCTCCGACGAGCTTTTCGGTTTGAAGGAGAACATCATAATCGGCAAGCTCATCCCAGCTGGGACGGGTAGCGCCCGTTACCGGGACGTCGCAGTGGACGCCCCCGAGGTGCAGAAGATGACGTTTTGGACCTCCGACGAGGAACAGGGCACCGAAGACCTCGCGGCCTGGTTGGCGAGCATCGGTAGTTCGGGGAACGACGGCGGCACTACCTTTGAGCCTTCCGCCGGCTACGAGGACGGCGACGGCGAGGACGCGAGCGCCGGGTAAGCCTTGCGCTGGGGGCCCCACGCTCTGGGTTGCCGGGCCCTTGGGCTTGAGGCCCCCCCGAGGCCCTCAGGCCCCGGGCCTTAGGCTTCACGTCTTAGCGAACTTTTAGCGGCTACTAAGCCGGCGCTGAATTGGCTCGATATATCGTCGCGCCATCTGTAGACGGAGGATTGCCCCGTGACGATGGCGCGAGAGGGACCGGGCGCGCTCGCTGGCGTGGGTGCGCCTGCGGGTGGCAGTGATTGGCCAGCGGCTGAGCCAAGCCCTGACGGGGGTGCACTGCTAGGCCCTCCTGGCAGGTGGCGCCGGCTCCGCCGGCGTTGGAAGCCGGCAGCGGCGGTGTTGGTCGTGGCTGCCATGGCGGCCGGAGGCGGTACTTATTACGCGCTCAGCAGTGGGAGCGGCGCCTCGAAGTTCAGGACGGCCACGGTGACGCTGGGCGACATCCGCCAGACGACAGCGACCACGGGCACCATCTACCCGGCCATGCAGGCCGACGCGAACTTCGCCGTCGCCGGCACCGTGGCGAAGCTCGACGTCGGCGTCGGTTCGACGGTGAAAGCGGGCCAGGTGCTCGCCACGTTGGACACCGTTCCTCTTGAAGCCACCGTGCGCCAAGACCAGGCGGCCGTGGACCAGGACTTGGCCAAGCTCGCATCAGACTCGACCGGCCAGAGCGTTGTGGCTGCCGAGGGCGCCCTTGCCGGCGCCGACACGACTTTGAGCGAAGACAAGTCCAACGTCGCGGCCACCGAAGCCTCCAACCAGACGGCGCTTGCGCAGGCACAGCAGGCTGTGGGCCAGGCGCTCGCGCAGCTGGCCTCGGACAAGACCGCCCAGGCCCAGTCCGTTGCGCAAGCAGAACAGCAGCTTGCTTCGGACAAGGCCGCCCAGCAGGCTTCGGTCAACCAGGCGCTCGCGCAGCTGGCCTCAGACAAGACCGCCCAGGCCCAGTCCGTTGCGCAAGCGGGACAGCAGCTTGCTTCGGACAAGGCCGCCCAGCAGGCTTCGGTCAACCAGGCGCTCGCGCAGCTGGCCTCAGACAAGACCGCCCAGGCCCAGTCCGTTGCGCAAGCGGGACAGCAGCTTGCTTCGGACAAGGCCGCCCAGCAGGCTTCGGTCAACCAGGCGCTCGCGCAGCTGGCCTCAGACAAGGCCGCCCAGGAAGCTGCCGTGGCCCAAGCCAGCCAGCAGCTCAAATTGGACGAGGCGTCCCAGGCCCAGGCAGTGGGCGAAGCCCGCCAACAGCTTGCCGCTGACCAGCAGTCGCTCAAGGCCGACCAGGCCAACCTCGCGACCGACCAGGCCATTTTGCAAGCGGACGAGGACAAAGAGTCGCTCGATTGCAAAGGCGCGGGCGCGGCGGGTACCAGCACAGCTGGTTCTGGGGCTACGTCTTCCAAAGCGTCGTCGCCTGCCTCGGCTCAGGCGTCTAGTTGTGCAGCCGACGAGAGCGCAGTCAGCTCCGCGCAGTCCCAGGTGAGCTCCGACGAGTCACAAGTGAGCACGGCGGAGCAAGCAGTGCAAAAAGACCAGGGCTCCCTTGCGGCGGCCGAACAGACCGAGGCTTCTACGCTCCAAAAGGACCAAGAAGCCGTCACGTCGGCTAAGCAGACGATGGCTTCAACCCTACAAAAAGACCAAGAGGCTCTTGCGAGCGCGCGCCAGAGCATGGCGTCCACGCTCCAAAAAGACCAAGAGGCGCTTGCCGCAGCCAAGGCGACCGAGGCTTCGACCCTACAAAAAGACCAAGAAGCTCTTGCGAGCGCGCGCCAGAGCATGGCGTCCACGCTCCAAAAAGACCAAGAGGCGCTTGCCGCAGCCAAGGCGACCGAGGCTTCAACCCTACAAAAAGACCAAGAGGCTCTTGCGAGCGCGCGCCAGAGCATGGCGTCCACGCTCCAAAAAGACCAAGAGGCGCTTGCCGCAGCCAAGGCGACCGAGGCTTCAACCCTACAAAAAGACCAAGAAGCTGTCACTTCTGCGCGGACGAGTTTGTTGTCGACCGAAGAGAAAGACAACCAGTCCCTTCAGCAAGCCGAAGGCCAAGTGGCGACCGGGGCGCAGCAGGTGACCGAGGACCAAGCAAGCCTCGCGTCTGCGAAGTCGAGCGAGCCGGCGACTCTTTCGGCCGACAAGGCAACGCTCACTTCTGCAGAGGAAGCCCTCACCCAAGCCGAACAAGAGCTTTCAGAAGCGACCCTCCGAGCCCCTGTCAGCGGTACAGTCGTCGCGCTCAACCTTGCCAAGGGGCAAACTGTGCAAGCCGGCAACACTACCGTCACCACGCCTTCGTCGCTGCTGTCGAGCGCGAGCGGGGGGAGCTCCGCCTCCTCGTCGGGCTCTGGGGCTTCGGGGTCGTCCAGCTCGTCCGGGGCGTCTTCGGGAGAAGTCGTGATCGAGCCCACTGGCCAGTACGTGGTGGAAGCCGACGCCACGACTTCGCAGATCGGTGACATCCAAGATGGTGAGCAGGCCGTGATAACGCCGACTGGGAGCACCACAACCGCCTATGGCATCGTCACGAGCTTCAGCACGACTGGCACTACCACTTCGGGGGTGACCGAGTTCCCCGTTATGGTGGCCGTCACAGGGAGCGCCCAAGGCCTCTACGCGGGGGCGAGCGCGAACGTCGAAGTCGTAACGAGGCAGGTCAACAACGTGCTGGTCGTCCCGACTAGTGCCATACACACGGTCGGCAACACCTCTTACGTAGACCTGCTGAAGGACGGCAAACAGGTGCGGGCCACTGTAGGCGTCGGTGCCACGAGCGGCATACAGACACAGGTAACTTCTGGCCTCAAGCAGGGCGAGCAGGTCGTAATAGCCTCTCTTTCCCAGCGTGCAATATCGCCCAGTCCCGGCACAAGCGGGTTCCCCCTCGGCGGCGGTTTCGGCGGCGGTGCCCGTGTGTTCCGTGGTGGCGGCCTCGGAGGTGCATTTGGAGGATGAGCACCGTGCTGGCCTCGGCTAACTCAGCTCACGCGGGGCACCCACCAGCACCGTCGCGCCCGGTCATCGAGTTCCAAGACGTCTGGAAGACCTACCTGACCGGCGCCGAGCCCGTCCATGCGCTGCGCGGGGTCTCGGTGCGGATATTTTCCGGTGAGTACATCTCTATTGTTGGGCCGTCGGGGTCGGGTAAGTCGACTTTCATGCACATCCTGGGCTGCCTTGACACGCCGACCTCGGGGAGGTACTTGCTCGCAGGCACGGACGTGAGCAAGATGGGCGAGGAGCAGCTCGCGCACGTGCGCAACCGCAGGATTGGCTTCGTGTTCCAGCAGTTCCACCTCCTGGCGAGCCTGACAGCGTGGCGCAACGTCGAGCTGCCGCTCATCTATGCCGGCGTGGACCGGCGCGCTCGCAAGGCTCGTGCGATGGCAGCGCTCGAACAGGTAGGGCTCGCCAACAGGGCGGGGCATTTCCCCAACCAGCTCTCAGGCGGCCAGCAACAGCGGGTCGCCGTAGCGAGAGCGCTGGTGAACGAACCTGATGTCGTGCTGGCAGATGAGCCGACCGGGAACCTCGACTCAGTAGCTAGCGCCGACGTCATGGCGATGTTCGACGAGCTGCACAACTCGGGGCGCACGATAGTGCTCATCACCCATGAAAGCGACGTGGCGGCTAGGGCTGAGCGGGTCATGCGCTTTCGCGACGGCCGCTTTTTGGAGGCAGACGAGGCAGCGAAGTGAACCTGGCCGAGACGTTGCGCTCCGGGCTCGAAGCGATCGCTGCCCACAGGTTGCGCTCTGGGCTCACGGTCCTCGGCATCTTGATCGGGATCGCGGCCGTGATCTTGACGGTGGGCTTCGGGGAAGGCGCCTCAACGAGCGTCGAGTCCGCCATAAGCTCGCTCGGCACCAACCTTTTGATCGTGACCCCAGGCAGCAGCACGACGGGCCTTGTAAGAGGCGGCTTCGGCTCTGCCAGCACCCTCACCTACCAGGACGCCGAAGACCTCGCCGACAAGAAGGTTTGCCCTGACATCTCGGGCGTGGCGCCTCAGGCCTCCACGGTTGCCACTCTTGTTGCCGGCAGCAACAACTGGACCACAACAGTGTACGGCACCACTACTTCATGGTTGGCGGTGCGCGACCGGAGCATTGCCGTGGGCTCTTGGTTCACCAGCTCAGACGTGGCCCACGACCAAAACGTGGTGGTGCTGGGCCAGACGACCGCTGAGGAGCTCGGCCTCGTGTTCGACCCCGTGGGCCAAACGGTCAACATAGACAACCTGCCTTTCACCGTCATCGGCGTGCTCGCTACCGCTGGTAGCTCCACTTCAGCCCAGGACGAGGACGACTTGGCTGTGGTCCCTATAACAACGGCTGAGGAGCTAACGGGCTCTACTAGCGTCAACACGATCTACCTACAGGCGCGCTCTTCTTCTGAACTTGCTGCCGCGTACCAGGAGGCCAACGACGAGCTTCTCCAACTGCACGGCATCACCAACCCTGCCAATGCAGACTTCACGATCACCACGCAAAGCTCACTTTTGTCAACCGCAAGCTCTGTCAACAAGACCCTTACCGTGCTGCTCGCCGGGATAGCAGCCATCTCGCTGCTTGTAGGCGGCATAGGCGTCATGAACATCATGCTGGTGTCAGTCACCGAGCGTGTCCGTGAGATCGGCCTTCGCAAAGCCTTGGGAGCGACCCCGTCTGTGATAAGGCAGCAGTTTTTGATAGAAGCATCGGTGCTCGGCCTAGCAGGTGGCGTGGCGGGAGCGGCTCTTGGCATCGTGGGGGCCGAGGTCATACCGTTGTTTGTCTCCAACAAGATCTCCCTGTCGGGCCTCGCGATTGCCGGCAGTGTCGTCGTGGCCATCCTCATTGGGGTCGTTTTCGGCGTCTACCCTGCGTCGCGCGCGGCGAGGCTAGCGCCCATAGAGGCTCTGCGGAGCGAATAGAAGGAGGAACATGAAAGTACTGAAGGCTACGGCTGGGCTCAGCGCCGTTGTGCTGGCGATGTCGTTGCTCCCGGCTGGGATGGCGTCGGCTGCCACCAAGGGCAAAAGCCCTGAGGCCCGGCCTGCTCCCCCAGTGCCTTTGGCTCCCGCCGCCTTTGGCCAGATCGCCTACATTTCTGGCAGCACGCTCGAGGTGCGTAACCCACAGACAGGCCAGACGACGGTGAAGCTCACGTCGAAGACCATTGTCACCGCTACCGTCGTCGTGCCCCTGAAGGCTGTTACGAAGGGTTCTTGTATAACCGCCACGGGCACCAAGGAAAAAGACGGCGCACTTGACGCTGACAGTGTCACGCTGGGCCCGAGCGCGACGGGGAACTGCTTGGTGCGTGCTGGTGGCAGGCGGATCTTCCCTGGTGCTGGCGCGGGCAACTTCCGTGCACCCGCCTCTTCCAGCGCACCCAGGCGCCGTTTTCGCCTGCCGGCAGGTTCGGCGACGGCCTTGGGCAAAGTGACTTCGGTGTCAGGCTCTACCATCTCGCTCCAAGGCGAGCTGGTGACGTTCCAGGCGGCGCCCGCGAAGCGCCCAACGAGCGCGGCGAGGGCCGCTCTCAAGCCGAAGAAGCTGGTGGTGGTCGTGAGCTCGAAGACACGCTTCCTGCGGACAGGCCCCGCCACGGTAGGTTCGCTCAAGGTAGGAGAGTGCGCGACCGCGTTCGGCACCACCAACGACATCGGTACCGTGACGGCTGCCCGCCTCTCGGTTAGCCCGGCGAGCAGTTCGGGGTGCGGCTTCGGTGGCTTCGGTGGCCTTACTGGCGGGCCAGGTGGGTTCGCGCGCGCTGGCGCCGGCGGCGCGCGCGGCTGAACCGGCTCTTGCGGTTGCGTTGCCAGGAGGCGGGAAAGATGAGGAAAATGGCCACCCACAAGCTCCACAAACAAAAAGGGCCCAGCAAACCTCGCTGGTGCTTGGCGTGCCCAGTCCTGCCTGCTGTGCTGTCCGTCGCCGTGCTGCTGGCTTGGGCGCTCGTCACGCGCGTGCCCGTGGCCGCTGCTGCCGGCGGCAGCACCCCGACCTCGGCTTGTACAGGCGAGGTTGCTGGGGTGAGCGTGTCTGGGGGCAACCAACAAGTCGCCAAGGTCGGCACGGCTTTCGCCCAAAGCCTTGAGGTCCTCGTGGTCGACACGGCCGGCTGTGGGGTGCCCGGCGCAGAAGTGACTTTCGTGGCGCCGAGCTCGGGCGCTGGCGGTTACTTCCCCGGGGAGGTCACTACCGTCACGGTCGCTACCTCCTCCAGTGGCACAGCCACCGCCCCGACGTTCACTGCCAACAACGTGAGCGGCACCTTCACGGTCGTGGCGGAGGCGAGCGGCTACGACGCCGACTTCAGCCTGACCAACACGACCGTAGGCGTCGCTGCCTCGCTCAACGTCGTGTCCGGCAACGCTCAGGGGGCCAAGGTGGGGGCGACGTTCCCCTCGCCGCTGGTCGTCTCGGTCACCGACAGCTCTGGGGGCCCCGTCTCGGGGGCCACCGTCAGTTTTGCTGTCCAGGCAGGCAGCACGGGCGCCAGCGCGACCTTTACCGGAGGGGGGCTCAGCGCCACCGAGCAGACCAACGAGGCTGGCCAGGCAACGAGCCCCGAGCTCGTGGCCGGCACGACGGCTGGCAGCTTCAGCGTGGTAGCAAGCGTGGCCGGTTTGAGCTCTGTTGCCACCTTTCAACTGACGGTGGGCTCAGGGAGCCCGGCTACCCTCGTGGCTGGCGCCGGCTCGTCGCAGTCCACCGAGCTTGGCACGGACTTCCCTGTGCCCCTCGCTGTCACCGTTACGGACGCTGATGGCAACGACGTTGCCGGCGCATTGGTCACCTTTGAGGCGCCGGCGAGCGGGGCGAGCGGCACCTTTGCTGGCGCTGGCCGGGCTGTCTCAGTGAGCACCAACTCCGACGGCGTCGCTACGGCACCGGATTTTTCTGCAAACGAGACCGTCGGCGGTTACGTGGTGACCGCCACCGTGCGCGGTGCTGCCAGCCCCGTGGCTTTCGCCCTGGTAAACGAGCCTCGTACGGGCGCCAGCGCACCGGGCCCGGAAGGCTCTTACCGGCTAGTAACCAGTTCTGGGCGGGTACTTTCCTCTGGCGGTGCCGCCAACCTCGGTTCGCCGAGCGCGCAACAGCTTCGCGGATCCAAAGTCGTCGCCATGGCCTCGGCGCCAGGCGGCAAAGGTTATTGGCTCGCCACAGCCAGGGGAGCTGTGTACGCCTACGGCGACGCCCGCTCCTACGGCTCGCCGGCAGGCCTGCACCTTGCCAAGCCGATCGTGGGCATGGCCGCGACGCCTGACGGCAAGGGCTACTGGCTCGTCGCGTCCGACGGGGGCATCTTCAGCTACGGCGACGCCCGCTTCTACGGCTCGACGGGCAAGCTCCACCTTGCCAAGCCGATCGTGGGCATGGCCGCGACGCCTGACGGCAAGGGCTACTGGCTCGTCGCGTCCGACGGGGGCATCTTCAGCTACGGCGACGCCCGCTTCTACGGCTCGACGGGCAAGCTCCACCTGGTCGCCCCCATAGTCGGCATCGCCGCAGCCCCTGGCGGTGACGGCTACTGGTTGGCCGGCAGGGACGGCGGCGTGTTCGCGTTCGGCAAGGCGACCTACTACGGCTCTGGCCTCGGGCTTTCCCCTAAGCCCGTGGTCGCCCTGGTGCCGAGCCCCGATGGCTACGGCTACTGGGTGGTGAGCTCCAACGGGACTGCCGCAGGCTTTGGGGACGCGGGCGCCCAAGGCTCTCCAACGCTGCGGGCTGGGACGGTCGTGGCCGGCGCTGCTGCCTGAGGGGCTGCCTCGACCTGGGGTTGCCTCGACCTGAGGTTGCCTTGGCCTGACCTGACCTGAGGTTGCCTTGGCCTGACTGAAGCCCGTCAGTGCCCCAGGGCGCTGGCCCTCGACTTTTGCCGCCGGCGAAGCCGGCCGACGTGCTAACATGACAGTTGGTCCACCGGGCATCCCGGTGGCTCGCGCCTGTCCACTAACAGATTAGCCTTTAGAGGTCTATGCCTACTATTGCCCAGCTGGTGCGCAAGGGCCGCCAGCAAAGCACGAAGAAGACCAAGACGCCGGCCCTGAGAGGCGCCCCGCAGCGGCGGGGCGTGTGCACGCGCGTCTACACGAACACGCCCAAAAAGCCCAACTCCGCCCTTCGCAAAGTGGCCCGCGTGCGGCTTTCCTCAGGCTTCGAGGTGACTGCCTACATCCCTGGGGTCGGGCACAACCTTCAAGAGCACTCCATCGTGCTCGTAAGAGGCGGGCGCGTGAAGGACTTGCCTGGCGTGCGCTACAAGGTCGTGCGAGGCACCCTCGACACGGCTGGTGTCCGCGACCGCAAGCAAGCGCGCAGCCGCTACGGCGCGAAGAAGGCCTCCTAGGGGCCAAAGGAGCGGAGCGATGCCACGTAAAGGCCCTGCCATAAAGCGCGAGCTACCAGCTGACCCGGTCTACCATTCGCCGCTCGTCACCCAGCTCGTAAACAAGGTGCTCTCCCGCGGCAAGCGCAGCTTGGCAGAGCGGATCGTCTATGGCGCCCTCGACACGATAAAGGAGCGTGGCGCAGGCGAGCCGCTCACCGTGCTAAAGCGTGCCGTGGACAACACCAAGCCTCAGCTCGAGGTGCGCAGCCGGCGTGTCGGAGGGGCTACCTACCAGGTCCCCGTTGACGTGAAGCCGAGGAGGGCGGCGACGCTTTCGGTCCGCTGGCTGGTAGGCTACGCTAGGCAGCGGCGGGAAAAGACGATGGCCGAGCGCTTGGCCGGGGAGCTAATGGACGCTGCCAACGGCACTGGGGCAGCGGTGAAGCGCCGCGAAGACCTTCACAAGATGGCGGAGTCAAACCGGGCTTTTGCTCACTACCGCTGGTAGCCGCTTAGCCCGGACGAGCATTGGGTTACAGGTTTTATAAAGAACATGTCTGAAACTGCGAGCAAGCGAGAGTTCCCTCTAGCCAGGACCCGCAACATTGGGATCATGGCGCACATCGACGCGGGCAAGACCACCACCACTGAGCGCATCTTGTACTACGCCGGCGTCAACTACAAAATAGGCGAGGTCCACGAGGGCAGTGCCACCATGGACTGGATGCCCCAAGAGCAGGAGCGGGGCATCACGATCACTTCGGCGGCGACGACCGTCCACTGGGCCGACCACCGGGTGAACATCATCGACACCCCAGGCCACGTCGACTTCACTGTCGAAGTCGAGCGGTCGCTGCGAGTCCTCGACGGTGCAGTTGCCGTCTTCGACGCTGTCGCCGGGGTGGAGCCTCAAACCGAAACCGTGTGGCGCCAGGCTGACAAGTACGGCGTGCCGCGCATCTGCTTCGTCAACAAGATGGACCGCATAGGGGCAAACTTCGCCCGTTGTGTGGGGATGATCGAAGACCGCCTGGGCGCCAGGCCTGCCGTGGTCCAGCTGCCGATAGGGGTCGAGAGCACCTTCGCTGGCGTAGTCGACCTGCTTGAGCAAAAGGCCGTCATCTGGGACGAGAGCTCACCAAGAGGTGAGACCTTCAATGTCGTGGAGATCCCTGCCGAGCTCAGGGCAGAGGCTTCCGACGGGCGCGCCCGGCTCATCGACACGCTCTCCACTTTCGACGACAACCTCACGGAAAAGTACTTGGCCGACGAGGAGATAACGGCCGCTGACCTAAGGGCGGCGCTGCGCAAGGCGACCATCGCCGGCCAAGTGGTGCCCGTGCTGTGCGGGGCTGCGTTCAAAAACAAAGGCGTCCAGCCCATGCTCGACGCGGTCGTGTGGTACCTGCCGAGCCCACTGGACATCCCGCCGGCAAGAGGCAGGGACCCCAAGACCGGCGAGGAGGTCGAGCGCCCGGCCGACGACAAAGCCCCCTTCGCTGCCCTCGCCTTCAAGATCATGGCCGACCAGCACCTTGGCAAGCTCGTCTTCACCCGCGTCTACTCGGGCATGGTGGCTCAGGGCGACGCTGTGCTCAATTCGACAAGCGGGAAGAAGGAGCGCATTGGCCGGATCGTCCAGATGCACGCCAACCACCGTGAGCCACGCGACGTGGCCTACGCTGGCGACATCGTCGCCCTTGTCGGCCTGAAGCAGGTCACCACCGGCGACACCCTCTGCGACGTGTCTGAGCCCGTGCAGCTCGAGGCCCTCGACTTCCCAGAGCCTGTCATCCACGTGGCTGTCGAGCCCAAGACCAAGGCCGACCAAGACAAGCTTGGTCGCGCGTTGCAGGCGCTTTCAGAGGAGGACCCCACGTTTCGCGTCCACGTCGACGAAGAGACCGGCCAGACCGTGATCGGCGGGATGGGCGAGCTGCACCTCGAGGTGCTCGTCGACAGGATGCTGCGTGAGTTCCGGGTCGACGCGCACGTGGGCAAGCCTCAGGTCGCCTACCGGGAGACCATCCGGAGGGCTGTCGAAAAGGTCGAGCACCGCTACGTCCGTCAGACCGGCGGGCGCGGCCAGTACGGGCACGTGGTCCTCAACTTGGAGCCCACTGGGCCAGGTGGGGGTTACGAGTTCGTGGACAAGATCACCGGTGGCGTCATCCCTAAGGAGTACATACCAGCGGTAGACGCCGGCATCCAAGATGCTATGCAGTCCGGCGTGCTCGCCGGCTACCCGGTGGTCGACGTTCGGGCGACGCTCGTTTTCGGTTCCTACCACGAGGTCGACTCCTCTGAGATGGCGTTCAAGATCGCTGCCTCCATGGCGTTCAAAGAAGCGTGCAAGCGAGCGGGCCCGGTCTTGTTGGAACCGGTCATGGCCGTCGAGGTGGTGACGCCGGACGACTACCTCGGGGACGTGATAGGAGATCTCTCGTCACGGCGTGGCCGTGTCGAGGGGATGGACCAGCGCGTGAACAACCAGGTCGTGCGCGCCGAGGTCCCGCTCGCCGAGATGTTCGGCTACGCGACCGACCTGCGGAGCCGGACCCAGGGCAGGGCAACCTACACGATGCAGTTCAAGAGCTACCAAGAGGTGCCCGAACAAGTAGCCCAGGAGATCGTGGCCAGGGCGCGCGGCGAGTAGTGCCTGGCACGCGTGCTGGCGACCCGACACAGGGCCCTGCCAGCTGGTAGAGTACTAGACCGCTTCCGGCCGGGTGGCCGGGACAGTTCGAGGAGCATCCGACAAAATGGCAAAACCGAAGTTCGAGCGCACCAAGCCTCACCTCAACATCGGGACGATGGGCCACATCGACCACGGCAAGACGACGTTGACCGCGGCGATCACCAAGGTCCTTCACGACCGTGACCCCCAGCACAACCAGTTCTACGCCTTCGACGCCATCGACAAGGCGCCGGAGGAGAAGCAGCGCGGCATCACGATCAACATTGCCCACGTCGAGTACGAGACCCCCAAGCGCCACTACGCGCACGTGGACATGCCGGGCCACGCCGACTACATCAAGAACATGATCACTGGGGCGGCTCAGGTCGACGGGGCGATCCTGGTCGTGTCGGCCCCCGACGGCCCCATGCCCCAGACACGCGAGCACGTCCTGCTCGCCCGTCAGGTTGGTGTCCCCTCCATCGTGGTCGCGCTCAACAAGGTTGACATGATGGAAGACGAGGAGCTGCTCGAGCTCGTCGAGCTCGAGGTCCGAGAGTTGCTCAACCAGTACGAGTTCCCAGGCGACGACGCTCCCGTCGTGCGGGTCTCGGCCCTGAAGGCGCTGAACGGGGACTCGGGTGCCGCCGACGGCATCGTGCAGCTAATGGACGCCGTCGACGAGTACATCCCCGAGCCTGTGCGCGAGGTCGACAAGCCGTTCCTCATGCCAGTCGAAGACGTGTTCACGATCTCTGGTCGTGGCACGGTGGCGACGGGCAAGGTAGAGCGAGGTGTCATCAAGGTCAACGACCCTGTCGAGATCGTGGGCCTTCGGCCAACTCAGCGCACGGTGTGCACGGGAGTCGAGATGTTCCGAAAGATCCTCGACGAGGGCAGGGCCGGTGACAACATCGGTGTCCTCCTGCGCGGCACCAAGAAGGAGGAGGTCGAGCGCGGCCAAGTCCTTTGCAAGCCCGGCTCGATCACTCCCCACACAAACTTCGAGGCCGCTGTTTACGTGCTGACCAAAGAGGAAGGCGGCCGCCACAAGCCTTTCTTCACCAACTACCGTCCACAGTTCTACTTCCGGACCACCGACGTCACGGGTACGATCACGCTCCCCGAAGGCACCGAGATGGTGATGCCGGGCGACAACGTGACCATGACTGTCGAGCTGCAAAAGCCAATAGCCATGGACGAGGGCTTGCGTTTTGCAATCCGCGAGGGTGGGCGCACGGTCGGCGCCGGCCGCGTGACCAAGATCATCAAGTAGCTAGCGGGCACTGGCGAGGGACTTCAGTTGGCCGACGGCACTAGGCAGCGCATACGTATCCGCCTCGAGGCCTACGACCACGAGGTCATCGACCAGTCCACGAAGAAGATCGTGGAGACCGTCCTGCGCACCCAGGCCAAAGTGCGCGGCCCTGTCCCGTTGCCCACTGAGGTGAAGCGCTGGACGGTCATCCGCAGCCCGCACAAGTACAAAGACAGCCGTGAGCACTTCGAGATGAGGGTGCACAAGCGGCTGATCGACATCGTCGAGCACTCGCCAAAGACGGTCGACTCGCTCCAACGGATCGAGCTGCCCGCTGGCGTCGACATCGAGATCAAGATACAAAGCGCATAAGGGCGGCGCCGAGGCCCAACAGCAGGACGTCGCAGCGGCCCGGGTGGTCGAAGCCAGCTGGCGCTGGGCCTAGGGAGGTAGCTGCTCACCTGGTGACCCTCTGGCCCTGTCCCTGGGCTATTATGGGCGCGGCGGCATACTGGTTGGCGCGCCTTGTCACCTCAGGCTTATGTTGCGGCCCGCCCAAGCTTGCGTGTTGCGGCCCGCCCAAGCTTGCCTTGCGCGCGGGAAAATGGGGGTGTGCTGCCAAGCGCCGGAGGCAGGGGCCGTCCCGAGGGCGGTGCCTGGCCCTTTGCGGTCCACTTGCACAGGGCTCGCGCATCTCCTCAAGGCTTGCCCGGGGTTGGGCCAGCCGATGCAGCTGAAATAGAAGCGCTCCTCAGCGCCGTCAGCGCTGCCGCCGCCGAGCTTGGCCCAAGGCTGTCGCGCCGGCTTACCCCACTAGTGCAGCGCTGCGTCCCAGCGCGGGCAATCGAGCCGGCCCCCGTCCCCAGGGCGGCCAGGCTGCGTTTCGCCGACGGCACCTCCGTCGTGGTGAAGAGCGCGGTGCCCGGCGACGTAGGGGCCTTGGCGCTCGCCATGACGAGAGGGTCGGTGAGGCCGACAGCCTGCATGGCGGACCCTGAGGGGGGCGTCAGGTTGGTGTTCATGTGGCCCGGGAGCCACCGCAGGCTCTCGCTGCGCGTCGTCGGCCTCGACCAACCGGACTAGCCGGCGCGCTCACGCGCTCACCCTCCGGCAATCTTGGCCCGCCCAGGCGTGTTCGAGCTGCCGGCGCCCACCCCGGCGCCTCCCCTCAGCACTATGGGGTCGATGCGGAGCATTTCCCCCACTGGGGTGGCAGGTCCCTGCTCGCCGTCGTAGAAGTGCAGCACCCGCAGCCGGTACCAGATCGCCATCGTGTCGAGGAGGGCGCGGTAGACGGCCTTCCACGAAACTGTGCTCGTGAACTGGTGGCGAAGGCGGATGGGCGCTTCGAGGAACCTTTTGTAGCCGAGCCTCCGGGCGATCACGAACAGCTCCAGGTCGAAGGCGAAGCGCTTTTCGACCATCCGGGGGAGCACGGCGGCTAGCACGTCCCGACGGACGAGCTTGATGCCAGTTTGGGTGTCGCGGATGTTGAGCCTGAAGCCCAAGTGCACGACCTGCTGGTAGCCCCAGGAGTAGACGCGCCGGAGCAGGGGGTACTCGACCTCCGAAAGCGGGTGGCGCTTGCTCCCCAAGATGATGTCTGGCTCATAGAGGCGCACCATCGCCTGGAAGGACTCGAGCAGGACGGGGTCGAGGTCCCCGTCGGCGTCGATGAAGCCGAGGTACCTTCCTCGGCCTCGGGCCAGCCCGACCCTGAGAGCGGCCCCCTTGCCTTGGTTGCGCGCGAGCACCACGTTGGAGACCCTCGGCTTGGCCCGGGCAAGCTCGTCGAGTTCCCTATCGCTGCCGTCGGTCGAGCCGTCGGAGACGGCTATCACTTCGTAGCTGGTGCCGGAGCGGTCGAGGACCTCCAGTATGCGCTCGACGGTCGGCACGAGGAGCCTGCCTGGGTTGTAGTAGGGGACCACGACAGTGAGGTCGAGGTCCGCGTCCAGCAGTGCCAGGTTGGCCTGGGCGGCGAGGCCTGCGGGTGGGAGCTCTCGCTTGGCGAGCGCTACCACGACCATGAGGGTGCAGGCAAGGCCGCTGGCGCCGACCATGACAAGGGCCACCTGATGCATAGAACCGTGCCAGGCCGCGATGCCGCCGATGGCGGCAGCGGCCCCTAGCCAGCCCCCGCACGCAGCTATGCGTGAGCCCCGGTCCAAGTGGTAGCGGACCAAGATGCTCACGAGGCTCAAAATGGCGGCGGCGGTGCTGAGCAGGCCGACCACACGGCTGGCCGAGGCATAGGGCGTACCGAAGAGCCCCTCGACCACTGGCCTCGGCCAAGTGCTGACGGCGAGAGCCGCCACGAGGCCGGTGAGAGCTGCCACAGCAGACCCGAGCGCGAACATGAGCCTTTGCCAGGGCCTGGCTTCAGGGCTCACTGGCTGCGGGGCGCCGGTGCCGGCAAGCTTGGGGAAGGTGAGGGCGGCCGCCGCGCCCGGGGCGATCAGGGCCAGCTGAGCGGCAGTCGCTGCGCTTGCGTACCAGCCCGACGCTTGAGAGCTGAGCCAATGGCGGGCGAGCACCACGTCGAGCGCCGAAAGTGCCCAGTAACCCGTGAAGGCGGCCGCGGGGAGGCGAGCCTTCCCCCATGGAAGGCGACCTTCTTGGGTGCGCTTCGCTGGCGCCGAGGGCAAGGGGAGGCCGCTGCGCCCAAGGCTCGCCCTGCGGCCACCAAGCACAGCCCCGACGAGCACGACTGCCCCTGTCAGCGCTTCCCCGGTCACCACTGCAGCTAGGGCACCGGTCACCCCGGCGCCATGGCTCACGAGCTCATAACCCACCCCTAGACGCGCGGCGAGCCCGGAGAGCAGCCCGGCCGCCAGCAAAGCCAAGCGCCCCTGCGCCGTCAGCCGTCCTTTGGGCACCACCCCAATGGACCCGACGAGAGCGTACGCCCCGAGCAGCACCGGCCCGCTGAGCGACCCCAAGTGCAAGAAGCTGTCGGCCAACGGTGCCAAAGCCACCAGCAAGGCGCATGTGGCCGCCCCCACAGCGCTCATCGTGAGCACCGACGAGCGCAGCCCGGGGACGTCCCCACCTGCCTGGCCGCGGGCGCCTATAGCGGCCTGCAGGGCGTTGGCGGGGACCTCGAACGCCAGCGCCACAGCTGCGAGCGCGGCGGCACCGCTGAGGACAGCGGGCGTACCCGAGCGGGCCACCACTACCAAGAACCCGAAGGTGCCAAGGTTGGCGGCGAGCGTCACGCCTGCCACGGCTAGGCCTCGGGGGCCTGGAGGCCGCACGAGCGCGCCGGGAACTGTTGCCGGCGCTTGTATGTCAGCTCCCATCGCCGTCTCGTCTGTCTCGTGGCCTCAATTGCCTGGTATCGGCTACCCAGCGGCTCAGGTAGAGGCTACGTTGAGGCGGCATGCCAGCAGAAGAGGTCGTCTTACCGCCTCCCGTGCGCTGCGGCACCGGCCTTGTCGTCCCCGCCGACTTTTCGAGCCTAGCCGCGACCGTACGTTTCGACTCAGCGGCAGAGGTAGCCGAGGTGGCTGCCCGGGTTGAGCTCGAGCTAGGCCCCGAGGCGGGTTGGCCGGCGTTCGACCTTCGCCAGGACGTCTCTTCTGCCCGCTTTGACGGGGCCAAGCTGCCCACCTGGGCCCTCGCCCACCGCGACCTGGGCGCGGGCGAGGCCCACCGCATGCGTGCGGTGGAAGTGAGCTGCGAAGCGGCCAGCAAGCATTGCCTGGAGCTCGCCTACGAGTTGGGGGCCCCGCAGGCTGAGGCAGCCAGGCCGGTGGAGTGGCTTGGGGCCGCTAACGGGGTGAAATGGGACCTCTACATGTCGGACCTGGAACCCGGGCGCTACCTCGAGATGTGGTTCCCGGCCAACCTCTGCCACGACAGGCTGTCCATTTCGCTCGAAGTCGAGGTAGCCGGGACTTCTCGGCCCCACGCCCTGGTGGCCAACGGGACGGTCGAGACGCTCGTGCAGGGCCGGAAGTGGTCAGTACGCTACCCAGCGACCTTCACGGCCCTTTCGCCGATGCTCGTGCTCGCGCCCGCTGACGAGCTCGAGCACCTAGACGTCAAAACCGACCTTGGCGGTGCCGCCCTGTCGGTGCGCGTGGTGGGGCTTGGCAGCGCACGAGGAGCGCTCGAGCCCGCGGCCGCAGACCTGGCAGCTTGGCTCGGTTACTTCTACTCCCGCTACGGCGCTTGGGCGCACGGCAAGCATTTCACCGCCGTGCTTTGGCCTGAGCCGAGAGGGATGGAGTACGACGGGGCCACGACCGCTTCAGTCGACGCGCTCGAGCACGAGGCCTTCCACAGCTGGTTCGGGCGAGGTGTCAAGCCAGCTCGCGCCTCGGACGGCTGGGTCGACGAGGCGATGGCGACCTGGGCTACGGCGTCACGCAGGGCCGGCGGTGGGCGCTATGGCTGTGAAGAGCTCGGCCTTGACGAAGCCCCCATGCTTTTGTGCCCGCCCCACCCCTGGAGCCGCTACACGCCCCGCGAGGCCTACGCGGGCGGCAACCGCTTGCTCGCTGGGCTCGCGCACATGGCAGGTGGAGCCGGCCAGCTCCGTTCGGCCCTCGCTGAGTGGCACCAGCTCTACGCCGGCAGGTTGGCCACGACAGTAAGCCTGCGCCGCCACATGGAACGCTGGTGCGGCCGAGACCTCGGGCCTTGGTGGGACCGCTACGTCTACGGCCGCCCCTAGGCTGACGCGCACGCGGATTTCTCGCGTGGGGCGAGTGCCGCTATACTGGCCCGCCGTCAACCGACGTCCGTGGTCGCCTACGCCCGGTAGGTACGCCACGGCACCAACTTGAGCAAGCTCCGCCCCGGCCACTGCCGAGCGGAGCGTGCCGCGTGTAGAGCTAGGACGAAGACAACATGGCCGCCACGGCGCCCAAAAAAGCGATAGTCGGAGAGAAGGTCGGCATGACCCAAATGTGGGACGCCAACCAGCGCCTGGTCGCGGTCACGGTCCTACGGGTCCCGCCAATGCGGGTGGTGCAGGTAAAGACCCCTGCTTCCGACGGCTACAGCGCCATCCAGGTGACCTACGGTACGCGCAACGCCGCCAAGCTCAACAAACCGCTCGCTGGCCACTACGCCAAGGCGAAGGTGGCCCCGGGGAAGAGGCTGGTGGAGCTGCGCATAGAAGGTTCGGAGCCCTACGAGGTAGGCCAGGAGCTCGGCGTTGGCGTCTACTCCCCAGGGGACAAGGTTGACGTCACTGCGGCGAGCAAAGGACGGGGCTTTGCCGGTGGTATTGAGCGGCACAACTTCGCCGGCCAGGGAGCAAGCCACGGCAACCACAAGCACCACCGGGCCCCTGGTTCGATCGGGGCGTGCGCGACCCCGGCGCGAGTGTTCAAAGGCAGCCGCATGGCCGGCCGCCTCGGCAACCACCGCGTCACGACGCTCAACTTGGAGGTGGTCTCGGCTGACGCCGAGCGGGACCTGCTGTTGGTCAAAGGTGCCGTGCCCGGCCCCCGGGGAGGGTTGGTCCTGGTGCGCGAAGCAGTAAAGGCAGGGCCCAGGTGAGCGGACAGCACGAGGCGAGAGTGCTCGAGGTGACGTCGCAGGCCGGCGCTTCCTTGGGCAGCGTTGAGCTGGACCCAACCGTCTTCTCGTTAGCGCCCAAAGTTGCTCTCATGCACCAGGTCGTCACGGCGCAGTTGGCGGCCAGGCGCGCCGGGTCCCAAAGCACCAAGACCAGGGCTGAGGTTTCCGGCGGTGGAGCGAAGCCTTACAGGCAAAAGGGCACGGGCCGTGCTCGCCAGGGCAGCATCCGTGCCCCCCATTACAGGGGAGGGGGCATCGCCCTCGGCCCTAAGCCTCGCAGTTACCGCCAGCGGGCCCCTAAAAAGATGGTCCGCCAGGCCCTCTGGGGAGCTCTCTCGGACAGGGCTGCGCAGGGACGGTTGCTGGTGGTCGATGGTTGGTCGTTCGAGGTCCCGAGCACCAAGGTGGCCCTAGCGGCGTTGGAGGCCATCGGGGCCGGCGAGCGCACCTTGGTGGTGCTTTCTCGCGATGACGAAAAGGCGTACAAGTCCTTCCGCAACATCGCGTGGGTGGACCTGGCGCTCGTCGGAGAGCTTGCCGCTTACGACGTGCTCTGCGCGGACTGGGTGGTGTTTACCCGGGCCACGCTGCCAGGCGAGAACAACTGGGTTGAGGCGCCGGCGCTCACCGCTGCGGCGAGCCAAGGAGGCCAGGCGCCAGAGGCCCCTTCCGTAGCCGCCGCCACAGCCGAGGCGCCCATTGAACGGCCCGAAGGAGGCGGGGACCAATGAGCTATGACCCTCGCGGCGTGATCATCCGCCCGGTAGTTTCAGAGAAGTCTTACGCCCTTTCAGAAAAGGGCGTCTACACCTTCATCGTGCCGGCCGGGGCGAACAAGGTCGAGGTGCGCCGGTCGGTGGAGCGCACCTTCAACGTGAAGGTGGAGAAAGTGAACACCTTGAACAGGCCCGGGAAACGCAAGCGCAACAGGCGCAAGGCGACCTTTGGCAAGCGGCCCGACACCAAGCGGGCTTTCGTGACGCTCGCCTCTGGGCATTCGATCCCCCTGTTCGAGTCGACTTAGGAGGGGACAGGTGCTGCGCTCTCGCAAACCGACAAGCCCGGGGCGGCGTTTCCAGACTGTGCCGTCCTTCACGGAGGTGACGACATCGCGCCCCGAGCGGTCCCTCCTCGTGCCCAAGCCGGCCACCGGGGGCCGCAACAACTATGGCCGCAAGACCGCCCGCCACCGCGGTGGGGGGCACAAGCGCCAGTACCGCGTAGTGGACTTCAAGCGCAACAAGGACGGTGTGCCGGCGAAGGTGGCGAGCATCGAGTACGACCCCAACCGCAATGCCCGCATAGCCCTGCTCAACTACTACGACGGGGAAAAGCGCTACATACTGGCGCCGGAAGGGGTGGGGGTGGGCGACGTCCTGCGCAGCGGCCAAGGGGCTGAGGTCAGGCCCGGCAACGCGCTGCCAATGCGTTACATCCCAGTCGGTTCTGTGGTGCACAACGTCGAGCTTCGCCCGGGCGGAGGGGGCAAGCTCGCCCGCAGCGCCGGTTCGAGCGTCCAGTTAGTGGCAAAAGAGGGCGACTACGCGACCTTGCGGCTGCCATCGACCGAGATGAGGCGGGTGCCGATCGACTGCCGGGCGACCATTGGAGAAGTAGGCAACGCCGAAGCCGAGCTCGTGAAGCTGGGCAAGGCTGGCCGCAACCGCTGGAAGGGCGTCCGTCCCCAGACTCGCGGCGTAGCCATGAACCCAGTCGACCACCCACTGGGCGGCGGTGAGGGCAAGTCCTCAGGTGGCCGGCACCCAGTCTCGCCGTGGGGCAAGCCTGAGGGGCGCACCCGGCACTCTCACAAGCCGAGCGACAAGCTGATAGTGCGTCGCCGGCGCAGCCGCGGGGCGAGGAGGTAGTAAATGGCCAGGAGCTTGAAGAAGGGCCCGTTCGTGGACGGGCACCTCCTGCGCAAGGTGGACGACCTCAACAGCCGAAACGAGAAGAGGGTCATAAAGACCTGGTCCCGTCGTTCGACGATCATCCCGGACATGGTCGGCCACACGATCGCTGTCCACGACGGGCGCAAGCACGTGCCTGTTTACATCACTGAGGCGATGGTGGGCCACAAGCTGGGCGAGTTTGCCCCTACCCGCACGTTCCGCTACCACGCTGGCCAGGAAAGGCAGGGCAAGCGCTGATGCCTGGCCCCAAGGCCAACGAGCGAGAGGGCACAAGAGCGGTGCTGCGCCACTTCGGCACGAGCGCGTTCAAAGTGCGCGAGGTCCTAGACCTCGTCCGGGGCGCCCCCGTCAACGAGGCTGCCGACCTGCTGCGCAGCCTGCAACGCGGGCCTGCCGTCGCTGTTTACAAGCTGCTCCAGTCGGCTGTCGCCAACGCCAGCAACAACGGCCACCTCGACCCCGAAGAGCTCTACGTCTCAGCCTGTTACGCCGACGAAGGCCCGACGGCCAAGCGTTGGAGGCCGCGAGCAAGAGGTAGGGCGACGCGGGCCCGCAAGCGTTCCTGCCACGTCACGGTTATCGTGAGCCGCCTCCCCGAGCAGGAACTAGCGAGGCTGCGAGCGCGTCGTCGAGCGGAGAACCTGGCCATGAGGGCTCGTCGCGTAGAGGCGACGAGGCGGGCCCGGGCTGAGGCAGGCACTGGCGCCAGCCGGCGTGAGCGGCGCCACCCAGAGGCCTACCCGCAAGCGCCTGAAGAGGCGCCGGCCGAAACTGTCGCTGCTGAGCAAGCGGGAGGCCCACAGCCGGCGCCGTCAGGCGAGGCCGAGGCACAAAATGAGGCCGAGGCGGAAAGTGAGGCCGTGGCACAGGGTGAGGCTGAGGCACGGAGTGAAGCTGAGGTGCAAGGGCCTACAGACGAGACGGGGGTTGCGAACGCGGCTGAAGCCCAGGGCGAGGAAGGCGTACCCGAGGAAGGCAAACCCCAGGAAGGCAAACCCCAGGAAGGGAAAGGCAACTGATGGGCCAGAAGGTAAACCCTTATGGCTTCCGCCTCGGTGTCACCACCGACTGGAAGTCACGGTGGTTCACTGAGCGTGAGTACGAGGGCTACCTCATCGAGGACCTGCGCATCCGCGAGTACCTGAGCAAGGAGCTCGAACGCGCTGCTGTGAGCCGGGTGGAGATCGAACGCACGCGGGACCGGCTGCGCATAGACGTGCACACAGCCCGGCCGGGCATCGTGATTGGGCGACGGGGGGCAGAGGCCGACCGCCTGCGGGCCAAGCTAGCTGAGATAACCAAAAACCCCAAAGTGCAGCTCAATATCCAAGAGATCAAGCAGCCGGAGCTCGACGCGGCGCTGATGGCTCAGGGGATCGCCGACCAGCTGGCCGGCCGGGTGAGCTTCCGGCGCGCCATGAAGCGCACCGTCCAGACGGTCCAAAAAGCCGGGGCTTTGGGCGTCCGGGTGCAGTGCGCAGGCCGTTTGGGGGGCGCTGAGATGTCCCGGCGGGAATCCTACCGGGAGGGCCGGGTGCCTCTGCAGACCTTGCGGGCAGACATCGACTTCGGCTTCCGTGAGGCCCGCACCACCTATGGCCGCATCGGGGTGAAAGTTTGGATCTACAAGGGCGACATCCTTCCCTATAGGACTTCTGGCGAGGACAAGATCCACCGGGAGGCCGCGATGGCAGTCGGAGAAGCCTCGGGCTTGGTCGGTACTCGCAGGGTTGTGAGCGCCGGCGGCGGCCGGCGCCGGCCTGAGATGGGTGCTCCTGGCACTGGCGCGCAAGCGGTGCCGGCCCTGCCGGAGGTCGCTGAGCCGGAGCCGGTGGTGCCCGTCGAGGCGGGCATCGTCCCAGTGGACCCAGAGCTCGAGCGCCTGTTGCAAGAAGAAGAAGAGATCGAGCGGCGCACTCGCGGCGAGCACCACGAGACCCCCCATTTCCCGAGGGACTAGCGAGGTACCGAGATGTTGATGCCCCGCAAGGTAAAGCACCGCAAACAGCAAAGGGGCCGGCTCACCGGCCTTGCAAAGGGCGGCACCGAGGTCACTTTCGGCGAGTACGGCATCCAGGCCCTCGAGCCTGGCTGGGTCACGGCGCGCCAGATAGAGGCGGCTCGTATTGCTATGACCCGCCACGTCAGGCGTGGAGGCAAGGTGTGGATCCGCATTTTCCCTGACAAGCCCGTCACTGCCAAGCCAGCCGAGACCCGTATGGGTTCTGGGAAGGGCAACCCCGAGTACTGGGTTGCGGTCGTGAGGCCGGGGAGGGTCATGTTCGAGCTCGCCGGCGTGCCCGAGCCCCTCGCCCGCTCTGCCATGGAGCTTGCGATACAAAAACTGCCTATCAAGGCTCGTTTCGTGACCAGGGCCGAGCAGGAGCACGTGGAGGTCTAGGTGGCCCGCGCCCGAGAACTGAGAGAGATGAACGACGAAGAACTGGCCAGGCACCTGGCAGAGTCGAGGGAGGAGCTTTTCAACTTGCGCTTCCAGTTGGCCATGGGCAAGCAGGACAACTCGGCCCGCCTCGGGCAGGTGCGCCGGGAGGTAGCCCGTGCCCTCACCTTGCAACGCGAGCGTGAGCTCGCTGCCAGTGGGCGAGGGAGGCGCCGGCGGTGACGGCAGTCGAAAGCGTGCCGAGCGCCGGCCCGCCGGCTGCGCAAGCCGTAGGCCGGGGCCGGAGGAAGGTCCGTGAGGGCATAGTGGCCTCAAGTTCGATGGACAAGACGGTCGTGGTAGTCGTGACCGAGCGAGTGCGCCACCCCCGCTATGGCAAGACTGTCCAGCGGACCAAGCGCCTGTACGCGCACGACGAGCATAACGACCTAAATGTGGGCGACCGGGTGCGCCTGGCGGAGACGCGGCCGTTGTCGCGCCAAAAGCGCTGGCGCGTCGAGAAAGTGCTCGAGAGGGCTCGCTAGGAGGACGCAGTGATACAGCAGGAAAGCAGGCTGCGCATCGCCGACAACTCTGGTGCACGTGAAGTGCTGTGCATAAGGGTCCTCGGCGGCTCCCGGAGACGGTACGCCTCTATCGGCGACATCTTCGTGGCGACCGTCAAGGACGCGATCCCGGGCGCCAACGTGAAAAAAGGCGACGTCGTAAAGTGCGTAGTGGTCCGGACTAAGAAGGAAAAACGCAGGCCCGATGGCAGTTACATCCGCTTCGACGAGAACGCTGCCGTCCTCATCAACGACCAGATGCAGCCCAGGGGTACGCGTATCTTCGGGCCGGTGGGCAGAGAACTGCGCGACAAGAAGTTCATGCGGATAATTTCGCTCGCCCCGGAGGTGCTCTGAGCTATGAAGATCCGCCGAGGTGACCACGTGATAGTGCTCTCGGGCAAGGACAAGGGGCGCCGAGGCGAAGTGGTGCGCGCCCTGCCCAAAGAGCGCTGCGTGGTCGTGGAAGGAGTAAACCGCGTGAAGCGCCACCAGCGCACGACCCAGTTGCGCAAAAGGGCTGGCATCATCGAAAAGGACCTCCCTGTCCCGGTGTCCAAAGTGGCGCTTGTGTGCCCCAAAGAGCACACGCCCACGCGTGCCCGCTACCGTTTCGGCGAAGACGGTGCAAAGCAGCGCATCTGCGCCCGTTGCGAGGAGCCGCTCTGATGCCTGGCGGCAAGGGTTCTCCCGGCAAGGGCGGCAAGGCGCCTGCCGGCAAGGCCAAGGCCTCCAAGGGCGGGGCGCGCAAGGCCGCGCCGGCCCGTCGCTCAGCAGTCCCTGCCCCATCGCAACCTGGTCGGGGAGCTCCTGCGCGCGCCGTCGCAGCGGTGAAAGCCGCACCCGGCAAGCCGCCTCGCGCGCCAGGCGCCCCCCGGCTGAAAACCCGCTACCAGTCGGAGGTGCGTGCTGCCCTGCAGCGTGACCTCGGCCTCGACAACCCAATGTTGGTCCCGAGGATGCAAAAGATCGTGGTCAACATGGGTGTCGGGCGTGCTGTGGCCCAGCCGTCGTTGCTCGATGGGGCTGTGCGCGACCTGACGCTTATTACTGGCCAGAAACCGGTTGTCACCAAGGCGAAGAAGTCGATTGCCGCCTTCAAGCTCCGCCAGGGCAACGCTATCGGGGCCATGGTGACCCTGCGGGGCGACCGCATGTGGGAGTTCTTCGACAGGCTGGTGTCCTTGGCGATCCCCCGGGTGCGTGACTTCAGGGGGCTGTCACCCAAGGGCTTCGACGGCCGCGGCAACTACACCTTTGGCCTCACCGAACAGCTCATTTTCCCTGAGATCGACTACGACAAGGTGGACGCACCCAGGGGCATGGACGTGACCATCGTGACGACCGCCAGGACTGACAGCGAGGGCCGCGCCCTGCTCGAGGCTTTTGGCTTCCCTTTCCGCAGAGAAGGAGCGGCTTAGTTCTACCATGGCGAAGAAGGCTCTCATCATCAAGGCCGGGCGCAAGCCGAAGTTCAAGGTAAGGGCTTACACGCGTTGCCAGCGCTGTGGCCGCCCGCACTCGGTGTTCCGCAAGTTCGGCTTGTGCCGGATCTGCTTGCGTGAGCTAGTCCACGCTGGCGAGGTGCCGGGCGTGACCAAGGCGAGCTGGTGAGGAGGCTGCCGTGACGATGACCGACCCGATAGCCGACATGCTGACCCGCATACGCAACGCGAGCACGGCCCGCCATGACACGGTGCGCATGCCGTCGTCCAAGCTGAAGGAGTCGCTCGCTGCGATCTTGCTCCGCGAGGGCTACATTGCGGGCTGGAGAGTGGTCACTGACGAACGTCGGCCAGGGCGCACGCTCGAGGTGACCCTCAAGTACACGCCCGACCGTGCTGCAACCATCTCTGGCTTGCGGCGCGTCTCCAAGCCAGGCCTGCGTGTCTATAGCGGCGCCGACAAGATGCCTCGCGTCCTCGGCGGCTTGGGTGTCGCGGTCGTGTCGACCAGCCAGGGCTTGATGACCGACCGCGAGGCCCGCAAGCGTAGGGTTGGCGGGGAGGTGCTCTGCTATGTCTGGTAGGGCCGTTGTGGCTGTTGAGCCCGTCGTGGCTGGTGGTGCTGCCATTGCCGTTCGCTCTGCGATCGCCGTTCGCGCTGTCATTGCCGTTCGCTCTGCGATCGCCGTTCGCTCTGCCATTGCCGTTCGCTCTGCCTTTGCCGTTCGCGCTGCCTTTGCCCCGGCGCACAGGGCAGCGCACCCATTGCGGGCCACCTCACCTATGGAGGATTGGGGATGTCTCGGGTAGGTAGGGCCCCGATAGCGGTACCGACCGGCGTGAACGTCTCCATCGAGGGCCGGTCCGTGACCGTGACGGGGCCACGGGGTACTCTGCGCCACGAGGTCGCCGGCGACATCACGGTACGCCAGGACGGTGCAGTGCTTGTGGTGGAAAGGCCAGACGACCAAAGGTTGAACCGTTCGTTGCACGGCCTCACGCGCACGCTCGTCAACAACATGGTGGTAGGGGTCACATCGGGCTTCTCAAAGGAGCTCGAGATCGCCGGCGTCGGCTACAGGGCTACCCCGAGGGGCCCGAGCACGGTCGAGCTGGCGCTGGGCTTCAGCCACCCGGTCATCGTCGAGGCGCCCGAAGGGGTCACCTTCGAAGTCCCTGCGCCGACCAGGGTGACTGTGAGGGGCAACGACAAGCAGGTAGTGGGCGAGGTTGCGGCCAAGATCCGAAAGCTCCGGCCGCCCGAACCTTACAAGGGCAAGGGGATCCACTACGTGGGCGAGGTCATAAAACGCAAAGCAGGTAAAGCCGCCAAGTAGCAGCCAAGTAGCAAAGGTGCCGGGGTGGCCCTCTGTAGGCTCCAAAGGCAAAGGCCCCTTGGTGCTCAGGAACCGCGAGAGCTGGAAAGACCGAGGCTTCAATAAGACATGAGCAGCGCACAAGATAGGCAAAGAGCACGACAGCGCCGTCATAGGCGCGTCCGCAAGAAGGTGAGCGGGACCCCTGAGCGCCCGCGGCTTGCTGTGTTCCGTTCCAACCGCCACATAGTCGCCCAAGTGATAGACGACACCGCTGGCCGCACGCTAGCGGCAGCGTCGTCGCTCGAGATGGGCGTGCGTTCCCAAGGCGCGACCGGCAACCGCACAGCGGCGTCGGCGGTCGGCAAGCTGGTGGCTGAGCGTGCCCTGGCCGCGGGCGTAACGAAGGTCGCTTTCGACCGGGGCGGTTACCTCTACCATGGCCGGGTGGCAGCGCTTGCTGGCGCCGCCCGAGAAGCAGGCTTGGAGTTTTAGATGCCCGACCAGCAGCAGTACCAGGACCGCACCATCAAGGTCAACCGCGTGGCCAAGGTGGTAAAGGGAGGCAGACGGTTCTCTTTCGCCGCGCTCATGGTGATAGGTGACGGGGCTGGCACCGTCGGCCTTGGTTACGGCAAGGCAAAGGAGGCCGGCCTGGCCGTCCAAAAGGGGATCGAGGAAGCAAAGAAGGCCCTGTTCAGGGTGCCTCTTGCTGGCTCCACCATAACTCACCCCGTGATAGGCGAGGCAGGCGCCGGCAAGGTCCTACTGAAGCCGGCTTCGCCGGGCACCGGTGTCATCGCCGGCGGGGCGGCTCGGCCGATCCTCGAGCTGGCGGGCATCCATGACGTCGTAGCCAAGTCGCTCGGGTCGTCCAACAGCATCAACGTGGCTCAAGCCACTGTCGCGGGGCTACGCAAGTTGACGAGCCCCGATGAGGTCGCGAACAAGCGCGGCCGCTCACCGGTCGAAGTCACCCCAGCTGGAGTGCTTCGGGCCTACAAGGAGACAGAGCGTGGGCCTCACGTGCCGAGCGAGGTTGCGTGATGCCAGCCAAGGCCAGCACAACAGCCAAGAGTGCCAATGCTGAAGAGGGCGACTTGGCGCGCTTGTACGTAGCTCAGGTCCGCTCCTCCATCGGGGTCAAGCCCAAACATCGTGGTACGTTGCGCGCTCTCGGCCTCGGCCGTATAGGAAGTTCCAACGTCCTACCCGACCGGCCTGAAATAAGGGGCATGCTCGCGCGAGTCCCCCATTTGGTGGAGGTGGTGCCGGCCGGCCTTCATAGCGCGGCTGTGCACAAGCGGCACCGTCGGGGAGGCCGGCGCGGCGAGCCCGCAGGTGCCCAAGGCCGCGAAGCCACCCAAGGGCCCGCAGGTGCCCAAGGCCCAGAAGCTGCCCAAGGGCCGGCCCGCCGCCAAACAGCCAGCCAAAGCGAGGTGGAAGCCCAGTGAAACCCCATGAGCTGCACCCCGCCCCCGGGTCCAAGCGCCCTCGCCGGAGGGTAGGGCGTGGGACCGCCGGCAAGGGCGGCAAAACTGCTGGCCGCGGGACCAAGGGGGCTCTCGCGCGGGACAGTTCCAAGGTCGGTTTCGAGGGCGGCCAGCTGCCGCTCGCCCAAAGGCTCCCGAAGCTTGGAGGCTTCAAGAACCCGTTCCGGGTCGAGTACACCGTTGTCAACCTCGAGGCTCTCGAGCGGCTTGGGGCGGGGACGGTCAGCCCGGAGACCCTGCGCGAAGCTGGCCTTGTGCACAAACGGGGCCTGGTGAAGGTGCTCGGCGAGGGGACGCTCACTCGCAGGGTGGAAGTCTCAGCGCACGCGTTCTCCGCTTCGGCTGTCGCAGCCATCGAGGCTGCCGGAGGCAAGGTCACTATTTTGCCCCCGCCGTTCGGCCACGGCCGCCCGCCGGCCAAGGCCAACGCGCTCACCGCTCGTTAGCCGGAGGTGCTAGAAAACGTGCTGGCAACACAACCGGCAACACAATCGGCACAGGAGGCCAGCCCGCTGGCTCCGATCGACTCATAGCGAGGTAGCAGCCCGATGGCACTGCCCACCAGCTTGCGCAACCTAAAAGCGGCCTTCCTGATAGGGGACCTCCGCAACAAGATCCTCTTCACGCTCTTCATCATCGCTGTCTACCGGCTCGGCGACAACATCATCACACCTGGTGTCGACTTCGGCGCCGTGCAGTCGCTCGCTGCCGCGGCCAACAAGGGCGGCGTCATCGCCTACCTCAACCTGTTCTCTGGCGGGGCGCTTACCAAGATGGCCGTATTCGGCCTCGGGATCATGCCCTACATAACGAGCTCGATCATTGTGCAGCTGCTCATGGTCGTCATCCCGAAGTTCGAGCAGTGGCGCGACGAGGGCCCTTCCGGGCAGCGCAAGTTGACCCAGGTCACCCGCTACATGACGATCGCTCTGGCGATCATGCAGTCCACCGGCCTCGCCTACGCCTTCCACAACGGTGGCGGTGGGCTGCTCGGCGGCCAGCCGCTCAACGTCGACCTTATCCCCGACTTCACGGTGCCGAGGGTGATGCTCATCGTGCTCACGATGACAGCGGGGACCGTCGTGGTCATGTGGCTGGCGGAGCTGGTGACCCAGCGAGGTGTCGGCCAAGGGATGTCGGTCCTCATCTTCACGAACGTGATAGCCGGGCTGCCGACCCAGGGTGACGCACTGCTGAAGTCGGCCGGTTGGCCCAAGTTCGCCTTCTTCGTGGCGATCTCCCTGTTCTTCTTGGTGGCGATCGTTTACGTCGAGCAATGCCAACGGCGCATCCCGGTCACTTTTGCCAAAAGGGTGATCGGCCGCCGCATGTACGGGGGCCAGAGCACCTACATACCGATGAAGCTCAACACCGGGGGCGTGGTCCCTATCATCTTCGCAGCATCGGTCCTGTACTTCCCGATCCTTATTTCCAACGTCTTCCCGAGCACAGGCTGGGGCAAGGACGTCCAGAGCTGGATCAGCAACCACCTCGCGCAGCCGAGCAACTTGGTGTACGTGCTGATATACGGTGCTCTTATATTAGTTTTCGCGTATTTCTACGCGAGTATTACGTTTGACCCTCACCAACAGGCCGAGGTGATACGGAAGCAGGGCGGTTACATCCCGGGCATCCGCCCGGGCTACCCGACCGAGCGGCACCTGCAGAACATCCTCTACAGGGTCACACTGCCTGGTGCGCTGTTCCTTGCGTTCGTCGCTTTACTGCCCTCGATCTTCCTTGCGATCTGGAACATCCAGAACTACCCGTTCGCTGGCGTCACAATCCTTATCGCCGTGGGGGTGGCGCTCGAGACGATGAAGCAGGTCGACAGCCAGCTCATGCTGCGCAACTACGAGGGCTTCCTGCGCTAGTGGCCGCCGGCGAGGCGCCCGGCGCTGGCGCACGCAAGCCGCATGCGCCGAGGCCAGCCGGCACGCTCCGAGCAGTCATGATCGGCCGCCAGGGCTCAGGCAAGGGGACCCAAGCCGAGCGCCTCTCGGCCACCTACGGTGTGCCCCACGTCTCGACCGGAGAGGCTTTTAGGGCCGCTGTCAAGGACGGCAATGAGCTGGGCAGGGCGGTGCAGGGCTACTTGCAGCGAGGGGAGCTCGTGCCCGACGATGTCGTAACGGCCGTCATCAAGGAGCATGTGTTCGGTCCTGGCGCGCCGGAGGGCTTCGTGCTCGATGGGTACCCGCGCAACATAGCCCAGGCCGAGGCTTTGGCCACGATGGCGGCTCCTCGCGGCCTGGACGTCGTCTTGGACCTCGAGGCTCCCGTCGAGGAGGTCTTGCGCCGGCTCTCGGCCCGGCGGGTCTGCTCCAGGTGCGGGGCGACCTACAACCTGCTCAGTGGGCCACCTAAACAGCCTGGGACCTGCGACGTTTGCGGCGGTGCCCTTTACCAGCGCGAAGATGACACCGAGCAGGCAATCCGCCGGCGCCTCGAGCTGTACGAGTCCGAAACGGCCCCGCTCATAAACTGGTACCGAGAACACCGCTGCCTAATGACTGTGGACGCTACTGGGGGCCCGGACGACGTGGCTCGCCGAGTCGAGGCGGCTGTCGAAGCGGCTCTCGACGGCCGTGCAGCCTAAGGCCAGCTTCTAGGACCGGTCACCGCTGGCGCCGGCCGGTGCTGGCGGCCAGCCAGTGGCCTAATGGCGTTAGCCTGGCAAGGGTGAGACGCCGGCCTGACGAGATAGCAAAGATGCGCAAGGCCGGGCGTGTCGTGGCCGAGATGCTAGAAGCGACCTCTGCTGCAGCGCGCCCAGGTGTCACGACGGCCAGGCTCGACCAGGTGGCACGAGAGGTCCTCGAGCGCAGGGGTGCAAGGTCCAACTTCCTCGGCTACCACGGGTTCCCAGCGGTCATCTGCACCTCGCCCAACAACGTCATCGTGCATGGCATACCTGGCAAGTACGTGTTGCGAGAAGGAGACATCATCTCCTTGGACTGTGGTGCGGTCGTCGAGGGCTACCACGGCGACGCCGCGGTGACTGTGCCGGTCGGCGACGTCCCGCCGCTTACGGAGAAACTGCTCCGTGTCACAGAAGAGAGCCTGCTCGCGGGGATTAGCCAGCTCGTGCCAGGCAACCGGCTCCACGACGTCGGCGCCGCGGTCCAGACTGTGGCTGAAGGTGCCGGCTTCTCGGTAGTGCGCGGCTACGTCGGCCACGCCATCGGGACCCAGATGCACGAGGAGCCGCAGGTGCCCAACTACTGGCCAGGCAAGCCTGGCCCCAAGCTGCGCACCGGCATGGTGTTCGCGGTCGAGCCCATGGTCAACATGGGGGCTCCGGACACGGTCCAGCTCGACGACGGCTGGACGGTCGTCACCGCCGATGGGAGCCTTTCCGCTCATTTTGAGCACACAGTTGCCGTGACCGACGACGGGCCGGAGGTGCTCACCGTCCCTGGGTGAGCGACTGGCAGCCTGTGGCCGGCTGCCACGTACGGTGTCGAGCTGCCAACCTGGCTAAGTATTCGGTCCCGTGGCAAAGCTCTCTAGACAAGCTAGATGGGGAGACCTCTCGTCCGGCCGGCGGCACCACACACAGCGGTGCGTTCGAGCAGAGGAATGGTCCTGTGCGCGCGTACCTGATCAACCTGGCACGTTCAGCTGACCGCCGGCGGCATATGGAGGCCCAGTTGAACAAGACAAGGTTGGATTATGAGCTGGTGCCGGCGGTGGACGGCCGTCAGTTGGACTTGTCCGGGCCTGAGCTCGTGAGGCCCACGGAACCGGGGCCGCGGTGCAGTCCTTTGTGGGTGAAGACGTACGACCGACCAGGTGTGGCGGCATGCAGCTTGAGCCATCTGAAGGTGTACGAACGCGTGGTTGCTTCTGGCGCCGGCGCAGCGCTGGTGTTGGAGGACGATGTAGTACTGGCACCCGACATCGCCGAAGTACTGGAGGCTCTCTCCGCGCGGCTGTCTGGGGCCGAAGTCGCGCTCCTCAACTTCCATAGCGACGGTGGCTGCCGGATGAACATTAACGGTAGACAGGAGCTGACTCCCAACAGATCCTTCGCCATACCCGTGGACATGGCCTCGATGCTGAGCGCGGCAGGCTACGTGATCACTCAGGAGGCCTGTCGGCGGATGCTCGAAAAGATGAAGCCCGTCAGGGCTATGGCCGACGAATGGGCCTTCTTCCACAGCCATGGAGCTATAGACCGCCTGCGCTGTGTGGTACCTATGCCCATAGAGCAATGCCCGCGTTTTGGCTCGACGATACCCTACGAACGCTGGGCGCTGCGAGCTCGGCTTCGTACCCGCGCCCAGGAGCTGCGCCTACCATTGCTCCAGCACGCCCTGGCCTGGCGACGCCAGCGTATTTGGCGCAAGGGTACACGTGTCGAGTTCGTGGACGAGCCTTTGGTGGACGAGCCTTTGGTGGACGAGCCGCTCGGTAAGGAGCTCGCGAGGTGGCTTCGCCCGTAAAGGAGCGTTCGAGGGCTCCTGCTAGCTCGAGTACGGCGTGGGCGGTCAGTGAACCTATGGGGCCGACCTCCTCTCCGTAGGCTGCAGCTTGCACGCCCACCAGGGGCGAGCCCTTGCCGCCTCTTACAACGAAGGCTGCCTCTTACAACAACGAGGGCCACCGCGCACAACGAAGGCGGCCGCGCACAACGGGGGCCCGAGAGCTTGCTAACTTTCTGTGGATCCGAAGTTAAAGGGAACCTGAACGTGGCCTGGCGAGTGGTGCTAGGCCTCATAACCAGAAAGGTTGACCGTCTATGTCAGGAAAAGGCTCTACCCGGGCCACTAGGCTGTACAGTTGGGGCAAGCCAGTAGCAGCACTTTGCGCGGCGGCGTTGGCTGCCAGCGTGAGCTTGGTAGCGGGCACAGGCACGAGCTTCGCCGCTTCACGTGCTACCCACGCGTCGAAGGGGTTCTTGGCCTGCGAGGTCACCGACACCGGTGGCATCAACGACCGTTCTTTCAACGCTTCTGCGTACGAGGGCCTGAAGGTGGCAGCCAAGGCCGTCCCAGGCCTGCGTTACACGTTCCTGTCGTCCACCTCGACGAGCGACTACGTGCCCAACATCAACACTTTCATCGGTGAGCACTGCGGCATCATCGTCACGGTGGGCTTCGACATGGCCAACGCTACGGCCGCAGCGGCCAAGGCCCACCCGTCGCAGAAGTTCTCGATAGTCGACTACACCTACACGCCGGCCATAAAGAACGTGCTTGCGCTCCACTACGACACCAACCAGGACGCCTTCTTGGGAGGCTACCTTGCTGCGGCTATGAGCAAGACTGGCAAAGTCGGGACTTTCGGAGGCCAGGACATCCCCACGGTCACGATCTACATGGACGGCTGGGTCGCGGGAGTCCGCTACTACGACAAGGTGAACCACGCCCACGTGGTCGCGTTGGGCTGGACACCCGCCAAAAAACGCAACTTTGCCTCGGGCAGCTTCGCGGGCACCGGCCTGTTCACCAACGACTTCACCAACCAGGCCCTTGGCAAGACCGACGCCGAGACCTTGATGGCTCAGGGTGCTGACGTTATCTTCCCTGTTGCAGGCGCTGTCGGCCTCGGTGCCGCTGCGGCGGTCAAGCAGGCTGGCCCCGGGCACTGGATGGAATGGGTGGACACCGACGGTTGCGTCTCGGCCCCGCAGTACTGCTCCATTTTCATAACAAGTGTCACCAAAGGGATAGTCCCGTCGGTGGCCACCGCCGTGGAGGAGGCAGCCAAAGGCACCTTCCACGGCGGCAACTACATCGGCACGCTGGCCAACGGTGGCGTGTCGCTCTCTCCGTTCCACGATTTCGCCAGCAAGATCCCGGCAAAGGTAAAGGCTGCTCTCAACTCGATCAAGGCCGGTATCATCGCCGGCAAGATCTCGCTGGACCCGAACTCCTACCCGGCTAGTTAGCTTGTAGGGCAACCTTCCCGTGGCCTCCTCCAGTTCCCGCTACGGGGCCTCCGCGCGCGGCCAAGGCTGGAGGGGGCCAGAAGGTGCCACCGGGAGCTGGGCGTAGCGCATGCCGCCCGGGAGGACTGCGGCACAAGGGCCATGAGGCTGGAACTCAGCGGCATCACGAAGTCGTTCGGCCACCTGCTCGCCAACGACCACGTCGACCTCGTGGTAGAGCAAGGTGAGGTGCACTGCCTGCTGGGGGAGAACGGCGCAGGCAAGACCACCCTCATGAACATCCTTTTCGGCCTGCTCCACGCCGACTCGGGCGAGGTCCGTATCGACGGCAGGCCAGTGCGCTTCGCCGACCCTGGCGATGCCGTGCGGCGCGGGATCGGGATGGTGCACCAGCACTTCATGCTGATCCCAGTGTTCAGCGTGGCCGAAAACATCGTGCTCGGTTTCGAGCCTCTGAAGCGCCTGGGGTTCTTGGACCGTCGCAGGGCGCGTGCGGACATACGCCGGGTGTCGGAGGAGTTCGGTTTGGAAGTGGACCCTGATGCGCTAGTGGAAGACTTACCCGTAGGCGCCCAGCAACGGGTCGAGATATTGAAGGCGCTCATGCGCGATGCCCAGCTGCTCATCTTGGACGAGCCGACCGCGGTCCTCACGCCCCAAGAGACGCAGGGCTTGTTCAGGGTCATAAGGTCCTTGGCGAGCTCGGGCCGTTCGGTGCTGTTCATAACCCACAAGCTGAAAGAGGTCCTCGCAGTCGCCGACCGCATCACCGTTATGCGTTCGGGCCGCGTGGTGGGCAGCACGGGCCCCGCCGGCACGACCGAGGCGGAGCTTGCGTCGATGATGGTAGGCCGAGACGTCGAGCTGGTAGTAAAAAAGGAGGTCGCCAAGCCTGGCCCAGTGGTGCTCGAGGTCTCCGACCTCAGCGTGGTCGACGACAGGGGCGTGACGGTGGTGGACCACGCGAGCTTCGAGGTGCGGTCAGGAGAGATCCTGGCGGTCGCCGGCGTGCAGGGCAACGGGCAAACCGAGCTAGCGGAAGCCATAACTGGCCTTGCTGAGCGCGCCCACTTGTCCGGGTCTGTCCGCCTTGGCGGGCGTGACATTACGGGCGCCACCCCGCGGCGTGCCCTGAAGGCTGGCATTGCGAACGTGCCTGAGGACCGTCAAACAGACGGGCTGGTACTTTCCATGTCCATAGCGGACAACCTCGTCCTCGACGTCTACAACCAAGCGCCTTACGCGCGTCATGGGGCGCGCGACCTTGCCCGGGCCCGCAGCGACGGGCAAGCAAAACTGAAAGAGTTCGACATCAGGGCCGCCTCCGTGGACGACCCGGTCTCTGCCCTGTCAGGGGGCAACCAGCAAAAGGTCATTGTTGCGAGGGAGCTTTCGCGTCCCATCAAGCTCCTCGTCGCCTCCCAGCCGACAAGAGGGCTGGACGTAGGCTCGATCGAGTACGTGCACCGTCGCATCGTGGCCGAACGTGACAAGGGTGCAGCTGTCCTGTTGGTCTCCTCCGAGCTCGACGAGGTGTTTGCCTTGGGGGACCGCATTGCGGTCATGTACCGGGGGCGCATCGTAGGTATCGTGCCCCCCAGCGTGTCACGCGAGAAGGTGGGCCTCATGATGGCCGGCGTGAGCGAGCCCGAGGTCGAGGGAGCGGTTAGGCCGCTGTGACCACAGCCGCCCCTCCGGTGCCCGAGCTCGCCGGGGTGCCTCCGGGTGCACCCTCCTCGGTGCCGCGGTGGCGGGCCTTGCTGCGGTGGATGGCGGAGGCCAACCTTGCGGTCGTCACGTTCCTCGCCGTCGTCTTCGGGCTCTTCGTGGGTGCCATCTTGATCGTGGTAACCACGCCGGCAACTCTTAGCGCCTGGGGCCAGGTCGGGTCGCACCCCGCCCACTCCCTATCAGTGATCTTCTCCACGCTCGGTAACGCTTATGGCGCCATGTTCACCGGCTCGATCTTCAGCCCGTCCGCCCTCGGCCACGCCATATCGACCGGCAGGGGTTGGAACACGGCTTTCACGCCGCTGTCAGAGACGATGGTGTCTGCCACCCCGCTCATCCTCGCAGGCACCGGGGTCGCCCTCGGCTTCTCAACGGGGGTGTTCAACATCGGGGGCCAAGGCCAGTTGATCTGTGGCGCTATCGCAGCGACCTACGTCGGCTTCGGGGTGCACCTGCCGCAAGTGCCGCACCTCGTGCTGGTGGTCCTCGCTGGAGCGGCCGGAGGGGCGGTCGCGGGTTTCATCCCTGGCATCTTGAAGGCCAGGACTGGGGCTCACGAGGTGATCGTCACGATCATGCTCAACTACATCTTCTTGAACCTCCTCAACTACCTGCTCGTCACCCCTCCCCTCCAGCAACCCGGCCAGTCCAATGCCATATCGCGTGTGGTCCCGCCGAGCGCTAGGCTGCCCCACCTGTTCGGGGGCGGCCTGAGGGTGAACGTCGGGTTCCTCATCGCGCTCGGCGTAGCGGCTGGTGCGTCCTGGTTCATGCGCCGAAGCACCCTCGGTTTTGAGTTCAAGGTGATAGGAGCCAACCCAGCAGCAGGCCGCACAGCAGGCATGGACGCTCGGAGGGCCACCGTCTTGGTGCTCACGATCTCGGGGGCCCTCGTCGGCATGGCGGGCATGGCCACCCTGTCGGGGACGGACTTCTTCCTCTCGTCTGGCTACGGCGGCAACAATGGGTTCAACGCGATCACCGTGGCTCTTCTAGGCCGCAACCGGCCCCTTGGTGTAGTGCTCGGTTCGTTGCTGTTTGCGGCTCTCAGCACAGGTGGGCGGTACTTGCAGGCGACCACCAACATCCCCCTGGACCTCACCCAGGTGGTCCAAGCTGTGATCGTCTTCTTGGTGGCGACACCGGCTCTGGTCAAGGAAATCTTCCACCTTCGCGAAGCTGGCGCGAGCAAGATCCTGCTTTTCTCGAAAGGTTGGGGCGGGTGAAGCCTTCAGGAGCTTCGGGGGCCAGGGCACGCGGCCTGTCACGGTCAGCTGGGGACCGAGTGCCGTGAGCGTCGCTGAACTGGCGCCACCTGCCCCCGGTCACCCCGGCCACGTCGCTACGGCCGCAGAAGGAAGGGTCGTCTCCCTCGAGCGGGTACGGGGCATGGGCATCTTTTTGCTCGCGCTCGCCGTCGTCGCCGGGGCCTTCTTCGGCGCCGGGGTGCCGGCGCACGAGAAGTCGACCTTCTTGCTCACGGCTCCTCCCGCCCCGAGCGTGGCCCCCTTGGTCATGCCCGTGCGCTGGGTCTGTATAGCGCTTGCAGCGGCGTGCGCGTCGTTTGGCTTGGCCTTGCTGGCGCGCCGGCGCGTCCGGGGCAGCTACCTGATTTTCAGCCTGGGCGTGGTGGCTTTTTTGTGGGCGTTCCTCACCTGGGTCGCAAAGGGCTCCCAGCTCAACTTCGTGCAGATGCTGGCCGAAACGCTCGTGTTCACCACGCCCCTGCTCTACGGGAGCTTGTCCGGGGTTATGTGCGAGCGTTCTGGGGTCGTGAACATCGCCATTGAGGGACAGTTCTTGGCTGGCGCCTTCTTGGGAGCGATGATCGGCAGCGCAACTGGGGTGCTGTGGCTAGGGGTACTTGCCGGCGCTGTTGCTGGGGCGCTGTTCGGCGCCCTGCTCGCCTTCTTGGCGCTGCGCTACGGTGCCGACCAGATAATAGTTGGGGTAGTCATAGTGGCATTTTGCACAGGGCTCACCAATTTCCTTACCGAGACGGTCCTTACCCCTTACCAGGCTACGCTCAACAGCCCCTCCACCTTTTCCCCTCTGGGCATCCCAGGGCTGGACAAGGTACCGGTCCTTGGGCCAGTGCTGTTCTACCAGAACGTGTTTTTCTACGGTGCTGTGGTGCTGCTCGTGGTCGTCCACGTCGCCCTTTTTTATACCCGTTGGGGCCTCCGCTCGCGTGCAGTGAGCGAGCACCCGCGAGCAGCCGAGACAGTCGGCATCCACGTACTTTCCGTCCGCTACCGCAACGTGGTCCTGGGTGGCGTGATCGCCGGGATAGGAGGTGCCTCGTTCACCATCGGCTCGATCGGGGAGTTCTCCGCCGGTATGACAGCGGGGCTGGGTTACGTAGCGCTGGCCGCGATGATCTTCGGGCGGTGGCGGCCTTTCGGCGCGCTTGGGGCGGCCCTGCTCTTTGGGTTCTCAGAGTCAGTGGAAAGCTTCCTTTCGTTGTTCAACGTCGGCATCCCGTCGCCGTTTTTGGCCATGGCCCCCTACGTCATGACGATCGTTGTCGTTTCGGGCCTCGTGGGCCGAGTTAGGCCGCCCGCTGCCGACGGCGTCCCCTACAGCAGAGAGTGACCGTGACGGAGCCGGGATCTTTTGGAGGGGGCCTGTCCCGGGTCGACTGGCCGGCACTTCGCGAAGCTGCCCGCTCTGTGGCAAGGCGGGCTTACGCACCTTACTCTGGCCTGCGGGTGGGCGCGGCCGGCTTGTGCGAGGACGGAGAGGTCGTCCTTGGCTGCAACGTGGAGAACGCGTCCTACGGGCTCACGCTTTGCGCTGAGTGTGGCCTCGTGTCGGCGGCGGTTGCCGGCGGCCACGGAGCGCTCCTTGCCGTGAGCGTGCTGTCGGGCGACGGGCGCAACCTCCCTCCCTGCGGGCGCTGCCGGCAGGTGCTCTTGGAAAGCGGCGGCCCTGGGCTTCTCCTAGACGCCGGCGAAGGCAAGCCACCTCAACGGTTGGGGGAACTGCTCCCGGCGGCCTTCGACAGAGGCGACCTGGAGGGCCAATCTCCACAGCGAGGCGTGGGGCTATGAGCTCCGGGTTGTTCGACATGGTGGACCTCATCCGCGCCAAGCGTGACGGGCGCGAGCTGACCGGGAGCGAAATCGAGTGGCTTGTGCGTTCCTACGTTGCGGGCGAGGTGCCCGAAGAGCAGGTCGCCGCTTGGCTTATGGCGGTCTATTTCCAGGGGATGTCGCGAGCCGAGCTCACGCAGCTCGCAACTGCGATGGTGGCGTCAGGGGAGGTGCTCGACCTGTCGGGCCTAGGCCGCCCCACGGTGGACAAGCACTCGACAGGTGGTGTTGGTGACAAGGTTTCTCTAGTGCTGGTGCCGCTGCTTGCGTCGTTAGGCGCAGCTGTCCCACAGGTGTCCGGGCGCGGGCTAGGGCATACGGGCGGTACTCTGGACAAGCTCGAGTCGGTACCGGGTTGGCGGTCGGAGCTGTCCGCAGGAGAGGTCGTCGACCAGCTTGGCTCTGTCGGTTGTGTGGTGTGCGCGGCTAGTGGGCGCCTGGCCCCAGCAGACCGCAAACTTTACGCGCTGAGGGACGTTACCGGCACCGTAGAGTCTGTCCCGCTCATTGCTTCTTCGATAATGTCCAAGAAGATCGCCGAGGGGACTTCCGCTTTGGCCCTCGACGTGAAGGTGGGCTCGGGCGCCTTCATGGCTGAGCGGTCGAAGGCGGTAGAGCTAGCGAGGGCGATGGTGGAGATCGGCCAGGACTTTGGTATGCGGGTAGGCGCGCTCATTACCTCGATGGACGTTCCCCTCGGCCGCTGCGTAGGCAATGCGCTCGAAGTCGCCGAAGCCGTGCGCACCTTGCAAGGTGCCGGCCCGCCAGACCTCGTTGAGGTGACGCTTGCCCTTGCCCAGCTAATGCTGGAGCTCGCCGGGCTCTCGGGCGACCCTGCCTCGGCGTTGTCCGACGGCTCGGCGCTACGAGTTTGGAGGGCTATGGTAAGGGCGCAGGGCGGTGACCCAGACGCACCGCTGCCGGTAGCGCCGGTCGTTGAGCAGGTGGTGGCCGAGCGCTCGGGGTACCTTTCGCGGCTCGACGCCCGCTCTGTCGGCGTTGCTGCCTGGCGGCTTGGTGCCGGTCGCGCTCGCAAGGAGGACGGGGTGGACCACGCCGCCGGCGTCGTCTGCCTTGCCAAGCCAGGGGAGCGAGTTGAAAAGGGCCAACCTGTGATGGAACTGCACACCACCGAGCGCGCCCGGCTCGGGCGCGCCCTCGAGGTCCTCCAAGGGGCAATAGGCATTTCCCCGGCCCCGCCCCCGCCGCCGGCGCCCCTTGTCCTCGAGCGGGTCGGCTGAGCTCGCCTTACCTCACCTCGCCTGGGCGGGGCGGGGCCGGCCGTCTCGCTTCTTCGGGGCACCCCTGGGCCCGCCGCAAGCCGGGCCCCCCAAGCCTCGGGCCGCCGGCAAGCCTGGGCCGCCGGCAAGCCTGGGCCGGCGCAAGCCTGGCCCCGCGAAGCCTGGGGCTGAGCAAAACTGTAGTGAGTTTTACGAGCGAAGGTGAAACTGCTTACACTTGTAGTCGTTTTTTGCTCAGTCCTGTAACCAGTTTGAGCCCGTGGCAGCAAACTGCTTACGTTTGTGAACGCCTTCGGGCCTTACGTTTGTGAACGCCTTCGCCTCGGACCGTACCTCGGACCGACCTCGGACCGGACCTGCCGCAGGCTCGACGTCGTGAACGGCCCGGGCCGGACCTCCCGCAGGCTCGACGTTGTGAACGCCCTCGGGCGTGCGACAGACTGTGGCCATAACCAGCCTGGGACGCTCAGTTTCGTGGCGCGCGCTCGCCCTTTTGGCCGCAGGCGCCTTCTTTATGGAGAACCTCGACGGCACCATCATCGTCACTGCGACCGAACGCATGGCTCGTTCATTTGGCGTGCCGGCTGCGGACCTGAACATCACCATTGCTGCCTACCTGCTCACATTGGGCGTCTTCATCCCAGCGAGCGGGTGGATGGCGGACCGCTTCGGTGCCCGTACGGTCTTCGCCGGCGCAATAGGCCTCTTCACGACTGCCTCGGCGCTGTGCGCCCTGTCCACGAGCCTCGGGGAGCTGACCGCCACTCGGGTGCTCCAGGGCCTCGGCGGCGCGATGATGGTCCCGGTCGGCCGGCTGGTGGTGTTGCGTGCGGCCGACAAGCGTGACCTGATAAAGGCGGTTGCCTACCTCACCTGGCCAGCTCTCGCCGCTCCGGTGATAGCGCCGGCACTTGGTGGTGTGCTCACAGCCTATGCGTCCTGGCGATGGATATTCATCGTCAACATCCCGCTCGGCGCTGTGGCGCTCCTCGTCGCATTGCGGACCGTGCCCAACTCGAAAAGTGCCGACAAGCCGGCTCTCGACTGGCTGGGGTTCTTGCTCAGCGGCGCAGGCACCCTGAGCTTGGTCGGGGGCATCGAAGCTGCGACCGACGGGGTAACGTGGCCGGCGGCGCTGGCAACGACAGCAGTCGGGGTGGCGTTGCTCATGGCCGCAGTGCGGCACCTGCGGCGAAGCGCGCAGCCTCTCGTGGACCTCCGGCTTTTCTCTTTGCCCACCTTCCGGGTGACGAACCTCGGTGGCTCGTGCTTCCGCATGGCGGTCGGAGCCGCGCCCTTCCTTTTGCCCTTGCTTTTCGAGGAAGCCTTCAGGTGGAACGCCTTCAAGGCAGGCTTGAGCGTGGTCCCGCTCTTCGTGGGCAACATAGGGGTGAAGCCGGTCACCACCCCAGTCCTGCACCGGTTCAAGTTCCGCACGGTGCTCATCACTTCTTGCACCGCAGTCTCGGCCACCTTTGTCTTGTTTGCCACCTTCACCGCCACGACGCCACTTTTGCTCGTGGCAACCGTGCTCGTTTGCAGTGGCGCCTTCCGTTCGGTCGGCTTCAGCGCTTTCAACACGATCGTGTTCGCCGACGTGCCCGCTGAGCAGATGAGCGGCGCCAACACCCTGACCAGCACTGTCCAGCAGCTCACCATGGGCCTCGGTGTCGCCATCGGCGCTCTGGCTCTCTCGGTCGGTAGCCGGCTGGCTGGAGCCGGCGGGACTGGGCATGGCCCGTTCGTAGTGGCTTTCTGCCTCCTAGCTTGCCTGCCCTTGCTGGCAGCGGCTGAGTCGGCGTCGCTCGAGCGCCACGCCGGGGCGCAGCTCACCCAGTGGGGCCAGGCCCGGAGCTGAGGTTGCCGGTGCCGCTTGACAGGCCGGCGAGCAGCTCCAGTTGCGAGGGGTGCGCGAGCGCCGACCCAACCCCGACCGCCGTGGCGCCGGCCTGGAGGAACTCGCGTGCGTTGTGGGCGTCTACACCCCCCGTGGCTACGAAGCGCACATTGGGGAAGGGGGCCAGCATGGCTTTGAACCAAGCGGGAGTGAGCTGTGCCGCCGGGAACGCCTTCAACCACACGAGGCCGAGGCCGACCGCCTGTTGGACCTCTGTAGCAGTGGCGGCTCCTGGCAGGTGGGCGAGGCCTGCGTCCAGCGAAGAGCGCGCGACTTCGGGGTCGTAGCCAGGCGCCACCGTGAAAACGGCGCCAGCTTGGGCCGCCTTGCGGACGAGCTCGACCGAGGTCACCGTGCCAGCTCCCACCGTGCGCCCCTGCTCGGCGGCGGCCTTTACCGCTGCCTCCAGAGACGCTACGGCCTCGGGGCTCTGCAATGTGACTTCGACCAGTTCGACCCCCACCCGCCAAGCCCGTTCGCAAAGCTCTACGGTCTCGTCAGGCGGCATCCCCCGCAGTACGGCCATGACGCTGCTGTGGGCCAGGCGCTGGTCGAAAAACTCGTTCGAGCCATCCGCTCCAAGGCTGCTTGCCATGTCTTGCTCCTTATCCCCGGCTCAATTGCAAAGTAGCTGGGCCTTCAAGTTACGGGCGCCCAAGCCCTCGAGTGGCTGGGGGGCCATCACGTTGTGGGCCTCGAGTGGCGGGCCTCACGTGGTCGGCCCTCGAGCGGTGAAGTCCCAGGTGCTCGGCCCAGCGGCCCAGGCTTTTTCGTCCAAGGAGAGCGCGACGGACACCAGTTGAGGTGGCGGCGGGGCTTGGTGGTCCGCAGTCGAGGAGAGGGCTGCCGCGGCCAAGAGGTGGCCGAGCCGGAGCCTTTGCACGCTCGGCAGCTCCCGTAACCACCCCGAGAGCCAGCCGGCTGCAAAAGCGTCGCCTGCGCCTACAGGCTCGCTCACTTGCACCGGCAGGGACGCTACGAAGGTCTCTTGGGGGCCGTCAAATTCCGTTGCGCCAAGCGAGCCGTCCTTTACCACCAAGGTGCGGGGCCCCGAAAGCATGCCTCGCAGTTCGCCGGCAGTGCGGGCACCCCAGAGGACCTCGGCCTCGTCGAGGCCTACGAACACGACGCCTGCCTTGCGGGCCAGGCGAGCCAACGTGGGTGCCGCTGAAGCCGCGGGCCACAGCGCCGGGCGGTAGTTGACGTCGAAGCTGATGAGGACGCCCGAAGCGCCCCCTCCCAGGAGCCTGAAGACCTCTTCTATCATCTCGGCACAGCTCGACGACAGAGCGGGCGTTATGCCGCTCACGTGGACGACCCGTGGGGGGCGGGCGAGGAGCGGCCGGAGCGACTCGGCTCTCATGTAGGACGCCGCCGAGCCGCGCCGGTAGTAAAAGACCTTCGTACCGCTCGGTTGAGGGTCCTTGAAGTACACACCGGTGGGGGCTGTTTGGTCCAGCTCTACTAGCGAGGTGTCCACGCCGGCGGCTGCCACGTCGCGCAGCACCCGCCGGCCGAGGGGGTCGTCGCCAAGCCGGCTGACCCAGCCGGCCCGGTGGCCCAGCCCGGCTAGGTACATGGCCACGTTGGACTCGGCTCCCCCGCTGTGGAGAGCGAACTCGGAGGCTTCTTCTAGCGGCTGCGGCCTGGAGGGCACGACCATGGCCATCGTCTCGCCTATGCAAACGACCTCTGCCTCGAGTGCCTGGTGACGCCGGCCGGTGCCTCTTTCGCCTGACGGGCCGTTGCTCGACGTCACTCGAACACCACCCTGGCGTCGGTTGCACGCCGCGACGCGGCCGCTTCCGTTGCCGGCCCACTGCTCGGCGTCACTGTACCGCCCCCAAGGTGATCCCCTCGACGATGTGGCGCTGAGCGAGCACCGCGACCAGGAGCACTGGGGCCACCACGATCAAAGCTGCTGCCATCATCAGGTTGTAGTTGGTCGAGAACTGCGTCTGGAACACCGACAGGCCCTGGGAGAGCACCTCCATGCTTGTCGTGTTGACCACGATGAGCGGGAAGAGGAAGTTGTTCCAATTTTGCAAGAACGCGATGATGCCGAAGGCAGCGATTATGGGCCTGCCCAACGGCGCGTAGACATTGAAGAAGATCCGTAGCTCGGAGGCGCCGTCCATGTGGGCCGCCTCGCCAAGTTCTGCCGGGGCGCCCAGGAAGAACTGGCGAAAAAGGAAAGCCCCCAGCGCCGACGCTATGTTGGGGACGATCAGCCCCTGGTAGGTGTTTAGCCAGTGGAGGTCGCCCAAGATCTGCACGACGGGCACTATCACAGTGGCGAAGGGGACCATGAGCCCCGACAGCAGGACATAAAACAGCACTCTTTTGCCCGGGAAGTCGTACATTGCGAATGCGTAACCGGCGAGCATGCCGGTGAGGATCTGGCCTATGGTCGCCGCGCCGGCGAAGACCACCGTGTTCAAGAACCACCTGCCGAACGGCGCGGAGTCCCAAGCTTGCTTGATGTTGCCCCAGTGGAACTGGCTCGGCCACAGCGAAGCGCGAAGGTCGAGGATCTGGGCATTGCTTTTGACAGCAGCTAGCAGCATCCAGATGAGAGGGAAGGCGACGATTATGACGGCGAGGGTGACAGCGCCGTAGACGAGCACGTGCGCCAGCAGGCGCCGGCGGTTGGCCCCCCGCCGGCGCGGCGCGCTCAGCAGGGGTCCTCGCGTGCCAACCGCAGGGGTGACGACCCGTCCTGCGGCCGTGCTCGTGGTGCTAGTCACGGCGCGAGCCCCTTCCGATGAGGGCCACTTGCACTATCGTCACGCCAAGTGAGATGAGGAACAAGATTACGCCCATCGCGTCAGCGAGGCCCGTGTTGAACTGGACGAAACCCTGGTTGTAGATGTAATAAAGGGCTGTCGTGGTGCCCCCGTTCGGGCCACCGTTGGTGAGCACGTAGATCTGGGTGAAGGTCTGCAACCCTGTCAGGGTTGTTATCACCCAGATGAGGACGTTGCTCCGGCGCAGGAGGGGCCAGCGCATGTAGCGGAACCTTGCCCACGGGCCAGCGCCGTCCACGCTTGCAGCCTCTATAACGTCGACGGGGAGCGTCTTCAATGAGGCGAGGTACAAGATCACGTTCTCGCCGAAGAACTGCCAAACGCCGAAAGTGAGTATCATCGTCAGCGCTAGCGACGGCGAGGACGTGAAATCGGCCTCGGGCAGGCCGAGGGCGCCGAGCGTGCGGTTGATGAAGCCGAAGTCGGGCGCAAAGAGGTTCCCCCAGATGAGCGCTGTCGCGACGGTCGGCACGACGACCGGGATAATGAAGGGCGCGCGTAGGCGGGAAAGGCCCGGCAAGTTGACGTTGAGCAGCAAGGCGATGCCGAGGCCAAGCCCCATTGCGAGGACCACGAAGCCGGCGGTGTAGATGCCCGTGACCTCGAGCGCATGGGCACCGCCCTGCGAGATGGCATTGCTGTAGTTCTGCAACCCGACGTACTGGAGCGTCGTGGCGAAGACGCCACCGGAGAACAAGCTCCGGTAAGCCAGCATGCCGAGCGGCAGGAGCGAGAAGGCAGCTGTGAGCACGACCGCTGGCGCTACAAAAAGATAGGGCAGCGCCAACGGCCGCTTGCCCGCGCGGCCTTGACGGGCTGGAGGCCGCGCACGACGCGCTACTCTCAACCTGCCCGAGCCGCCTACTTTTCGTGCAGTGCCAACTGTACGGTTGGCAGGACGTTGCTCAGGTGGTAGCGGCCAATGCCTGCCGGGAGCGGGTGGCGAGGACGACGTTGGGGGCTTTGCCGCCACCGTTTAGTGCCACCCGCTCTTTCAAGGTCTGCTCAGGCGCCCTTGGCGAGGACCTGGTCTGCCTGCTTGGCGGCGGTGGCGAGGGCCTGCGAAGGGCTCATCTTGCCGGTCAAAGCCTCGTTGATCGCTGTCCAGAGGTCTTCGGAGACTGCGTTGTAGTAAGGCGTGATCGGCCGGACTTGGCCGTAGCGCTCCTCTTCAGCGAACACGTTGTAAAACTGCTTGGCCTCGGCTGCTTTGAGCAACGGCTGGTTGAGCTGGTCTGGGCTGTCGGGCAGTCCACCGTTTTGAGAGGCGAGGTAGGCACCTTCCTTGGGGCTCGCGAGGAACTTGATAAAAGCGAGCCCGGCGGCGTCTTCTGCGGGCGTCGTCTTCAACAGCGCCACCACACCGATGCCGATGTTGGTGGACGGCCCCTTCGGCCCAGCCGGGTACGGGGCCACGCCGTAGTCAAGGCCTTTGGGCACCTCGCCCTCGAGCCACGGCCCGTCGGTGATCATGGCGACGGCATTGGAAGAAAATGCTGTCGGCCCGTCGAAGTTGCCGTCGGCGGCGAAGCTGGTGGCTGGGGCGACCTTGTCCTTTATCATGTTGGCCCACGTCGCGAGCGCGCTGACCCCGGCGGCACTGTCGAAGGTGGCCTTGGTCTGGTCCGCGTTCAGCAGGCTGCCTCCGAAGCCCCAAAGCACCGGCTCCCAGTCGTAGGAAATCCACTCCGCGTCACCAAGGGGCACGTAGAAGCCCCAGCGGTGCGCGGAAGGGTCGGTGAGCTTTTTGGCGTCGGCTGACACTTGTGCCCAGGTCTTCGGGGGCGACGTGATGCCGGCTTGCTTGAAGTCGGCCTTGTTGTAGAAAAGTGCTATGTCGCCTACGCCTGAAAGCGCCATGCCGAGCTGCTTGCCTCGGTAGAAAAGCGAGTTCTTTATGCCCGGGTAGAGCTGGTTCGTGAGGGCGGTCAGCTTGCCGTTCAGGGGTACCAACTTGCCGCTCGAGGCGATGAGGGGGAGGTCTGAGGGGTTCTGGTCGGTTAGGACGGTTGGGTAAGTCCCGCTTTTCAAGGCGGCTATGACCTTGGGCAGGTACTCGTCAGACTTGGTTATGTACTGGCCTTGCGCCTCGTACTGCGGGTAGGCCTTGTGGAAGGCGCTGTCCAAGGTGTTGATCTCTTGGGTGCTGAAGCCGCTTGTCCAGTAGGTGAAGGTGGTCGTGGGCGCGGCAGCCGCCGGTGCGGCAAGGCCAGCTAGCGCTGCCGCCAAGGTGGCGGCTGAGGCCGCAGCGGCCATCACTTTGGTTTGCATTTGTGTTCCTCCTTATGTAGTTGGTGTCGTGGCGGTTTCCAGGGGTCGCCCCAAGCCCGCGTGCCAAGGCAGCGTTGCGCAGGGCCTTTGGCAAACCTGGCCGAGCTGGCACGTCTTGAGCAGTTCGGGGATCCATGCATAGTTGCGGCGGAGGGCTTCGTCGTCGGTGCTGGCCCACCAGGCGGCGAGATCTCGCCAGCACGGGGCGGACAGCGACCCGCCTGGGTAGCGCACGGACTGGCCTGCGCAAAGGTTGGCAAAGCGCATGCGCTGCTCCACGGGCCAGCCGGCGAGCGTGCCGTATATGAAGGCAGCGTCGAACACGTCGCCGGCGCCGGTGGTGTCCACTGCTTCGGTGGCAAGTGCTTCGACCCACAAGGGGTCTTCGAGGCCTTGGCCGGCAGCCACTGCGCCTCGGTCGCCGCACTTTACAACCGCGAGGGGCACGTACCGAGAAAGGGTGGCAGCGGCCTCTCGGGGGCTGCCCGACAGCGTGTACGCCATCGCTTCGGCGGCGTTGGGCAAGAAGACGTCCACGAGGGACAGTTCTTCGAGCAGCTGCCCGCCCCAGCGCTCAGCAGGGTCCCAGCCCACGTCGGCGAAAAGGAGGCCATAGCGTTGCCTAGCCTGCTCCAACCAGGCTCGCTCCGAGCCTTTCAAGGGCAGGTAGCACGCCGCCAGCTCGTTGGCTTGGGAGCCTTCTCGCCCTGGAGGGGCCCCGTGGCCGCGCCCCCCGTCCAGCAGGCTTGCCCAAGCGTTCGCGGCGCCGTCCCCGTCGCCTGCCCCGTTCCCCGGCCCTTGGGGTACCGGCTCTTCGTAGGTGACGAGGCTGCGTTCTTTTCGGTAGGCGAGCGAGACCGTGAGCGGCGTCGTCCAGCCGCGCAGCAACGAGGAACCCGACAGGTCTACGCCCTCGCGCTCGAGCGACTCCCAAAGGAAGTGCCCGAACGCGTCGTCGGCGAACGGCGCCGACAAGCGAGCCCGAAGCCCGAGGCGGGCGAGGGCCACGGCGATGTTGGCGCTCCCACCGGGCGAAAGGCCGAGCTGCTTGGTGCGGACCTCCGTCCCTGGGCGCGCAGGCGCGGGCAAGTCGGAGAAGACCAAGTCGAAAAATACCGTCCCGAAGACTTCTACAGTCGCGTTGTCAGCCATACAGGCAGGTCCTCCCAAAACTTGCGATCAAGTTAGCGCGCCCGCCGCTGCTAAAGAGTTAGCTGGCTATAGCTAGGCCGAACGGCGCTTCACGAGCTTGGTGGGGAGCACCACGTGCTGGGGCCGTTGGCCGCCGGTGGCGAGCTCGGTGACGACTCGCACGACCTCGGTGGCGAGATGTTCGAACGGCTGGTGGACGGTGGTGAGCGCTGGTTCTGCCATGGTTGCGGCCACCGAGTCGTCGAAGCCGACGACGGCTATGTCGTCTGGCACCCGTCGGCCTGCTTCGCTCAGCGCCCCGAGCGCGCCCAAGGCCATCAGGTCGGAGGCGACGAACAGGCCGTCAATGTCTGGGTAACGCGCGAGCAGGCGTCGAGCGGCAGCCCGGGCGGAGCGGGGGGCCCAATCGCCGTGGGCGACCATGGGCCGCTCAGAGCCGGCAGTGGCGAGCGCCCGCCTATAGCCGGCCAAGCGTTCACTGGCACTGCCCGTGGCCAGGGGGCCGGTGATGGTCGCAACGCGGCTTCGTCCCTGCCTCAATAGGTAGAGGACGGCTTCGAAGGCAGCTGCCTCGTCGTCTACGCCCACCCAGGACAGCTCGTCCTCGAAGCCTATTGGCCTACCGAGCACCACCAGGGGCAGGCCGCTCGCTGCCAGCAGGCCCAAGAGGGCCTCGCCCCTGTGAGGCTGCGCGAAGACAGCCGCGTCCACGTGCCCCGAAGCGAGGTAGCGGGCGAGGAACGCCTCGTCGGCGTAGTCTTCGGCGGCTGTCACGATCAGGTGCTGGTCTCTCGAGCGCAGGTGCTTGGTAAGCAGCCTCACCCAGGTCCCGAAGTTGGGGTCGCCGAAGAGGTGCTCCTGGCGTTCGGAGATCACGAAGGCGACTGAACCGGTGCGGGCGGCGGCGAGGTTGCGCGCCGCCTGGTTTACCGAGTAGCCGAGCTCAGCGACAGCGGCCCTCACCTTGGTCAGGGCCTCGGGGCGCACGTGCGTACCCCCGTTCAGTGCTCGTGAAACCGTCCCCCGGGAGACCCCTGCGAGGCGCGCCACGTCCTCGATCGTGGGCCGCCGCCTGGACCAGCTTCTGCCAGGGCTTTCGACGAGGGCACCGCTCACTCGGCTTCTGTGGGCCTCAGCTTGCTTGGGCCCCGAAGAACTCGAGCCCTCCGATGCGCTCCAATGTGCCGCCCCTGCCGAAGCTCGCCGTGGTAGGGCCGGCGAGCAGCTCGTAGCCGGCGTTGCGAGCTTGCTCGACGAGCGGTTCGCTGACCGCGAGGTGGTTGACCTCGAGCGTGTTGACGATGGCCGCGACCTTGGGCGTGCGCGAGCCCACGCCTACCAGCGACGCGAGGGCCATCTCGACAGCTTGGCCGTCGTCGGGGGCGACGACGGGCAGCCTTGCCCCCGGCAAAGACTTGGACGCCATTGCGTTGGCGTAAGTGGCGGCCCAACTGACCTTGGACTTCAGGCGTTCTGTGACCACGTCCGCCACCCCCACTCCGATAGCGTTGCCCTCCGAGTCGTCGCGCAGGTCGAGGACGACCAGGCGCGAGACATGAGTTGGCGCTGGCAGCGGGTCGTTGGGGAACCGCCCGGTCACGTTCGGGTCCATCCCAGCCCCCGAGACGGTCTTGCCCATCTCTTTTAGCACCAACAGGTCGACCTCTGCGAAGGGGAGGGCAGCGAAGTTGTCCCAAGCCTCCTTGAGCAGCGCCGCGTCCCGCTCCAGGATCTTCTCGCCCTCCACTACCTCCCACTTGCACAGCCGGTGCCAAGCGTCTTCGAGCAGCGCTACCCCAAAAGGCACCTTGAGCGACCGCAGGACGACCTCCAGCGCTTCTGGCAGGACTTCGGCGAAGTTGGCAAAACCCGCGCTGTGCAGGCTCGACGCGCCGGCCTCCTTGCCGATGCCAATAGTCAGCATCTTGCAAAGGCCGCTTTCGACCGGCGCCCGGAAGTCGGTGTGGGGCTTGACGCGCCCCACCGGGACGAGCGCGTCCAAGGCGAGAGCGGCTTTGGCTACGAAGACCGGCAGCCCCCGGGCCAGGCGGCCGACCTGCTCCACTTCCATCGAAGCCTCGACGGGCACGCCGAGCTCTTCGGGTTTCACGCCCAACTGGCGGAGGACCTCGACCTGGCCCTCGGGCGTCGCTCCTCCGTGAGAACCCATCGCCGGCAGCAGCACCGGCCGTACTCGTGCCTGCCTCAGGCCGTCTATGGCCATGGCGACGACTTCGCCGATGCGAGAGATGCCCCGGCTGCCCACTGCTACCCCTACGGTTGCGCCCTCGGGCAGCGCCGCCTTCGCTGAAAGCGCCACCGAGGTGGCCACAGGCGCCAAGTCCACCTGGAGCGCCGGCGCTCGTCGGCGAAGCTCGAACCAGGCGAGGTTGCCCAAGGCGTCCACGGTTCCCACGCTAGCCCCGCCGGAGCTAGCGTGGAGGCAGAGAGGAGCTGAGCTTGCCGTTCGAACTGGGGAAGGTCCTGGAACACTACAAGGGGCAAAATTTTGCGCTCCACTCACGCTACATTTCGCCTCAGCTCCCCAGGGTGCTCGAGACGCTCGAGTTCGACAGGTTCTACACCCGTGGGGAGGGCTGCTACCTGTACGACGAGGCCGGCAAGAGGTACCTGGACTTCCTCGCCGGGTTCGGGGTCTTTGCCCTCGGCAGGTCCCACCCTGCGGTCATGGCTGCGCTGCACGAGGCCATCGACGCAAAGCTGCCCAACCTGGTCCAGATGGACTGCTCGCTCTTGCCGGGGGTCTTGGCCAAGGAGCTCACCGAGAGGGCTCACCCCGGTATCGAGCGTGTGTTTTTCACCAATTCTGGTGCCGAAGCGGTCGAGGCGGCCCTCAAGTTTGCTCGCGCCGCCACCAAGAAGAAGCGCGTCTTGTACTGCGAGCACGCCTTCCACGGCCTCACGACGGGCGCGCTGTCGCTCAACGGGGGGGCTGAGTTCCGCCGAGGGTTCGGGGCGCTCTTACCAGGGTGCGACCCGGTGGCGTTCGGAGATGCCGGCGCCCTCGAGGCCGAGCTGCGCCGCGGCGACGTAGCGGCTTTCATCGCGGAGCCTATCCAGGGGAAGGGCGTCTACATGGCCCCTCCCGAGTACTGGGCGGAGGCTGAGGCACTCTGCCAACGCCACAAGGCACTTTTCATTGCCGACGAGGTCCAAACGGGCCTCGGGCGCACCGGGGCCATGTTCTGCTACCAGCACTACGGCATAAAGCCTGACATAATCACGGTCTCCAAAGCCCTTTCGGGAGGTTACGTACCGGTGGGGGCCATGCTGTGCTCGGCCAAGGTCTCCGACAGCGTCTACAGCTCCATGGACCGGGCGGTCGTGCATTCTTCCACCTTTGGCTCCAACCAGCTCGCAATGGTCGCCGGCCTGGCCACCTTGCAAGTTTTCGAGGACGAGGACATCGTCGACCGCGCCCGCAGGACGGGGGACGCTTTGGTGAAGGCGCTCACACCGATGGTCGAGCGTTATGAGTTCCTCCATGAGGTCCGCGGCAAGGGCTTGATGGTCGGCCTGGTCTTCGGCGAACCTTCCTCCCCCTCCCTGCGCCGGCGCTGGAAGGCGCTGGAGGCGCTCCGCACGGGCCTGTTCTCCCAGATGGTGGTGGTGCCATTGTTCCAGCGCCACCGGGTCCTCACCCAGGTTGCTGCTGACGGCGTGAACATCGTGAAGCTGCTGCCGCCTCTGGTGACCGGCGAGGAGGAGGTCGAGTACTTCGCCGACGCGCTGGACGACGTGCTCCGCAGCGCCGAGCGCGGCAACGACTTGCTGGTCGAGTTCGGCAAGACCTTGGCCAAGGGCACGTGGCGCCGGGCCCGTGCCTAGAGGGCGCATCCCAGTGGGCCCACGCCTCGTAGGCCCTTAGTGGCCCTCACCTCGCTCGCGGGCGCCAGCGCCGGCTTGCCCGCCGGCGGGCTGCCCCCCGTCGCCTGCTGGGCCTGCGCCGGCGGGCACTGAGGACGGCCCCGTCGGGCCGCTGGGCCCTGTCGGGACGCCCGCAGGCGGGAAGGCCTTGGAGAGCTGGTGGATGCCGGCAGAGAGCATGGCCGAGTTGGGCACCTTGAGCAAGCCGTCGTCTGTGTACAGGGTCACGTACGTGAGGCTCATCTCACAGACCCACGCCTCGAAAATGCCACCGAGCGCGCCTGCTCGGACCCGGACGTGGTCGCCTACCGAGAAGGGCCTGGCTACCAGCAGCACGACGCCGGCAAAGACGTTGCCCAGGCTCTGCTGAGCTGCTATGCCCAGCACGACGCCGGCGAGGCCGGCACCGACCAGGATTTTCTCCACGGAAACTTCCAGCACGGCGAGCACCGAAAAAAACACGAACACATAGCCCACGACCGCCGAGACCACCTTCACGGCTGCTGCAGCCGAACGAGCCCCCCTTTCGGTCACTAGGTGGCTGAGCGCAGTCGAGATCCGGGAGCTGGCAAGCACCCCGAAGACGACGAGCACCGGTGCGCAGGTCCACGCGATGACCTTCGGGTCTACGGGCTTGCCGTGGAGGTCGCCGAAAGCCGAGCCGGCCACCAAGGCGGCCAGCGCTATCACGCCGCTCGCCAAGCCGATTGACCAGTTGTGCTTTAGTGCCCGCCCAAGTGGTTGCTTGCGGCCGTCGTGGTGCGCCACGTCACCTCCGTGGTCAGTGGACCTGCCTCCGCGGTCCTCCGCGGGTTGTGGATCTCGCGGATCTTATTGCTGGTAGCCCCTGGAGCCTTTCGAGCGGACCCTAGGGGCCCAGGCGGGCGGGCTCGCGCGCCTCGGTGGCCTGCTTGGGCCCCGAACTGGTAGCGCGCCCGGGTGAGAGGGCGGGCGACGAAGTGAGCAGGAGGGCGCCGGCTACGAGGGCTGCCCCGGACACAATGGCAAGCGCGATGTAGAAGCCCCCGTTGGTTCGTTCGCCGAACGCCAGGACCCCCCAGGCCACGGACGTGAACGGGTCCATGAGGGAGATCCCGGGCTGGGCAGCTACGAGCCGGCCGGCCTGGAGCGCGTTTTGGACGAGGAACATGCCGAGGATGCCAGTCACAGCCATCGCGTAGAGGCTCCAAGAGGTGAAGACGTGGGCGAAGCCCTGAGCGAAGGCCCCTGTCATCGCCTTCATGAACGACGCCGTTAGCCCGAACGCTATGCCCGCTGCCACCCCGAACAGCGCTCCCCGAGCGTCACCTTTGCGCACTCGGCCCTCTGCCACGAGCAGCGCCATAGCTAGGAAGCTGAGCCCTCCGCCAAGGGCCCAGGCCAGGCCCCCTGCCGAAGACTGCCCGCCGTGGGGCCGGAGGAACCCCACAAGGCCTGCCAGGCCGGCTGTGAGCAGCAAGATGGCGGCCCACTCGCGCGCACCCAGGTGGGCTCGGAACACGATGCCAGCGGCGACCAGCGTGAGCGGGAGCTCCAAGAGTATGACGGGTTGGACCACCGCCAGCTCACCTGTCCCTAGAGCGGTTGCTTGCAGCAGGAAGGAGGCGACCACGAGGCCGAAAGCAGCGAGCCACTGCTTCTTGTGGAGCAGCTCCCAGGTCAGCTTTGGCGAAAGGGAAAGCTCAGAGGGCTCTCGCCGGCTGGCGTCGCGCTGGAGCACGTTGGAGCCAGCGTTCGCGAACGCGGCGAGTACGGCGAGGGCCAAGCTGAGGACCATGGCTGGTGTTCTTTCCTACCATGTCCGTTGGTGAAAGGCCCCTTAGAAGCTCCGGCGCCGGCGGGGCCTTTGTGGGTGGGTAGGCCGAGCTCGTGAACGGAGGGCCCGCCGGGGGCTCGCTTCGCGCGAGCGGTGGCGCGAGCGAGGTCGCGAGGGAGGGCGTGAGCGACGGCACGAGCGAGGGCGTAAGCGCTGGCAATGAAGATGGGCCCCTCGTTGCGGTGCTCGGGGCCAACATGGGAGCAGGGCACCTTCAGGTGGGGCGCGAGCTGGCGCGGCGGCTCGCAGCCCATGGGGTGCGGACGCGGCTGGTGGACATCGGCGAACTGCTCCCTCGCGGGTGGGGGAGGAGCCTCACCGGCCTTTACAAGTTCATGGCGTGCAGGGCGCAGTGGCTCTACGAGTTGACCTTCAGCGCGCAGATGCGCACCCCGCCAGGGTCGACGCCATTTTTGTTCCCCCTGGACGCGCTAGCCCAGCGACGCCTCGCAGCACTGGTCGAACGGGAGCGTCCTGCGCTGGTGCTCTCGACGTTCCACTTGAGCTCCCAGGTGGCAGGCCGGATGCGCAGCTCAGGCCTGCTCGAAGTGCCCGTGGCGTCGCTCGTGCTGGACTTCTTCGTGCACGGCATGTGGGTGCATGGGGGAGTGGACGCACACCTGCTGCTGCACTCCTCGCAGGTGCCCCAGGTGCGCGAGCGCGGAGGCAAGGCACCGCTCGTCTGTGGGCCGGTGGTGCGGCCAGCGTTCCACGCTCAGTCCCCGAGCTGGGGCCGGGAGGAGGCTCGCCGCACCCTCGGGCTCGCGCCTGAGGAGCGTTGCGTCGTGGTCGCCGGCGGTTCCTGGGGGGTAGGGGAACTCGCCGAGACCTTCAGGACGCTGGCTGCAGGCTCGAGGGTCGTCCCGGTCGCGGTGGCGGGCCACAACCCGAGGCTGTTCGCTTCGCTCGAGGATGCTCGGCGCGAGGTGGGCAGGGGCAAGGTACTTGGCTGGGTGGAAGACATGGACAGGCTCATGGCCGCTGCAGACGTAGTCGTCGAGAACGCCGGTGGCCTCACGGCCATGGAGGCCATGGCGCGCGGAGCCCCGGTAGTGACCTACCGGCCCATCGCCGGCCACGGCCGTGCTAATGCTTTGGCGATGGCTGAAGCGGGGGTCTCGGCCTACCCTCGCGACGCTCGTGAGCTGGTCAGTTGCGTGGCAGAGCTAGCCGGCGACACCCCACTGCGCCGGCGCTTGGTGGCCGAGGGGCTTTCGATGTTCTCAACAGACCCCGCTCGCTTGATTGCCTCGTGGGCGCAGGCGGGCTGCTTGCAGGTGCCTCACCCACAGGGCCCGTCAGGCTGTCCAGGCTCGCTCAGTGCCCCAGAGGCGGCTTCGCAGGCAACTTCGCAGGCAACTTCGAGGGCGGCTTGGAGGGCATGGCGACCTATGTAGCACCCGGGGTGCTGGAGCTGGACACCCTCCTCGGGGGCTGGGAGAACGTGACGGCCGCCTACCTCCTCGAGGGGCCCGCTCCGGTGCTGGTCGAAACGGGCAGCCAAAGCTCGGCCGCTCACCTGGCCCGCGCCCTGGCTGACCTCGGTCTCCGCCCGGACGACCTGGCCGGCATAGCCGTCACCCACGTCCACTTGGACCACGCAGGCGCTGTGGGCGACCTGGCGAGGGCTTTCCCCAGGGCCACCGTCTACGTCCACCCACGCGGCGCCCGCCACCTTGCCGAGCCGAGCAGGCTAGTCGCCTCGGCCGCGACCGTCTACGGCGACCTCCTGGGCACTTTGTACGGTGGCCTGGAACCAACCGAAGCAGGCCGCATAAAGGCCCTGGAGGACGGCGAGGCCATACCCCTCGGGGGTGGCAGGGAGCTGCTCGGCCTGCACTCGCCTGGCCATGCCAAGCACCACATGGCCTTTTGTGACTCAGCGACAGGGGTGCTCTTCGTGGGCGACGCAGCTGGCGTCAAGCTCCCAGGTGCCGGCCCGCTTAGGCCGGCTACCCCGCCCACCGACTTCGACTTGGGCCAGGCGCTCCACAGCTTGGAGCGCTTCGCCCACCTGGCTCCCGGGGCCGTGGCGCTTGCGCATTACGGGCTGCTCCCCGGGGACCCTGTCACGGCGTTGCAAGAGGCTGCTGACGTGCTGAGGGAATGGGCCTCAGTGGCCGAGGCCGCATGGGGAGCCGGCCGCGACATCGAGCAAGCGCTCCGCCGCCGCTACGGCCCCCTCCTCGAAGAGCTCCCTGAGCCCCAGCGCCAGCGCGTCGAGGTCTTAAACGGCATCCATTCGAACGCCCAGGGCCTCGGGCTCTGGTTGAGCCGGTCACACGCTCGCCCTGATGTCAATAAGGCTACATGATGTATAATGCTACATGAAGTACAATATAGTACAGGCTACGATTGCCGCCAGCTCGGGTGGGCCGCTGTACTCGCCGCTGAGGCGCACCGCCTCGGCGCCCCCCGGCCCTGACCTGTCGGGGCGGGAGCCGTCGATGCGGGCCGGTTCGCCCGCGACCGTCCCGCGCACCATCGAGCGCGAGTGGCTGCCCGAGAGGCTGGCGAACAGTTCAAAACCCGTGGCGCCGAGCGCCCCCACGACGGCTACGGTGTGGCCCCCGAGGCCGCCCAACGCCGGCTCGACGTTGGCCCTCAGCTCGTCGTGGCCCACCCTCCCGGTCACCTCGGCCCCCTCGAAAGACCAGTTTGGGCTTAGGCGGACGCTCGCACGAAGCTCGACGTCGCGTTCGTCAAACCTGCCCTGCAGCTCGCCTGAGGGCGTCGCGGTGGCACCCGATGCCTCCATTCTCCAAGTAACTGCGAGCGCCCCTCCGGCCCAGGCCCCTTCAGCAGAGCCCTCGTGCGCCCACTGCCCGACGAGCTGCACGTCCGAGCCGCCCACGCTGCCCTCTAGGACGCGCCGATGGCCCCAGGCCAGTTCAACGCGGCGGCCAGCAGGGACCTCGTCGAGCTTCACGGGCGCCAGCTCTGGCTCTGGGAAAGCGCGCAGTTGGGGCGGATGAGCGCTCGCGCTAGGCGCCGCAAGCTTGCGCACCCTTGCGGCATAGCGCTCCACGGGCCCCGTGGCTGTGCCGATAGCGGCGCCGCAAGCGGAGCAGTAAGCGATACGTACCAGGGCCACCTCTTCGCCTTCTTCGGCCTCTTCGGCACCCTGAGCGCTCTTGAGGGCGATGTCGCGGTAGCGGCCCGAAACCTCGAGGCGAGAACCACAACGGCCGCAAAGCGGTGGCTCACCCTTCGACGCCGCTGCGACGTCGGGCCATTGAGGCCGACGTTGCGCCGGCTGCTGACCGGGTTGGTAGCCGACGAGAAGCTCTAGCACCACAGCCCTGGTGCGCTCAGCGCTCACGCCGAGGCTGGCGAGCGCGCGGGCGGCGGAGCACTCGCTCAGCGCCACCAAACCGAGCAGGAGGTGCTCGGTGCCAATGTAGTTGTGGCCGAGCTGGAGGGCTTCTCTCAACGACAGTTCGAGGACCTTCTTCGCTCGCGGGCTGAAAGGCACAGTCTCGCTGCCTTGGCCGGCGCCTGCCTTGGTGACCTTGCCGACGGCCTCTCGTAGTTCGGTAGGCCTCACCCCTAAAGACTCGAGCGCTTTGGCGGCAACTCCGGCACCTTCGTGCGCGAGCCCGAGCAAGAGGTGCTCGGTTCCCACGAAATTGGCGCCCAGAGCCTTGGCCTCTTCTTGCGCGACCACGAGGGCACGCCGGGCCCTGTAGGTGAAGCGCTCAAACATCTAAGCTACCATCGCGCAGGACTTTTAGGTGAGCCAGCGTTCACCAGCGGCCGTGCACGTACTGGGCTATTTCGTCTTCATAAGTGGCGCGGATCTCGCTGACCAGCGAGCTTGGCAGCCCCGGCCGCGCCGCTACGGCGGCGTTGGCACGCGCTTGGGCGGGGTTGCGGGCACCTGGGATGACGGTGGAAACGCCAGGGGCGTCAATGCACCACCGTAGGGCCGCCTCGGTGAGGGCCCAGCCTTCGGGCAGGGCCTTTTGGAGCCTCCGCGCGGCCCGCACGCCGACCTCGTAGGGAACTCCCGAGAAAGTCTCGCCCACATCGAAAGCCTCGCCATGGCGGTTGTAGTTGCGGTGGTCGTCCTCGGGGAACCGGGAGTGCTCGTCGTACTTGCCCGTAAGCAACCCGGAGGCCAAGGGGACCCTCACTATCACCCCGACGCCAGCGCTTTGGCACGCAGGGAAGAGAGCTTCGAGCGGCTTCAACCTGAAGGCGTTGAAAATCACTTGGACCGTGGCCACTCCAGGGCGCTGTAGCGCCCGCAGCCCCTGCGCCACTGTCTCCACCGAGACGCCGTAGGACCCGAGCAAGCCTTCTGCCACCAAGTTGTCGAGAGCCTCGAACACCTCGTCTTTGTCGTAGACCTCGTCGGGGGGGCAATGCAGCTGCGTTAGGGGGATCTTGGTGAGCCGGAGGTTCTCCAGGCTCCTTTCAGCCCACTCCCTGATGGCTGTCGCGGTGTAGTTGGCAGGGTCTTGGGGTACTCGCCTGCCGCACTTGGTCGCAACGACCAAGTCCTCGCCTGGCCTTTCTGCCAGCAGCCGGCCTACGAAGCGCTCGCTGCGGCCATCACCGTAAACGTCGGCGGTGTCGAAGAAGGTGATGCCGGCATCGGCAGCTGCGTTGAGCGTCGCCATGGCATCGTGGTCGCTCACTTCGCCCCACCCGGCGCCGATCTGCCAACACCCCATGCCTACGACGCTCGCTTGCAGGCCCGATTTACCCAAACTGCGCTTTTCCAACGCTGCCTCCAAAAGTTTGCAAAGTTTGCACTTGCCAAGCGCGCCAATGGCGCTGGCATGCCTGAGGGGAGCCTAGCCCTGGTTGGCCCTGAGCCTCGTGGCAGGCAAACCGCCTCCTTGGGCAGGCAACCAGTAAGACCTTCTCGAGCAGGCAACCGATAGATATACATATGTTCCCCTCAGGGGGCCGACCAGGGCTGCCGATGCCTTTGGCATGGCAACTGCTGCAGGAGGTCGATGGTTCCGCGCTGGCAAAAGCACGGCAACAGACCCGAGCTCAGCAGGGCGCGAGGCTGCTGCCATCGCACAAGGGGAGGAGGGGGCAAAGCTTCTAGTTGTGTTCAGTTCTGCTTCCTATGACCCCGAAGGTGTCCTCGAAGGGGTCTGCTCCGTCACCTCGGAAAGGGTGCTCGTGGTTGGCGGGACCTCGATGGGTGAGCTCGCCAGCGACGGGGCGGCGGCCGACGAGGTAACGCTCGGGCCGGCTGTCGTGGCTGCAGCCATCGGAGGCGAAGGTTTTGCCGTTTCCAGTCGGGCCGTGGCACATGCGAGCGCCAACCGTCGCCAAGCGGGGGCGGACGCGGCGTCGGTGGTCGATGACCTAGACGGCGAGCACAAGGTCATGCTGATGTTGGTGGACGGGCTGACCCGCGAGCACCACGAGGTCGTCCGGGGCGCCTATTCGGTGCTCGGTGCCCTCGTGCCGATCGTGGGTGGCTGCACAGCGGACAACCTGGAGTACGAACAGACCTTTCAGTTCCACGGCAACGGCGGAGGCGTGGACCTTCTAGTCGACGCAGTCGTGGGCGTGGGCATCGCGTCTTCGGGGCCCTTCGGCGTCGGCATCGGCCACGGGTGGCGCAAGCACGGAGAGCCCATGGTGGTCACCCGGAGCGAGGGCGGCGAAGTCCTCCTCATCGACAACGAGCCAGCACTAGACGTCTACTTGCGCAGCATCGGCGAAGAGCGCTCGGTAATGGACGATGAAGACAAGTTCAAAGAGCTCATCTTCGAGCACCCGCTCGGCCTTTCCAGGGGCACCAGCGAAGACATCCGCGTCGTGCACAGTGGCGATGCCGAACGAGGTTCGCTCCTCTGCTTGGCAGATGTGCCCCAGGGCGCGCTGGTTTGGACCATGGAGACCGACGCAAGCTCACTTATAGACGCGGCTGCTGCGTCCTGCCGGATGGCGGTGGGCGGCTTGAAAGGTAATGCGCCAATAGGCATGCTCGTGTTCGACTGCGGCGCCCGCAAGCTGAAGTTCGGCCCGGAGGACCTCCAGGCGGAGCAGGCCACAATGGCCGGCGAGCTTGGCACCCCCTTTGCGGGTTTTTATACCTATGGAGAGATCGCGCGGACCACCGGTTCGCGCGGGATGCACCACCTGACGGTCGCCAGTTTGGCGGTCGGCTGAGCCGCTCTAGCAGACGGGGCTCCGTGCCTTTCCACTGGTCCATCCACCAGCTCACCGAGTACCTGGTGCGCGTGAGCCAGCCCTCAGAAGAAGCCGTCGCCATCAGGGTCGCCCTGGAGGAGGCGGTCGAGGCACTGAACGCCGAACTGGGCCTGGTGGTCGTGGAGGGAGAGCTGCGAGCGCAGGTGGGCTTCGGGCACCAAGGCGTCCCGAGCGCTTACCTAGGCCCTTTCCGTGACAACGACGTGGTAGAGCTCGCCGGTCTTGGGACGGCCCACCTGGCGCAAAGTGACCTCGACGAGGCCGGCGCGGGCAGGACAGGCTCCAAAGGGCAACTGGTGGTAGCAAGGCTGGGCGAAGAGTTCAGCGCCGAGGAGCTCCAGTTGCTCCACGGGATGGCCCTGGCCCTCGGGCTGGTGCTCCACAACCTGGAGACGCTCCGGGCAGAGCGCGCCCGCCACCTATTGGTGGAGACTCTTTTGGCAATACAAAAAGCAATATCAGCCCGCCGCCCCCTCAACGAGCTGTTGGACGCCATAACCGAAGGGGCCTGGGAGCTGCTGGGCGGCCAACCTGTCGCCTTGTTGCTGGAAGACCCGAGCTCGCCGGGCTCACTGCGCCCACACTCTCTGGAGCGCTACCCCGGCTTTGACAGCGAGGCGATGAAGAGCGCGAGGGCTGCCCTCGCGCTCGCCAACCAGGCCAAGTCCGGCGCTTCAGGCACCCAGGCCCACAACGGGCAGGCAGAGCGGTACTTTTGCGCGCCGGTCGTCGTCTCAGGGGAGACGGCAGGGTGCCTGATCGCACAGGTCGACGGGCCCAGCGCGGGTCGCCACGACCAAGGAGAGCTCCTCAGCGCCTTTGCACAACAGGTAAGCCTGGCACTCACCGACGCGCGCACGGTGGACGCAGTGAAGAAGGCGTCTGTCGACCCCGTGACGGGCTTGTCCAACCGTGCTTGGTTCCTGCAGCGCCTAGAGCGCGAGCGCCAGCTTTGCCTCGAGGAGCAACTCCCATTGACCGTCTTGTTCGTAGACCTCGACCGTTTCAAAGCCGTGAACGACACTCTTGGCCACGGCGCCGGGGACGACCTGCTAGCCGAGGTGGGCACTCGCATCAAAGACTGCACCAGGCCTAGTGACCTTGTCGCCAGGCTCGGTGGTGACGAGTTTGCCGTTGCCCTCCTAAACGCTGGCGTCGAAACCGCCAGTGCGGTCGCGGCCCGGGTCGTCAGCGCACTGGCGCGCCCGTTCCTCGTCGCCAAACGCGAAGTGCTCATCGGGGCGAGCGTGGGGATTGCCCCGCTCACTCCGAGCCACCGAGGTGCAAGCGCGATCGTCGGCGACGCCGACATTGCCATGTACCGGGCTAAGCGGTCCGGCCGGGGGCGCTGGGTGGTGTACGAGCCCTACATGCACTCAGAGGTGGCCGACAGGTTGAGCTTCGCTGCCGACCTACAGCACCTGGCTTCGAGCGGGCAACTTTGGCTCGCCTACCAGCCGATAGTGGGCCTGGCTTCGGGTGGCCTGGAGGGTGCAGAAGTGCTCATGAGGTGGTCACACCCAACACGCGGCCTGGTGCCACCTGGCGTCTTTATCCCCATCGCCGAGGAGACTGACATCATTGTCGAGCTGGGCGCCCATGTGATCGGCCGCGCGCTAAACGAAATTACGCAGTTGGGCAGCGGGCTGAAACGGCTACGTCTGAGCCTCAACATTTCAGCACGTCAACTCGCCGATGACTCGCTGCGTCCCGTGATCGTCCGAGCGCTCGCCTCCAGCGGCTTCCCCCCGGAACTCTTGGTCCTAGAGGTCACCGAGCCGTTGTTGGTACAAGACCCCGACCTCGCACGTGCTCGCCTCGCCGCGTTGAAAGACTTGGGGCTTTCCCTCGCAATCGACGATTTCGGCACAGGTTGCTCGTCTCTTTCGTACCTACGCCAGTTCCCGGTGGACCAAGTGAAGATCGACCGCAGCTTCGTGGCAGGCCTCCGCCGCGAGGCCCGCGACGATATCGCGATAGCTTGGAGCATCATCGAGCTTGCCCACAGGCTCCGTGTCGAAACTGTGGCGGAGGGTATCGAGACCGTAGAACAGCTCGAGTTGCTTACTGACCTCGGCTGCGACCTTGGGCAGGGCTACTTGTTTGCGGCACCGATGTCCCCAAGCGATTGGCTTGCTTGGCAGGGGACAACTTCGCTAAACCTCGCTCATGTGGCTGGCTGCTGAGCTGTGCCCTCGGCTCGGCCTGCACCTTCCCTTGTCTGGCCATGCTGGCGCCCTTGTCTGGGCCATGCTGCCGCCCCTTGTCTGGGCCATGCTGCCGCTCATGCAAACTGCCAGGCTCACGCAAGCTGCCAGGCTCATGCAACGGCAGGCAGGGCCACTAGCGGTGTAGCGTTCGTACCAACTTGGCCCACGCCTAGTGCAACGTTGTGTTGGCCAAACTTCACGGCCTCGTAGTGGGGTGCTATCTTCAGGAGCGAGATTGTGCCCGAACACCCGGGCGTTGGGGACTTGCACCCCAAGTCGCTTGAGCTGAGCTCAGTTGGGCCAGTTGAGCGATAGCTCGTCGAAATTTGGTGCCCAAGTAGCAGCTCGTGACTGGCCAGGCGCGCCCTGGTACTGTCGAACTTGTGCCGGTTGGGTCACTGACCTCGGTAACGGAGGGCGTCTTTTCGGTCGGCGCCTTCACCTTCGAAGCGTCTAGCCGTTGCCTCACGGGCGCTGGGGCCCGGGTGGCGCTGCGACCGAAAACAGCGGCGGTGTTGGGGGTGCTGGTCGGCCGGCCCGGTGAGACGGTCGGCCGGGACGAGCTGCTAGGAACCGTTTGGCCCGAAGGCTACGTGACTGAAGCGGTGCTGACAGTTTGCGTCAACGAACTGCGGGTGGCCTTCGGAGACGCACCGCGCGCCCCTCGTTACATAGCTACAGTCCACCGGCACGGCTACAGGCTGGTGGCCGACGTACGCGTTGTGGCCTCGGCAACTGCGCCACGTCGGCTGTTCGTGGGCCGTACAGAGGCATTAGGTACCCTGGGCCGTTGGTGGGCGCAGGCGGTTAGTGGCGTACGTGCCGTCGGGCTCGTGTCGGCGCCCGCTGGTGTCGGCAAGAGCGCGCTCATAGATGAGTTCGTCGCCGGGCTGCCAAGGGCGACAGCCCCGCTCGTGGCCGTCGGCCAATGTGTCGAGCAGTTTGGCCCGGGCGAGCCTTACCTGCCAATTTTCCAAGCCCTTTCCGACCTGTGCCGGGGGCCCGGTGCGGGCCAGGTTAGCCAGCTGGTGCGCCGGTTCGCCCCGAGCTGGGCACTACAACTGCCCGGTTTCGTCGACGAACGTGAAGTCGAGGCTTTGAAAGAGCGATCTCGTGGTGCACAGACCGAGCGGATGCTGCGCGAGTTCGCAGTCATGGCTGAGCAGCTGACCTGTCAACGGCCTCTGGTGCTGGTGCTCGAGGATCTCCACTACAGCGACCGGTCCACAGTCGAACTTCTTTCCTACTTGGCCCGCCGGCGCGAGCCTGCCAAGCTGCTGGTGCTCGGTAGCTATAGGGCCGAAGACGTGATCGCACGCAGCCACCCGTTGCACGGGCTTGTACTGGATCTAGGTGCGCGCGGCCTTTGCGGGCACATTGCCCTGGAGCTGTTGTCGCCCGCAGAAGTGGCCAGCTACTTGGCGGCGAGGCTGGCGCCTGGGCGGCCTTCGGTGGAACTTGTCGCCGACGCCCACGAACGCACTCAGGGCAATGCGCTGTTCCTCGTGGCGGTCACAGAGGACCTAATTGCGCGCCAGCTGCTCGACGACTACGAGGGGAGCTTGCATGCCCGCCACAAGTTGGCGGCGCTCGGCATGCCCGACGAAGTGCGGCTGATGGTCGAGCACCAAGTGGACCGTCTCGGCGACCACGAGAGAGAACTACTGGTCGTAGCTTCAGCTGTAGGGGTGGAGTTCGCCGCTGAGGCGGTCGCCGCTGCGCTAGAAGGTAGGCCGTCGACGGTAGAAGTGGAGCGCTGTTGCGACCGGCTCGCGTCCGAGACGTCTCTTCTCGCAAATGCAGGCGTGGCACAGTGGCCGGATGGCACAGTCAGCGGGAGGTACCGCTTTTCCCACGAGCTATACCGGGACGCGCTCTACGAGCGCATCGCGCCTGCACGCCGTGCCCAGGTGCACCGCCGGGTTGGCGAGCGCCTTGCTTCAGGCTACGGGGGGCGTTCGGGCGAAGTCGCCTTCGACCTAGCCATGCACTTCGAGAAAGGGTACGAGTACGCCTTGGCGGCAGCACAGCTATGCTCGGCTGCCGAGACGGCCCTCAGGCGGTCCGCTTACCCGGAGGCGCTCCGGTGCGCGCGCCGCGGCCTCGAGCTGGTTGACCGGGTCGCAGACACTGGGCAACGGGCGCACCTCGAGCTCGCTGCGCGGCGCGCCCAGGTGGTTGCCCGGGTCGCTACCTGGGACTGGCGAGGCGAAGAGACCGGCGACGAGTGCCGGCGGTTGAGGCAGCTGGCGCGGGGTGCAGACGACCCCTATGCCTTGGTTGTGGCGCTGCTCGGGCTGCACAACTACGCAATGGCGCGAAGCGACCTCGCCACCATGCGTGAGTGCAGTCAGGAGCTAACGGTGTTGGCCAGCCGTGAGCAGTCCTCCCTCGTGGTCCTGGCCAGCCACTTCTTGCGCATGCCCTCAGCCGACCTGGCGGGGCGCTGCGCGGAGGTCTGGGAACAGGCACGGTGCATGCTCGAAATCTACCGGCCGGCCGAACACGACCAGCCTGCGCTGCTCATGGGCCAACCGCCCGACATGGTCGCCCATCTTTTCGCCAGTACCTCACTTTGGCAGCTCGGGTACCCCGACCAGGCTCGTCAGCATGCAGAGCAGGCGGTCGCCGCTGCCCGCTCAGACGATGTCCCGGCCGGGCTGGCCCGTGCCTTGTGGCGGGCCGGCACGGTCCACCTGCTCTGCGGGGACGCCCCTAAGGTCCGCGAGTTCGCCGCCGAGTTGGAAGCTATCTCGGCTCGCCATGAGCTGAAGCTCTGGCGTGCCGGGGGCGCCGCCTTGGACGGCTGGGCGCTCGGCGCCCTCGGGGACCCCGAGGGAGGCCTCGAGGAAGTCCGGCGCGCGCGAGCGAGCTGGGCCGAGGTCGTCCCGGACGCAGCGAACGGCTTCTTTTCGTGTTTGGTGGCCGAGCTGTGCCTGGCTTCGGGCGACACGGCCGGTGGGTTGCACGAGGTACGCTCAGCTCTCTCCGCCGCCGCCCGCACCGGCCAGGTCCAGGTCGAGCCCGAGCTGTTGCGCCTCAAAGGCGAGTTGGTGGCGGTCGCGGGGCTCGGCGTTCGACGGGACGCTGAACGGCTGGTCGCCCGGGCGGCTCAAATCGCCGAGGAGCGCCAGGCGCGCTCGTTCCAACTGCGCGCCCTAACCAGCCTGGCGAGGCTTTGCGCAGGTCGGGGCCCCTCAGAGCCGACTGCGAAGCGCCTTTGGCGGCTCTATAGGTGGTTCACCGAGGGCCACTTCACAGCGGACCTAGTCCGGGCGAAGGCTGTCCTCGACGAGCTGGGGGCCGGCAAAAGCCCATAGAGGGCGGCTGAGGCCTATAGGGGCTGAGGTCCGTAGGGATTTCGTAGAACTTGTAGAACTGGCTAAATACCCGTAGAAGTTCAGCGCCAGTCTTGAAGGACTCCAGCCTTTCGTCCTACTTAAGATCCTCCTTTCGTGGGGCCGTCCGGCGAAGCTTCGGCAATTTCGGGCAGCAGCGACCAGGTGAGCCTCCCTGCCGAGCGCTCTTTCCTGGTGCAATTCCATGCCGAGGCTGCTAGCAACCGTGAAAACTCGTGGCAGGGACGCGTCGAGCACGTGGTGAGCGGGCACGCTGCGCGCTTCGAGGACTGGTCCGCGCTCCGACGCTTTGTCGAGCGCACTTTGCAAGAGCACCCCAGCTCGCCCGGAGCGACCGAGACCGGAGAACCGCCAGCGGCTGAAAGAAGCTGAAAGCACCAAAAGAAAGAGGGGATGAGGACAAAATGAACGGTTTCGTATGCGGCGCGCGAAAGCCAGGTGGGAATGCTAGAGCAGCCGGGCGGCCACGGTGCTGGCGGGCACTCGCAGGTGTGGTTGCCTCGTTCGTCACGATAGCCGGAGGCCTTGGCGCGACCGCCAAAGTAGCGTCCGCCGCAACGACGGCCGACAACGGTGCCCTAACTGCCATCTCAGGCGCGGTTGCCGTGCCGCCTCCGACGGCGGTGCCAGTCACCCCATTAACCCCTCCGGACTTGGGGCCCCTGACCGGGGTACCGCCCACCTACCCGCCGCCCGACTTGATAAACCCCGCCAGCCTCGAAGCAAGCGCCACGAACCTCGATGGCCAGTACTACCCCGGCGGCATCTACTCAGCGACGCCCGCGCAACAAAGCTCTTTGGAAAACCTCGAAGACCAGGCCGTCCAGGACACGGTCGCGCTCCACCAGCTCGGCTCGTCGGACGGCCCCCAGGTTATGTCATGGGGGCGCCAGGACGCCCTTGCCATGCTCTGGTCGCTCATCTACGAGGACATCACCTCGACCAGCCCGCTTCCCGGGCAAAGCGCGGCCGACCAGCAAAACGTCGTCGCCTGGCTGCAGGCGGTAGCGGAGCGCAACAACATCCTGAGCGCTGACGATGCCGGCCTCGAGTACACGAAGTGGGCCGGCCTCAGCGTCAGCAACTACGAGCAACTGCTCGCCTCGGGCCCGAGCGAGGCCGCCCTCCAGTCGTTCTTCGCGCCGGGTACAGCAGAGCCGCTCCCCTACACAGCCGGCGAGAACTCGGGCACCCCCCAGTCGGCCAACAACGAGGGTTACTGCCTCTACCAGGCACCCGCCCCTTACCAGGCCGCCTGGCCTGACGTGTACAGCAACGGTGCCCCGCAGATCTGCTACACACCGTCGATATCCTTCGGCTCACCCACTCCTCCCACCACCACCGACTTCGAGGACTGGGGCCAAGCCGACGTCACCAGCCAGCTAGCGAGCACGCCGGGCTGGACGTCGGCTGCCGCAGGCGTGGCCGAGGGCTACACCCAATTGGCGGTCGCTGCTGCTACCACGGCAGGGACGGCCTTGCTCGGCGCCTGCGCCGGCTGCGTCACCTTGGCCATCGCTAGGTCCGGCCCCCTCGGCCAGTCGTTGTTCCCGTTCGCACTCCGAACGCAGAACCTCGCCAAGGGGGGTAACGCCCTGCAAGACAGCGCAGAGACCGAAGCGGTGGCCGAGGGCGAAGCGGGGGCCGAGGAGGCCGAAGAGGTTGTCGAGACGGCAGAGGAAGTGGCAGCGGTCGGCGAAACCGTGCTGGACTTCCTGAGCGTCGCTGCTGCCTACGCAGGCCCCGTCGCGGCTCTCATCGAGGCGATCGTGCTCCTCGTTACGGCGAGCATCTCGGTCAACCAGGACCTCAACGAGCCAGGCCAGCTTGCATCGTTGGTCACAGGCGCCTACACCGAGCCGGACCTCTCGTCTCTGGCCAGCAGCAGCAACAGCCTCTCGGGCCTGTACGCCCTCTTCATCGGTTCCACGCTGCCTACGCCCGCTTTCGGCGCTGAGTGCGACGACAGCTCGCTCATCGACGTTCAGAGCGAGGCGACGGGGACGAACTTCGGCTCCGAGGTCACGCCATGCATGAACGCCCCGACGCCTCTTGCCGACCTCTCGACCAACCCTCAGTGGGTCGTCACGCCCGAAGGGTCCACCTCTTCGACGACCGAGCCCACGGTCACCTGGCAGAGCTCGACGACCGGGCTGGCGACAACTACCTACCTGGCCGGCAACTGGTTCGTCGACACCGCCACGCCGGCCGGCCTAACTCCGGTGACCGTCCAGAGCCTGCAGCTCGACTACGTCGATTGGCACGGCAACGACCAAGTCGCCTGGCTCATCAACAGCTCTACCAAGCCAGTCTTCGTGGTGACTGCGGCGTCCTCCCTCGGGGCGGGCTTCGACCCAAACGCGTGTTTGAACAACGGCGCGTGCTCGCTAACTTCGAGCATCGAGCTCGTGGGCCCGAACGGCCAGGACTTCTCGGCTTCAGTGTCGCCCGGCAGCGAGCCGCCTGCGCCCCCGGCGGCCACCGACGCTGACCCGACCGAGATGAGGCTCGCGATAAGCCCCACCGGCAGCGTAGACCTCGTGCCGGGCCATGGGGCTGTCCCGGTCACTGTGACCGCAGCAGTCGGGAGCTATGCGGTCTACGAAAGCGGGTTGCTGCTGGAGGGCCCAGAGCCTCAGGGGACGGTCAGCTTCTTCCAGGACGGCCTCCCGGTGAGCGGTTGCCAGGGCATGGCCTTGTCCATAGGCTCCGACGGCGACGGGGCGGTCACCTGCGGCTTTTTCCTGACCGCCGGCGGCTTGCACACCATCGTCGCCCTTTACAGCGGCGCCGGCGCCCCCGGGCTCGACAGCGCCACCGCGCCCACCAGCGCCTCCGCCACCATCACCGGGGTGGAAGCCAGCCTCGTGCAGGTCCCGAGCTCGGTGAGCCCCGTCGTGGGCCAGCCAGTCACCTATACGGCCCAAGTCGAAGACTTAGGCCCAAGCGTGCCGCCTTCGGGGACCGTCACCTTCACGGGCGGCGATACGGCGGGCGGCCCGATGTGCCCCAACGTGCCCCTGCAACCGGTCGGCGCGGGCACAGCTGCAAGCGTCAACCCGGACGGCAGCACCACGATGACCTACGTGGCGACCTGCACCTATACGTACAAAACGGTGCCGCCTTTGTACGACGCCGTGGACGTGAGCTACAGCGGTGACACCTACACGCTCCCCTCCTTAGGAGGCTGGGTGGGGCCCGTGGCCCCGGCACCTACCACGACTACCGTGGAGGCGTCACCGGCTAGCCCCGTCATTGGCGAGCCGGTCACGTTCACCGCCACCGTCTCGGCACCGGGGACGCTGTCGCCCTCAGGTACGGTGACCTTCTCGGACGCCGCCGGCACGATCTGCGCTGCCGTGGCGCTGACCGCGAACGCGAGCACAGCATCGGGCGCCTCGTCGACGGCAAGCTGCACCGAGACCTACAGCTCGACCGGTACGGAGACAGTGACGGCCAGCTTCTCCGCCCCAAGCGCCGGGCCAACGTCTCCTCCCAGCTTCACCGCGTCAAGCGGCAGCGAAACGCTAAATGTGCAGGGGATGGCAGCAAGCAGCACGTCCATCACCGCCTCCACCGGTGCGCCCGTCGTTTCTCAGGACTACCGGGTCACTGCCACGGTTACGAGCGGCGGTGCAGCTCCTCCGACCGGGACCGTCGACTTCTACGCGACGGTGTACCCCGAAGGCTCAAGCTCCCCAGGGAGCCCCGTTCCCGTTTGTACCGGCGTAGCCCTGAGCACGACCGCCCCATATACCGCCAGCTGTCAGTACGGCCCCGCGGAGGACGGTGCGCCCGGGCCGGTGACGGTGTCCGCCACCTACTCGGGCGACGCCAAAACTGCCCCGTCTTCTTCCACCACGACCCTCGACGTCGAACCGCAGGCCACCCTGACCGCGCTCACTGCCTCGGAGCCGGTGCCGTCGATCGGAGAGGCCGTTACCTACACCGCCTATGTCAGCGCAGCGCCGCCCGCCACCAGCCTGGTCGCGCCAAGCGGGGACGCCTCGGTGACCTTCAGCAGCGGAGGCACCACGATCTGCCCGAACGCCCCGCTGCTACCCGCTGACAACACCTCCGGCACGTTTTACGCCACCTGCACGCAGACGTACCTTTTGCCCGGTGCCGAAGATGTCGCCGCGAGCTACAGCGGAGACTCCAACACCTTGCCATCGAGCGCGTCCACGTCGGTCGACGTTTCGCAGACGGTGCCGTCGGCGCCGACCTCGCTGTCGGCAGCGGACACTGGCGTCGGCCAGGTGAACCTCTCCTGGGATGCCCCGTCCTCAGACGGCGGCCTCCCAGTCATCTTCTACCTCGTCTACGTGGGGACGAGTTCAGGCCACGACGACATCGCTGTGTGCGGTGCTGCACCACCTTCCACGACGTGCACCGCAACCGGCCTTCCTGGCGGGTCGCCCCTTTACTTCACGGTGGTCGCGGTGAACCTCCTGGGCGGGAGCGCCATGTCTAACGAAGCTTCGGTCACGCCGGAGGCGCCCCTCGGGGTAACGACATCCTCGCTCCCCGACGGCGAGGTAGGTGCCCCGGGTTACAGCGCCACCCTGGCAGCAACGGGGGGCCTCGGACCTTACACGTGGTCGGTCGAGCCGGGCGCGCTGCCCCCGGGCCTCTCGCTCGACACCAGCACTGGTGCCATCACCGGCACGCCGACATCGGCCGGGACATTCAACTTCGCCGCCACAGTGACCGACTCGAACCCGGGCACTCCCAACACGGCCACGGCCAGTTTGTCGGTCACCGTGGACAAGGCCGCAACGAGCACCGCTCTTGGGGCGCCAGCGACATCGGCCTCGTTCGGGAAGGCCGTCAATTTCACCGCCTCGGTGGCACCAGCGTCGCCTTCCACCGCAGGCCCAGCGCCCACAGGCTCTGTCACCTTCTCGGTCGACGGCCAGCAGCTCGGCTCGCCCGTCGTCCTCTCGGGTGGCCAGGCCCAGGAGACCGCCTACAACCTGGCGCCGGGTGCCCACGTCGTGAGCGCCACTTATTCGGGCGACGGCAACTACACCGGTTCGAGCGGGACCTTTGACCTCAATATCACCTGCTCCCAGACCATCACTTCGGGCTCGAGCGGTGCCGTCAAGGTCACGGGCAGCACCTGCGTCGAAGGCGGTTCGGTGAGCGGGCCAGTCAACGTGCCGCCAGGCGGAGCGCTCGCCCTAGTGGACGCGAAGGTCTCTGGCCCCATCACGGCGAACGGGGCAGCCAGCGTACTCGTGTGCGGGACCTCCATATCGGGGCCGGTCACCATCAGCAGCTCTTCTGGGCCGGTCGACCTAGGCGGCCCCATCGGTAGCTCGTGCGCTCCCGACCACATATCTGGGCCCGTGACGGTGCAAGGGTCGGGCGGCGCCGTCAGCTTGGCGTCGAGCCACGTCAATGGGCCCGTGACGCTGTCGGCCAACACCGACGGCGTCACCGTGACAGGCTCGACGATCGGCGGCCCGCTCACCGTAAGAGCCAATGCCGGCGCCATTGTTGTCAGCTCCGACACCATCGCCGGCCCGACCACGGTGTCTCAGAACAACGGGGCCTCGAGCCCGCCCGTCGTCTCTACCAACACCGTGCAAGGCCCGCTCGCCTGCAGCGGCAACAGCCCGGCGCCCGTTGACGCCGGGGAGCCCAACCAGGCGAGCGGCCCGGCGAGCGGCCAGTGCGCCAGCTTGGCTTAGGCCTGCTCCTTGGGCATGTCAGCGTGCCAAGACAAGAGCCCGCTTTGCCCTTCGGGCCATGAGAGCCGGTCTCAAGAGCTGACCTCCCCCGCAAAGCGCGTCTCGTCCGCGCGTTTCAGGTCAGTCACGGTGCTGGGACGGCGCTGTGGGGCCGGTAGCTAAGTGAGGGCTACCATAAAGTCCGTGCAGGGGGGTCTTTGGTCGCCGAGGGCGACGTGACCGAGGAGCAAAGAACTTGGTGCCGTAGACTGCGCCCAGACCTCTTGAGAGCGGCTCACTGGCCCAAGCTCGCCCTGGCGTTCATCTCCGTGGTGGCCTTGGTGCAGGCCGGGGTTGCCACTGTCCCGCAGCCGGTCGCGGCTTCGTCCATCAGCGGTTCTCCGGTGGCAGGCTCTTACCGCCTCAACGGTGTGGCCTGCTCCAGCGCCACCTCCTGCCTGGCGGTCGGCGTTGGGCAGTCCGGCGGGCTTGTCGTGGCGGTCACCAATGGTGTGCCCGGCTCGGTGGCAGAGGTGGCAGCGGCAAGCGAGCTGAACGCGGTGGCCTGCCCAACCGCCACGACCTGCGTGGCCGTCGGCAGTAGTAGCAGCAGCACGGGCGAGGGCGAGGCAGTGCTCGTCGTCGATGGGGTACCCACCGTTTCGGTCGCCGTCCCGAGCAGCTACGGCCTTGCCGGTGTGGCCTGCCCTACGGTCGGCACCTGCGTAGCCGTCGGCGGCGCCAACGCCAGCGTCACTTCAGTGGGCGTGGGGGTGGTCGTGGCCCTCGAGGCCACTGGCGGCACCCTGGCTGTGGGCACCAGCGCCGACGTGGACGGCACCACCCAGCTAAGCGGTGTGTCCTGCCCTGACGCGGCCGACTGTGTGGCGTCCGGAGGGACGTCGGCGGGCGTCGGCGCCTTCGTGGCCCTCACCCTCGGGACCGGCAGCCCGCCGCCTGTCAGCGTGGGCGCCATCTCGGAGTCCTCGGGCTCGTTCAACTTGTACGGCATTGCCTGCACCAACGCGAGCACCTGCCTCGGTTCTGGTGCGGGCGGCGTCGGCGGTGTGACCGCGCCCTACACGTCCGCCAGCGCCGGTGCGGCGCAGCCTGTCTCGGGGATGTTCCCGGTCTACGCCGTCGCCTGCCCCACCACAACCTCCTGCGCCGTAGTGGGAGCGTCCTCATCCGCAGGGACGGCCGTCGCCACCACAGTCACCCTGTCGGGCAGCGCCGCACCCGTCGTCGATGGCCCGGCGGCCGAAGCCTTCTATGCCGTCGCATGCCCGAGCCCGTCCTCCTGCTTGGCGGTCGGTGCCACCAGTTCCGGCACCGGCTTCGTCGCCACCGTGCCTGGGCCCGCACCGAGCGGGCCGCCCGGCCCTGCGACCGTCGTCCCCGGGGCGGAAGTGCTCGCTGGGGTCGCCTGCCCGACGAGCACCACATGCCTCGGGGTCGGCTCCGGCCCGCCGACTGTCGCGTTCGGTAGCGTCGCCCAGACGGTGGACGGCTTCGCCTACCCCGCCGAAGCGGTCGCGGGGACCACCGCCCTTTACGCTGTCGCCTGCTCGAGCGCCACTGCATGCCTCGCCGTCGGGCAGGGCCCTTCGGGTGGCGCCGTCGTGGCTCTATCGCCGGCCTCCGACGGTACCCCAACCGTCGGCCCGGTCCTGTCCGTGGCCGGCGTGAACCTGCTCGACGCCGTCGCCTGTGAGCCCGGCTCCAGCACCTGCCTGGCCGTGGGTGTGAGCACCGCCAACTCGAGCGAGGGGGTCGTCGTCCCCCTGAGCCTCCAGCAGCTAAGCGGGGCCACCACGGTCAGTGCCGGCACCGCCGTGGCCGTGGCTGGCACGGCCGGCCTCAACGGCCTCGCCTGCCCGGCCTCGGGCTCCGCCTGCCTCGCCGCCGGCACCAGTGCCTCAGGGGCTGGGGCCGTACTCTCGGTCACACTCCCGGTCACGACCTCTGGCAGGACGGCGGAGCCACGCGCTGTTGTGGACGTGGCAGGGACGAGCTCCCTCAATGCCCTAGCCTGCCCACCGACGGGGGCCACCTGCCTTGCTGCCGGCCAGGTCGCGACCACCCTCACCGGGGCGGTCGTCCCCGTCGGCCTGGCCACTGGCGCGGCTGTCGCCGGCACGGTGGCCCCCGTCTCGGCGACGGCCGACCTCTACGGCCTCGCCTGCCCGGGGACGACGAGCTGTGAGGCCGTTGGGAGTGACAGTTCGCAGGCGGGGGTGGTCGTCCCGCTCGCCTTGTCTAGTACCTCAGGCCCGGCGTCCTCCGTTTCGGTGGCCGTAGGTACGGTCGCCACCGTGGCGGGCAGCGCCAAGCTGTCTAGCCTCGCCTGCGCGTCGGCGCCCACTTGCGAGGCCGGCGGGTACTACAGCTACTCCGGCTTCCTTGCCAGCCAGTCCGGCCTGTTCGCCCCGGCCCCCCTCGACGACGACCTCTCCATCGGGCCAGCCAGCAACATCACCACCGTCGCCATCGGGCCCGACGGGACGGCCGTCGCCTATATCGTGCCCCCTGTGGCCGACCCCGACGACAGCACCGCCCCGGCCGCCACCTGTACCCCGGCAGTAGGGTACGTCTTCCCGATCGGCACGACCACCGTCACCTGCTCGGCCACCGACGCCGACGACACCCCAGCGACAGTCACCACCTCTTTCACCGTCACCGTCCTCCACACGGCGCCCCTGCCGCCGGTGCTGTTCCCCCCGGCCTCCGGCAACGCCCAGGTGGGGCTTTCCTGGACGGCGGTATCCTCCTACGGGGGCTCTCCGGTCACCGGCTACTCAGTGTTCGACGCCACCACCTCGGGGGCCGAGGACTACTTGGACCCCGCGTGCACGACGGCCGCCACCTCCTGCACGGTGACGGGGCTCACCAACGGCACCACCTACTACTTCACGGTGGAGGCCCTGAACTCTGTCGGGGCGAGCAAGCCCTCCAATGAGGAGAGCGCGACGCCGTCGACAACTACCTCGACCACGGCCACCGCCCCGACGACGACCACCACGACGGTGCCGACGACCACCACGACCACCGCCCGGGCAACCACCTCGACCACGACCACCACGACTACGTCGCCGACGAGCACCACGACGACCACGGCCCGGGCGACCACCACGACGGTGCCGACGACCACCACGACGGTGCCGACGACCACCACGACCACCGCCCGGAGGTCGCGTGCTGGCAATAACGGGCCGCCCTTTCCCGGAGCCGGCACCACCGGTCCCAACGGGGCCATCGTCAGCTTCTCGGGACACGACTACGTCTTCGCCGGCGGGCGGGCCTTTTCAGTAGCTGGGGCGCAGCTCCCTCTCCTCCGAGCGGTCGACCACGCCAAGGTCGTGGAAGCCCCGTCGGGGGCCAACGCGCCAACCGGCCGCCGCCCGAGGTCAGGCACGCTCCTGACCACCCAGCGCATAAACGGCCAAGCCACTATCTACGTAGTGGGCGACAACGGCGAACTGTACGGCTTCGCGAGCGTGGCGCAGCTGCTAGGTGAGGGTTTCGACCCGGCCCTTGTGGTCACCGTGACCAATCTCGAGGGGCTCACGGTCTCCGCCGAAAGTGCGGCCAAGGCCGGCCTGACTGCCTTTTCCACCGCCTCTGACGGTGCCATCGTCGCCTCGGGGGGCACCTACTACGTCTTCGCCGGCGGGAGGGCCTTCCCCGTCTCTTCGCCGGCGCTGTTGGCAGCCGTCCGGGCGGCCGACAAGGCCGAGCCCCTTACTGGTACGGTTCCCAGGGCTGACACCCTGGTTCGTGCCGCACGAGGCGTGTTGTTGAGTTACCCGGGCCCTACCAGGGACTGGGTCGTCTCCGTCACCTACGGGGGCAAGCTGTACCCCTTCAGGGAACCCGGCCAACTAGTCGTGGACGGTTACGCAGGCACGGCCGCCGCCCCCGTGCCGGGAACGGTTGGGATGACGACTGTCTACCCCTACTCCGGGCACTAACCCCGGTTACTCATCGTCTTGGCTTCTTTGGGCGGGTGTCCTGGCTTCTTGGCGAGGCCCTGAGCGACGAGGCCCTGAGCGACGAAGATGTCGATGGCTTGCCTTAGGATCTCGGCTCCCCCGTTGGGGCTGCCAGGAGCTACCTCTGGGCTGCTGCTGCTGCGGAGGGAGAGGGATTTGAACCCCCGGGGAGTCTCCTCCCAAGGCTTTTCAAGAGCCCCGCATTCGGCCGCTCTGCCATCCCTCCTCGGACCTGCAGCCTAGCAGGTCACGCCCACGGGGTGCCCGAGGCGCGCGTCGTTGGCTGCCCTGGGGGCACCAGCCGACCTTCAGGGGCTGAGGCGCCGGCGAATAGCGTCCACCCATTCGTCGGCGGCCTTCCACGCGTCGCTTGCCTCTTGGCGCCGTCGCTCACTTCCTGGCCCAGCGGCCGGGTAGGAGCCAAGGAACTTGACGGCTGGCAGCGTCGCGTGCAGGTCCCGCAGGCAATCAGCGACGACTTCGTCTGCCACGTGGCCATCGATGTCGATGACGAAGCAGTACTCCCCGAGGCCTTTTTTTGTAGGCCGGGACTCGAGCTTGGTGAGGTTCAAGTTGCGGGCTGCGAACTGGCCGAGGATCGTGTGCAAGCTGCCTGGGTGGTCAGATGGCTGAAAGCACACGACCGTTGTCTTGTCGTGCCCGGTTGGGGGAGGGATCCCCCAACTTGGCTGCGCCACTAGCGCGAAGCGGGTCGTGTTGTGGCCGTGGTCTTCTATGCCTGAAGCGAGGACTTCGAGCCCGTAGAGCTCGCCGGCGTGCCTGGTCCCAATGGCGGCGACTCGGGGGTCTGCCGTTTCAGCCGCCCTTCGGGCCGCCTCCGCAGTAGAAGGGACCGGCTCTTCGTCGAGGCCCGCAATATGGCGAGAGAGCCACTCGCGACATTGTGCGCTGGCCACCGGCATTGAGATGACTTTCTTTATGCCGTCCAGGCGCGCGCCGCGCTGGCCGAGCAAGCACTGGCTGACTGCGAGCTGGATCTCACGGACTATCCATAGTTCGTGGTTGAAAATGAGGGGGTCGAGCGCCAGGTTGACCGTCCCCTCGATGGAATTTTCCAGTGCCACTACGCCGAGGTCGGCTCCCCCGGCACCAACGGCCTCGAGGACCTCCCGGAAGCTGGCGAAGGCCTCGCGACGCGCCTGAGCGAGGTCAGGCTCTGAAAGCAGCGCCTCTTCGCTGAAGGTGCCCGGAGGGCCGAGGTACGCGATGGTCGTAGCCGGCGTGACCTGCACGCCGGCGAGCCTAGCGGGCCGCCCACGCGGCGCCGGCAAGCCCTCGCCAGCCGGCAAGCCCTCAGGCCATCGCCGGCAAGCCCTCGCCAGCCGGCGGGTCGAAACGCGAGGCGGTAATCAAGACGGCGGAGACGGCCATCGCCAATGCGAGGATCGCGGCGCTCACGATGAACCCGGTTGCGTAGCCGTGCACAGCGCCCTGCGCTAGCGCCAACGGACCGTGGTGCGTGGCGACGTAGCTGGCCGTGGCGGAAGCGGCCACCGTGTTCAAAAGCGCGGTGCCCAAAGAGCCGCCCACCTGCTGGGTAGCGTTCACGAGGGCGCTTGCTACGCCAGCGTCGTGAGTGGCGACCCCGACGAGGGCCGTGTTGGAGAACGGCACGAATACGAAGCCGAGCCCTAGGCTTACGACGAGCTCGGCGGGCAGCACGTGGGACGCGTAGGACGTGTGGGCCCCGATCTGGCTGAACCAGGCGAGCCCTCCAACAGCCATCGTCAGCCCGCCGACCATGAGCACGCGTGGCCCTAGCCGGGGGAGGACCTGGCTTGCCACCATCGCCGAGACGATTATCCCGCCAGAGAAGGGCAAGAAGGCTATTCCGCTCCGTAGGGGCGAATAGTGCAAAATCCCTTGCAGGTAGTAGGTGAGGAACAAGAAGGTGCCGAACAGCGCTATGCCCACCAGCAGTGAAGCGAGGAACGAGCCGCCGCGGTTGCGGTCGAGCACGACCCTTAGGGGTAGGAGCGGGTGCCGGCTCGTGCGCTCGAGCAGGACAAAGGCAACAATCAATGCCGCACCAGCGGTGAGCAACGCCAAGGTGGTGGCGGCCCCCCAACCGCTCGTCTCGGCGCGGGTAAACCCATAGACCATCGCCAGCAGGCCACCGGTCACCAGGGCGGCGCCGGGGAAGTCATAGTGGCGGTCACCTTCAGCTTTGCTCTCGCGGACCACCCGCAGGGCAGCAACAGCGGCGATGACGGCGATGGGCGTGTTGATGAGCAACGTCCAACGCCAGGAGGCGTACTGGGTGAGGAGCCCGCCCAGTACCAGGCCGATAGCTGCGCCACCGCCTGCGACCGCCCCGTAAACACCGAAAGCCCTCGAGCGCTCCTTGGGGTCGGTGAAGGTCACCGTAAGCAGTGACAGTGACGCCGGCGCCATCACGGCAGCAAAGAGCCCTTGCAGCGCCCTGGCGCCGAACAACATGGCTGAGTCCTGTGCCAGCCCTCCGAGCGCCGATGCACCTGCGAACGCGAGCAGGCTCAGCACGAACGTACGCTTTCGCCCAAGGTAGTCGGCGACCCTGCCCCCGATGAGGAGGAGGCCCCCGAAGGCCAGGGTGTAGGCGGTGAGGGCCCACTGGCGGTTGGCAACCGAGATGTGCAGGGCGCGTTGTGCCGACGGGAGGGCGATGGTGACGACCGACGCGTCGAGGACGATCATGAGCTGGGCGATCGCGATGACTAGCAGGGCACGGAACCTGTTCGGGTCTGGTGCCGGCTGGGAAGGGCCTGGCCTAGCGGGGCGAGCTTCGAGCATTGTCATCTATGAGCCTCCAAGCTGTAGTTGTTCTTTGTGTTGCCGACGCCGGCTGCTTTGGTTTGCCGTCGCGGGCCGGGCCCGGGCGCTCCGGGCAAGGCCAACGCGCCGACGCACATGTTGTGAGCCGCCGCTACTATGATGCGGAACGCTTGCTCCGGTTGTGTTGGAGCCAATATACGGAACCTTGGTTCCGTTTGTCAACAAGTTTTGGGAGATTGGTTAGCCTTGTGAATGTGACATCGGGCACATATCGGCGCACCGTGCGGGCTGGTGTAGAGACCATGCGGGCCGGTGCAGAGCTAGCAGCTACCGCTGTAGCGAGCACTAGGCAGATGCGCTCTGACGCCCGGCGCAACCTTGCCGCTGTGCTGTCGGCGGCAGAGGAGGTCTTTTCCGAGAAGGGCCTTTGCGCGCCGATCGACGAAGTTGCCTTGAAGGCGGGCGTGGGCGTGGGGACGGTGTACCGGCACTTCCCGACCAAAGAGGCGCTATTCGAGGCCATTGTCAAGGCCCGTATAGAGGCGATCGTTACGAGGGCTGAGGAGCTGTCCAGGCACGGCGACCCAGCGACTTCGCTGTTCACTCACATCTCAGAGCTCATCCAGACGGCAGTCGCGAAAAAAGACTTGGTGGACGAGCTCGAGCGTTGGGGCGTGACCCCGAAGGAAAAGATCACAGCGCAGCTGAAGCAACGCCTTTCTGACGCCGAGGAGGCGCTGTTGCGCCGTGCTCAGGCCGCAGGCGTCGTCCGAGGGGACCTGAGCCACGACGAGCTAACTGCGTTGGTGATGGGCACTTGCGAAGGAGCTTGCTGCGCGTTCATCGACCCGAAGCGGCGCGCGCAGGTAGCGGCACGCATGGTCGAGGTCCTCTGTGCCGGCCTTAGGGCAGCCGGCAGAAATAACAAAGCCTCCAAAGCTGCCAAGGCTACGAGGCCCGGCAGGGCACCACACGCGTAGCTGCGGGGCCGTGGCTCCGCTGGGCTGCCGGCGTCCGTAGTCTTGGAGCATGGACGAGGCCTCCCTGCGTGAACTGTTGGACGCCTATAGGGCCGGCGACGTCGGCGCGGACGAGGTAGTCCGGCGGTTTCGCCGGTTGCCGTACGCAGATATCGGCTTCGCCCGGGTCGACCACCACAGGGTGCTCCGCCAGGGCCTCCCCGAGGCGGTTTACGGGCCAGGCAAGACGCCCGAGCAGTGCGCCGCCATAGTGGGCGAGCTGTTGGCGGAGCCAGACGGGGGGCCCGTCGTGCTCTCGCGAGCCTCCAGTGAGCAACGCGCGGCTGCCTTGGCTGCCCACCCTTCTGGCCAGGTCAACGGTTCCACCGTCGTGTGGCGGCCGGCACCTGCGCGGCCCGAGACAGTGGCGATATTTGCTGCTGGCACTGCAGACCTGCCTGTTGCCGAGGAGGCCCGTGCCACCTTGAGGGCCCTTGGTTGGGAGCCGGCGTTCGTCGCGGACTGTGGGGTAGCCGGCGTGCACAGGATTTTGGACCAGCAGGAGCTCCTCGGTTCGGCTGACGCGGTGGTCGTGGTGGCCGGGATGGAGGGTGCGCTTGCCAGCGTGGTCGGCGGGCTCAGCCCAGCACCTGTCGTGGCGGTGCCGACCAGCGCCGGTTACGGGGCATCGCTCCAAGGCGTCACCGCCCTTTTGGCAATGCTTGCGAGCTGCGCCCCAGGTATCTGTGTGGTTGGCATCGACAACGGTTTCGGGGCTGCCTGGGCGATCGCCCGCATTCTCGGCCCGGCGAAAGACCTGCGCTCGGCCCGCGAGGCGCTCTTGACCGAGGGGGCTGGCTCTTGACCGAGGGGGCTGGCTCTTGACCGAGGGGGCTGGCCCTTGACCGAGGGGGCTGGCCCTTGAGCCGCCCCGGTCAGGCGGCGACGACGGTGCTTTGGTGGCACTGCTTTTCGGGCATTGCCGGTGACATGGCTCTTGCGAGCCTCCTAGACGCCGGCGCTGACCTTGACGAGGTGCTCGAAGGCCTCCACCAGCTGCCAGTCGAAGGCTGGGGGCTCCGCGCCGACAGGACGCACAGGTCGGGGGTCGCGGCCACTCAGGTGCACGTGGAGGCGCGCGAAACCGTCGAGCGGACCTGGGCTGACGTTCGCGGCCTCATCGAGGGCGCCGACGGGCTGGCCGAACGTGCCCGCCGCAGGGCCTTGGAAGTTTTCTCTGCGCTGGCTGCTGCTGAAGCGAGCGTCCACTCGGTCGCGCCTGAGGAGGTCCACTTCCATGAAGTCGGCGGCACCGACGCCATAGTCGACGTCGTGGGCACCTGCCTAGCGCTTGAGTCGCTTGGCGTCGACCTCGTCTACTCGAGCCCCGTCGCGCTCGGCCTTGGGACCACGGCGTCTGCCCACGGAGAGTTCCCGAACCCGGCCCCGGCGGTGCTCCAACTGCTCAAGTCCGCCCCAGTGCAGGGGACTTCTCAGCCTCACGAACTGGTCACGCCTACCGGCGCCGCACTGCTTTCCGCTCTTGTCGAGTCGTTCGGGCCGATGCCGGCGGTCACGTTGCGAGCCGCCGGTTACGGTGCTGGCTCACGCGACACAAATGGCGTGCCCAACGTGCTCCAGGCGGTGGTTGGAGAACTGGCTGCAGCGCAACTGCCAGGCGCTGCCCAGAGCTGCCTGGTGGTGCTCGAAGCAAACGTGGACGATGTGACTGGCGAAGTCCTCGCCCACCTCGTGGCTTCCCTTGTGGCTGCGGGCGCCCTCGACGCTTGGCTCGTACCTGCGATAGGCAAAAAGGGCAGGCCCGTGCAAATAGTTTCCGTGCTTGCCGAAGCCGAAGACGTCCCAGCCCTGTCTGAGCTAGTACTAAAAGAGACCGGTGCGCTCGGCCTGCGCCAGCACAGCGTTGCGCGCTGGGCGTTGCCCCGGGACTGGGTCGAGGTGGACGTGGGCGGCCAGACGGTGAGGGTGAAGCGCGGGCCTCATCGCGCCAAGGCGGAACACGACGACTGCGCACGGGCGGCGCTCGCGCTCGGCATACCTGTTCGGGAAGTGGCAAGGTTGGCCGAGGAACTTGCTTCGCCCTAAGTCGGTTAGCGTTAGCGTTGTGCCCGTGGCGAGCGACCTCGAGTTCGCGTTTGCCCTGGCTGACAGGGCGGATGCTTTGACTATGCCTTCGTTCCGCTCTGAGGGCCTTGCCGTCGAGACAAAAAAGGACCAGTCTCCTGTGACTGAAGTGGACCGCGCGGTAGAAGCGGGCCTTCGCAAGCTGATCGGCGAACAGCGTCCGCAAGACGCCGTAGTTGGAGAGGAGGAGGGCGAGAGCGGCTCCGGCCGTCGGCGCTGGGTGATAGACCCCATCGACGGGACGGTCAACTTCGTGAAGGGGGTGCCCGTCTGGGCGACCCTGGTCGCCCTCGCGGTCGACGGTGAGGCAAGCCTGGGCGTCGTGTCGTCTCCCGTCCTTGGCCGGCGCTGGTGGGCCGCGCGTGGCGAGGGGGCCTTTGTGTCCAGGACGGGAGGCCCTCCCGAGCGCCTACGCACTTCGTCTGTGGGGCGTCTGGCTGAAGCGACGGTTTCTTCAGGCTGCCTCAGGGACTTCAACCCTCCCGAGGTGCTGGTCGAAGTGGCGCGCCGAGCCGGGCGGTGCAGGGGTTTCGGCGATTTTTGGCAGCATATGCTCGTCGCAGAAGGGGCGCTCGAGGCCGCGCTGGAGCCGGTCTGTTCTTTGTGGGACGTGGCAGCGCTCCAAGTGATAGTGGAGGAAGCTGGAGGAAAGTTCACCGACTTTGTGGGGCAAAGGCGTCTCGATGCCGGCAACGCTCTTTCGAGCAACGGTTTGGTCCACGACGAGCTCGTCGGCTTGCTGTCGGGGCCAGCGTGAGCGCCGACGAAGAGTTTATGCGGTTAGCGCTCGAGTTGGCTGCAGGTGCCGGCAGCAAAGGCGAAGTCCCAGTGGGAGCGGTCGTGGTGAAAGACGGCAAAGTGGTCGGCACGGGTGCCAACTCGCGCGAGTCGAGCGGTGACCCCACTGCTCATGCCGAATTGCTCGCGTTGCGCGAGGCGGCAGCAAAGCTTGGTTCCTGGCGCCTGGACGGCTGTACGCTCTACGCCACTTTGGAACCCTGCCCGATGTGCGCTGGCGCGCTCGTGGCTTCCAGGGCTGCTGCTGTCGTCTTCGGTGCGCCCGACCCCAAAGCTGGCGCCTGCGGCACGCTTTACAACCTCTGCTCCGACCCTCGGCTCAACCACGAGCTGCGCGTCACGCGTGGTGTCCTCGCAGAGGACTGCGGCAGAGCCTTGTCGAGCTGGTTCGAAGCCAAGAGGACGAAGAGCTCAGGCTCTTCGCTTTGACCGGCCTAACCGGGCTTAGCCGGCCTAACCGGCCCGATCGGCCTAGCTGACCGAACCGCGCCTAACCAGGCCGATCGGCCTAGCCCGCTTGGCTTGGCCGACTTAGTCGGCGGCTATGCCTACTACCGCACCGGGGTGGGCATGGCTGGCGAGCAGCGCCGCTCCCCCGAAAGACAGCACGGTGCCGTCTCGCAGCGCAAGCCAGTAGCCACTACCGCCTGGAGGGACTGCGATGCCCACGACTGTGCCCCGGGCCTGTGCGCCCCCAAAATCTTTAGCGTCCCCGAAGGCAAAAACCTGTCCCCGCCGTGTCACGAGCCAATAGCCACGCCCGTCGTGGGTTGCGGCCATCCCCACTACTGGGGCCGAGAGGTTGAGGCGCCGGCGAGGGCCGTAGAAATGGGCGCCCCCGAAAGAGTACACGGCCCCATGGCTTGTGACTAACCAGTAACCCTGCTGGCGAGGTGACGCTACTATGCCAACCACCGAGTTGCCGGCGTGGCCCCGCGGCGTACCGAAAAACTTCGCGTCCCCAAACGAGTAGACGCCACCTCGGGCCGTTGCCACCCAATAACCCTTGCCGTCGTGGGCCGGAGCCATGCCGACGACGCGCTCGCGTAGGTGCAAAGGTGCAGCCGAGCCGTAGAACTTCGCGTCCCCGAAGCTCAGGACCGCTCCGCTGGCGGCGACTTCCCAGTACCCGTGGCCGCCAGGGGCAGCCTCGACCCCGACGACAGGCCCGCCCAAGTGGCCATGCGGGCCCTGCGAGCCGAGCACTGTCCCCCCAAAGGAGACGACAGTGCCGTTGCTTTCCATCTGGAGGAGCCCGCCGGTCGTCGCGCTCGCCGTCTCAGCGCCGTACCCAGCTGTAGCCTGTGGGCCCGGATCCTGTGAGCCCGGAGCTTGCGGGGTCGTAGCCTGCGAGGAGAGGTAGGCCGGCCCCAGCGGTGGCAGAGCGAAGTCGAGGGCGCCTGCGGGCGCCGACGAGAAGACTTCTGTCATAGAGGTGACCCCGTCCACGGTCGTTTCCGCCGCGCCCATTGAGGGGTCGGGGCCGTAGTTGCCGAGAATGTTGTTGCGGTGGTCCCAGCAGCCGGATAGGTCACTGGCGGTGCAGTCCATGTTTGGCGAGCCAGGCCCGTCGTCGTACATCCAGTCGTAGTCGGCAAGCAGGGCGCTAGCTTCGCCGCCCGCCCAGTTCGATCCCCAGTCTGAGCCCGCCGGCCCCACAGGGTCGGTATTGGCAGAGGCCCCCGCGCTCGCGAGGGAGTCGAGGGAGGAGGACAGCCCGCTGAAGCCTGGCAGCCCGCGGTCAACGCGTTCTAGGTCGGCGAGCACTAGCAGCTGCTCAGGCACGCTGAGAGAGGCAAAGTCAGCGGGTAGCACGAGAGGGCCCACCCCCTCTGCAGCGCGAGCTTGGTCAATCGCTTGGACCACGGCTTGCTGGCAGGCCGGGCCAGGGCCAGCTTGACAGGCGAGGTCCATGGCAGCGGTGCGCGCGATGTTGGTTGGAGGGTCTGGTGGCGTGCTTTGTGCTGCAGCTACGGCACCCCAAGCCGGGAGGGCTGCCGCTGCCACGAGCGCGGCTAGGGCACCCCGGCGGGGTAATGGGCCCGGGCGTGGGTGGCGGAGCAGTGACGAGCATGGATGGAGCCCTGACGAGCATGGGCCAGAGGAACGTCGTTGTCCACCTGGGTCTCGTCCAACTGGGTCTCGGCGGTCTCGGCCCATCGCCGCGGCGTCACCTCCTGGTCTCGAACATCCGGACGCAGTAGGTTTCGGCCCAGCGGCGCCGCAACTGTAAAAAAGGGCCTCTCGGCAAGGCCCTGAAAGGTGATAAGCAGGCAAAACAAGAAAGCCACGCCCAGCGCCAGGAGCCTCACGTGCCGGTTGGGGAGGCCTGACGACACCTAAGAGCGCTTACGTGCCTTTAATGCTCATTGGAGAAGGACAACGATGCGGCGTGACAAGGACAGCACTCCTGGTACTTCCCGCCCGGGCACAGGCAGGCACCTGCGCCCGAGCTGGGCTCGGCATTACCGCGCGGCATTCGTAGCTGCTGGCGTCGTAGCCTTGCTGGCGAGCGGCGGCCTCGTGGCTTCGTCGGTCCTGTCAGCAACGCGCGTCTCCAAGCAAGGCTTGCTGGCGAGCGGAGAGCGCCAGGGGCTTGGTGGCCCGGCTGCCACCACATCGGCGCCAGCGGTCAGCACGACGACGACCGTGCCGGCAACGACGACCACCACTCTGCCCCCGCTGCCCGAGGTCGGCTCGGTCACGCCCAGGCAGGGGGCGACCGGTGTGGCCCCCAACGCTCCCATAGTTGTGACGCTCTCGGCCCCACCCCTTCCTGGCTCGCCCATGCCCGAGGTCACTCCGGCGGTCGCAGGCTCATGGTCGGTCGCAGGCAGCACGCTGACGTTCACGCCGTCGAGCGACTGGGCGCCCTGGTCGACCGAGAAGGTGACCATACCTGCGAAGCTTGCTACCCCCGAGCAAGTGAGCTTTCAGGTAGCCGGCGTCCCGCTGCTGCGGGTTCAGCAACTGCTCGCCGAGCTGCGGTACTTGCCGCTGCGGTTCGGCCCGACCTCTGCCCAGTCGGCGCTCCCGAGCGAGCCGACGGTCCCTACGGAGATCTCGAGGTCGCCTCAGCCAGGCGTGTTTACCTGGCGTTTCTCCAACATCCCCTCGACTTTGTCCTCTCAGTGGGTGCCGGGCCAGCAGACTGTGGTGACCCAGGGAGCTGTCATGCAGTTTGAGTACGTCAACGGCCTGGCCATCGATGGCATTGCTGGGCCTAAGGTGTGGGCTGCCCTTACCACCGCGGTCGCCGAGCGCAAGTTCGACCCCTACCCGTACGACTACTTGATGGTGAGCGAGACCCTGCCGGAAAGCCTGACCGTGTGGAGGCAGGGTAAGGACATCTACCAGACGCCCGTCAACACGGGTGTGCCGGGAGCGAACACTCCGGTGGGGACGTGGCCTGTCTACGAGCACGTCCAGTTCAGCGACATGCAGGGCACGGACGTGAACGGTTACCACTACAACGTGCCCAATGTCCCCTGGGACGCCTACTTCTACGACGGCGACGCTGTCCACGGCTACTGGAGGGCGAGTTACGGCTACCCACAGAGCAACGGCTGCGTCGAGCTGCCGGTCGCCAACGCAGCAGTGGTCTGGCCCATGGACCCTATCGGCACGCTCGTCAACGTGAGCGCCTAACCCCTTTCTACGTGAGCACCCTTTCTACGTGAGCGCGCTTTCTACGTGGGCGCCGTTTCTACATGTGCGCCTAAGCCCTCGCCTAGCCCTATCTCAACCAGACCAGAGCGCCAGGGTAAGGCTCGAGGTAGCCCCTGGCGCCAGGCCAGAGCCCTTCGGGCAGGGGCCGGCCGTCGAGCGGGCCTGCGCCTAGGCCTAGGCGAGTGCCCAGCTCAAGGCATGCCTGTCGCAACCAAAGCGGAGTAGGCAGCGGCGACTTCGCCGGCCAGGCGAGCATTGGCAGCGATCAGCTCGCGGTTGAGCTTGGCGGTCTCTCCTCCGCTCGCCTCGTGCAGGTACGAAAGGACCTCCGGGGTGACGTCCTGGCCCCTAGCGCCGGCCGCCTCGGCTGATTGGAGGGCCTCCTCGAGCAGGTCGTCCACGTCAAGGTCCCTCGGGGGCGGCTGTGCCAACAACAGCCCGCCGTTGGCGGGGACCGACCAATGGTAAGCGGCGACCCTTGCGGCCTGCTCGGCAGCATCGACCTGTGCCGGTACGGGAGGGCCGCCCTGGCTCGTGTAGAAGCGGGGCAGCGTCTCCGTACGCCAACCGAGGACAGGGATGCCAAGGCTCTCCAGCACTTCGGAGGTCGCTCTCACGTCGAGCAGTGACTTGGCCCCTGAAGCGACGACCAGCGCCGGCGTGCGGGCGAGCTCGAAAAGGTCGGCGGAGATGTCCAGGGTCGAAGAGAAGCCTCGGTGGACTCCGCCGGTGCCCCCAGTTGCCATGAACTTGACCCCTGTAGCGCGGCAGGCCGCGAGCGTGCCGCCCACGGTTGTCGCCCCAAGGGCGCCTGCAGCTGCACACGACGCCACCTCACGCGGGCCGACCTTCTGAACCCTTACGCCATGGCCTGCATGCTCGCGGGAGACTCCCGCGAAGAGCTCGAGCTGGCGCTCGCTGAGGCCGACAACCACCTGCCCGCCGACGACCCCCACCGTCGCAGGGACGCAGCCAGAGGCACGCACCTGCCGTTCTGACTCGAGCGCGACCTCGAGGCCTTGCTCGCCGGGGAACCCATGCGAGACGAGGGTGGTCTCAAGGGCGACCACGCCCCTGCCCTCCGCCAAGGCTGTGCGCACCTCTTCGGAGATCGCGAAAAAGCTCGCTAAGGCGCTCACGTAGCGGCCACCTCTTGGCCCGAGAGGGCGCTTTTAGGGAGGAGCCCTCCTTGTCGGTACTCTGCGCCCTCGCCAACAGGAGGCATCGCGCCCCGCAAAGAAACGGCTTTGGCTGCAGTGGCCAAGGCCAGCTCAGGGCCACCGACCAGGAAGCCGGCAGCAAAAGCGTCCCCGGCTCCTGTGGTGTCGACAACTTCTGCGGGAGGCGCTGCGAACAGTCGGCCGTTGACTAGGGCACCATCTCGGCCCAGCTTCTCGACCACGGTAGGCACCATGGACAGGTCGACCATCGACGCTTCGAGCTTGGTGGCGAACACTATGTCGGGCTGTACGAGGCCGAGAAGCTGTTCGGCCTCGCCTTTCGCCAATGCTCGGGCAACTGTGACCGAGGAGAGGTCGAGGCTCACCCGGGAGGCGTGCCTTCGAGCCGCGAGCGCTGCTCCTCTTATCGGCGCGTCCACGAGCGAGTAGAGCGGCAGGTGCAACCAGTCGCAGCACTCGAACCAACCCGCCTGGAGCTCGTCTGCGCTAAGTGCCGGCGAGGCACCTCGGTCGGTGAGCATGCTGCGTTCGCCATCGAAGCCTGAGAGCGAGACTACGACGCCAGTGCGGGCGCAGGTACCGGGAGCGACCTCTGGGCCGACGACTTCCACGCCCCGCGCCGCCATCTCCGCTGCTAGCACCCTGCCGGCGGGGTCGTCGACGCGCTTAGCGACGAGCCTCGCCCGGGCGCCGAGAGCGGCCGCCCATGCCGCCACGTTGGCTGCCTGCCCGCCGGCGCAAACCGTGACCTGGGAGTAGGTGTCCGCTGCCTTTTCGACCGGCCCTTGGCCAGTGACGACGACGTCTAGGAGCAGATCCCCCAGAGTGCAGATCAGCGGGGCCATGCCAGCGACCGCTCAGCGCTGCCAGCTCAGCCAATCGAGAGCCGCCGCCGCAGTCCAGGACTGGCGGAAGCTCCCAAGAGGTTCCCCACTGAAAGGTTCGTAGTACTCGGCGAGCTCGGGCCCCTCTAGCTGCTGGAGGCCGCCTTCTCGCAGCCGGGCAGCCAGTTCGTGGTGCCCGTCGCTGCGCAGGGCCGACGACAGCAGCCACGTCATGACCGGCCATACGGGGCCTCTCCAGTAGGTGCGCGGCTGGAAGCTGCTGGCATGTGGGCTAGTGCTTGGCGGTAGCGGCCAGCGCAGCCCAGGGTAGCCCGCCCAGCGAGGCCCTATGAGGAGCGCGCCGAGCTGTTCAACTAGTTCAGGGGGTGAGCCGCCGGCGACAAGGGGTGCGAAGCCGGCTATGGTCTCGGTCCTGAGGCTCTCCCCGGTGCGGAGGTCGAGGTCCGCTGCCAAACCCGACTTTGGGTCGCACTGGGTTAGGACAGCTTTGCGAGCCTTGGCTGCCCACTGCCTCAGCTCGTCCGCCTCGCCGGCGCCAATTGCCTCGGCGGTAGTGGCCAAATGCTCGTTAGCTGCAGCAAAAATAGCCGTGAAAAAGCTGTCGCCGGCATAAAAACTTGACACTTCGCGTAGCCGTGCCTGGTCGTAGCCCACCGACTTGGCTTCCTCCACGAGCCACAGGTACCGGTCGTAGTCACGCCCAGTCGGCCTCGTTGAAGGGTCCGTAACGTGCAGGGTGTCGCGGCGTTCGTAGGCCGGCAGGGATGGCCCCGGCCGCACCCTGCTATAGGGGTCGTCCCAGCGGGGCGAGTTGTCCATCCCGCTCTCCCACCCGTGGAAGATCGCTACCAGGCCGCTACCCAAGTCGACCCGCTCTCTTTGCAGGAACCTATGCCACGCAAGCAATTTCGGGTAGAACGTTTCTAACCACTCGCGAGTCGCGCGTTGTTCGCCGGCGCCTTGGTCCGCTGACGCTCGCAGGATGGCGGTTGTTGCCAATGCGTGGACTGGTGGCTGGCAGATCCCGCTCGTCTTCGGGTGTTCTGGTGCCCCGGTGTTCAGTTGCCCGCACGCCCAGGCTTCGGGGCCTGGGAAGTAGTCCAGGCTGTCGTCGTCGAAGACGATGTGGGGGACCATGCCGTTGTCCCACTGGCCAGAGAAAAGAGCGTCAAGGTTGCGCCTTGCCAACGGTACGTCCAAGTGGGCGAGCCCGATAGCTATAAAGGCGGTGTCCCAGCTCCATTGGTGTGGGTACAGGCCCGCTGAGGCCCTCACGATGCCGTCAGCCCGTGAGTTCGTCCCGAGCACATGGCCGGCGCGCGCAGCTGTCAGTGCTAGCGTTGCCCACCCGCTCCCAATCTTGCCCGCCCGCTTCTCGCCGGCGCTGGGCTCGCCGGCCTTGGCTGCGGTAGTGCTGGGCCCGCCGGCCTTGGCTGCGGTAGTGCTGGGCCCGCCGGCCTTGGCCGCGGTAGTGCTGGGCCCGCCGGCGCTGGGCTCGCCGGTGCCTGTGCTGCCCGTGCTCATTCGGCAGCTATGTCGGCCAGAGCGCCGTGGCTCATGGCCACCAACTCCGCCGGCGTAGTCTGGAAGACGGCATTCGGGGTGCCAGCTGCGGCCCATAGTTCGTCAAAGCGCGTGAGGCTCTGGTCGACCAAAGTCGTCATCGGAGAACGGTGCCCGAGCGGGGGCACTCCTCCGATGGCGAAGCCGGTCGCCTCCCGTACGAGCTCGGCAGTCGCCCTCGCTACCTCTCCGGCGCCCAGAGCTACTGCTGTCTTGGGCGGGGACACGCGGCGGTCGCCGGCGACGAGCAGGAGCACTGGCGTCCCGTCTGCCACGAACACGAGGGACTTCACGATCTGGCCGACCTCGACCCCGAGGCTGTTAGCCGCCTCAGTTGCTGTCCGGGCCGAGGTCGGGAGTTCGACAACCCGGGCCCGTGAGCCCAGTGAAGCCAACGTGCCCTGCACTCGTCGCGCTGTCGGGTGAAGCCCGTCAGTGCTTGTCTCTTGTCCTACGGAGCAGTCTTGTCCTACTAAAAAGTCAGGCACTTAGCCAGTCTGCCACCGCCAAACCCGCCGAGCCCCCGTCCTGCCCGCTTGAGCCTCGGAGGGTAGCGTTAGTGCCGGCTTAAGCCGAGCGCCACGTCCCGTGCATTTTAGCCCAAGAGATAGCTTGAGACTACGTCAAAACTATTGGGAGCACACAAGCTCGCTGCCCGTGCCACTCGCTAGCCTTAGGGTTGTAGCGAGCGGCCTTGCTTGCCTCAGCAGCTAGCTGGCAGCGGTGGCCGCTGAGGGCCCGCCCCTTCGTTCCTCTGCAGCACGGGCCCTTGTCCTACCGTCTCGGCTTAGCCTTGTCCGACTCGTCTCGGCTTAAATGGGTGAGGTTATGGACGACGGCGCCGGCTTGCGGGTCAACCGCCGGCTCGTCCTGCCGCCCGCTGAGCTCGTCTGGCGCTTCAGTGCGAGCGGCGGCCCTGGAGGCCAGCATGCCAACACCGCCAACACCAGGGTCGAGCTTGCGTTCGACGTGGCTGCATCTGCCGCGCTCGGCCCTCGGCAACGGGCTAGGTTGCTCGACCGCCTGGGGCCTAGGGTGCGAGTGGTGGTCAGCGACGAGCGTTCGCAGGCTCGGAACCGCGAAATTGCACTCCAGCGGTTGGCCGAACGGCTGCGGGACGCTTTGGCCGTCGAGCGCGCCCGCCAGCCGACTCGCCCGACTGAGGCGTCGCGCGAAAGGCGGCTACGGGAAAAGCGAGCGCGTTCTGAGCGCAAGGCGGAAAGACGTGCCCAAGTGGTCGAGCTATGAGGCGTTGTCTGGCGCTGGTTGTCGTCGCGACAGCCTTGTTGTTGAGCGGCGTACCCATTTCTCCTGCGACGGCGCCTGCGGGAGCGCTCGCGGTTACTGCCCTGTCCGTCGCCCCATCCAGCGGCCTCGTTGATGGAGAAGCCGTCAAGGTACAGGTGTCTGGTGGCACGTTCGGCACCACGTACGTTGTTGCCGATTGCGACCCAAAGGCGCTCCTGTTGCTGTTCGAGCCTGGAGCTTCGCCCCAGGACGACTGCGACAGCCGCCACGTCGGCCTTATGACCGTGGCCGCAGACGGGCGGGCTCAGGTGAGCATGCACTTGCCTGTATTGCTGACCACTGCTCTCGGTGAGGCTGATTGCCGCAAGACTGCATGTTTCCTTGCCGTTTACGCCCTGCACTACCTGGGTAGCGCGCGCCTTTTGGCCCACCCGCTCAGCTTCGCCTCCGACGCGTGCGCCAAGCCCGGGTCGTGCGTCGTGCCGGCGGACGCGTGGAGCCCATCTCTCGGCCGAGCAACCGGGACCGTGCCTCCGCAAAGGGTGGCAACGTTGGCCCCGAAGGCTCCAGGGGGCAACGTCTTGAGCCCTGATAAGGCCCTGTCGTTGACCATGGAGCCGGTGAGCGCCGGCGACCTTTCCTTGCCCGGCTCGGTCACCGGGCCTTACTCGGGCCCGCCGCTCAGCCCTGTGCTTACGCGCACGGCCACGACAGAGCCTGCGGTGGGTGTGGGCCTACTGCGGTTGGCAATGGGATCGCCAGGCACTTCTTGGGGGCCAGGTCAGCCGAGCTCGACGGTCGTGGACGCCAGCTTGGAAGACATGTCAACCGGCCAGAGCCTTGGGGCTCAGCAGTTCGTGCTTTTCTGGGGTGGCCGCCCGTTCGTTTATGGAGGCTTTACGGGCCTTGTCCGTCAATCGGACCGCTACCGGCTGACCCTGAAAGTGGAGCCGCCGGCCTCGCGCGGTGGCCTATCTCAGCCTCTCCCGGGCCAAGTCCCGGAGGTACAGCTGCTCGCGAGCTCCCTCGAATTAGTAAACCCTTCCAACCCTGCCTACCTCGCGTACGCGTACGCGCCTGTGATGTACGGCCGTTCGACCTCGGCTCTGCACGACGTGCCACTGCTCGACTACGCCGACGAGTCTCCTGCAGGCGACGGCGCCACCAACCTGTCTTACGTGGTGGTCTGGAGCCACGAGGATGCTGGCACGGGCTTCTTGCCCTTCGTCGAGTGGGGCCGGTGGGGGAGGATGACCGACATAGAAGGCGCTATTTCGTTGACCGTCGAGCGTGATGGGCGGGTTATCGGGGCCAAGTACCTTTGGGGCGGAGAGCCGCTGACGGGCTTCCCCGACAGTGAGTCAGCGCTCAAGGAAGTGGAGGCGCCTTTTTCCGGCGAGTGGTGGGGGCACCACCCGGTGCTGCGAGATGCGACCGGGAACAACGACTTTTCCGACAAAGGCACCACGCGCTTCAGGTTCCTGCTGGCGCCGGTGGCAGCGCCGGCAACGGGCCAACTGCGCGACGCCGTTATGGACGCCAACCCGTGGACCTATTCGGTAATGGGCGAAGAAGTTGCTCGCTGGTACGCAGATGTTTCGACTGACCCCAACTCGCCGGCGCCGGGCGAAGCAGAACAGTACGCCATAATCGATATGAGCACGAGCGGGCGAGGAGTCTCCTCTGTTGCTGTGGACTTGCGTTTGGGCGGCCAGTGGTACCGCAGCGACCTAGGTTGGGGCTTCCCGCTCGTTGGCACCGGGCACGTCCGGACAGTCGTCAAGTTGCCGATCGGGTGGGCCTCGGAGCGCCTGGAGGGTGTCGAGGTTGCGGTCGAACCACCCTCGGCCGCTTCGACCGTGTCCGTCCGGTTCTTGCATATCGAAGCGTTCACTGGCAGCAGTGTGGTCCCGGTGGCCTCGCCGGCGCCCAAGGTAGTCCCTGAACGATTGGCCGTAGCACTACCCGGGCCTTGACCGGCCGCTGCAGATGGGCGCTCGGGACGTCGCTGGGGGCGTCGCTCGAAAGCATCACTCGGGACGTCGCTGGGGGCGTCGCTCGGGACGTCGCTGGCGGCGTTGCTAGGGCGTCGCTCGAAAATGTAGAAAGTTCGCACTCACAGTGCCCCTACTGGTTACGGGTTATCGATAACAACGCGCGTATTTGTAGTGAGTACCTCCACGACCTTCAGAACTTTCAACATTTTTGCCCGGCGGTTGTACCACCGGCCCTCTCGCCGGCGCACCCCACCGGTCCTCTCGCCGGCGCACCCCACCGGCCCTCTCGCCGGCGCACCCACCGGCCCCAGCTCGCCGGCGCACCTCGCCCCGCAGCTCCCGGCGCCGAACCACAGCTATAGGACCGACGCCTTCGAACAGCCCTGCCGCTTCAGTCAGTAGTACCAAGGCAATACTTCCAGATCAGTGCGCGGAAGCGCGGATGGGAGGCTAGGCTTCCTGCGATGGCCTACGACGAGGACTTGGCTAGCCGCGTGCGCGAGTGCCTCGCCGGCGAGCCCGTCGGGGCCATAACCGAGCAGCCGATGTTCGGAGGGCTCGCCTTCCTGGTCAACGGCAACATGGCCGTTGCCGTTTCACACAGGGGTGGGCTGCTCGTGCGCTTGGCGCCAGCGGAAGCCGAGAAGGCTCTCACCAAGCCGCACACCGAACAGATGGTGTTGGCCGGGAGGCCGTCGCGGGGATGGGTCTTCGTTCCCGCCGAGGGCCTCCGGACGTCCAGGCAGCTCGTGCCATGGGTCGAGCGTGGTGCCGCCTACGCTCGCAACCTGCCGCCAAAGAAACCGAAGAGGCGCCGTCCGGCCACGCTCTCCTAGCCGCGGGGGTTGCTTAACGGGGGGTTGCTTAGCGGGGCTTGCTTAGCGGGGGTTGCTTAGCGGCCCCTTCGCCGGCCACTACGTAGGAGATCTTCCGCTATCGCTAGTACCGCTACTCCCGAAGTCGTCCTGCGCCAAAGGGCCAAGCGAAAGAGCATGGCACCGTGCCGGCACTGCGCAGGTTATCGCGCTGCGCCGGTGAGGCCGTCTAGCGATTCCTCTGCTATTGCGGGCGCACAAGTCATCCCGCGCCCGCCGGCGCCGGTCACGACTTCGACGCCGGGCAGCAGCTCCTCGCGCCAGTAAAGCGAGCTCGCCGGCGGCGCCATCTCCAAATAAACCCCTGCCCAGCGCCGGCGGACAGCCGGCAGCGGGCCGCGAAGCAACAAAGCGGCTTTCGCAAGCAAGTAAGCGTAAACTTCTTCGTCTAGGTCGAAACCGAACGGCTCGTCGTAGCAATGCGTGTCACCGATCGTCAAGGAACCGTCGAGGCGCTGCACCAAGAGCAGCTGGGCGCGGTGCGTGCGCGCCACGCCAGGCTGGGGCGGCAACAGCGCGCGGCCGGGCAAGTCGAAGGCTGGGTAATAGCGCATCGAGTCCCCGTCGGCGAGCGCAGTCCCCACCACGCGGCCAAAGGGCGCCGTCTCGAGCATTTGGAGCCGGACCGGCCGAGCCCGCTCCGCAGCCGAACGGCCGGCATGGCGGCGGACAAGCCCGGTTGCGCCGGCACCGGGGCACAAGAAGACCCTCTCGCCGGCGTGCCATTCCCCCCAGTCGTCGCGCACGGCCGCTGGCGCTAGCTCCACGGCTTCCCGTCCCGGTAGCCACTGGTAACCGGGCTGGCCCGCCAGGTACGAACGGATGGCGTGGACAGCCGAGCGCGGTTCCACGACGGCGTCGGACCTGCAAAATAGAGCACCGATGACCTGCTCGGAAATGGCAGGGCACATCGAACGGGCCGACGGCCCGTCGAGGAGCTCCCATTGCCGCAAGCTGGCGTCTTCCCGCTCGCACGCTTGCTCCATCAATGCGAGCTCGGCCTCTTCTGTCGCCAGGGTCAATGAACCAGCAGCCCGGAAGCCAACCGCCTCGACGACGGTCGCAATTTCCTCCCACAACGACCGTGCCCGCAGCGCGAGCGCCAGCTCGGCGCCCGGGGCCCTCCCGCTCACCCAGATTAGGCCGAAATTACGGACGCTCGCGCCCCTCGGAGAGGCGTTGCGCTCGAGGTGCACCACGTCGAACCCTCGCTGCCGGGCGAAAAACGCGTGCATGACGCCAAGGGCCCCCGCCCCGACGACGACTACTCGGCTCGCAGCCACTGGGCTCACACCCACTCGGCTCGCAGCCACTGGGCTCACACCCACTCGGCTCGCAGCCACTGGGCTCGCAGCGCTCATGCCCGAGCGTCCACCAATGCTGTCTCGAGCGCCGGCGAGAGCGACACCTCGACCGATGCGCCCGGCACCAGCCTGAGTGCCGACGCGCTCGGGACGTCGACTTTGACAGACAAGTCTGCCGACACGAGTGCCTCGACGCGCGTCTGGGCACCTCGGAACGTGACCGAGCTAACGATGCCACTGGCTCCAGGCATTTCGGAAAGCAACAGATCTTCGGGCCGGACGAGCACGTCGACCTCGGCGCCGGCGGCGGGGAGCGTACCACGCACCTCCAAGACGCGCCCGAGCACCTCGACCCTGCCCCCTTGGGTCAGCCTGCCGGGAAGGCGGTTCATGGTGCCGACGAACTCAGCGACGAAGGGTGTCCTAGGAGAGCCGTACAGTTCTGCTGGCGTGCCCACCTGCTCGAGGCGTCCTGCCTTCATCACGGCGACCTTGTCGGCCATCGAGAGTGCCTCGTCTTGGTCGTGGGTGACGAACACGGTAGTGATCGAAAGCCGCCTTTGCAAAGCCCGGATCTGGTCGCGAAGCTGGAGGCGGACCTTGGCATCGAGGGCCGAGAGTGGTTCGTCGAGCAACAGCACGCGCGGTTCGATGGCAAGTGCTCGCGCCAAGGCCACCCGCTGTTGCTGGCCGCCCGAGAGCTGGTGCGGGTAGCGGCCGGCCCATCCGGCGAGCTCCACCATTTCCAAAAGGGCCATCGCCCTCCGCTTACGCTCAGCCGAGCCCACCTTGCGCAACCGGAGCCCAAAGGCAACGTTGTCTACAGCGGTCATGTTTGGGAAAAGGGAATAGCTTTGGAAGACCATCCCCATCCCTCGCTTCTGGGCGGGGACGCTGCTTATGTCCTTGCCGTCCACGAACACTCGGCCCGAAGTGGCCGACTGGAAGCCGGCGAGTATCCTGAGCGCGGTCGTCTTGCCGCACCCTGACGGGCCGAGAAGAGCGAGCAGCTCGCCGGGCGCTACTTCGAGGGAAAGGCCGTCCAATGCCTTCGTCGTCCCGAACGTGCAGACAAGCTCGGACAGCACTACGGCGGTGCCCGGCCCAGCCTGCCCGGCAAGGCGCTCAGCCCCCACGGTTGCCTGTTGGCGCGAAATTGCGGTCACTTACACCAGCGCGGCACCGCGCCTCCCTCGTCGGCCTGCTAGCAAGGAAATTGCGAGCAATACGGCCCAGGTCACGAACAAGGACATCATCGACGCTGCGACCGACACGTGCGCGTTGGCCTGGTCGTAGACGACTATCCAGGTCGGGAAAGTTTGCTGGAGGTCAAGGCTCGCCATCGTGTACTCGCCGAGCACCAGTGCAACCGTCAGTACGGTCGCAGAAAGTATTGCGACCCTCATGTTCGGCAATAGCACTCGCCACAGTGTCACTAGCCAACCACCACCCAGTGACCGCGACGCGTCAGTCAGGGTGTGGAGGTCGAGGGCCCGCACGCCTGCGTCGAGGGCCCTCCATGTGAGGGGGACGGCCAGCACGACGTACTCCAAGGCGAGCAGGAACGGGGTGCTCTTCAGCCGCGCCGGCGCTATCGCCAAGACACCAAGGACCAGCACGACGGGCGGGACGACGACCGGTAGGGACGTCACGAAGTCCACAAGCCGCTTCAAGTGGGGTACGCGCAAGTGGACGTACACGGTCGTAGGTAACATCAGCGCCAGCTCCAGCGCGGTCGTGACGATGGCGAGCTGCGCTGAGAGCCATATAGCTGAGCCGAAGCCCTGCTGGCCGCCCAGCTGGGAATAAGCCTCTAGGCTCCATCCGGCCCCGTTGTACTCAAGGCTGAAACGGAACGCAGCCCACAATGGGACGAGAAAGTACGCTCCGGCAATGGCCAGGACGGCCAGCCGCCACAGCCGCGGCCGTCGGCGGGGCCGCTCGGGCAGACGCCTTGCCTTCGGGTAGGCACCAGCGGCCCCCTGGGGACCGAGAGCCTCCGCTACAGCGACGTTGCTCACTGCAGCCACCTGCTGGCGCGCTTTTGCAACAGCACGTAAAGGCCCATCGTAAGAGCGATTACGACGACCAGCCCGAGCGCGAGCGCCTTGCCGACGTTTTGCTGGCCGGCGAGGACGTTGCCGTTCAAGAAGGTCCCGATCTGGACCGACGTGAGGGCAATTGTCCCGGACGTGAGCGCCTGCGCTGTGGCGTAGGCAGAGAGCGAGAAGCCGAACAGCAGCAGGGCAGAGCCTAGCAGCGACGGCATCAGCACGGGTACCCCGACGTAGCGCCAGTACTGCCACGGCGCCGCGCCGAGGCTACCGGCCGCTTCGCGCCATGAGCTACGGAGCCCCTCGAAGGCCGGGAGGATGACGAGGACCATCAACGGGACTTGGAAGTACAGGTACACGATTGCCACGCCCCAAAAGTTGTAGATCGTGACCCCGTTGCCATAGAGGTGGACGCCGATGTCGCGCAACCAGTTAGAGGCGAGCGCAGTCTGGCTCCCTATTGCGGCGATGAACAAGAAGGCCAGCGGGACGCCACCGAACTGCGAGAACACTCCGGAGGTCGTGACGACTACCCTCCGGAGGACAGCCCCCCGGGAGGTGTGGACGGCGTAAGCGACCAAAGCCCCAAAAATTGCCGGGAAAACGGCCTCGATCAAGCTCAGTTTCAACGAGTTCTCGAAGCCGAGCAGGTAGGTGCCGCTCGTGGCGGCGCCGATGTTGGCCAATGTGAACCGGCCACTACCTGACCTTTGGAACGCGCCAACGCAAACGGCAGCCAACGGCGCACCGAGGAAAAGGCCCATCCAGAGGCCGAAGGGTGCAAGGGGGGCCCAGCGGGTGGCTTTTTGCCAGCCAAGGAGGCCGACGCGAGGCCCTCCTATGAGGGCTCGCTCAGCCTCTCCAGCTTGGGCGGCCTCGGCCCGGTCGCCCGCAGCCGCGACTGCCGGGTCAGCCAACCTTGACCGACCACTCCTTGGCGAGGACGGACTCTGCCGCGGTCATCTGGGCCGCCGTCGCGATGTGCACAGTACCTTTCGGGACGGGCGGGAGCGCTCTGTAGGCAGCCTCGTCCACGGTCCCGTCTTTCACCAAGGTGGGCAGTTCGATGGGGCGTGCCTTACCCTCGAGCCAGAGGTTCTGGCCTTGTGCCGAGTAGAGGAACTCCTCCCACAACCTTGCTGCCGCCGGGTGCGGCGCGTACTTCGAGATCGCTTGGTCGTAATAACCGGCATAGATGCCGTCGCTCGGGATGACGACTTTCCAGGTCTTAACCTGGGACGCGATCTCTGACTCCTGGAGGTAGTCCCACCAGATGACGACCGGGGTCGCACCGCTCTCCACGGTCGTGGCGCTAGCAGTGGTCGGGACGAAGTTGCCTTCCTTCTTCAACTTGGCAAAGTAGTCGATGCCAGGCATGATGTTGTCGAGCGAGCCCCCGTTCGCAAGCGCGGAAGCATAAACCGCCGAGAACGCTGCGCCCGCCTCGGTGGGGTTGCCGTTGATGCCGACCATGTTCTTGTAGGCCGGGTTCAGGAGAGACTTGAAGGTGGTAGGAGGGGTTTTCACGGTGGCGCTGTTGTAGCCTATTGCGATGTAGCCGCCGTAATCGGCCCACCAGTCTGCGTTGGCAGCCTTGGCACTGGCAGGGATGTCATCCCAAGTCTGGACCCTGTAAGGTGCAAGGAGGCCCATTTGAGCTGCCTTTACTGCGAAGGGCGTCCCCATGTCGAAGACGTCCGGCTCGCGGCTCTGGCCCTTCAACTGGACGAGGGCGTTGATCTCGTCCTGGCTCGAGCCGTCTGGGTTTTCGTCAGTGATCTTGATGCCGTACTTAGCTGTGAAGTCCTTCATTATGGTGCCGTAATTGGCCCAGTCGGCTGGCAGCGTGATCACGTTGAGGCCGCCCTCGGCTTTGGCAGCTTTCACAAGCCCGTTCATGCCACCAAAGGCCGCCACCGACTCGGCGGTGGCGTAGTTGCGGGTGACCGAGGCACTAGCCGTCCCGGTGGCAAAGCTCACGCCACCAGCACAGCACGCCAAAGCCGTCAACCCTGACGCTGCCCGTCGGGCCATGCGCGTTTGCGTCTTCAAGGCTCTCAAAACGTCCTCCTCGAGCGGTAAGTTGCGCGCCGGTGCCCGGCGCACGAGGCCGGTGTTGCTATGGAGGAGAAGATACGCGTGCTAGTTGAACGTGAAGTTACCAAGCACCGGACAGTGGGTGAACATTTGGTGTTGGCAAGTTCAGCTGAACGCTCCTCGTAGGTAGTTGAGGACCTCGTCGAGCCCGGCAGTAGGGGCGCCCACTACCTTGGCAGCGTCGTCCCACCGCCGGAGCTGGAGTGCGTCCGGCCACCAAGGATGGGTGACGAGTTGCCCGAGGTCACCCAGCTTGCCACGTTGGCGGCCGAGGCTCGAAGTGCTCTCGCTTGAGAGCTTGTGGAAGTAAGCCTCATCGGTCTCGACCAGGTAAATTTTTGCCGGCACGTGGGCTCGGACTAACCAGGGCACCCTTTCCCCAAAGCGTTGCGCTACCCAACGGGCGCCGGCTTCTTCATGCGGCAAGCCCGGGTAGGCACGCTGCACACCTGGTGCACGCCCGACATCGTGGAAAAGTGCGGCCGCCACGAGCGATGGGGGAGCAGCAGCGGCGAGGGCGTGGGTCGCGCACTGCAGTGCGTGGGACAGCTCGTCCACGGCTTCGGCGCCGTCCACGACGCCGGCCATGCTTTCGAGGACGAGGCGGAGCTCTGTTTCGTCCCAGTTGCCCGCGGTGCCGCTACCATCGGCGCCGATGAGCACGACGCCCTCTGAGTTCCGCCTTGCCTGCCTTGACATGGCAGGCACTTTAGTCAGTGACAAAGGTGTTGTACTGCAAGCCTTCCAAAGCGCGCTCGTGTCGAGAGGGGTTAGAGACGATGCTCTGGCAAAAGCTATGCGCTACGCACGCGAGACTATGGGGCAGGCCAAGTCGGAGGTCTTTGCCCATTTGCTGGGCGACCTGAAAGAGGCCTCCGCTGCTATGGAGGCCTTCGACGCGTCGGTCGGCGAGGCAATAGAAAGCGGTTTAGTGACTGCTCTCCCCGGTGCCACTGAAGCGATCGCTGCACTGCGCTCGAAGGGCTTGGGCATTTGTTTGACGACAGGGTTCAGCTCTCGGCTGCAGGAAAGGCTCCTCGGGCACTTGGGCTGGCGAGATCTGGTCGATTTCTGGCTGGCGCCAGCTGCCGGGCTGCGGGGCCGGCCTTTCCCCGATATGGTCCTTGTGGCTGCGCTGCGCACCAAAGTCGACGACGTGCGCCAAGTCGCAGTCGCGGGCGACACGGCAAGCGACCTGTGGAGCGGCTGGCGCGCCGGCGCCGGCATCGTTGCCGGGGTCCTCACAGGCAGCCATAGCCGGCAGGACCTCGAAGCAGCCCCACACACGCACATAATCCCTTCCATCGCCGACTTCCCCGCGTTGGTCGGCTAGCTCTGTTAGCTCAGGGGCCGAGCCGCCCACCTGCGCGGCCGGCCAGCGCGTCCACCAGCGCGGAGCGGGCCGGGCCGGAGAGCGGCCTAGCCACTACTGCATAGTTTGCGCGCACGCCGGCTTGGCTACGACAGCCGCCTTTTCGGACTGGTGCGTCCTGTCGGGCGCGTTCATATTTGTCGAACTGTGCAAGGAGCCGCCCATGTTGCCGTGCACGCTCAGTCGCGTTTTTCATTTTTTGCGCGAGTTTTCACGTAGCCAAACCGCGTACGTACTATATGTACCGGGGGCCACGTGCGCAGGTTGTAACCTTGTGGCATCCTTCTTTGCACGAAGGGGGGCCGAGTGAAGGAGCTTCGTGGCAAGCTAGAGGTGGTGACGGCGGCAGCGAGCCGTACAGGCCTTGGGCTCGCGAAGCGGTCCAGTTCCGAGGGTGTGGCAGCTTTGGCAGGCCTCGCCGAGACGCGTTGAGGCAAGGTCGTCCCGGCACCGGCAACGCCAGGCGACGCGGCACCGCCCGCTGGTACGGGCCTGGCAGTACCTGGCAGTAACGGTGAGGAAGGGCACAACTACGTCCAGGAACATTGGGTATTACGTCCCGGGGCATTGGGACCGGTGGGTGCCGGCGCCGGCTGAGCCAAGAGGCTAACCAAGTCGTGCCTGGACAGGGAGGACCGAAGGGGCAGTAAGTGCCGCGTCACAGGTTTGACTGGTCCAACTTGCCTGTGGGGCTGCTTGTGAAGCTGGCTCGTACCTTCGAGCTCGACGGGGCAGACCTGTCCTCGGCACTGAGGGGGGCGTTTGGGGCGCGGCCCCGAGAGGACTTCGTGCGCGAGGCGCGGGCGGTCCTAGAGGAGGCTTGGCTCGCCGAGAGCCCCGAGGCTCTCGCAGAGGTCGTCCAGGCTCTTTGGCGGCCGAGCCGGGACGGCTACAAGCTGCCAGAGGACCACCAGGGACGCCTCGGGTGGCTGAGGGAGCGCAACACGACAGAGCGCTACTGCCATGTGGTCTTGGCCGAGCTAATAAAGGCCGGCGAGCACCCACCACCGCTGTTCCACATGCCTAGGGAGCCGAAGGTGGTGTCGCGTCCCCCGGTGAACGAGGACGAGGAGCGCCAGGCTGAGAAAGGTGGCAGTGTGCCCGGCCGCCATCCCCTGCTGGCGCGAGCTCCACAGGTGCCAGCTCTACAGGTGCCAGCTCTACAGGTGCCAGCTCTACAGGTGCCAGCTCCCGGCGACAGGGACACTTACCCGCCCCGGCCGACTGTGAAGACCACGGGAAGCCCCGTCGGGTCGCCGCCGGCGCTGGAGGTTGGCCAGTTGGTGCGGGCGCGAGGCCAGCAGTGGGTGGTGTCGGCCCTCCAGCGCAGTTCCCAGCCCGAAGACCAACTGGCGCCTGCGAGGCTACCCGGCCGTACCCTGGCGACGCTCACGAGCGTGAGCGACGACGACCTAGGCGAGGAGCTGACCGTCGTATGGGAGGTCGAGCCCGGCCGGGAGATCCTCCCTGTGAGCGACCTGCCCGACGCCGGCTCTCCCCCCTACGACGACCCCGAGGTCCTCGGCGCCTTCTTGGATGCCGTGCGGTGGGGGACCGTCGCGAGCGCGGACACCCGTACGCTCCAAGCCCCGTTCCGCTCGGGCATCAGGGTCGAGGACTACCAGCTCGAGCCGGTGGCGAGGGCGCTCGCCATGCCGAGGGTCAACCTATTGATCGCCGACGACGTCGGGCTTGGCAAGACGATCGAGGCCGGCTTGATCGCCCAGGAGCTGTTGCTGCGCCACCGCGCCCGACGGATGATCGTGGTCTGCCCGGCCTCGCTCACGAACAAGTGGCACGAGGAGATGCGCGACCGCTTCGGCCTGGAGTTCCAGGTCCTCGACGCCGGCGCCCTGAAGGAGCTGCGCCGGAGCCACGGCCTGGAGGCCAACCCGTTCTCGGTCTTCCCCCGCACGGTCATCTCGCTCCAGTGGCTAAGGATGCCGAGGGCCCAGCGCCTCCTGGACGAAGTTCTTGGGCCGGGCACCGAGTACCCAGGCTTCTTCGACCTCCTCATCGTCGACGAGGCCCACCACTGTGCCCCGCCGGCGCCGGCCCGGGCCAGGGGTTACGCCGTGGACAGCAAGCAGACGCGGGCGGTCGCCCGCCTAGGCGCCCACAGCACGCACCGGCTCTTCCTCTCGGCGACCCCGCACAACGGCTACTCCGAGAGCTGGCAGGCGCTCCTCGCCATGGTGGACCCGCAGCGCTTCCAAAGAGGCGTCGAGCCAGACCCGAGAGCGGTGGACCAGGTCGTCGTGCGCCGGCTCAAGGCCTCGGTCACCGACGCAGAGGGCCGCCCCCGCTTCCCAGCCCGTGTGGCCCGAGCGGTCGAGGTCGCCTACACCGAGGACGAACGGCGCGCCCACGACCTGCTCGAGCGCTACGCTGCTGCCCGCCGGCGCCAGCTCAAAAGCGGGGACGGCAAGGCGCGCTCCAAGGCGAGCGACCTCGTGACATTGCTCTTGAAAAAGAGGCTGTTCTCTTCGCCGGCTGCCTTCGCCGCCACCTTGGAGGCCCACATCCAAACCCTGGAGCGCCCTTCGGGGGGGAGGGTGGCTGCGGCGCAGGCAGACGAAGAAAGCGCCGAGCAGATGGGCCTTTCTTGGCTCGACGACCTGGAGGAGATGGAAGAGCCCGAAGAGGGAGGCGCCGGCCAGGACCAAGCCGAGCGCGAGGCCCTCGACCGGGCCGCCTCTTTCCTGGGAGAACCGGCCGAGGACAGCCGCGTGCTCCTCCAAGAGCTCGAGCGCTGGTGCGCCCGCCACGCCGAGCCGGCCGACTCCAAGGCCAAGGCCCTAGTCGAGGAGCTGGAGCGGGTGTGCCGGCCCGGTGGCCGCTGGAACGACGAGCGCGTCGTGGTCTTCACCGAGTACGTCGACACCCTCCAGTGGCTGGCCGGCGTCCTCTACGCGAGGGGCTTTGGCGGCGACCGGGTCGGTGTCATCCACGGCGGCACCGACGCAACCAAACGGGAGCGGTTGAAGGCCGCCTTCCAGGCTTCGCCCCACAGGGGCCCGCTCCGGGTGCTGCTCGCGACCGACGCAGCGGGCGAGGGGATCGACCTCCAGGCGCACTGCCACCGGGTCGTCAACTACGACATCCCGTTCAACCCGAACCGCCTGGAGCAGCGCATCGGCCGGGTCGACCGGCTCGGCCAGCGCCACGAGGTCGAAGTCGTCCACTTCGTCGGCAAAGGGTGGCAGGACGCGCCGGCCGGGTCGCTCGAAGCCGACCTCGAGTTCCTCTACCGGGTGGCGAAGAAGGTGGCGACCGAGCGGGAGGACCTCGGCCCGGTCAACCCGGTGCTCGCCGCCGCCGTCGAGGCGCGCATGCTCGGGCGGGGGCCTCTTTTTGACCCGACCGCGCTCGGCGCCTCGCCCTCCGCCGCTTCGCTCCGGGCCGAGCGCGAGCTGCGTGCCCGTAGCGCCCGGGAGGACGTAGGGCGCCTCCGGGCCCAGCTCGACCAGAGCATGGGCCGTCTCCACGTTGCCCCTGCCAACGTGGCCAGGGTGGTCGCGACGGGCCTCGACCTGGCCGGCCAGCCCGCGCTCGTAGACCTGGGCGACGGGACCTACGAGGTGCCCGAGCTACGAGGTGGCTGGGAGCGCACCTTGGAGGGCCTGGCGGACCCTCTCACCGGCGAGAGGCGCCTTCTTGCCTTCGACGCCTCGGTCGCCGAGGGCCGGGAGGACGTGGTCTACGCCCACCTCGGCCACCCCCTGGTCGCCCACTGCACACGGCTGTTGCGGAGCGCCATCTGGGGCAGCCGCACGGGGCTGCGACGGGTCACGGCGGTGGAGGCCTCCCTGCCCGAGGACCTCGGCCTCCGTCTGGAGGGCGGAGGCCTCCTCGTGGTCGCCTTCGCCCGCCTGGTCGTGGTGGGCGGCGACGGCGGCCGGTTGCACGAAGAAGTCGTCCTCGCCGGTCGCGAGCTACCTGCTCCGCCCGGCCGCTCGCGCCGTGTTGAGCTAGACGCTCGTCGTTACCAGGGGCTCCGCGCCGCGGTCGAGGCTTCGCTCGACCCGGGGGCGTGCTTGCCCGCCCCTCCTCCTGCGCAGCGTCGCCTGGCCGAGTCCTGGGCCGAGGTGGCCCCTCAGCTAGCTGGCGACGTAGGCCGGCGTGCTGAGCAAACCTTCGAAGCCCTCGCGCGGGCCTTTAGCCAGCGCCAGGCCGAAGAGGCCCGTCAGGTGGAGGCCACCTTCGACCAGCTCGGTAGGGCGCTCCGAGAAGCGCTCGATGGGCCAGGCCCTCTTGGCTCTGCCCAGCTAGAGCTCGACTTCCTTGCCGGCCTGGAGCCGGCGGAACGCCAACAGCTCGAGCGTGACCGGCGGGCTCTGCGCGAACGCCTCGAAGGCCTCGGAGCAGAACGCGAGCGCGAGCTGCGGGCTTTGGCGGCCAGGTTCGCAGGTGCTCGTTACCTCGTGTTCCCCATTGCCGTGGCGCTTTGCTCGCCGTCCCGCTCGGCCAGCGCCCGTTCCCAACGAGGCGGCTCTTGAGCCCGGTCCGCGTGGCCCGTCCGCGGGGAGGCGCGACCTCCGCCGGCGCCCGCAAGCGCCACTCCTGGCTCGAGCTCGTGCAGACGAGCGGGCCGTTCCTTACGCTCCCGGTCCTCGACAGGGTGCTGCCCGACGGCCCTCCAGCGGTCCCTAGAGCCGTCCGGGCCGAGCTGCGCACGCTCGTCGCCGGCACCCTCGCCCAACGGGGCGCCTCGCGCGAGGCCCTCGTCCGGGCGGTCCTCGAGGGCGCCTTGGGCTGGGGCGAGCACCTGAAGATGTACGAGGAGCTGCCTGCTGCCCTGGCAGAGGTGGTGCCCGGGCATGCCGAAGTGCTCCGGCCGAGCTTCGGCTTTTATGCCGAAGACGAAGGAGGAACGGAAGCCGACGGTGCCGACGAGGAGGAGCCGGGAGAGCCCGACGAGGACGGCGAGGACAGCACTGCCCACGCGCTCCACGGGGAGGGCACGCCCTCGGTTGGCGTCGCCCGATCACGAGGTGGCCTCGGCGGCGGCCACGGCCCCTGGAAGCTTCTCGGGTTGCTCTCTCCGTGGGGGGCGCAGCCGCTCGTTCGCACCACTGCCGGCGGTTGGGCGGCGAGCCCGGTCGAACGCCTCGCTGTCTTGCTCCGGGCGCGGGACGTGCCAGTCGGCATCGTTACCGATGGGCGTTGGTGGGCGCTCGTCTGGGCCCCCCGGGGAGGCACCACGGCGGCGGGGGTCTGGGACGCCAGCACCTGGGGAGAGGAGCCCGAGGCTCTCGCCGGCTTGGTGGCCCTACTTTCCCGCTCACGCTTCTTGGCCGAGGCACCGGCGGACCGGTTGCCCGCGCTTTTCGAAGAGAGCCTGGAACGCCAAGAGGAAGTCACCGATGCCCTCGGCCGCCAGGTCCGCGAGGCCGTCGAACTGCTGGTGGGGGTTCTCGACTCGCTCGATGCTGCCTCGGGCCGTGAGCTCTTGGCCGGGGTCAGCGACGACGAGCTCTACGACGCTGCGGTGACAGTCATGATGAGGGTGGTCTTCTGCCTCTTCGCCGAGGAACGGCGCCTCTTGCCCTCCGACGACGCCACCTACGAAGCCTCCTACAGCGTCGCCCGCTTGGTCGAGCAACTGGAGCACGTGGCAACGCTCTCGGGTGAGGCAGCTTTGGAGCACCGCAGCGGCGCCTGGCACCGCCTGCTCGCCGTCTCGCGGGCGCTGCACTCCGGCGTGGCCCACGAGGACCTCCGGCTGCCAGCCTACGGGGGCGACCTTTTCGACCCCGACCGCTACCCGTGGCTGGAAGGCAGGCGCGACGCCGACGAGCCGCTAGACGGGGCTCGCCCGCCCGAGGTGGACGACCGTACCGTGCTGCGGATGCTCCGGGCCGTGCAGTACGTGGAGGTGGGCGGGGAGCGACGGCGCCTCACGTTCAGGGCGCTCGACGTAGAGCAGGTCGGCTACGTCTACGAGGGCCTGCTCGAGCTCGAGGTGCGGACCGCCACCGAGGCCGTGCTGGCGTTGCAACGCCCGAAGGACTACCCGCGCCGCATCAAGTCGCCCGCCGAGGTGCCCGTCTCTGAAGCCCTGGCCGCGGTGGGCGACCTGGAGCGCCCGCGCCTGGAGCGTTGGCTCCAGGAGCGGACGGGCTGGTCAGCGAAGAAGGCGGTCGCGGCCCTCGACGCCGAGGCACCACCAGGGGCCTTCGAAGCCCTCCTCGCTGCTGTAGGCACCGACAGGGGGCAGGCCAAGGTGCTCGCCCCGTTGGCCGGCGCCTTGCGCCTAGACGAGCGTGGCCGGCCCGTGGTCTTCATGCCAGGCTCCCGTTACGTGGCGCCGAGCAGCAGGCGGGCGGCCACCGGCACCCATTACACGCCCCGCTCGCTCGCCGAGGACGTAGCCGGCAACGCCCTTGAACCTCTCGTTTACCGCCCGGGCCCGCTCGAGACGGCGGACCGTCCTGCATGGCGCCTTCGCCCCTCGTCGGAGATCCTGGCCCTCCGGGTGGCCGACATCGCCATGGGCTCGGGGGCCTTCTTGGTCGCCGCCTGCCGCTACCTGGCCGACCGGCTGGTAGAGGCCTGGGACGCCGAAGGCCGGGAGGACGCCACCTTGGCCGTGGCCGCCCGGCGGGGGCTGCGAGCAGCCTCGGACGCCGAGGTGGGGCCAGTCCTTTTGGAGGCGAGGCGCCTCGTCGCTGACCACTGCCTCTACGGGGTGGACATAAACCCCCTCGCGGTCGAGATGGCCAAGCTCTCCCTCTGGCTCGTGACGATGGACAGGGAGCGGCCTTTCGGTTTCTTGGACGACCGTTTCCGTTGCGGGGACTCGCTTTTAGGCCTTACCTCGGTGGCCCAGCTCGAGGCGCTGCACCTAGACCCGGCCGAGCGCCGGCGCCTGCAAGAAGGCACGCTGTTCGACGTAGGCGACTACGTGCGCCCGGTCCTCCAACAAGCCGCCGACATCCGCAAGCAGATCACAGCTCAACCTGTCGTGACCGTCCGCGACGTCGAGCACAAGCAACGGTTGCTGGCCGAGTCCGAACGACTTACGGCCAAGTTGACCGTGCTTGCCGACGCGATAACAGGAGCCGGCGTGGCCGTCGCCGGCGAGCGGCCCGCCGAGGCGGGCCGGCGCTTCGAGCTGCTGGCGGACCAGGTGGCCACGGCCCTCATCCAGGACGGCCAGCATTTGGAGAAGCTCGCCCAGAGAGCAGAGAGGGAACTGCAGAGGGGGAGGCCGGCGGGCACCGTACCGCGGGCCACGCTCCACTGGCCGGTCGTTTTCCCCGAAGTCTTCGCCGACTCTGCTGCCCCTGGTTTCGACGCCGTCATCGGCAACCCGCCCTTCCTCGGCGGGCAGAAGATCACCGGCCACTTGGGCGAGGACTACCGGGCCTGGCTGCAGCACTGGGACGGGAACGGCGTGAAGGGGAGCGCCGACCTCGTCGCCTACTTCGTGCTGCGCGCCGCCCGCCTCCTGTCTCCTCGCGGCCAGCTCGGCTATATCGCCACCAATACCCTCGTACAGGGCGACACCTTGGAAGTCGGCCTCCTGCAGGCGACATCCGCGACGGGAGGCCGGCTCAGCGTGCGGCGGGCGCAGTCGAGCCACAAGTGGCCGAGCCGGAGCGCCAACTTGGAGATCGTGGCCCTCTGGGCGAGCCGGGCGCCGCTCGCCCCGCCGGCGCGCTGCTGGTTGGACGGCGAGGAAGTGCCCCACATAGGGCCAGATCTGGAACCGGTCGGCAACGTCGCCGGCCGGCCCTACCGCTTGGCCGAGAACGAGGGCATTGCTTTCCAGGGGAGCAACGTCCTGGGCCTAGGTTTCACGATCCCCCCCGAGCAAGCCGCGGCCATGACCGAGCGCGACCCTCGCTACCGCGACGTGCTCCAGCCGTACGTGATCGGAAAAGACTTGAACCAGCGGCCCGACTGCTCTGCAAGCAGGTGGGTAATCAACTTCAGGGACTGGCCGCTGGAGCGCTGCGAAGACTACCCGGAGGCGCTCGCCATCGTCCGGCGGCTGGTGAAGCCCGAACGGGACCGCAACAGGCGTGCACAGCGGCGTGATCGATGGTGGATTTACGGTGAGCGGGCGCCCGAGCTCTACGAGGCGATCGCCGGCCTCGACCACGTCCTCGCCATCTCACGTGTCGCCAACGCGGTCCAGCCCGTGCGCGTGAAGACCGGCCCCGTCTACTCCGAAGCGACTGTCGTCTTTGCTCTGGACGATTTCGCCAGCCTCGCCACCCTCTCTTCGAGCGCCCATTTCGTCTGGGTCCTCCGCTATGCCTCGACCATGAGAACTGACATCCGCTACACGCCTTCGGACGTGTTCCTCACCTTCCCCCGCCCAGAGCCCACACCGGAGCTTGAGGAACTGGGCCGTACCCTCGACGCCGAGCGCCGCCAGCTCATGCTCTCGCGCGCCTGGGGGCTCACCACCACCTACAACCACGTCCACGACCCCGCTGACACCGACCCTGCCATCGTGCGCCTCCGCCATTTCCACGCCGACATCGACCACGCCGTCCTCGCCGCCTACGGCTGGCCCGACCTCGACCCCCAAGTCGGGCACTACCCCACCAAGATCGGCACCCGCTGGACCGTCAGCCCCGAAGCCCGCTTCGAGCTCCTCGACCGCCTCCTCGCCGAGAACCACCGGCGCCATGCCACCGAGAGCGGCGCCTCTTGAGGCCGGGCAGTGCCGTCTCGTCGTCGGTCACGGGAGCGGGCACGCGATGGACCGAGCTCGCCAGCTCGTGCCATCCCCCAGCATCGTCAAGACGAACCAGAGCGGCGCCTGGTCTTTGTCCTCGGCGCTGGAGTGGACCTCGCCTATGGTGTTCCTCTGGTAGCTCAGTTGCTTCCCGAGCTGGCCAAGTTCGCGCGTTCGGACGGCCTGCCAATTAGCAAGGCTCTGAAGGAGAAGCTGCCCAACCTCAGGTTTAGCTTTGACAAGTACGCCGCCAAGAGGGGAGACCAACTTCTTGTCGACCTTTTCGCGAGCGCGTCGGACACGGTGCCGACTTTGCAGAGCGCTGCCAAGAAGCTGATGGCTGAGGAAGAACTGAAGCCTATTGCGACTGTTCTGGAGAAGCTCTGTCAGCAGGCGGAAGCCAACCTGCTGGCAGGGCCCGACCTTTCAGGACTGGCAAAGATCGCCGAGTCGATAGGAGATGTTGGCGAAGCGGAGCCTCTCCTAGACCCGTCCAAGGTTACTCTCACGGAGCCTGCAGCGACGGCGTTGAGAAGGAGCTTCCAGAGGGTACTCATAGGAGGGCCAGATCTCACCAAGCGTGAGCGTGAACTGTTGGGGCTATTTGTCGAGTCGACGAGCAACATGGAGGAACTGCTGTCAAATTATTTCATGCTTTACAACCTGGGCGATCGGCCTGCTCAACGCAACTATTTGTACGTAGCATGGATGCTCTGGTCCTTCTTGTGGCTCAGATCTCGCCGTAGGAGCCCGCTACCCAATTCCATCTATGCCAAGTTGGCACTCCTCGGCGGCGAAGTGATAACCTTCAACTATACGAACTTCTTCGACCTGCAAACCACGAAGAGAGTTTTGTACTTCCACGGCTCGCTGGATGGTTATCTCCGGGCTGACGACCGCCGCTTTGTGACGGACGACCCAAAGCAGCGCAAGGCTTTGGACGTTGACGGGGTTGTGACCTTCCTAAATTCTTTGCGGCTGGACGTTAATCAAGGTGGTGCACTGGATCTCCCTGCGATCGTACCACCCATCAGTTTCAAGCCCGTAATGTCGAGACGCCAGATCCTGGACTGGGCGAATGCGGACAAGGTTCTTCAGAACGCAAGCCACATTGTGGTTGTCGGGTACTCCTTCAGCTCAGCCGACGAGCACTTCCACGATCTCTTGCGTAGCACGCCAGCCACGTCACGGGTGTTAGTAGTCAACCCGGACTTGGAGGCTATCACTAAACGGGTGTGCGCTATATTCCGTATTGATTCGTCGGCCCTGTCGAGCCGGTCGCTCGGTGACTTTGCGTTGCTCTCCTCGCGCCGGCTTAGTTGTCTGGCGGCTAGGGCAGAGGACGTTACGCCTGAACTTCTCGAAGCGGTTTTCCGGTAGGTGTCAGGAGGGGGGTGGCGCTTGGGCTGTGGCCGGCTGAAAGCCTGGCGGGAAGGCTCGGAACGAGAAGGTAGCGCGCCAGTCCTCACGGGTCTTGCCGTCAATGGAGAGCTCCCATGAGTACCTCCGGCCTGGGGTGAGGGGGAGGGGGCCTATGTTGACCGCCATTGGGGCGTCCAAGGGCGTGCCGGGAGCGAGGCCAGGTGGCCGTCCTACCTCTAGTTCGGCGCTAACCCTAATCGGCTTGGGTGAACCGTCTGGAGGTGTTGGCAGTTCGACGGGGTGACCGTCTTCATCTTTAAGCTCCAGCAAAACGTGATGGCGCTTGTTGGCTTCGTCCCAAGGTACTTCGATCTTCGCCGCGACAGCGGACGGAACGGGGAAAGGGCCCGTGACAGACCAACCGCCTCCGATGATGTTGAGCTTGCCCTCGGATACTTGGGCGAAGTCAGCGAGGAGAAGCGTGACCTTCACAGGCTAGGCCGCAGGCACGGCGCCCGAGATGGCCGAAACTTCGCCTCGGGACGTCCCGACAGAGAGCGTGCTATACCCCAAAGTCACTTGGTCCTTAGCTGCGAACTCCGGCTGGTCGAACTGGATGTGGACAGCCGCCCAAAGCGGGGCGTCGTCGGCGGTTTCCCAGGCGAGCTCAACCTCGGTGGCCTCAAGCGCGAAGCGCACAGCGTCCTCGGCTTGCCGCTGCAGCTCACCGAGAGAAGGGTACACGGCGCTAAAGCCGGGTATATCGGGGCTGTCTGCCCACCATGTAGGTTCGAACGGTCCAGCCATCTCGTAGTGAACCCTCAACCTCACTTTGCGCGCGGACGCCATATCTTTAAAGTACCTCCCTGGCCGTATCTTCGGACAGCCCGACGTCGTCAATAAGGATCTTTCTCACAAGTCCTGGGCTCAGGGTCTGCCCGTCGTGCGATGAGAAGAAAAGTGGCGGGTACCCAGCGCGCGAGACGAGCTTCCTGTGCGAGCCGTTTTGCCTCTCGACGTAGTACTGCAGAACAGGTCCCATGAGCACCCTCAGCATCTGCCTCGCCTTCAGCGAAGGAAAGTCGGGCACGTCGGGTCGAAGGTACCACGGTCCCAAGCGGCGCGCCGGTAGGGCGAAGTCCAGGCGCTGTGCCATGGGTGCTCCCCGGCCCTGACTCGGCGGCGGATCCGTACGGTGAAGCCGCTTGGCCTGCGGGCCGACGCGGGTTGGCTCGCCACGTTGAAGCGTATGACGTGCTGTACTGACGGGCGTTCAGTGTCTCATCCAGGGTCTAACTTCGAGACGTGGCCGTGGAGCTAGCTATCGGGCAGATCTCAAGCTACGAGGTCAGAGCCCAGCTTGAGTCCCTAGTAGAGCGGGACCTGCTAGGGCCGTGGGACGGGCCGGACGAGGAGCTGGCGCCCGGAGAGGTCCCAGCGGAGCGCTACCTGCTGGGCCGGCTCGTGCCAGTCCCGAGGCAAGGCGCTGGCGACGAGGACGCCCGAGGGCCGGCCGCCGCAGAAGAAGGCGATGAACTGGCCGGCGAACTTGTCGACGACCCTCGCCTCGTCGACCGCGAGGTGACCGACGCTACCGAAGAGATAGAGGAGCCGGAGCCCGCGGCGGCGGTGCGCTCAGGGAGGATGGCTGCCTCGGCCATGGGCCTGTCGTTCTCGGTCCCTGCTTCTGTGCGCGCCCTGAAAGTTACGGCGTCGTGGGGACGCTACGAGCGCGTGCCATCGGAGGTCCACCAGACCGAGCAGGGCCGGCCCCGCAGCGTCTGGAAGCGCCGCCAGGTGGAGGGCACCACCGAGGTCGACATAGAGGCTGAGGGCCGGGAGGCCTACGTGCCCGTGGAGGACCAAGAAGGCGTCAAGCTCCAGGTGATGGTGCGCCACCGTGGCGAGGCCAGGGTGGTCGACCTTTCTCTCGTCAACCGGCAAGTGGAGCCCCAAAAGGCGCGCGACGCTTCCCGCCTGTACCAGGTCTCCTTGACGGTCACCGCAGCCGACGGGGAGAAGGCCGTGTTCGTGGGCCACAACGACCCCGAGCTGTCGCCTCCGCCTAGCCACGCCGACGAAGAGAGGCTCGAGCTCGACTTCCTCTACCGCCGCTACCGCCGCTACGCCCACGGGCACCAGTGCGCCGTGGAAGCAGACGTGCGCCCTGGCGAGCTGCGGGCATGGCGGCTGCGGACGAGCTGCTTCCCGGCTGCCGACGTGGCCCTTTCGGTGCCGGCCACAGAAGCGTCGATGCCTGGGGTCGTGCTCGACATGGCCCGCCTCGGCAGCGCCGAGCTGGCGAGCGACGACCTCGTCCGAGGGCTCCGGCCGCTTGTCGCCGGCTACCGGCGCTGGCTGGAGGACTGCGAGGTCAAGGTCGCATCTGACCCCGAGGCCGAGCGCTACCAGCCAGCTCCTCGCCAATTGCTGGCCAAGGCCAGGGCCCTCGCCGACCGCCTGGACCGAGCGGTCGACCTCCTCCGGGACGACGCCGTCGCGCGCGAGGCCTTCAGGTTCGCCAACCAGGCGATGGCGCTCCAGCGGGTACGCAGCGAGCTGTCCCGAGCGCGCTTAGCGGGCCCTTCCAGGAGCTCCGACGCCCTGCTGGCGGAGCTCGACGTGCCGGCTAAGCGTAGCTGGAGGCCGTTCCAGCTGGCGTTCGTCTTGCTCTGCCTGCCCGGGCTCACCGACCCTTCCCACCCTGACGCTCACCGTGGGGCCGACGACGGCGAAGTGGAGCTCCTCTTCTTCCCGACCGGAGGGGGCAAGACGGAGAGCTACCTCGGCCTCGCCGCCTACACCTTCGCGATCAGGCGCCTGCAGGGAGTGGTGGGCCAAGGCGCTGAAGCTCGCGACGGCAGCGACGGCGTCGCTGTGCTCATGCGCTACACGCTCCGGCTGCTCACTACCCAGCAGTTCCAGCGGGCGGCGTCGCTCATGTGCGCCTGCGAGTGGCTGCGACGGGAGCGCCTGGCGAGCGGCGACACACGTTGGGGCTCGGTCCCGTTCCGGGTCGGGCTGTGGGTGGGTTCCAAGGTGGCCCCCAACACCTTCGACGAGGCCCACCGCCAGGTGCAGGAGATGCAGGGTTCGGACCAGGCAGCAGGTGGCCCGCTCCAGCTGGTCGCCTGTCCTTGGTGCGGCGCCAGGCTCCGGCCCGACAGCCTGCGAGCGGACCAGGCACGGCGCAGGACGGTCCTTTACTGCAGCGACCCCGAGGGCGACTGCCCGTTCACGCCGCTGCGCTCGCCGGGCGAGGGCATCCCGGTCCTGACCGTGGACGAGGAGATCTACCGGCTGACGCCGGCGCTGCTCATCGCCACGGTGGACAAGTTTGCGCTCTTGCCCTGGAAGGCCGGCGCGGCCACCATCTTCGGCCTCGTGGGCCAGCGCTGCCCGAGGCACGGGTGGCGCAACCCCGATTTCGACAAGTTCTGCCGAGGCAGGCACCCGGCCACCCGCGAGCTACCGGCCGCACAGGCGGAGCCAGCGATGCGCCTCCGGCCGCCGGACCTTGTTATCCAAGACGAGCTGCACCTGATAAGCGACGCCCTCGGCTCCCTGGTGGGCCTCTACGAGACGGCCATCGACCGTCTCTGCAGCCGGGAAGAGGAGGGCAAGGCAGTGCGCCCGGTGCTCGTGGCCTCGACCGCTACCGCACGGCGTGCCACGGACCAGGTGGAAAAGGTGTTCGCGAGAGGCCTCGCCATCTTCCCGCCGCAGGTGACCGAAGCAGGGGAGACGTACTTTTCCTCCTTGGCGGCGCCTGGGCCCGGCACCCCTGGCCGTCGCTACCGGGGCCTGCTCGCGCCCGGCGAGCGGCTCTCTGCTGTCGAGATAAGGGTGGTCGCCTGCTTGATGGAGCACGCCCAGGCGCTCTTCGACCGCTACGGTCCGACGGCTGACCCCTACATGACCCTGGTCGACTATTTCACTTCGACCCGGGAGCTTGCTGGCATGCGCCGGCTGGTGGACGACGACATCGCCGAACGCCTAGCTACTTTCTGGTGATTTTCTAGGGCCAAAAGCCCTGGTAGATGGGTGTGCTGGGGTCACCTGGATCCACCACTTGGCGCCTTTGGGCTGCGATGATGGCTCAAACCCCTTGTGTAGGAAGGAGTTCG
>Ga0209061_1000226_pt1 | contig 174919 bp, 156 predicted proteins | sample Coa_R1_10_FD_187157 | JGI IMG/M metagenome (GOLD analysis project Ga0209061, IMG submission 187157) | Surface soil microbial communities from Centralia Pennsylvania, which are recovering from an underground coalmine fire - Coalmine... | ecosystem: Environmental > Terrestrial > Soil >...
CGACCCCGACCGCAACTACCAGCCGACCGGACGGACACCCGGACCCCCGCCCGGAACACCCCGCAAACGCAGAAACCCCGAACCCTGATCAAGGGTTCGGGTGTCCTCGATGTCCCGAGACAGGACAGAGTGGAGCTGAGGGGATTCGAACCCCTGACCCCCTCCATGCCATGGAGGTGCGCTACCGGACTGCGCTACAGCCCCTCGGCGTGGTCCGGCTGGCCACGCTGAACCGGAGCAAGCATACCGGTTCCGGGCGATCGCCTCGCACCGGGCGCCCGACCCTGCCGGGCCTCGCCTCCCGTCACCGCTGACCGGAGCGAGGCCCGCCCATGGAGGTCCCGGCCGGCGGGACGGCCACGCCAGCGACGGGCCGCAGCGGACCGCCGGCTGACTGGTGCCGCCTGCCTGGGGTGAGGGTGCCATGGCCCGCGGTCCGGAAGGGACCGAGGCCGGCCGGAGACGACAGGCCGGCCTGAAGGGCACGCCGCAGCAGGCGGCGCTCGTCCGGCGTGGTCCCGCCCCAGATGCCAGCGGATTCCCCTGCCAGCAGTGCCCAGTCGAGGCACTGCTCGGCGACCGGGCAGCGGGCACAGATGGCCTTGGCCGCCGCGATCTGGCGGGCGGCAGCCGGCCCGGACTCGCTCACCGGGAAGAACAGTTCCGGGTCGGTTCCTGCCTGGCGGCAGGCGGCGCGCTCAACCCACGGGTGCTTCATCGCTCTGCCTCCGTCAGGTTGAACAGCACCGCCAGCTTGTCCTCGGTGACACTCCGGGCGCCGGACAGCACCAGCGATTGGGTGAGACGGGCGAGCGCGGCCCGGACCTCGTCAAGCTCCGCTGAGCGCAGGGCCGGACTCCGGCGGCTCAGCCGGGTCATCTCCGCAGCTATCAGCTCATCGCACAGTCGGTGCAGCTTGTCCCGGGCACCGGCCGGACGGGACATCGTCTGGACTGCCACGAAAGGCCTCCGCTAGCTCGGCAACGTCAACTACGAAGTGTAGTACTACGTCGCGTATGGGAGAAGCTCTCCTCAGAGGACCTCGATCCTTGCCTGGTGGCCGGTTGTCCTCGACAGGCGGGCATCCCGCGTCAGCAACGGACAGTCGAGCACCTCGGCGAGTGCGATGTAGGCCGCGTCGTATGCCTGCACGCTGTCCCGTAGCTGGAACGCCCGCCTGCGGAGGCCGTCCGAGGATGGCCAGCGCTGGACGGCCAGGTCATCGAAGTCGGTCAGCACGTCGTGCGCCCTTGGCGCGCTCAGATGGCCGCGGCGGACGAGTCCTCGCAGGACTGCGACGACCTCGTAGTCAAGTAGCGCCGGCGCGTGCAGGTCCTCATCGGACATCCGCTCCCGCAGTTTCTCGGTGCTCTCGGCCGCGGCCAGCGCATCGACCATTGCCGAGCAGTCGATAACGATCACTGACCCGGCGCCCGGCCGGCGTGATGCCGCTCGTCCCGGGCCGCCTGGAGCGCGCTGACCGCTGATGCCGTGGAGTGCTCTGCGCGCCTGGCAGCCCGTTCCAGGACGTCCCTGACCGTTGGCCGCGCCACTTCGCGGCGAAGCAGGTCTAGCAGGTATGCGTTCAGCGACCGGCCGCTAGCGGCCGCGCGTGACTTGAGCGCCCGCCGCATGTCCTCCGGGACATTCCGGATCTGCAGGAGAGTCATGTGATACATACTAACTCACTAGCAATGCAGAAGGCATGCATCGCTGACGCGGACCCGGCTCGCGCCCGGCTGGCCGGGCGGGCGGACGGGCGCGCGCGGCCTTGGTCCGCAGCGAGCACGGACCCGGCCCGCGGCCGTCTAGTCGAGCAGCCGGGCGCGGCAGGCAAGCTGCAGGGCCAGGCGCTGGTCGGGATCGTCGAAGTCGACGTGCAGCAGCTCGGTGATCCGGCGCAGCCGGTAGGCCACCGCATTGCGATGCAGGTGCAGCTGCTCGGCGGTCCTGGCGACGGAGCCCTGATGGTCGAGGTAGGCCGCGAGCGTCCGCAGCGCGGTGTCGCGGCGGGCCGGTCCGAGCTTCTCCAGGGGCGCGAGCAGGGCACGGACCGACGTCCGGGCGGTGTCGGAGGCGTACCACTCCATGAGCATCCGCCGCACCCCGGACACGTCGTGCGAGGCCACCCCGGGCGGCTTGCCCGACGCCCGCGCGGCGATCAGCGCCACCCTGGCCTCGCCGGCCGAGGCGCGCAGCCCTGTCGGGCCTTCGTGCGGCGTCCCCACCCCGGCTCGCAGCCGCAGGCCGGGGAACCTGCTGCCGACGGCGGCGATCGCGCGCTCGGCGGCCCTTGCGGCGGACCGGCCGCTCCCCGGGCCGGGGTCAGACGCTGTCATCCGGACCAGGACGATGGCCCTGGCCACCCGGGTCAGGTACCACGAGCCCGAGGTCCCCGACACGGCCTGAAGGGCAACCTGCCCGGCCGACTCGAGCAGCTCGAAGCGGTGCAGCTCGTCCCGCCCGGCCTCGTCGAAGTTGTCAGCCTCGAGCCTGACCGCGGCATGCCAGCCGCTCACCGGCACGCCAAGCTGGCGGGCGCGATCGAGGAGGTCCTCGGTGATCGCCGACTCGGAGATCAGCAGCTCGGCCAGCAGCTCGCTCCGGGACCTTATCGGCAGCTCGCGCGCCCGCCTGGCCGAGTCGAGCAGCCGGGCCATCGCGGCGGCCGCGGCGGCCAGCACCAGCCGGGCGGCAACTGCCATGTCGCCGTGCACGTCCGGCGCGGTCAGGTGCCCGAGCACCTCGCCCGCCGCGGTGATCTCGGCTCCCACCTCGCCCGGCTCGGCGGGCCGCGCCTCGATGGCCGTCTCCAGCGCCGCGCCGACCAGCCCGCGCATAGTTTCCGGGTCGGCACCCCTGCGCTCGGCCTCGGCCACCGCCTCCAGCCCGGCCGCCGCCCGGGCCAGCGCGAGCTCCGCGCTGCCGCCCACTTCCCGCATGACAGCCCGGATCAGCCAGGTCAGCTCGCGGTCATCGGGCACCGAGACCAGGGCGATGCCGGCGTGATCGGCAATGTCGACGGCGGTAGAGGTGGGCCGCCAGCGTCCCGCGGCGAACGCGGCGACCGCCGCCACGTCCTGAACGGATGCCCACCGGAGCCCCATGTCGAACCGGTAGTCAGAGGTCTCGGCCGAGGCCGCGCGGCCGAGGATGACCAGGCTGCCCGCCGGCGCGCTGGCGATGTCGGTGAAGCGCTCCGCCAGGCGCACCCCGATCACCTTGCGGTCCCCGCCGCGGGCGCTCACCCGCGCCAACCCGGCGAGCTGCGGGCTGGCCACGATGGTGTCGACGGTCGGCACCTCCGAAGGTTATGCCAACTGCATGAAGACCGCCGCAGTCTGAGGCGATCTGCCCATTTCTCCGCGCCCTCCCGGCTGCGAGCATGCTGTCGTGCAGTCAGCGACTCCAGCCACGCCCGCCTCGTTCCAGCCGCCGGGCGCCGGCGACGGCGCGGCGCCCGTGCGCCTCGCCGTCGACATCGGCGGCACGTTCACCGACCTCGTCGCGCTCGACACCGCCACCGGCCGGGTGTCCCGCGCGAAGGCGGACACCACGCCGGGGCGGCTCGAAGAGGGGGTGCTCGCCGCGCTGCGCATATCGGCAGCCGACCCCGGCAGCATCGGGGCGTTCATCCACGGCACCACCGTCGTCATCAACGCGGTCACCGAGCGCTCCGGCGCCCGCACGGCGCTCGTCACCACGGCGGGATTCCGCGACGTGCTGGAGATCGGCCGCGGCAACCGGCCCGACCTGTACAACCTGACCTACCGCAAGCCGCCGCCGTTCGTCCCCCGCCACCTCCGGTTCGAGGTGCGGGAGCGGATGAGCTACCGGGGGGAGGAGATCCTGCCGCTCAGCGAGGAGGATGTCGCGGCGGCGGCCCGCGGCCTGGCCGCCGAGCACGTCGAGGCGGTGGCCGTGTGCCTGCTGCATGCCTGGGCAAATCCCGCGCACGAGCAGCGGGCCGCTGTCCTGCTGGAGGCCGCGCTGCCCGGCGTCGCCATCGTGACCTCCCACGAGATCAGCCGGCAGTGGCGGGAGTACGAGCGGACCTCCACCACGGTGCTGTCGGCCTACGTGCAGCCGGTCGTGTCCGGCTACCTGAGGTCCCTGGAGGGCGCGCTGCGCGCCGAGGGCGTCCGCGCCCCGCTGTATGCCATGCGGTCGAACGGCGGCGTGTCCTCCTTCGGGCGCGCCGAGCGAACGCCGATCACGCTGCTGGAGTCCGGGCCGGTCGCCGGGGTGACCGCCGCCGCCGAACTGGGCCGGCGGCTTGGCGCACGGCACGTCCTGACCCTGGACATCGGCGGGACCACCGCCAAGACCGCCGCGATCCGGGACGGTGAGGTGCGCGTCGACACGCTGCACCACATCGGCAGGACGCCGGTCACCGCCGGGTACCCGGTGCAGGCCCCCACGGTGGAGATCGTGGAGATCGGCGCCGGCGGCGGCTCCATCGTCTGGGCGGACGGCGCCGGCGGCCTGCACGTCGGGCCGCGCAGTGCCGGGGCCGATCCCGGGCCTGCCTGCTACGGGCGCGGGGGGCGCGAGCCGACGCTGACGGACGCGAACCTCATCGCCGGCCGGCTGGACCCGGACTACTTCCTGGGCGGGCTGATGAAGCTGGACTCCGGCCGGGCGCATGACGCCCTGGCGGGCCTTGCCGCCAGCATCGGCGCCGACACCCGGTCCGCTGCGCGGGGCGTGCTGCGGTATGCCATCGCCCAGATGAGCCACGCCCTGCGGCTGGTCACCGTCCGCCGCGGCTACGACCCCCGGGACTTCACCTTCGTAGCCTACGGCGGGGCCGGCCCGCTGCACGCGGCCCTGCTCGCCCGTGAGCTGGGCATCAGGAAGACGGTCATCCCGCCCGGTCCCGGACACTTCTCCGCGTTCGGCATGCTCGTCGGCGACCTGCGCGGCGAGGCCGTGCGCACGGTCGTGGGCCCGCTTGACGGCATCGACCTGGCGAGAGCGTTCGCGCCCGCGGAGCGCGCCGCCCTCGCCGAGCTCGGCGGGACCGGCAGGATCGGCGGGGACGGCGCGCCGGGGCCGCGAGCCGTGCTGGCCCGGCACGCCGAGCTGCGCTATCGCGGCCAGGAGCACACGATCGAGGTCCCGGTGCCCGATCCGGCCGGCCCGGAGCCCGGCGGCCTGGTGGGCCCGCTGACCGCGGCCTTCGAGCGGCGCTGCCGGGAGGCCTACTCATTCAGCCTGGACGTCCCGCTGGAAGTGGTGTCGCTGCGGGTGACGGCGACCGCGCCGAGCGGCGCGCAGGCCCCGTGGGCCGGCGACGACGCCGAAGGGCCGGCACCGCCGGCCTCCTCGCGCCTGGTTGACCTCGACCCGTACGGCGCGATCGCCGAGATCCCGGTGCTGAGCAGGCGCGCGCTGGCCGGGCGAGCCGGGGTGAGCGGGCCGTGCGTGATCGAGGAGGCAGCGGCGACCACTCTCGTCCTGCCGGGCCAGCGGGCCCGCCGGGACGGCATGGGGAACCTGGTGATCGAGGAGCAGGCATGACCGCTGAGCCGGCGGCGGGCGGCCCCCGCGACCCCGCCATCGACCGCTTCACCCTCGACGTGCTGCGCGAGGGGTTCGCCGCGATCAGCGACGAGATGTTCGTGTCCCTGCAGCGCACCTCGCAGAGCCCGATCATCTACGAGGTGCTGGACTTCGGGGTCGGTATCACCGACGCCCGCGGCGACCTGGTGTCGCAGGGCAACGGGATCGCCGGGTTCCTCGGCCCGCTCGGCGACGCCGTCCGCGAGGTCATCGCACGCCGCGCCGCTGGCAGGATCGCAGACCTCAGTCCCGGCGACGTGATCATCGCCAACGACCCCTACTCCGGCGGCGGAACCCATCTCTCCGACGTCGCTCTCGTCCTGCCGGTGTTCTGGGAGGGGACGCTGATCGGGTTCGCGGCGGCGAAGGGGCACTGGACCGAGGTCGGGGGCAAGGACCCCGGGTCGTGGACGGCGGACTCGGCGGATGTCTACGCCGAGGGCCTGCAGTTGCCGTTCGTGCATGCCTACCGTGACGGCCGCCCGGTCCCCGAGATCCAGGCGATCCTCGCGGCGAACAGCAGGCTCCCGGACGCGACCCTGGGGGATCTTGCCGCGCAGGCAGCCTGCCTGCAGGTCGCCGAGCGGCGGCTGCACGAGATGTGCCAGCGGTACGGCTCGCGCACCGTGACCCGCGCCATGCGGATCACGCTCGACCGCAGCGAGCAGCTTGCCCGGCAGGCGCTGGCGGCGATCCCGCATGGCGTGTTCACCGCCGAGGATCACACTGACACCGACGGCCTCGGCAACGGACCGTTCCCGGTGCGGGTCCGCGTGGAGGTCTCCGCCGACCGCCTGGTCTGCGACTTCACCGGGAGCCACGGCCAGGTGCCAGGCCCGATCAACTGCACCTGGAGCGGGCTGGTGTCGGGTGTGCGGACGGTGTTCAAGGCGGTGACCGATCCGGCGGAGCCGGCCACCGACGGCTGGTTCCGGCCGCTGGAGATCGTCTGCCCGCCCGGGACGATCTTCACCGCGCAGCGGCCCGCGCCGGTCGCCGCCTACTTCGAGTCCACCGAGATGGCAACCGACCTGGTATGGAAGGCGCTGGCACCGGCCTTCCCCGACCGGCTGACCGCCGGAAGCTACATCTCCACCTGCTCGACGTCGCTGGCGCTGACTCACCCGGACACCGGCGAGCCGACCCTGCTGGTCGAGCCGCAGCCAGGCGGCTGGGGCGCCAGCGCGTCCCGGGACGGCGAGCACGCGCTGTACACGGCCGGCGACGGCGAGACCTACGCGATCCCGGCCGAGGTGGCCGAGCAGCGCTACGGGATCCGCGTCGAGCGTCTCGGGCTGCATGTGGTCCCCGGCGCGGGCGCCGGCCGCCGCCGGGGCGGCCGCGGCCTGGTCCGGGAGTACCGGATCATGTGCGAAGAGGCGCTGCTGACGCTGGCCTGGGGGCGCCACGACTTTGCCCCGTGGGGCACGTCCGGCGGCCGGGACGGCTCGCCGAACTTCGTCGAGGTCGTGCGCGCGGACGGCACGAAGCAGCGGTACGGCAAGGTGTCCCGGCTTCCGCTGCGCCGCGGAGACCTGGTCAGGCTGGTCACCGGGACCGGCGGGGGAGTCGGCGAGCCCCGGGAGCGCGAGGCCGCCCTCGTTCTGGAGGACCTGCGGAACGGGATCATCACGGCCGGGGAAGCGGCTGCCGTCTATGGCATGAACCTTGAGCAGCCTGCATAAGACCATAAGAACCTTGGTTCAGAACGCACATATGCGTGGCCGGCCTCTCCCGGTAGCGTTCCCGCCATGGGAAGACTGCTCGAGCCGCCGCTGCTGCGGGCGATGGCGCGGGGGTGCGCCGTGCTGGGCGCCGGCGGCGGCGGCGATCCGCGGATCGGGCTGCTGCAGGCGCTGCAGGCCACGGAGGAATGCGGCCCGGTCCTGCTGGTCGGCCTGGACGAGCTTGATGAGGACGCGCTCATCATGCCGTGCGGCATGATCGGCGCGCCGACCGTGCACATCGAGAAGATCGAGAACGGCAGCGAGGGCGGCCGCCTGCGTGACCACCTGGAGCGGCTGACCGGGCGGACGGTGGCGGCCCTGATGTCCGCGGAGATCGGCGGGTCGAACGGCCTGCAGCCGATCTCCTGGGCCGCGCGGATCGGCCTCCCGGTCGCCGATGCCGACGGGATGGGCCGGGCATTCCCGTTGGTCCCGCAGGTCACGATGGAGCTAGCGGGGATCGACCCGAACCCGTGCGTGATGACCGACGAGCGCGGCAACATGATCGTCTTCCGCACGATCACCGGGCACTGGATGGAGCGCCTCGCCCGGGCCGCGGCGGTCGAGTTCGGCGGCGCGGCCTCCTCGACCGAGTACACGATGTCCGTCGCCCAGGCCCGGCGGGCCACCGTGCGCGGCTCGGTGACGCTGGCGATCCGGATCGGCCAGGCGCTGACCGAGGCCGTCGGCGACCCGGTCGAGGCGCTGGTCAGCGAGACCGGAGCGTGGCGGCTGATCAGCGGGAAGATCTCCGATGTCGAGCGCCGCACGACCCGCGGATTCGTGCGGGGCTCCGTGGTCGTGGAGGGCCTCGGCGATGACGCAGGCCGGCTGATCCGCCTTGAGCTGCAGAACGAGAACCTGGTCGCGCTCGAGCAGGGCCGGGTGCTCGCCTCCGTTCCCGACCTGATCACCGTGCTGGACTCGGAGACCGCCGATGCGATCGCCACCGAGCGGGTGAGGTACGGGCAGCGGGTCACGGTCATCGCCATGCGGTGCGACCCGGTGTGGCGCAGCCCGGCAGGCCTTGCCATCGCCGGGCCGCGCGCGTTCGGCTACGAGTTCGACTACGTGCCCGTGGAGGAGCTTGCCGGTGCCAGCGCTTGACTATCGCCTCGGGATCGACGTCGGCGGCACGAACACCGACGCGGTCATCCTGGACGCCGACGACCGGCTGCTGGCCAAGGCGAAGGTGCCGTGCACCCCGGATATCACGGGCGGGATCACGGCCGCCATCGACAAGGTGCTCCGCGCCCCCGGCATCGAGCCCGGCCGGGTCACCCACGTGATGCTCGGCACCACGCACGCGACCAACGCGGTGCTGGAGCGCCGCAGGCTGCGCCGGGTGGCCGTGGTCCGCATCGGCGGACCGGCGACGCACGCGGTCCGGCCGATGTACGAGTGGCCCGCCGACCTGGCGGGCGCGGTGTCGGTCGGCGCCGCGATCATCGGCGGCGGCATCGAGTTCGACGGGCGGGACCTCGCGCCGTTCGACGGGGAGGCACTGCAGCAGTTCCTGGCCGGCGTGGCCGGCAAGGCCGACGGCGTGGCGATCACCAGCGTGTTCGCGCCGGTATCCGCGCGCCACGAGCTGCTCGCCGCCGAGATCGTCAAGCGAGAGCTTGGCGAGGTCCACGTGTCGCTGAGCCATGAGATCGGCTCGGTCGGCCTGCTGGAGCGGGAGAACGCCACGATCCTGAACGCTGCGCTCGTCGGCGTCGCCAGGGACGTGGCCACCGCGATGGAGAGCGCGCTGGCCGCGCATGACCTGCGGCCGGTGACGTTCTTCGCGCAGAACGACGGAACCCTCATGGCGCTCGATCACGCCCTCCGCTACCCGGTGCTGACCATCGGCAGCGGCCCTGCCAACAGCATCCGCGGCGCGGCCTTCCTGACCGGCACCGCCGACGCGCTCGTCGCCGACGTGGGCGGCACCTCGACCGACGTGGGCGTGCTGGTCAACGGGTTCCCGCGGGAGTCCTCGCAGGGCGTGGAGATCGGCGGGATCCGGACCAACTTCCGGATGCCCGATCTCGTCACGATCGCGCTCGGGGGCGGGACCGTCGTGTCGGGCCCCGCCGCCGCGCCCCGGATCGGCCCGCGGAGCGTGGGCTACCGGCTCACCGAGGAGTCCCTCGTCTTCGGCGGCGGCGTGCCGACGCTGACCGACAGCGCCGTCGCGACCGGCCGGGCGCTGCTCGGCGACGCCGGGCTGATCGGGTCGCACCGCAGGCTGCTCGCCGCCGCCGCGCAGCGCGCCGACGCGATGCTGGCCGATGCGATCGACCGGGTGAAGACGGCCAAGGGCGACCGTGAGCTGATCGTCGTCGGCGGGGGCAGCATCCTGGTCCCCGACGACCTTCCCGGGGTGAGCGAGGTCATCCGGCCGGATCACTTCGATGCGGCCAATGCCATCGGCGCGGCGATCGCCTCGGTCAGCGGTCAGGTAGACCGGATCTTCCACCCCGGCCCGGGCGGCCGGGAGGCGATGCTCGCCGAGGCCTCGGAGGAGGCTCGCGAGCACGCGGTCGCGGCCGGGGCGGACCCGGCCACCGTCCAGATCGTCGAGCTAGAGGAAATACCGCTGGCGTACCTCACTGCGCCGGCGGTACGGATCAGGGTCAAGGCCGCTGGCGCCCTCGGCGGCCTGCACGAACTTCAAGAGCAGGCCCAGCGGGCCCGGAATGCCCGCCCGCCCGCTCGCTCCCAGTCCGAGCGCTCCGCTCAAGCCGCTCGTTCCGCTCCCTCAGCGCCCTCCGCCGCGGTGGCGGCAGACGCCGGCGGGACGGCGGGCACGTAAGCACGGAGGTAGCCATGAAGCACCAGCGCGCCTGGCTGGCCGGCACCGGCTCAGCACTGGCGCTCATCCTCGCCGCCTGCGGTGGCGGCTCCTACCAGTCGGGCTCGGCCCACCCCTCGGCTAGCCAGGCCGCGACGCAGACCTTCACCTACGACACCTACACGCCAGTGATGATCGACGGCTGGGACCCGGCCACCGAGTATTCCAACGGCATCATCGCGATGAGCAACATGTACGAGACGCTCACCCGCTACAACCCGGTCACCCACAAGGTCGACCCGCTGCTGGCGACGAGCTGGAGCACCTCGGCCAACGGGCTGACGTGGACCTTCAACCTCCGGCACGGGGTCTACTTCCACACCGGGCGGCTGATGACCGCCCAGGCCGCGGCGGCGGCCATCGAGCGGACGATCAAGCTCGCCGGGGGTGCCTCCTACATCTGGGGCGCGGTGAAGTCGATCAGCACCCCGTCGGAGTACACCCTCGTGTTCCACCTGAAGTACCCCTCGCCGCTGGACCTGGAGGCATCCGCGGACTACTCCGCCTACATCTACGACACCAAGGCCGCCGGCAGCGGTTCGCTCACCAAGTGGCTGAACGCCGGCCGCGATGCCGGGACCGGCCCGTACACGGTCCAGACCTGGAACAACGGCCAGGAGTTCGAGGTCATCCTGAAGGCCTTCCCGAAGTACTGGGGCGGCTGGTCCGGGCCGCACTACAAGCGGGTGGTCTTCCGGGTCGTGCCGCAGGACACCACGGCCGCCCAGCTCCTGCGGACCGGCCAGGTGAACTTCGTCGAGCAGATGAGCCCGACGCTGTGGAAGTCGCTGCGCGGGGCGTCCGGCATCCGGCTGGTGACCTCGCCGTCCTGGCAGAACCTGCTCGGCCAGCTCAACGCCCAGGCGCTGAGCCTGCCGGTCCGCCAGGCAATCTCCTACGCCGTCGACTACAAGGGAATCATCGCCGCGCTGCAGGGAGCGGCCGTCTCCTCCAGCGGCATCGTGCCCGCGGGCCTGCTCGGGCACTTCAGTAACCTGCCCAGCTACACCTACGACCCGGCGAAGGCAGCGGCGCTGCTGCACAAGGCCGGCTACGGTCCCGGCCGCAAGCCGCTGAACCTCACGCTCACCTACACCCAGGGCGACACCAACGAGAGCATCGTGGCCACGCTGCTCAAGTCCAGCCTGGCCAAGCTCAACGTCAACCTCTCGGTGCAGTCGCTGTCATGGCCGACGCAGTGGGCCAAGGCCAAGTCGTCGAGCAAGTCGCAGCACCAGGACATCTTCATGGAGTACTGGTGGCCGGATTATGCCGACCCGTACTCCTGGTTCATCAACCTGCTGCACACCGAGAGCCCGCCGTACTTCAACCTCTCCTACTACTCAGATCCGGCGCTGGACCGGCAGATCAACAGGGTGGAGTCGCTGGTCGCGACCAACCGCTCAGCCGGCGTCGCGCTCTACCGGCAGATGCAGGTGGAGGTCCTGCACTCCGCGCCGATCCTGTTCCTCTACAACACCAACTACCAGTACGCGATGACGAACACGTTCTCGGGCTTCCAGGTCAACCCGGCCTACCCTAACGTGATCTTCGTCTACAACCTGAGGCCGCACGGCGCGTGACCGTCTATATCGCCAGGCGACTGCTGCTCGCGATCGTCGTGGTCGCGGGAGTGATCATCCTGACCTTCGTGATCGCTCATGTAGTGCCCGGCGATCCCGCGGCAACCTGGGCGGGGCCCCATGCCGGCCCCGCCCAGATCGCGGCCGCGCGGCGGTTCCTCGGGCTGGACCGCCCGCTTCCGGTACAGCTAGGCAGTTATTTCGGCGGCATCCTGAGCGGCAACTGGGGCTACTCCATCCACACCCACCGGCCGGTGCTCTCCGACATCGCGGTCGCCGCGCCCGCCTCGCTGGAGCTGGTCATAGCCGCGCTGCTGATCGCGGTCATCGTGGGCGTGCCGCTCGGCCTGGTGTCCGCGCGCTGGCCGGGCCGCCCCGTCGACCACCTGGTGAGGGCCGGCTCCATCCTGGGCGTGTCGATGCCCATCTTCTGGATGGCGCTGATCTTCCAGCTTGTCTTCGCGCAGCGGCTGCGCCTGCTCCCGGTCACCGGCGAGTACGCGCCGGGCCTGCTGTTCAGTCACCCGCTCGCCCGCCGCACCGGCTTCCCGGTGGTCGATGCCCTCATCACCGGGAACTGGCCGATGCTCGGCAGCACCCTGACCCACCTGATCCTGCCCGCGGTCGTGGTCGCGGCGTACCCGGCCGGGCTGATCGCCCGGATGGTCCGCGCCCAGGTGCTGGATCTCGTCGGCGAGACCCATGTGCAGATGACCCGGGCGCTCGGCTTCCCCGAGCGCGCGGTGTTCGGCCGCTACCTGATGAAGCTGGCCTGGAACCCGGTGGCCGCGGCCCTCGCCCTGGTCTTCGGGTACTCGCTGGTCAACACGTTCCTGGTGGAGTCGATCTTCGACTGGCCCGGCCTTGGCAGCTACGCGGCCGCCTCGATCGGCACCCTGGACACTCCGGCGATCCTGGGCGTGACGCTGTTCATCGCGCTGGTCTACGTCGTGGCCAACCTGGTAGTGGACCTGGTGCAGGCCGCCCTGGACCCGAGGATCCGGCTGCGATGATCGACACGCCGTCACTGCCGCCGTCTGGCCCGCCGGGTTCGCCGGGCCCGCCGAGTCCCCCGGGCCCGGCGGGCCCTGCGGGCCCGTCCGGCCCGTCCGGCCCCGCTGGCCCCCGCCCGGCCGTGTCGCCGCGGCCCGGCCCCGGCGCGGCGCGGCGCGCGGCGGCGCTCGCTGCACGGGCGCGCGCCAACCCGCTGCTGGCGCTCGGCGGCGCGCTCTCGGTGCTGATAGTCCTCGCAGCCCTGCTCGCGCCGCTGATCGCCCCGTATCCGGCCGACGCGGGCAGCGCCACCCACCCGTTCGCCGTGCTGCGGCCGCCGTCGGCTGCGCACTGGTTCGGCACCGACCAGGTCGGCCGCGACATCCTGACCCGGGTGCTCTACGGCGCCCGGGTATCGCCGCTGATCGCGTTCTTCGTGCTGCTGATCGCCTGCCTGGTCGGCATCCCGCTGGGCGTGGCCGCCGGCTACTTCGGCGGCTGGCTCGACGATGTGATCATGCGGATCACCGACATATTCCTGGCCTTCCCGGCGCTGCTGCTGGCGCTCGCCCTCGCATCCGTGCTGCCGGCCAGCCTGACCAGCGTGACGATCGCGATCTCGGCCACCTGGTGGCCCTGGTATACCCGGCTGGTCCGGGGCCAGGCAGCCTCGGTGGCCGGCCGCCCGTACGTGGCAAGCTGCCGTGCGCTCGGGATCTCCCGCCGTCGGATCATCTTCCGGCACATCCTGCCGAACGCGATCACGCCGCTGATCGTCCAGGTTTCCCTCGACGTCGGGGGAGTGATCCTGACCGCGTCGGCGCTGTCCTTCCTCGGCCTCGGCGCCCAGGACCCCACGCCGGACTGGGGGCTGATGGTCGCCGAGGGGCAGACCTACTTCACCACCGACTGGTGGGTGGTCACCTTCCCCGGCCTGGCGATCCTGGTCACCGCCTTCGCGTTCAACCTGCTCGGCGACGGGCTCCGCGACGCACTGGACCCGAGGCGGGTGATGCTGCGATGACGCTGGAGATCACCGGGCTGCGGGTGGCCTTCGGCACCCGGCAGGTGGTGTCGGTGGACCAGCTAGCGATCGGCGACCGGGAGATCGTCGGCCTCGCCGGGGAGAGCGGCTCCGGAAAGTCGATGACGACGCTGGCGATCCTCGGCCTGGCCGGCACCGTCGGCGCGAGCGTGACCGGCAGCATCCGGCTGGACGGCGAGGAACTCGCCGGCCTGCCCGAGGCGGCGCTGCGGCAGATCCGCGGGAGGCGCATCGCGGCGATCTTCCAGAGCCCGGCGATGGCCTTCAACCCGGTCTTCAAGGTGGGCCAGGTGGTCACCCGGGCACTGCGGCTGCATGGCCTGACCGGCAGCGAGGCCGCCGACCGGGCTGCCGCCGCGCTTCGCGAGGTCCTGCTCGCCCCCGACCTGCTGCGCAGGTACCCGGGCCAGCTCTCCGGCGGCCAGCTACAGCGCGTCGCGATCGCGCTGGCACTGGCCCTGCGCGCCGAGGTGCTGCTCGCCGATGAGCCGACGAGCGCGCTGGACGTCACGGTGCAGGCCGAGGTCCTCGACCTGCTGCGCGAGCTTCGCGAGAGGGAGGGCCTGTCGATCCTGTTCATCAGTCACGACCTGGCCGTCGTCGCCGAGCTGTGCGACCAGGTGGCCGTGATGCGTTCAGGAAAGATAGTCGAGTACGGGCCGGTCGGGCAGGTCATGTCGCAGCCTCGCGACCGGTACACGGCCGAGCTGCTGGCATCGGTCCCGGCGATCAGAGCGGGGAGCTGACGATGGCAGCCGGCCCGGCCGAGCCGCGGCAGCCGCTGCTGGAGGTCAGTGACCTGGAGGTCAGGTTCGGCCCGGTGCGCGCCGTGGACAGGGTGAGCCTGGAGGTCGCGCCGGGCCCGTTCGGGCTCGCGCTGGTCGGCGAGAGCGGCTCGGGCAAGTCCACCATCGGGCGCGCGGTGCTCCGGCTGGAGCGGATCGCAGGCGGCAGGATCCGGTTCGATGGCGCCGACGTGGCCCGGATGCGCGGGCGCGAGCTGCGCGCCTACCGGCGCGCAGTTCAGATCGTCTTCCAGGACCCCGACAACACCCTGGACCCGCGGATGCGGATCGGAGCATCCATCGGCGAGGGGCTCGCGGCCCATCGCGTGGTCGCGCGCAAAAAGATCGCCGGACGGGTCGCGGAGCTGCTGGGGGAGTCCGGGCTCGATCCGGGGTTCGCGTCCCGCTATCCCCATCAGCTCTCCGGCGGCCAGCGGCAGCGTGTCGCGATCGCGAGGGCGCTCGGCGTCGAGCCGCGGCTGCTGGTCCTCGACGAGCCGACCAGCGCCCTCGACGTACGGGCCCAGGCCCGGATCCTTGAGCTGATCGGCGAGCTGCGCGAGCGGCGGCGCCTGGCGTACCTGCTGATCACGCACAACTTCGGCGTGGTCAGCGAGCTGTGCGAGCAGACCGTCGTCCTCTACCTCGGCAGGGTCGCCGAGAGCGGCCCGACCGGCGAGCTGCTCGCGGCGCCCGCCCATCCGTACACCAGGGCACTCAGGTCGGCAGTGCCCGAGATACACCCCAGCGCGCGGCAGGCGCGGATCGTGCTGCACGGCGAGCCGCCGGACGCCGCGAGCCCGCCGGCCGGCTGCGTGTTCCATCCGCGCTGCCCGCTGGCGGTGGACCGGTGCCGGGCCGAGGCCCCGGCGGTGCGGTCCATCGGCCCGGGACGCATGGTGGCCTGCCACCGCGCCGAAGAGGTGCTGGCGGGCAGCCGGCTCCCGGGAAGTCAGCAAGAGGCCAGCACAGGCTTACCTAGGAGGGCCAGATGACTGCGCCCGTTATCCCGCTGATCGTGCATGTCGTCACTCCCGTGACCGGCCTGGCCCCGCCCGAGGCCGCGGGGCTGGCCGCCCGCCTCGGCCCCGGCGTCACCGTCACCTGCTCGCGCATCGCGGCCGGCCCGGCCTCGATCGAGTGCGAGCTGGACGAGGCGCTCGCGGTGCCCGGCACCCTTGCCGAGGTCCGGTCCGCGGCCGAGTCTGGAGCGGACGCGATCGTGATCGACTGCATGGGGGATCCCGGCCTGGAGGCCGCCCGTGAGGCGGTCGATGTTCCTGTCCTGGGACCGGGCCAGACCGCCATGCACGTGGCCGCCATGCTCGGGCACCGGTTCAGCATCCTCACCGTGCTCGACCGGCTCGTGCACCTGCAGGAGGCCCGGGCAGGGCGTTATGGCCTGCGAGAGAGGCTGGCCTCGGTGCGGTCGGTCGGCGTGCCGGTCCTCGCGCTGCATGAGGACCCGGACCGGGTTGTCGCCGCGCTCACCGAGGAGGGCCTGCGCGCGGTCCGCGACGACGGCGCGCATGTGCTGATCCTCGGCTGCACGGGCATGCTCGGCGCCGCCGAGCGCGTGTCGGACGGCCTCGCCGCGCGGGGCCTGGCCGGCGTTCCCGTCATCGACCCGCTCCCCGTGACCCTTGCCGTCGCTGCGGTCCTCGCGCGCGGCGGGCTCGCGCACAGCCGGCGCACCTACCCGGACCCGCCCGCGAAGGCCCGGACCGAGTGGGCATCCTCCCCGGCCCCGGCTCGCGCCGGGCGTCCGGGCTGAGGCCGATGGCCGTCCTCGGCGCGGTGACCATCGGCCAGTCCCCCCGTGATGACGTGCTGCCGGAGATCTCCGGCCTGCTGCCGGATCATGTCGAGATCATCGAGCGCGGCGCCCTGGACGACCTCGGCGGCGGGCAGATTGCCGGTCTCGCGCCTGCCGCGGGAGAGGCCGCGCTGGTCAGCCGGCTCCGCGACGGCCGGGAGGTCACGCTCGCCGAGGCTGCCGTGCTGCCGCTGCTGCAGGATGCCGTCGACCGGGTGTGCGGGCAGGGCGCCGAGGTCGTGGCGATGCTGTGCACCGGCTCGCTGCGCGGCCTGCGCTGCCGGGTGCCGCTGCTGATGCCCGGGCCGATCACCCGGGGCCTCGTCGCCGCGCTGGCGCCGGGCGGCCGGCTCGGGGTGATCGTTCCGGCCGCTGGCGCCGCCGGGCCCGCGCTGAGCGACTGGGCGCCGCTGGCGGCCGAGGTCCGCGCCGAGTGCGCCTCGCCCTACGGTGACCCGGGCAGCCTGGCCCGAGCGGCCCGTGCCCTCGCGCGGTGGCACCCCGACCTGGTGGTGCTGGACTGCCTCGGCTTCGGGCGGTCTTCGCAGCGGCTGGCCCGCGAGTCGGCGGGCGTTCCGGTGATTCTCCCGCGCATGGCCCTTGCCGGTGCTCTCGCGGCGCTGCTCTGAGCCCCTGCTCTGAGCCCCTGCCTAGCCCGCTGCCGCCGCCCTGGCCAGGTCATCCAGCGCCCGGGCGGTCTCCAGCGAGGTCTGGATCGCCAGCAGCCGCGGCTGGAGCTCGCCGAGGATCACGCCGTTGATGTGGCGGATCGCCGCCGTGAACGAGGGCTCGCCGGAAGAGGCGGCAACCTCGCGCGGCGGTGCGCCCGCGGCCAGCACCCGGCAGGTATCCGCCGGCCCGGGGTGGAACGGGTTGCTGAGGTGAATCGAGCCCCTGGTGCCCTCCAGCCGCGTGAACGTGTCATAGCTGCGGCGGAACCCGCAGGACAGCATCAGCCTGCGGCCGCCGGGGTAGCCGAGCACGCCCCAGGTGTCAACGTCGACGCCGTCCGGGCCGATGACCCACCGCGCCCAGGCGCTCTCGTGCCCGGTGCCGAAAAGCTCCTGCGCCAGCCTGACCGGATAGCAGCCCACGTCGAGCAGGGCACCGCCGTCTAGCTGCGGGGAGAGCCGGATATTGGGCTGGCCGGAGAGCGGGAAGTGGAAGTTCGAGGCGATCTCCGCCACCTCGCCGATCGCGCCGGCCTCCAGCATCTCCCTGACCTGCCTGAGCTGGTCGTGGAACGGGAAGACGAACGCCTCCCACAGCAGCGTGCCCGTCTCCATGGCGGCGGCGAGGACCCTCTCGGTGTCGGCAAGCCTCCCGCAGAGCGGCTTCTCGCACAGCACCGGCTTGCCGGCCTGCAGCGCGCGGATCGTCCACTCCGCGTGCAGCGAGTTGGGCAGCGGGATGTAGAGGGCGTCGATGCCGGGATCCTCGATCAGCGCCTGGTAGCCGGTGATCGCGCGGTCTATGCCGTTCTCGCGGGCGTACTTCTCGGCCCGGGCGGCGTCGCGCCCCGCGACGGCAGAGGCGGCGCCGCCGGCCTGCCGGAGCGCGGGCAGGAACTGGGCCCGGGCGATGTTCGCCGTGCCGACGATCCCCCACCGCACCAGCCCGTCAGATGTCATCTCCGCCTCCCGCCAGCAGGGCCCGATCGTGGTGGCGCACTCCGCCGGTGAGCCCGCGGTGCCCGTGGTCCCCAGGAATATCACCACCGCACGGGTTCCTGCAGCCGCGGGCGGGCGTTCCTATAATCTCCGGCACGGCCCGGGGTGACGGCGCTCGGGAGCACGCAGGGGCCGCACGGCGATGGGGAGGTTACCGGTGGTGGATGCTGCCGGGCCAGGCGGAGGCGAGCGGGAACGGGACCGGCCCGAGGACGCCGCGGAGTACATGCGGCGGATGCGCGCTCTTCCCGTCGGCCAGGTCATCGGGGATGCCCTGGTCAGCCTGCTCGCGGCCGCCCAGGTCAAGCTGGGCCGGCGAGATGCCAGGCTGCTGATCGACGTGACGACGGTGGCGCATGAGCACGCGCGCCCCTATCTGCCGGACGAGATCGCCAGGCAGGTCGATGACCTGCTAGGACAGCTGCGGATGGGCCAGGTGAGCGCGGAGGGCCGGCCCGGCGGCCAGGGTCAGCCCGAGGAGAACGACCTCGACCGGGTACCGGACCCGCCGCAGGCGCGCGCGGGACAGTGACAGGAGAAGCGATGCGGACGGTCGGCGGCGGGGTGGCGAGCATGGGACAGAACGCGGACCTGGTGCTGACCGGCGGCGCCGTGTACACCGTCGACGCGGCGAGGTCATGGGCGCAGGCGGTGGCGGTCCGCGACGGCAGGATCGCGGCCGTGGGGACCGACGCCGAGATCGCGGACCTGGCCGGCCCGCGGACCGAGCGGATCGACCTGGCCGGCCGGATGCTGCTGCCCGCGTTCACCGACGCGCACGTGCATGCCTCCGCTGGCGGGCTGGAGCGCGCCCGCTGCGACCTGTCCGGCGTGCACAGCCTGGAGGAGTATCTCGCGGCGGTCCGCCGCTACGCGGAGGCGAACCCCGGCACCGGGTGGATCACCGGCGGCGGCTGGGCCATGGACGTGTTTCCCGGCGGCACCCCCCGGCGGGAGGACCTGGACGCCGCCGCCGGCGACCGGCCGGTGTTCCTTTCGAACCGGGATCATCACGCGGCCTGGGTGAACTCGAAGGCACTGGCCCTGGCCGGGGTGAGCGCCGCCACAGCGGACCCGGCCGACGGGCGGATCGAGCGGGACGCGCGCGGCGAGCCGGCCGGGACGCTCCAGGAAGGCGCGATGAACCTGGTGCAGCGGGCGGTCCCGGCGCCCACGCTGGAGGAGCAGGTCGCCGGCATCTGCGAGGGCCAGCGCTATCTGCACTCGCTCGGCATCACCGCCTGGCAGGAGGCGATAGTCGGGGACTACGCGGTCACCCCCGACTGCTTCGATGCCTACCTGGAAGCGCAGCGCCGTGGCCTGCTGACCGGGCGGGTCACCGGGGCCCTGTGGTGGCAGCGCGGTACCGGCGCCGCCCAGCTTGGCTACCTGATCGAGCGGCGGGAGCGGGCGAGCGCGGCGGCCCGCGAGGCCGGGCCCGGCCGGCAGCGGTTCCGCGCCACGACCGTGAAGATCATGCAGGACGGCATCTGCGAGAACCACACCGCCGCGCTGCTCGGCCCGTACCTGGACGGTGCCGGGCACGAGACCGCCAGCAGCGGGCTTTCCTACTTCGACGCCGATGAGCTACGGGATTTCGTTCGGGAAATTGACTCCTCCGGCTTCCAGGTGCATTTCCATGCGATCGGGGACCGTGCCGTCCGGGAATGCCTGGACGCCGTTGCCGCGGCGCGTGCCGCGAACGGGCCGGCGCGTGGCCGGCATCACATTGCGCACCTGCAGGTCGTGCATCCAGACGACCTGCCGCGGTTTCGCGAGCTCGGCGTGGCCGCCAACTGCCAGCCGCTGTGGGCGTGCGCCGAGCCGCAGATGACCGAGCTGACGCTGCCGTTCATCGGGCCGCAGCGGGCCGGGTGGCAGTATCCGTTCGGATCGCTCGCGCGGGCGGGCGCGCTGCTGGCGTTCGGCAGTGACTGGCCGGTGTCCAGCCCGGACCCGCTGGCGCTGATCCACGTCGCGGTGAACCGGACCGTCGCGCCCGGAGCCGGCTTCGGCGTGGGCGCGTCCGGAGACGGGCCGCCGTTCCTGCCCGCCGAGCGGCTGACCCTGCCGGAGGCAATCGCCGCTGCCACGATCGGCTCGGCCTGGGTCAACCATGCCGAGGCGGAGATGGGCTCGATCGAGCCGGGCAAGCGGGCCGACCTTGTCGTCCTCGACCGCAACCTGTTCGCCCATCCGGTCGCCGAGATCGCCCTGGCTAGGGTGGACCTGACGATCGCAGACGGGGCCGTCGTCGTCGGCCGCGGCTGAGCCGGACGGGCTGTCGGTGCCCCGTGCCACACTGGCGGTCATGACCGACAACGACCCCAAGGCCGTTCTCCGCCGGTACCTCCAGGACGCCCGGGACGCGATGCTGTGGAAGCTGGACGGGCTGAGCGAGTACGACGTCCGCCGTCCGATGACGCCAACCGGCACCAGCCTGCTCGGAATGGTCAAGCACCTGGCCGGGGTTGAGCGGGGATATTTCGGCGACGCGTTCGGCCGCCCGTTTCCTGAGCCGCTGCCCTGGCCGGAGGAGGATGCCTTCTCGAACGGGGACATGTGGGCCGCCGCCAGCGAGTCACGGGAGGACCTCGTGGGGCTCTACCGGCGCGGCTGGGGATACGCCGACGTCACCTTCGAGGCGCTGCCGCTGGACGCGGCCGGCCGCGTGCCCTGGTGGTCGGCTGACCGCGCCGAGGTGACACTGCACCGGATCATGGTTCACGTGACCAGCGAGACCGCCAGGCACGCCGGCCACGCCGACATCATCCGCGAGCTCATCGACGGGGCCGCCGGGCTGCGGCCGGGCAGCAGCAACCTGCCGTCGGATAACCCGGAGTGGTGGGCGGCCTACCGCGCCCGGGTGGAGGAGGCAGCCCGGCAGGCCAGCGGCGGCTGACCGGAGATGGCAGGCGGCACGAAGCGCCCGCCGGGAGCGCGGCTGCGCCTGGTTAGCGTGGCAGGCGGGCAGTATGTAACCGTGAGCGACCCGCTGCAGGACGCCATTGCCGAGCTGTATGCGGCCGACCCGGACGGGTTCATCGCCCGCCGCGATCAGCTTGCCGCGGCGGCCCGCAGCGCCGGGCAGGCCGCCGCGGCCAGGCAGATCGCCGGGCTGCGCAAGCCAACCAGAGCGGCCTGGATGGTCAACCTGCTGGCCCGCCGCGAGCAGGACCTGGTGGTCGGCCTGGGCGACCTCGGCGGGCAGTTGCGCGCCGCGCAGCGCTCTCTGGACGGGGAGCGGATCAGGGAACTGTCCGGGCGGCGGCGGGCGCTGGTCGAGGAACTGACCCGCAAGGCGATCGCGCTGTCCGGCGAGCACGCGGCGCCCGCCGTGCTGCGGGATGAGGTCAGCGCCACGCTGAGCGCCGCACTGGCCGACCCGGAGGTGGCCGAGCAGGTCGCAGCGGGCCGGCTGGTCCGGGCGGTCCGGCGGGAGGGGTTCGGGGAACCCGGTGCGGTGCCGCTGCTGGTCGTCCCGTCCCCGGCGGGATCGGGGGCGGGCGCCGGGACTGCCGGCCGGCCACCCGGGGGCCCGGCCACCGGGGCCGCCCGAGGTGGCGCGGCTGGCCGGGGCGGCGCTGCTGCCCAGGGCGGCACACCGCAGGCGCGGCTTGCGGCCGGGCGGGCCGAGCGCGCACAGCGCGGTCAGCGGGCCGGGAGCGGTCAGCGGGCCGAGGGCGCCCAGCGCGGCGCGGCGGAGGGTGCGAGACGTGGCCCGGCGGCCGAGCGTTCCCGCGATGCTGCCGCCCGGGAGCGGCTGCAGGCCGCTGTCGAGGCACGGGCGCGGGCGGTCAGGGAGCGCCATCGGGCCGCGGTTGCCGTTGCGGAGCGAGCGGTGTCCGATGCCCGGCAGGAGCTCAGCGCGGCAGCCAGCGACCAGGAGGAACGGCTGAAGGCGGTCCGCGACCTGGAGGCTCAGCTCGCTCAGGCCCGCCGGGCGCTGGCCTGGGCGACCCGACGAGTACGGGTTGCCAAGGCCACTCAGCGCAGCGCCATGGCGGACCTGGACCGGCTGCGCGCCGGTCCGCTGTCGATCACCGACCCGCCCGGCTGACCGCTCCGGCGGCTGGCCTGCTCCGGCGGCTGGCCTGCTCCGGCGGCTGGCCCGCCGAGGCAAGGTCCTTGCCGGGCGTGGGCCTTGCCGGGCGTGGGCCTTGCCGGGGCGACCGCTTCCCGACAGCTCTCGGCGAAGGCGCTGTCCGGTCTGCCGGCAGCTAAGCGCCGCAGGCGGCGGCGACCGCCTCGGCGGCCGCTTCCCTGTTCCCGGCCTGCGGGAGGCCGGGCCGCTCGAAGTCGTTCATGTAAATGTCGGCAGCCTCGGCTGGGGAGGTAGCGGCGTTCAGCGCCGGGATGTACTGCGCCCACTGCTGGTTGAACGCGAGCAGGGCGTTTAGCTGGGTCTGCAGGTCAGCCGCGACGTTGCCGGTGACGAACCCGGCGGGCAGCGGCGTCCAGCCGATCAGCCCGCCGCCGCCCGAGCCCGCCGACTCCGGGTCGCCCTTGGACTCCTGGTAGATGTTGCCCGCGATGCCCGCCGCTGCCATCGGCGAGTAGCCGTGGCCAGTCAGGAACGTGAAGATCGTGGCGTAGTTCTCCGGCAGCAGTCCGGAGGCGCTCGCCGAGCAGGCTGGCTGCGCGGCGGCCTGATGCGGCGCGGGCCGCTGGTGGCGTGCCGCCACCCGTGATGCGCCGGCCGGCCGCCCGGCGTGCCGTGCCGCCGGGCTGAGCTTCCTGCTCAGGACCGTGGCCGCCGTCCGGGCCGCGTTGAGTTCCCTGGCAGTGAGTGAGTCCGGGCCGACGAGCCGCGCGCCGGGCCGGCTGACGATGGAATGTGCCTGGCCGAACTGGGCTGCGCCGGCGGGGTCAGAGCCGGCATCGTGGCTCGCTGGCGTCGCGGACGCCGCGGCAAGCTCGTAGAGGTGCGGCGCGGCGGCTACGGCTCCCAGTGCCGCGACTGCGGGCACTGCCCAGCGTGCCCGCCTGGCCGCCTTCCAATGCTTGCCTATCCGGGCGGTCCGGCCTGGCGCCACATGCCGGCCGGTGCCGCGGAACCTTCTCCAGTTGTTAGGACGTGCTGACCCCAAGAACCTGCCTTACCTCGGATCGGCGCCCAGCTACGCGGCTGTCCTGCGTGCCTCTCGCCGGGCCTGACGCATACGCGCCCGTCAGGATGGCAGGGCATTACGCCCCAGTGTGTCCGATCCAGGAGAAATGACTCAGGTAGGTGATAATCGTTCAGGCCAAATAAATAGCCCTATTTAACTAGGACCGGGCTAGAACGGCAGATGTGGCGCAGCGGGCCCGGACGAGCCGCAGTCCCCGATGCCTGGCCGGTTCGGGCGCTCGGCCCGGCCCGCCAGGGTTAGGCTGGCGCGGTGCCGATCAAGACTGGCACCGAGGAGGTGCCGACCGCTGACGGCGGCAGCATGCCGGCGTTCGCCGCGATACCGGACGGCGGGTCCGGACCCGGGCTGGTGGTCGTCCAGGAGATCTTCGGCGTCAACGACTACGTGCGGGACAGGGCCCGGCGGCTAGCCGGGCTCGGCTACCTCGCGCTCGCTCCGGACCTGTACTGGCGGCAGGGCCCGGGCATCGAGATCGACGAGGCCGAGGAGGGAGGGCTGGAGCGCGCGTTCGGCCACATGCAGCGGCTCGACCGGGAGCAGGCTGTGGCCGATGCCGGCGCCGCGCTCAGTCACCTGCGGGAGATGCCGGAGGCTGGCGGCCGGGCCGGCGTCATCGGCTGGTGCCTCGGCGGTATGGTCGCCTACCAGCTCGCGGCCCGGTATCAGCCGGACGTCGCGGTGATCTACTACGGCTCGGGGATCGACCAGATGACGGACCTGGCCGGGGCGATCAGCTGTGCGGCGCTGTTTCACTTCGGGGATTCCGATACCTATCTGCCGCCTGACACCGCGGACCGGTTCCGGGCCCTGTTCGCCGGGCGCGGTGACGTGGAGTTCCGCCTGCATCACGGCGCTGGCCACGCCTTCGATAACGACCGGGCGCCGATGTTCCACCACCCGCAGGCAGCCGCGGAATCCTGGCAGCAGACCTGCGACTTCCTCGCCAGGCGCTACCCGCCCTGAGCCGGCCGGCCCTTCGTGGCTCCGCCATCCGGCGCTGGCCCCGGGACGCCCATCGGTTGCTGGCCCCGGGACGCCATCGGGCGCTGGCCCCGGGACGCCCATCGGTTGCTGGCCCCGGGACGCCATCGGGCACTGGCCCCGGGACGCCGCCGTGTGCTGGCCCCCGGGACGCCGTTGGCTCCCGGACGCCCGTCGGGCGCTCGCCCCGGGACCATCATCGGGGTAACTTCTGGCCGGATATGGCTCAGAAGTTACCCCGATCATGGTCCTTGCCCGGTGAAACCGCCGGGCGCCGGGCTGGCTGCCCTAGCGGGCTGCGCAAGTCGTTGCCATCCTGTCCCTAGAACCTCCAGTGCGTGCTGGTCAGCGCCGCTATCGCGGTGTCGCTGCCGTCGAGCCTGATCCGGGCCGCCGACGTGCGGCCCAGCGTCCACATCGTCAGCTCGGCGGGTGTTCCGGTGACGGTAACGACGGGCGCGCGGTTGCGCACGGTGATGCGCACCCCGCCGGGAGACGGCCCGCCGGGGCCTGCTGCCTCGCCGGGGCCTGCTGCCTCGCCGGGGCCTGCTGCCTCGCCGGGGCCTGCGCCGCCGGACCCGGTCGGCGCCGCACGGACAAGCTCGACCCCCACCGGGACCTTGCGCAGCAAGAACCTGGCCAGGCGCAGCCGCCGCCAGAGCAGGTCGGACAGCCCGGCGCTGATCTCCCGCGGTTCCCAGCCGGGCTGCGCCCGCCGCACGTCCTCGTGGTGCACGAAGAACTCGACGACGTTGGCGGACTCAGCCAAGCCCGGCAGCCCGAACGGCGAGAACCGCGGCGGCCCGTTCCTGAGCATCTCGACCATCCGCCGGAACGGGATCTGCTCGGTCATCCGGCGCTGCAGGCGGGCGGTATAGCTGGGCAGCGGGCCGATCAGGCCGATCGCGGCGTCCGGGCGGCGCTCTCGCAGCACCAGGTGGCAGGCAAGGTCCAGCGTCGACCAGCCCGCGCACAGCGTCGGCGCGGCCGGGCCGAGCTCGTCCAGCAAGTCGCACAGCGCGAGACGTTCATCCCTTGCATAACTCACCAGGCGATGGTAGGCCACCAGCGGCCGGTGCGGAGCGAGTCCGCCAGGCCAGGCCCCATATGCTGGCGATGACCGAGGACCAGGCGGCGTGATGCGCCCGGACCGGGTGATTGCGTGTTCCGGAGCAACCTGCAGCGGGAGGAACGGATATGACCGGCGGCGGCCCTGCGCTGCGGCACCTGCCGTGCCGTGGCGGGCCCGGCAGGCGGCCGCGCGGTCTCGGTCCTCGCCGCGAGTACTGGCTGGTGCTGCTGCTGGGCGCGGCCGGGGCAGGCCTGGTGTTCCTGGCAACCCGTCAGGGCTGGGCGCAGATCAGGACGACGCCCCCGAAGCCCCTCCCGGCTAGCGTCGTCTCAGTCAGCGGCCAGTCCCTTGTGCCCGCCGCGGCGGCGCTTGCCATCGCGGCGCTGGCAAGCCTCGCCGCGGTGCTGGCAACCCGGCGGACGGCGAGGCGGGTGGCCGGGCTGCTGCTTGCCGGGTTCGGCGCCGGGATTGCCGCCTCGGTCAGTGCCGGGATCTCCGCCGCCGACGTGCTGGCCGCTGGGGCTGGCAACGCGGCAGCGGCGGCGGGCAGCGGAACCGGGGCGAGCTCGGTGACCTCGGGTGCTCCGGCCAGCGGCGGGACCTCGGCCGGCACCTCGCCGATCGCCGGCTTTGCCGGCCATGTGGTGCTCGCGCTGTTCCCGTGGCGTGGCCTGGCGATCGCCGGAGCCCTGATCGTGGTGGTCGCCGGGCTGCTCGTGGCCTGGCGCGGAACGCGGTGGCCGGTCATGTCCAGCCGGTACGACCTGCCGTCCCGGGGGAGCGCCCCGGGCGCGCCCCCGGGACCGCCCGTCGCGGCAGCCAGCCGGGCCCTGCCGGATGCGGACTCGGCGAGCGTCTGGGAGTCGCTCAGCCGCGGTGACGACCCCACGGCCTGACCGCCCGGCCGACCTGACCGCCCGGTCGGCCTGACCGCCCTCGCGGCCCGGGCGGCCTGACCGCCCTCACGGCCCGGGCGGCCTGATCGAAGACGGCACCGGCCAGGCTGGGTTCCTGGAGCGCTAGGGTTGTCCGGGAATAGGGCATGCGCCCGGATCGCTACCACAGTCGTACGCTGTCAGGCAGAGGCCCGTTTCCGGTTATCGCCCGGAGGGCGGCGGGTCTAGGCTCGGCATCGGAGTCGGCCACGGAGGTCTCCGGCCGACCTGGAGGTGAGCTGTGAGCGCGGTGGATCGGGAAGTGAGCCCCGGCCTGGATCGTCGCGATCCGGGTGCCGCCGGGAACGCCGGGCGCACCGGGCGCACCGGGCCTGCCGGGCGGACGCCGGGTCCTGGCACCGGGCAGCCGGCACAGCGCCAGCAGGCGGCGGCCCGTTCCGGGCGGCGGAGTGACCGCGGCGGCCGCGACCGTGCTCAGGAGCTCATCTCCCTGGTGACACGGCTGATCGTGGCGCAGGCTGGGGTGGCGGCCGCCATCGGGCTCAGCTTCAGCAAGCGGCACATCCCGTCGATCATCATCACGCTGATGATCGTCGCGGCCCTGCTCGGCCTGGCCACCATGACCCGGCACGGCACGCACCTGGCCTGGGTGCTGGCCATCGGGCTGGAGACCGCGTTCGTGGGGTTCGGCTTGTTCCGGTTCTTCACCTCCCGCTTCCTGGGCGGGACGCTGCTGGCGATAATCACGCTCGGCGTGCTGCTGCGCCCGGCCGTCAGCCATGCGTTCAGCAGCCAGCCCGACCCGGCCAGCCTCGGCGACAACGAGGCACTGGAGGGGCACGTCACGGGCTGAGACGGCCGCGACCCAACGGGGGACCTAACCGGGGGGCGTGCGCCCGCCCGTTGCCCGTCTCGCTACCATCGGGGGACGCAAGGCATCCCACCCGAGGGGCGGCATCACGGCGTGAGCGTACTCGACGAGATTCTCGACGGAGTGCGTGCCGACCTGGCGGCACGGCAGCGTGACATCCCGCTGGACCGCCTCAAGGAGGCTGCCTGCCGGGCGCCAGCCTCGCGGAACCCGATCCCGCTGCTGAAGGGCGAGGATGTCGCCGTCATCGCCGAGGTGAAGCGGGCGAGCCCGTCCAAGGGCACGATCGCCGCGATCGCCGACCCGGCCTCCCTGGCGATGGACTACGAGGCGGGCGGTGCCTGCGTGATCAGCGTGCTGACCGAGTCCAGGCGGTTCGGCGGCAGCTGCCAGGACCTCGCCGCAGTCCGCGCGGCCGTGCAGGTGCCCGTGCTCCGCAAGGACTTCATCGTCAGCTCCTATCAGCTCTGGGAGGCCAGGGCGCACGGTGCCGACATGGTGCTGCTCATCGTCGCCGCGCTTGAGCAGAACGCCCTGGTGTCGCTGGTCGAGCGGGCGCAGTCGATCGGGATGGTCCCGCTCGTTGAGGTGCATACCGAGGCCGAGCTAGCCCGGGCGCTGGATACCGGGGCCACCGTCGTCGGCGTCAACGCCCGCGACCTGGCGACTCTGGCCATCGACCGGTCGCTCTTCGCCCGGCTTGCCCCTGCTATCCCCGACGGGGTCATCAAGATCGCTGAATCCGGCGTGCGCGGCCCGCACGACCTCCTCGCCTACGCCGCGGCCGGCGCCGATGCCGTTCTCGTCGGCGAGTCGCTGGTGAGCGACAAGGATCCCCGCTCGGCGGTCGCGGACCTGGTGACCGCGGGCTCGCATCCCGCGCTGCGCGGAGACCGGGGCTGAGCGCATGACCGCCCCGCCGCTGGATGACGCCGGCCCGGCGGGGCCGCCCGGCACGCCGATCTCGGCACCGGATGCCGCCGGGCGCTTCGGGCCATACGGTGGCCGGCTGGCGCCCGAGGCGCTGATGACCGCGCTGGCCGAGCTCACGGCGGCTTACCGGGCGGCGACGGCCGACCCTGCCTTCCTGGCCGACCTGGCCAGGCTGCAGCGGGATTACATCGGCCGCCCGACGCTGCTCACCGAGGTGCCGCGGTTCGCCGCCGAGGCGGGCGGCGGCCGGGTGTTCCTCAAGCGCGAGGACCTGGCCCACACCGGATCGCACAAGATCAACAACGTGATCGGCCAGGCCCTGCTGACCAGGCGGATGGGCAAGAGCCGGATGATCGCCGAGACCGGCGCCGGGCAGCACGGCGTCGCCGCCGCGACCGCCGCCGCTCTGCTCGGCCTGGACTGCACCGTTTACATGGGCGAGGAGGACACCAGGCGCCAGGCGCTGAACGTGGCCAGGATGCGGATGCTCGGGGCCGAGGTCGTCGCGGTGCGGACCGGCAGCCGCACCCTCAAGGACGCGATCAACGAGGCCTTCCGCGACTGGGTGAGCACGGTCGAGACCACCCACTACTGCATCGGCTCGGTCATGGGCCCGCACCCGTTCCCCGTCATGGTCCGCGATTTCCAGCGAGTCATCGGGATGGAGGCCAGGCAGCAGGTCCTGGACGCCGCCGGGCACCTGCCAGACGCTGTCATCGCGTGCGTGGGCGGCGGCTCCAACGCGATCGGGGTCTTCCACGCCTTCATCCCCGACCGCGAGGTAGCGCTGATCGGCTGCGAGGCGGGCGGCGAGGGACTAGCCAGCGGGCGGCACGCCGCGACGCTGGCCGGCGGGCGGCCCGGGATCATCCACGGCATGCGCACCTACCTGCTCCAGGACGACGATGGCCAGACCCTGCCGACCCACTCGGTCTCCGCCGGCCTGGACTATCCGGGCGTCGGCCCGGAGCACGCCTGGCTGCATGACACCGGCCGCGCCAGCTACCGGGCGATCACCGACGCCCAGGCCATGGAGGCGTTCGCGGTGCTCTGCCGGACCGAGGGCATCATCCCGGCGATCGAGTCCGCTCACGCGCTGGCAGGGGCGCTGCAGGTGGGCCGCGAGCTAGGCCCGGCCAGCATGCTGCTGGTCAACCTGTCCGGCCGCGGCGACAAGGACGTGGACATCGCCGCGCGCTGGTTCGGGCACCTGGACGGCCCGGCCGGCGCCGGCCCGGCAGGAAGCCCCCCCGGCGCGGGCCAGGCAGGCGGACCTCCCGGCGCTGCCGACATCGCCGCCGGCGGCGCCGACGGGCGACACGACGCCGGTGAGCGCCGGTGAGCGCGGTAACGGCAGCCTTCGAGAAGGCTGCCGCGGAAGGCCGGGCGGCGCTCATCGGGTACCTGCCAGCCGGATTCCCCTCGGTGACCGGCGCCATCGCATCCGCCCGCGCGATGGCCCGGGCGGGCGCCGACATCATCGAGGTCGGCCTGCCCTACTCCGACCCGCTGCTGGACGGCCCGGTGATCTCCGCCGCCGTGCACCGGGCACTGGAGGGCGGCACCCGGCCCGCCGACGTGCTGCGCACCGTCGAGGCCGTGGCCCGCGACGGTGCCGCGGTGCTGGTCATGACCTACTGGAACCCGGTGGACAGCTACGGCGTGCACGCGTTCGCTCGCGACCTCGCCGCAGCCGGCGGAAGCGGAATGATCACCCCCGACCTGACGCCGGAGGAAGCGGGGGAGTGGCAGCAGGCCGCTGCCGAGCACGGCCTGGACCGGGTGTTCCTCGTCGCGCCCAGTTCCTCCGCCGGGCGGATCGCCCTGATCGCTGGCGCGTGCTCGGGGTTCGTGTACGCGGCGTCGGTGATGGGCACGACCGGCGCCAGGGATGCTGTCGGCAGGGACGCGGAGGGCCTGGTCCGCAGGGTCCGCGAGCACACGTCGCTGCCGGTCGCCGTCGGCCTCGGGGTGCGGGACCGGGCGCAGGCGGCGCAGGTCGCCAGCTTCGCGGACGGGGTGATCGTGGGATCGGCGTTCGTGTCCCGGCTGCTCGATGCGCCGGACGAGGCCGCCGGCGCGGACGCCGTCGCCGCGCTGGCCGCAGACCTGGCTGCCGGCGTACGCGCCAGGACCTGACCGCGCAGGCGTCCCAGACCTGACCGCACGCGACGGAGCTGACCGGGCAAGCGCTCTGGATCTGACTGCGCCCGCCCGCAGATCGCGTGCCTAGCCGGTCGGGATCAGGTCGGCGACATCGCGGTGGAGCGCTGCCATCGCCTGGTCGAATGTGGCAAGACGACCGCAGCGGCGGCGGGCAAGCTGGGCGAGGTAGGCGTCGGTTACCTGGCGGTGTCCGACGATCCCTGTCACCGGTACATCCTGATAGGCGACATCATCGGGCCAGAACTCGTGTCGCCGGTCGGAGGCCAGCCTCCGCAGGATGTCCCTGGCGGCCTCGGCTGGCTGGCCTTCCCGGATCATCAGCCGCATCAGGCTCCCCTGGGTGACGGGGCAGGTAGCAAAGCCTCCCGCCACTCCCGCGAACCACTTCTCGGCGACCGCATGGTGTACATGATCGTCTACCGTCAGCGCGATCAGCACATTCGCGTCCAGCAGAACGGTCACGGCTCGTCGTCCTCGAGCGACCGCACGTCCTGCGTGGTGATCGTCCGTCCGAGATGCACCACCGGCAGCCCGGTTCGCGGGCTCTCGGTGATGCCGGCGGCCTGTCCCTCGCCCAGGCCGCGCCGGAGCAGGTAGGCAACCGTCTCGCTCAGTGTCCGGTGCGTGTCCCTGGCGATGGCCACCGCCTGGGCATGGAGATCATCGGGGATGTCCACGGTTGTGCGCACGCCATCATCATAACATCATTGCATCAAGATGCAGATAGCTACATCGCGCGCCCACAGGTAGGCGCGCTGCCGCCAACCGGTCACCCGGATAACGGGACTGGCCAGCGTGCCGCCTTTCGTTACAATGGCGTTCGCGGAGGCCGCGCACCGGTCTCCCGCTAGCGCAGCGTCGCGCCCACCATCGAGGGCCAACGTCGTCCCGACCAGCCAGCCAGATCTGGCGGACGAGACGACGGGAGAACTGAATGGCCCCTGCTCGGATCCCATCGAGCCAAGGTCTCTACGACAGCAGCTACGAGCACGACGGCTGCGGCGTGGGCTTCGTCGCTGACCTGACCGGCCGGCCGAGCCAGCGCACCGTCAGCAGCGCCCTGACCGTGCTGCGCAACCTCGACCACCGTGGCGCCAAGGGCAGCGACCCGGAGTCCGGCGACGGCGCGGGGATCCTGACCCAGATGCCGGACGCGCTGCTGCGCGCCGAGTGCGGGTTCGACCTCCCGGCCGGCGGCCGCTATGCGGCCGGGATGGCGTTCCTGCCCCGCGACGAGCAGGCAGCCCGTGCGGCAGCGGCCCGGATCGAGCGGCTAGCGAAGCTGGAGCGGCTGAGGGTCCTCGGCTGGCGGGACGTCCCGCACGACCCGGCCGCCTGCGGCGCCGCGGCACGCAAGGTGATGCCGCGGCTGGCCCAGCTGTTCGTGGCCGCGGATGACGGCGCGGCCGGGCTGGCGCTGGACCGCAGGGCATACTGCCTGCGCAAGCGGGCGGAACGGGACACCGGCGCCTACCTGCCCAGCCTGTCCTCATCGACCATCGTGTACAAGGGCATGCTGACCGCCCTGCAGCTCGAGCGGTTCTACCCCGACCTGTCCGACGCCCGGTACGCTTCCGCGCTGGCCCTCGTGCACGCCAGGTTCTCCACCAACACGTTCCCGTCATGGCCGCTGGCCCATCCCTACCGGCTGTCAGCGCACAACGGCGAGATCAACACCATCCGCGGCAACCGCAACTGGATGCGCGCCCGCGAGGCGCAGCTCGCCAGCTCCCTGATCGAGCCGGACCTGGAGGGACGCGGGATCGGACGGCTGCTGCCGGTCCTCGACGACGAGGCCAGCGACTCGGCGAGCTTCGACGCCTGCCTTGAGCTGCTGCACCTGACCGGGCGCTCGCTCCCGCACGCGCTGCTGATGATGGTCCCCGAGCCGTGGGAGCACAACGCGGAGATGGACCCGGCGCTGCGGGCGTTCTACCGCTTCCACGCGAGCCTGATGGAGCCCTGGGACGGCCCGGCGCTGATCGCGTTCTCCGACGGGACGCAGATCGGCGCGATCCTGGACCGCAACGGGCTGCGGCCCGGCCGGTACTGGATCACCGACGACGGCCTGGTCGTGCTGGCCAGCGAGGTCGGCGTGGCGGACATCGACCCGGCCAGGGTCGTCCGCAAGGGCCGGCTGCAGCCCGGCCGCATCTTCCTCGCCGACACCCGGGCGGGGCGGATCATCGAGGACGCGGAGGTGAAGGCCGCCCTGGCGGCCGCCCATCCGTACCAGGAATGGCTGCACGCCGGCCTGGTGCACCTTGACGACCTGCCAGACCCGCTGCCGGACGAGTACGCGGAGAGCGCAGCCAGCGGGCAGGGTGTCCCGCCGGGCGACGACCTGACGACCGCCCAGCGGCTGGCCGGCTACACCGAGGAGGACCTCCGGGTGATCATCGCGCCGATGGCGCGGACCGGCGCCGAGCCGGTCGGCTCGATGGGCACCGACACCCCGGTCGCTGTCCTGTCGGAGCGGCCGCGCCTGCTGTTCGACTACTTCACCCAGCTATTCGCGCAGGTCACCAACCCGCCGCTGGATGCCATCCGGGAGGAGCTGGTCACCTCGCTGGCATCCACCACCGGCCCCGAGGGCAACCTGCTGCAGCCCGCGCCCGCCTCCTGCCGGCAGATCGTGCTGCCCTACCCGGTGATCAGCGACCGGGACCTGCAGAAGATCACGCTGATCAACGAGGACGGCAGCAACCCCGGACTGGCGGCGCGGGTCATCGACGGGCGCTACCCGGTGGCCGGCGGCGGGGCAGCGCTCCGGCGCCGGCTCGACGAGATCCGCGCCGAGGTGTCGGCCGCCATCGAGGCGGGCGCCCGGCTGATCGTGCTCTCCGACCGCGGCGGTACCGGCCCGGGCGCGCCGCCCCGGGGGGCCCGCCGCAGCGCCGGGCGGGCCGGGCGCCCGGGGCAGCCCGGGATGCCCGGGCAGCCCTCGTCCCGGCTGGCTCCGATCCCGTCGCTGCTGCTGACCGGGGCGGTGCACCACCACCTGATCGCGGAGCGCAGCCGGACCAGGGCAGGCCTGATCATCGACTCCGGCGACGCCCGCGAATGCCACCACATCGCGCTGCTGATCGGCTACGGTGCCGGGGCGGTCTGCCCGTACCTGGCCCTGCGGACGGCAGCCGACCTGGCACGCCGTGGCGAGCTTGGCGGCGTCACGCCACGCCGGGCGGAGCTCAACCTGATCCACGCGCTCGGCAAGGGCCTGCTGAAGATCATGTCCAAGATGGGGGTCTCCACCGTCGCCTCGTACACCGGCGCGCAGATCTTCGAGGCGATCGGCCTCGGCGACGAGGTCATCGGCGACTGCTTCGCCGGGACCTCCTCCCGGCTCGGCGGCATCGGCTACGACGTGCTGGCCGCCGAGGTCGCCGCCCGGCACGCCGCCGCCTGCCCGCCGGACGGGGCGAGCCCGCCGCACCGGCGGCTGGCGACCGGCGGGGAGTACCAGTGGCGGCGTGACGGCGAGCAGGGCGAGCCGCACCTGTTCAGCCCGGAGACGGTGTTCCGGCTGCAGCACGCCACCCGCAGCCGCCGCCGGGAGATCTTCGCTGAGTACACCCGGCTGGCCGACGACCAGTCGGCCAGGCTGATGACGCTGCGCGGGCTGCTGCGGATCCGCGGCATTGACGGCCCGGCCGCCCCGGCGGCCGGGCCTGCCCGGCGCCGGTCCCGGTCGGGGAGGTGGAGCCCGCCGAGTCGATCATCCGCCGGTTCGCCACCGGCGCCATGTCCTACGGCTCGATCTCGGCAGAGGCGCACGAGACCCTCGCGATCGCGATGAACCGGCTCGGCGCCCGGTCCAACACCGGCGAGGGCGGCGAGGACCCGCAGCGGTTCCGGCCCGGGCCGGACGGCGACTCGCGCAGGTCGGCGGTCAAGCAGGTGGCCAGCGGCCGGTTCGGGGTGACCAGCGAGTACCTGGTCAACGCCGACGACCTGCAGATCAAGATGGCACAGGGCGCCAAGCCCGGCGAGGGCGGCCAGCTCCCCGGGCACAAGGTCTACCCGTGGATCGCCAGGACCCGGTACTCCACCCCCGGCGTCGGCCTGATCTCACCGCCGCCGCACCACGACATCTACTCGATCGAGGACCTGGCCCAGCTCATACACGACCTGAAGAACGCGAACCCGGCCGCCAGGGTGCACGTCAAGCTGGTGTCCGAGGTGGGGGTAGGCACGGTGGCGGCCGGCGTCGCCAAGGCGCACGCCGACGTGGTGCTGATCTCAGGGCACGACGGGGGGACCGGCGCCTCCCCGCTGACCAGCATCAAGCACGCGGGCGCGCCATGGGAGCTCGGCCTGGCCGAGACGCAGCAGACGCTGCTGCGCAATGGGCTGCGGGACCGGATCGTCGTGCAGGTCGATGGCCAGCTCAAGACAGGGCGGGACGTGATCATCGCGGCGCTGCTCGGCGCGGAGGAGTACGGGTTCGCCACAGCGCCGCTCGTGGTGGCCGGATGCGTGCTGATGCGGGTCTGCCACCTGGACACCTGCCCGGTCGGGGTGGCGACCCAGAACCCGGAACTGCGCAAGCGGTTCACCGGGCAGCCGGAGTTCGTCGTCACGTTCTTCGAGTTCCTCGCCGAGGAGGTGAGGGAATACCTGGCCCGGCTCGGGCTGCGGTCCCTGGACGAGGCGATCGGCCGGGCCGACCTGCTCGACACCGCGGCCGCACGGGCGCACTGGAAGGCCGCCGGCCTGGACCTCGCGCCGCTGCTGCACGTCCCCGACCTGCCGCCGGGCGCAGCCCGCCGCTGCGTGGCGGCCCAGGACCACGGCCTGGACCGGGCGCTGGACAACACGCTGATCCAGCTCGCCGAGGGCGCGCTGGACGGCGGCCCCCCGGTGTCCCTGCAACTGCCGGTCCGCAACGTCAACCGGAGCGTCGGCACCATGCTCGGCTATGAGGTGACCAGGCGCTACGGCGGCACCGGGCTGCCCGACGACACCATCGACATCACGCTCACCGGATCGGCGGGCCAGTCGCTCGGCGCGTTCCTGCCCCGCGGGATCACGCTGCGCCTGGTCGGCGACGCCAACGACTACCTGGGCAAGGGCCTGTCCGGCGGGCGGATCATCGCCAGGCCGGACCCGGCCGCGACCTTCGCGGCGGAGCACCAGGTGATCGCCGGCAACGTGATCGGCTATGGCGCCACCGGTGGCGAACTGCTGCTGCGCGGAGTGGTCGGGGAGCGGTTCTGCGTGCGCAACTCTGGGGCGGTCGCGGTCGCCGAGGGCACCGGGGACCACGGCTGCGAGTACATGACCGGCGGGCGGGTTGCCGTGCTCGGCCCGGTCGGCCGCAACTTCGCCGCCGGGATGTCCGGTGGCATCGCCTACCTGCTCGACCCGGATCCGCGGCGGGTGAACACCGGAATGGCTGACCTGCAGCCGCTCGGCCCGGGCGACCGCGACTTCCTGCGGGCCCTGGTCCAGCGCCACCACGCGGAGACCGGCTCGGCGGTGGCGCAGCGGCTGCTCGCCGACTGGGACGCCGCGCTGGCGCGGTTCGCCCGGGTGATGCCGCGCGACTACCAGCGGGTGCTCAGCGCGGCGGAGCGAGCCCGCCCGGGCGCCGCCGGCGGGCAGCCGGCCGTGACGGCGGCCGCACAGGGCTAGAGGGCAGACCGCGAAGATGGCCGATCCTAAGGGGTTCCTGAGCACGCCGCGCCGCGTTGCGGCGCGCCGGCCGGCCGAGGTCCGGCTGCGCGACTGGCGCGAGCTGTACCAGCCGTTCCCGGCAGCCGAGGCCGAGCGTCAGGCCGGCCGGTGCATGGACTGCGGGATCCCGTTCTGTCACAGCGGCTGCCCGCTGGGGAACCTGATCCCGGAGTGGAACGACCTGGTCTGGCGGGGCGACTGGCGGGCCGCAGCGGAGCGGCTGCACGCCACCAACAACTTCCCCGAGTTCACCGGGCGGCTGTGCCCGGCGCCGTGCGAGTCCGCCTGCGTGCTGGGCATCAGCGCCGACCCGGTGACGATCAAGCAGGTCGAGGTCGAGATCATCGACCGGGCCTGGGCGGAGGGCTGGGTTGCGCCGCGGCCGCCGCCGGCGGCGGCCGCGGCGGCGGGCAGCCGGGTGGCGGTCATCGGCTCGGGACCGGCCGGGCTGGCCGCTGCGCAGCAGCTGACCCGGGCCGGTCACGAGGTGACGGTCTTCGAGCGCTCCGACGCGCCGGGTGGCCTGCTGCGCTACGGCATCCCGGAGTTCAAGCTGGAGAAGCGTCATCTCGACCGGCGGCTCGCGCAGATGGCGGCCGAGGGAACGCAGTTCCGCTGCGGCGTCGAGGCCGGGGCGGACATCAGCGCCTCGGACTTGCGTTCTGAATATTCGTCGATCATCCTTGCGGGCGGCGCCGCTGCCGCCAGGGACCTGCCGGTGCCAGGGCGCGGCCTGGCCGGCATCCACCAGGCGATGGAGTACCTGCCCGCGGCCAACCGGGCGGTGGCCGGGGGCGGCGAGCCAGCGATCAGCGCGGCCGGGCGGCACGTTGTGATCATCGGCGGCGGCGACACGGGCGCCGACTGCCTGGGCACCGCGCTGCGCCAGGGCGCCGCGTCGGTGACCCAGCTAGAGATCATGCCGCGGCCGCCGGAGCAGCGGCCGGCGTCACAGCCGTGGCCCGTCCATCCGATGATCTACCGGGTGAGCGCGGCCCACGAGGAGGGCGGCGAGCGGGTCTACGCGGTGTCCACGCAGGAGTTCCTCGGGGAGGCCGGCCGGGTGCGGGCGCTGCGGCTGGTCGGGGTCGCCCCGGGTCCGGACGGCCGGCTCGATCCGGTGCCGGGCAGCGAGCGCGAGCTGCCCTGCGACCTGGTGCTGCTGGCGATGGGCTTCACCGGTGCCGAGCGCTCGGCGCTGCTGGCGGACCTGGGCGTGCGCTTCGACGCGCGCGGCAACGTGGCGCGGGACGCCTGGTATGCGACCAGCGTTCCTGGCGTGTTCGCCTGCGGCGACATGGGCCGCGGGCAGTCGCTGATCGTCTGGGCGATCGCCGAGGGCCGGTCGGCCGCCGCGGCCGTGGACCGCTACCTGACCGGCCGGACCACGCTGCCCGTCGCCATCTCGCCGGCCGCCGCCCCGCTGCGCTGATCACGCCCGGACCTCGCCCGCCAGCGCAGGCCGGCCTGACCGGGTGCCGGGGGACCGGGCGCTAGGGGACCGGGCGCTAGGGGACCGGCTAGGGCAGGGCCTGGAAGAACTCCTGCATGCCGAAGTTAACGAACGGACGCGGGACGCTGCCGGGGTGCACAGACGCTCCCGCCGGGGCCTCCTCGCCGATCTGCCGGGCGAGTTCATTGGCCTCGTCCTCGTTGGCCGCGCCGATGACGAGGAAGCGCCAGCGGCGGATCACGTTGCGGCCCTCTGCTCGGAGCCGGGCAGCCAGTTCGGTCGCCTCCCGGTGTGTCGGCAGGTCCACGCGGACCTCCCACTGTGCCAGGCCGGTCTCCTCCGACTCCCTGGTCTGGCCGGCGACGACCTGCTGGTGCTCGGCATCGCGCTGCGCAGCCGTCTGCGGCAGCGGGACCGACGGGTCTTCCCATTTCTCCTCGGCCGGGTGCCAGCGGTGCACGGCCAGGTCGGCGGTCAGGTTCTGGTCGGCGAGGAGGTCGCGCGTCACCCGCTCCGCCTCGCGGGCGGCCGCCTCCGACCCCGCGTAGAGGAAGATCGACGAGTCGCCGGCGCCGACCGCCACTCGCTCACCGAGCTTGCTTCGCACGTCGTCGGCTGCCTCATGCTCGAGCAGCCGCTCCAGCATCCGCTGGGTATGCCCCGCCGCATGCAAGGTGACAGTCACCCGCCAGTCGCCATCCGCCATGGCCGCGACTCTACCCACTGGCCGGTCCCGGCAAAGAGCCGGGCGTGCAGGCTCAGCTACTGGCTGGTGCCCCGGGTGGGACTCGAACCCACACTTCATGGATTTTGAGGCCATGTGCTCTACCAGTTGGCATACCGGGGCGCGGCCAGCCGGACTCGGGCGCTATCCCGGCGGGCGCTGGCTGCCCGAAGCAGGCTACCCCGCGCTCACCGGTCATGGCGAGCGTGCTGGCGCCGGGCATTGGCACCACTGACCGCGGCCAGCAGGTCACTGCGGTCTAGCCGCCTGGCTGAGCCTAATCCCCGGCCGCGCCTGCCCGCCCGGCTAGGGGTCAGCCAGGGGGGCGCAGCCCGGCAATCCATGATCGGGGTAACTTCTGTCCAGATATGACCCCGTAGTTTCCCCGGTACTGGATTCCGGGCCCGGCCTTGCCCGATATGGCCGCAATTATCGGGCTGGGGGGCTGCCGCAGCGCACGATACGCTCAGGCCGTGAGCGAGAGTCCGTTGCGTGTCGTGATCGCCGAGGATGAGGCACTGATCCGCCTCGACCTGAAGGAGATGCTCGAGGAGGAGGGGTACGTCGTAGCTGGGGAGGCTGCCGACGGCGAGGCGGCCGCTGAGATGACCGAGCGGCTCCGGCCCGACCTGGTGATCATGGACGTCAAGATGCCGGGCCTTGACGGCATCTCCGCGGCCGAGCGGATTGCCTCGCAGCATCTCGCGCCGGTCGTGATCCTCACCGCGTTCTCGCAGCGGGACCTGGTGCAGCGGGCCAGGGACGCCGGGGCGATGGCGTTCCTGGTGAAGCCGTTCACGAAGGCGGATCTCGCACCGGCTATAGAGATTGCCGTGAGCCGGTTCCAGGAGATCTCAGCGCTGGAAGCCGAGGTCGGCTCGCTGCGCGAGCGGCTTGAGGTGCGCAAGCTCCTCGACCGTGCCAAGGGGCTGATCCAGGCGGAGCGCGGGATCACCGAGGCCGAGGCGTTCCGGTGGATCCAGAAGACGTCCATGGACCGCCGGATGACCATGCGCGCCGTTGCCGAGGAGGTTCTGCAGGCGGCCGCCAAGGCTCCGCCCGCCCCGTAGCCGCAGGCGCTGGCGAGGCGACGGCGCACGCAAGCAGGCGGCCGGCCGCACAGCCCCCGGTGCTGGCCGGATGCCGCCTGCTTGCCCCGCCGCCCCCCCGGTTCCGAGGTCGACGGCTGCGAGCCCGGGCAGCCTTTGGTGCCATGTCAGCCTTCCCCGGGCCGGCACGTTCTCTACTCGGCCTGACCGGGCTCTGCTCACCACGGTAGCGACGCCTGCTGGTGCGGCGCAAAGACACGCGGATACCAGGCCGGAATGAGCCAAACGTCCCCCGGGCCGGGCTGGCGGGCAGGGGAGCAGGCCGGGGCTGGCGGGCAGGCGGGCAACCCGGGCAGGGGAGCAGGCCGGGGCTGGCGAGCCGGCCGGCTAGCGACGGGCTAGCGAGCCGGTCGGCCGCCATCCGGCCCGGTCGCCTCCGGTACCCGGTCCCGCAGCAGGCAGGTGAGCCTGCAGGTGCAGACCCGCCTGCCGCGCTCGTCGGAGATGACGATCTCGTAGGTGGTCAGCGTGCGCCCCCCGTGCAGCAGCGTCGCCACCCCGGTGACCAGGCCTTGCGCAGCGGCCCTGTGGTGGGTCGCGCTGATCTCGATGCCCACGGTGGCGCGATCCGGCCCGGCGTGCAGTGCCGAGCCCAGCGAGCCCAGCGTCTCGGCGAGAACGCACGAGGCACCGCCGTGCAGCAGTCCGTACGGCTGGGTGTTGCCCGCCACCGGCATCGTTCCGACAACCCGGCTGGCCGAAGCCTCGAGGATCCGGATCCCCATGCGGCTCACCAGGGTGTCCGCCTCGGTGAACGAGCCGATGAGCTCGGCTAGGTCGTCGTGCTGCACTAGCGCCTCCGTAGGGTGCGGGCCGGCTGACCGCCGTGGCTCGCCTCATTCTCGCCATCGGATGCTATGGCGGTCCTGCCGGGAGCCGGCCTGCGGTCCTGCGGGAGCCAGCCGGCGTACGCCCGCTGCAGCGGGCGCAGCCGGCCGACGGGCAGCCGCCCTGTGTCGGACCTGGCCACTAGACTTCCCGCGTGGAGACCACGACGGGAGGAGCCAGCGCGGGAGCGACGCCCGGCACCGCCGAGGCTGCCGACCGGGGCAGGCTGCTGCTACTCGACGGGCATTCCCTCGCCTACCGTGCGTTCTTCGCACTGCCGGCGGAGAACTTCGCCACCACGACCGGGCAGCCCACCAACGCCGTCTACGGCTTCACGGCCATGCTCATCAACGTGCTCCGCGACGAGCGGCCCACGCACATCGCGGTCGCGTTCGACCGGAGCGAGCCCACCTTCCGGCATGAGCAGTACGTCGAGTACAAGGCCAACAGGCGGGAGACCCCTGCCGACTTCCGCGGCCAGCTCAGCCTGATCTTCGAGGTGCTTGACGCGCTCGGCATCCGGCGGCTGTCGGTGGCCGGCTACGAGGCCGACGACATCATCGCCACGCTCGCGACGGAGGCCACCGAGCAGGGCATGAGCGTGCTGATCGTCACCGGGGACCGGGATGCGCTGCAACTGGTGAGCGACGACGTCACGGTGCTGATGACCCGCCGCGGGATCAGCGAGATGACCAGGTTCACGCCGGAGGCCGTCACCGAGAAATACGGCCTCACCCCGGCGCAGTACCCCGACTTCGCCGCACTGCGCGGTGACCCGAGCGACAACCTGCCCAGCATTCCCGGGGTGGGCGAGAAGACCGCGGCGAAGTGGGTTGTCGAGTACGGCTCGCTGGCCCGGCTGGTGGACCGGGTGGGCGAGATCAAGGGCCGGGCAGGCGACAACCTCCGTGAGCATCTCGGCGACGTGCTGCGCAACCGGCAGCTCACCGAGCTGGCCAGGGATGTCCCGGTCGGGCCGGCGCCAGCAGAGCTGCGGCCGGCGCCGTGGGACCGGGAGAAGATCCACCAGCTCTTCGACACGCTGCAGTTCCGGGTCCTGCGCGAGCGTCTCACCGCCACCTTCCCGGGCGGCCTTGCGGCCCAGGACGCATCCGCGCAGGCGGCCGGGGGAGAGCCGGCCGAGGAGGTGGACGCGGCGGTCGAGTCGCTGCGGCCAGGCGAGGTCACCGCGTGGCTGGAGGCGCATGCCGGAGCGGCCGGGCGGGCCGGCCTGGCGGTGAGCGGGAGCTGGGCGCGCGGCACCGGCACGGTGACCGGCCTGGCCCTGGCGGCCGCCGACGGCGCGGCCGCGTTCATCGATCCGGTCTTGCTCACCGAGGATGATGACGCGGCTCTGGGTGCCTGGCTTGCCGACGACGCGCGACCGAAGGCGGTCCACGACGCAAAGGGGCCGATGCACGCGCTCGCCGCGCACGGGTTCGAGCTGCGCGGGCTGACCAGCGACACGGCGCTGGCTGCCTACCTGGCGCTGCCCGGCCAGCGCTCGTTTGACCTCGCCGACCTGGTCGTGCGCTACCTGGGCAAGAGCCTGCGCGGCAGCGAGCCAGCCGCGGAAGGCCAGCTGAGCCTGGACCTGGACGCAGAGGCCGACGCCGCTGCCGGCCTCGCGCAGCGCGCCCGGGCGGTCGCCGCGCTCGCCGATGCACTCGATGCGGACCTGCGCGGCCGCGGCGCCACCGAGCTGCTCGCGGACGTGGAGCTGCCGCTGGTCGGCGTGCTCGCCGAGATGGAGCGGGCGGGCATCGCCGCCGACGTCGAGCACTTCGCCAGCATGTCAGCCAGCCTGGGCGCCGAGGTCAAGTCCGCCGAGCAGGGCGCTTACCAGGCCACCGGACATGAGTTCAACCTCGGCTCGCCCAAGCAGCTTCAGGAGGTCCTGTTCACCGAGCTTGGCCTGCCTAAGACGAAGCGGATCAAGACCGGATATACAACGGATTCCGAGGCGCTGACCGGCCTGCTTGAGCGGACCGGGCACCCGGTGCTCGCGCATCTGCTGCGCTACAGAGATGTCGCCAAGCTGAAGTCGATCGTGGACTCGCTGATCCCGATGGCCGACGCCGACGGCCGGATCCACACCACCTACAACCAGATGATCGCGGCGACCGGGCGGCTCTCGTCCACCGACCCGAACCTGCAGAACATCCCTATCCGGACCGAGGAAGGCCGGCGGATCAGGCAGGGGTTCGTCGTGGGGGCGGATTACGAGACCCTGCTCACCGCCGACTACAGCCAGATCGAGCTGCGGATCATGGCGCACTTCTCCGGCGATGCAGCGCTCGCGGCGGCATTCAGCTCCGGGCACGACTTCCACGCGGCCACCGCGTCCAGGGTCTTCGGGGTGGATCCGGGCGCCGTGACGCCGGAGCTGCGCAGCAAGGTCAAGGCGATGAACTACGGGCTGGCCTACGGCCTGTCCGCGTACGGGCTGTCGCAGCAGCTCCGGGTCAGCACCGACGAGGCGCGGGCGTTCATGGACGGCTACTTCGAGCAGTTCGGCGGGGTCCGCGACTACCTGAATGAGGTCGTCGCCCAGGCGCGCAGGGACGGTTACACGCAGACGATCCTCGGCCGTCGCCGCTACCTGCCCGACCTGACCTCGGACAACCGGCAGCGGCGGGAGATGGCCGAGCGGATGGCGCTGAACGCGCCGATCCAGGGCAGCGCGGCCGACATCATCAAGGTGGCCATGCTCGCCGTGCACCGGGGCATCGCCGCTCGGGGCCTGCGCTCGCGGATGCTGCTGCAGGTGCACGACGAGCTGCTGTTCGAGGTGGCGCCGGGGGAGCTGGACCAGCTACGGGAGCTGGTCCGGTCGGCGATGTGCGGGGCCTTCGAGCTCAGCGTGCCGCTCGAGGTATCGATGGGAACCGGGCGCAGCTGGGCCGACGCCGCGCATTAGCACGGCCGGGCCGGCCAGGCCGCATGTCCTGGCCGGGAGGCGACCGGGTACTGTCGCGCCGTGACCGTCTTCCGGGTCAGCGGGCTCGATGGCCCGGTGGAGATCCTTAGGGACCGGCTCGGCATCCCGCACTGTTACGCGGCAAGCGAGCACGACGCCTTCTTCGCGCAGGGGTTCGCGCACGCCGCGGACCGGCTCTGGCAGATGGATTACGACCGGCGGCGCGGCCTCGGCCGGTGGGCGCAGGTCGCCGGCGGTGGCGCGGTCGCCGCGGACGCGTTCTTCCGGCGGCTGGACCTGCGCTCGCGCGTGGTAAGCGACCTCGGCGCGCTTGGCCGGGCCGCGCGGGACATGCTGGCGGCTTACGCGGCCGGGGTAAATGCCGCAATCGAGCGGCTGCCGCTGCCGCGCGAGTTCGGGCTGACCCAGGCCGTGCCCGAGCGCTGGGAGCCCTGGCACAGCCTGCTGGTATACCGGGTCCGGCACGTGACGATGGGCTCTGCGCGCGCCAAGCTGTGGCGGGCGATCGTCGCCGAGGCCCTCGGCCCGGCCGCGGTGGCGCTGCTGGCCGGCGCGGCCGAGGAGCACGTCGCCTGCCTGCCGCCGGGTGCCCGGATCCGGCTCGGACGGCTCGCTGGCCTCGGCGCCGTCGACGATGCCAGCGCCGCGGGCAGCAACAACTGGGTGGTTGCCGGATCGCGTACCGCTTCCGGGCTGCCGCTGCTGGCTGGCGACTCGCACCGGCCGCTGGAGGTGCCCAACGTCTATGTCCAGGGGCACCTTGCCTGCCCGGAGTGGGATGTCCTCGGCGCCGCGATGCCGGGTGTCCCCGGTTTCCCGCACTTCGGGCACAACGCGCAGGTCGCCTGGTCGATCACGCACGCGATGGCCGACGACCAGGACCTGTACCGCTACGAGGTCCGGCCCGCCGATGCCGGGCCCGATGCCGGCGGGCATCCGGGAGCTGGTGACAGCGGGCATGCCGGGCACGCGCGCGGCATGGCGCGAGCGGAGGTCATCGAGGTGGCTGGCGCTGGCCCGGTCCGCGTGCCAGCCGGGTCCAGCGAGCGCGGCCCGCTGATATCCGATGGGCTTGCGCTCGCCTGGACCGCGACAGCCGAGCCCAACCTGGGCTTCGACGCGCTGCCCGCGATGCTGCGCGCCCGCAGCGTCGGTGAGCTGTTCGAGGCGATGCGGCCGTGGAACGAGCCGGTGAACAACCTGCTCGCCGCCGACAGGGACGGGACGATCGGCTACCTGACCCGCGGCCGGATACCGGTCCGGGCCCGCCAGGAGGCGGCCTTGCTGCCGGTGCCCGCTGAGGATCCCTCATACGGCTGGCGCGGCTGGGTCGCATTCGAGGACCTGCCCCGCTCCGTCAACCCCGAGGCCGGGTTCTTCCTCAGCGCCAACAACCGGATCCTGGCGGCCGAGGACGGGCCCGGCGTCCCCTACATCGGAATGGATGTCGCCGGCCCGTGGCGGGCATCGCGGATCGCCACGGTGCTCTCCGGCCTGACCGGTGCCACGGTCGCCGACATGGCGGCGCTGCACCGGGACGTGATCTCGCTGCCTGCCCGGGACGTCGCGGAGCGGCTAGCCGGATGGGCCCCGCTGGCCGGATGGGATGGCGCGATGCTCGCGGACTCGCACGCGGCCGCGGCCTACTCGGTGCTGCGCCGGGAGCTCGCCCTGCTGCTGCTCGAGCGCTCGGGCCTGGAAGCGCACCTCGGCCACTCCTGGAACCGGCTGCTGCCCGGGGTGCGCCCCGAGTCCGTCATGTGGCAAGCCGCGTACGCGCAGCTGCGCCGGGGCGAAACCGGCATGCTCGGCGGCTGGAGCTGGGACCAGGCCCTCCGCGAGGCGATCGGCAGGGCCGAGCGGGCCTGGACCGGCGAGCCGTGGGGCATCTTGCACGCGACCGCGCAGCGGCATCCGCTTGGACGGCCAGAACTCGATCCGCCGTCGGTGCCGTACGGCGGCGACATGGACACGGTCTATGCCAGCCCGTACGTTCCGGTTGAGGGCCTGGCGACGGTCGCCGGGTCGGTTGTCCGGTACGCATTCGACGTGGCCGACTGGGACCGGTCCGGCTGGATCGTGCCGCTCGGAGCGTCCGGCGAGCCCGGCTCAGCGCATTTCAGCGACCAGCAGGAGTCCTGGCGCGGCGGGCAGCTAGCGCCCGCGCCGTACTCCCGGGCGGCGGTCGAGGCGACCGCGACAGAGCGGGACATGCTCGCGCCGGGCTGACCTGCTGGCTGCCGCACCACGTCCGGTCGGCCCGTCCGCAGCGGCTGGCACGCGGCTAAATCCGTTGTGGCGGGCGGGACACTGCGCGTACGGTGGCCCGGTGCCAGCGTGGACAGCAGAGGAGTGGCCGTTGCGCGAGCAGCCGGACGAGCTGCTCGCGCAGCTGCACGCGTTCGGCGGCCCGCTGCATGCGGAGGCGACCCCGGACGACCCTCGCCCGCCGCTTGAGTCGGATATCGCGAGCGCGCGCCACATGCCCGCCACCCAGGATGGGCGGGTCTTCGTCGCCAGGGACGCCGACGACGCGATCGCCGGGGTGAGCTGGTGCACGACGGAGAGCCTGCCCGGCTGGGACCATTTGCTTCGGACCAGGATCGAGGTACTTCCGGCGCTGCGCAGGCGCGGCCTCGGCAGCCTGCTGCTGCGCCGGTCGGCGGACTACGCGGGCGAGCGCGGGCTGCGCGTGCTGACCGGGTGGGCCAGGGAGAACGTGCCCTCCGGCGGGGCATTCGCCCGGCGGTTCGGGGCGGAGCCCGCGATGCGGAGTGAGGAGAACCGGCTGGACCTCCGGGCCTGTGACCGGGACCTGGTGCGGCGCTGGATCGCCGACGGGCCGGTCAGGGCGCCGGGTTACCGGCTGATCTTCGTGGCCGGGCCGACGCCGCCGGAACTGGCGCAGCAGGCGGCGGCGGTGCTCAACATCATGAACACCGCGCCGCGCGAGGGCCTCGACATCGGGGACGTCGAGATCACCACCGACGTCCTGGCGGACTACGAGCGCGCCGCCGAGGCTGCGGGCAAGACTCGGTGGGCCTACTATGCGCAGGCCCCCGATGGCCGGTTTGTCGGGCTCACTGACATTCAGATCGACCCGCTGGTACCGGACCGGGTGTGGGTCGGTGACACCGCGGTCGACCCGGCGCACCGAGGCCGGGGCATCGGCAAGTGGCTCAAGGCCGCGATCACCGAGCGGCTGCTCGTCGAGCAGCCCGGCATCCGGTGGGTGCAGACTTATAACGCCGGCAGCAATGATGCGATGCTGGCCATCAACCGGCAGCTTGGCTTCCGTACCGCGTTCGCGGACGTCGCCTGGCAGGTTCCCGTTCCCAGGCTCCTGGCCATGCTGGCCGGAGAGCTCAGCGGGACCGGGGATGCCGGGCGGATTGACCGGTAGGCTGCGCTCCCATATGCTGACCTTTGCGCTGTGTGCTGATGCAGTCCGCCATGGTCAGGCAGCCCGCGGGCCGTCCCTGAGGCAGGCCGCGGCCGGTCGTGCCGGCCAGGCAAGTTCCGTTACTCCTGGCCGTCTGTGGCGTATTGCGCCTGCATTGCGCGCGTCCGCATTGTCCTGTCCGTATCCGGAGCCCATCAACACATGACGAGCAGCACAGAAGCCACCTCGACTCCGAAGGTAGCTGTCAACGACATCGGGTCGCAGGAGGCTTTCCTCGCCGCGATCGACGAGACCATCAAGTACTTCAACGACGGCGACATCGTCGAGGGAACCGTCGTCAAGGTCGACCGGGACGAGGTCCTGCTCGACATCGGCTACAAGACCGAGGGAGTCATCCCCTCGCGAGAGCTATCCATCAAGCACGACGTCGACCCTCATGAGGTCGTCGAGAGCGGCGAGCACATCGAGGCCCTGGTCCTGCAGAAGGAGGACAAGGAAGGCCGCCTCATCCTGTCCAAGAAGCGTGCCCAGTACGAGCGTGCCTGGGGAACCATCGAGAAGATCAAGGAACAGGACGACGTCGTCACCGGGACCGTCATCGAGGTCGTCAAGGGCGGGCTCATCCTCGACATCGGCCTCCGCGGCTTCCTGCCCGCCTCGCTTGTTGAGATGCGGCGGGTCCGCGACCTGCAGCCGTATGTGGGCCGCAAGATCGAGGCCAAGATCATCGAGCTGGACAAGAACCGCAACAACGTGGTGCTGTCCCGGCGTGCCTGGCTGGAGCAGACCCAGTCTGAGGTCCGTCAGAATTTCCTGAACACCCTGCAGCGCGGGCAGATCCGCAAGGGCGTGGTTTCCTCCATCGTGAACTTCGGCGCGTTCGTCGACCTTGGCGGCGTGGATGGCCTGGTGCACGTCTCCGAGCTGTCCTGGAAGCACATCGACCATCCGGGCGAGGTGGTGGAGGTCGGCCAGGAGGTCACGGTCGAGGTCCTCGACGTCGACATGGACCGCGAGCGCGTCTCGCTGTCGCTCAAGTCCACCCAGGAAGATCCCTGGCAGCAGTTCGCCCGCACCCACCAGATCGGGCAGGTGGTGCCGGGCCGGGTCACCAAGCTGGTCCCGTTCGGTGCGTTCGTCCGGGTCGAGGAGGGCATCGAGGGCCTGGTGCACATCTCGGAGCTGGCCGACCGCCATGTGGAGATTCCCGAGCAGGTCGTGCAGGTCGGCGACGAGATCTTCGTGAAGATCATCGACATTGACCTGGACCGGCGGCGGATCAGCCTGTCGCTCAAGCAGGCCAACGAGGGCACGATCGGCGAGGCGGTCGGCGAGGACTTCGACCCGACCATGTATGGCATGCATGCCACCTACGACGAGCACGGGAACTATGTGTACCCGGAGGGCTTCGACCCGGAGACCCAGGAGTGGATGGAAGGGTACGAGGCACAGCGCGAGGAGTGGGAACGGCAGTGGGCCCAGGCGCGCCAGCTCTACGAGGCCCATCAGCAGCAGGTCGCCGAGGCCCGCAGGTCTGACACCGAGGCGTCGGCTGACGGCAGGGAAGGCGATGCCGCTGACGAGCCGGCCGCCGGCACGCTCGCCTCGGACGAGGCGCTTGCCGCGCTCCGCGACAAGCTGTCCGGCGGGCAGAGCTGAGCGGCCAGTAGCAGGTCCGGCATGTTCCGCGTCGGGCTGACCGGCGGGATCGCCTCGGGCAAGAGCGAGGTTTCGGCGCGGCTTGCCGCGCAGGGCGCCGTCGTCATCGACGCCGACCTCGCGGCCAGGGATGCGGTCGCGCCGGGCACGACGGGCCTGGCGGAGGTCGTGGCCGCGTTCGGCGATGAGGTGCTGCTGCCGGACGGCAGCCTGGACCGGGCCAGGCTTGGCGCGCTCGTCTTCGCCGACGAGGACCTGCGCCGCAGGCTCAACTCGATCGTCCACCCGCGGGTCGCGGCTGCCATGGCTGAGCGTGAGCGGGCTGCCGCCCCGGATGCGATCGTCGTTCACGACATTCCGCTGATAGCAGAGAACGGCCTGGCAGGCGGCTTCGACCTGGTTGTGGTCGTGGATGTGCCGCCGCGGGTCCAGCTGGAGCGGCTGATCCGGCACCGCGGCCTGAGCCGGGAGGAGGCACGGGCGCGAATCGCGGCGCAGGCAGCCCGGCAGCAGCGGCTGGCGATCGCTGACATCGTGGTTGACAACTCCGGCTCGCTGGCGGAACTGGACCGCCAGGTCGGCGATCTGTGGGCCGAGTTGCGCCGCCGGGCCGTCGGCCAGGCGGCTTCCGGCCGGTCCGGCTTCGTCCCGCGCCGGCCCGCCCGGATCCGTCCCCGCGCCGGCTTACCGGCTGGGGGCCGGCTTACCGGCTGGGGTCGGCTTACCGGCTGGGGGCCGGCTTACCGGCTGGGCCGGCCCGGGGCATGGCGGGCATGGGCGCACCGCGACTGTCCGAGCACGCGCCTACAGTGGGGGACAAGCCGATCGAGGGGGTATGCCGATGCGGCCGGTAACCGATCTGCAGCGGCGGGTCGCGCCGTTCGAGGTCGTCACCGACATGGTGCCGGCCGGCGATCAGCCGCAGGCGATCGCGGAGATGGAGAAGCGCATCCGCTCTGGGGCCAGGGACACGGTGCTGCTCGGCGCGACCGGCACCGGGAAGACCGCCACCGTGGCCTGGCTGGCGGAGCGGCTGCAGCGGCCCATGCTGGTGATGCTGCCGAACAAGACGCTGGCCGCGCAGTTCGCGAACGAGCTACGGGAGATGCTGCCGCGAAACGCGGTCGAGTACTTCGTCTCCTACTACGACTACTACCAGCCTGAGGCGTATGTCCCGCAGACCGACACCTATATCGAGAAGGACTCCTCGATCAACGATGAGGTGGACCGGCTCAGGCACTCGGCAACGAACTCGCTTCTCACCAGGCGGGACACGATCGTCGTGGCCTCCGTATCGTGCATCTACGGCCTCGGGACGCCGCAGGAGTACGTGGACAGGATGCTCAAGCTGCGGGCCGGCTCCGCCCTGGACCGCGACCAGCTGCTGCGCAAGCTCGTCGGGATGCAGTACGTACGGAACGACCTGGCCTTCACCCGCGGCACGTTCCGGGTACGCGGCGACACCATTGAGGTGATCCCCCAGTATGAGGAGCTGGCAGTCCGCATCGAGATGTTCGGCGATGAGATCGAGCGGCTGATGACGCTGCACCCGCTGACCGGCGAGGTGATGAGCGAGGACGAGGAGCTGTACATCTTCCCGGCGTCGCACTACGTCGCCGGGCCGGAGCGGATGGAGCGGGCCATCGCCGGCATCGAGGCCGAGCTAGCGGAGCGGCTCGCCGAGCTGGAGAAGGCCGGGAAGCTGCTGGAAGCGCAGCGGCTGCGGATGCGCACCAGCTATGACATCGAGATGCTGCGCCAGGTCGGAAGCTGCTCGGGCATCGAGAACTACTCCCGGCACATCGATGGCAGGGAGCCCGGCAGCCCGCCGAATACCCTGCTGGACTACTTCCCAGAGGACTTCCTGCTGGTCATCGATGAGTCGCACAACACGGTCCCGCAGATCGGGGCGATGTACGAGGGCGATGTGTCGCGGAAGCGGACCCTGGTGGAGCACGGGTTCAGGCTTCCCAGCGCGATCGACAACCGGCCGCTGACCTGGGATGAGTTCTGCGATCGGATCGGGCAGACGCTCTACCTGTCGGCCACGCCCGGTCCGTACGAGCTGCAGCGCGTTCGCGGCGAGGTGGTCGAGCAGGTGATCAGGCCGACCGGCCTGGTCGACCCGGAGGTGATCGTCAAGCCGACCAAGGGGCAGATCGACGACCTGGTGCACGAGATCCGGGAGCGCGCCGAGCGGTCGGAGCGGGTGCTGGTCACCACGCTGACGAAGAAGATGGCCGAGGACCTCACCGACTACCTGCTCGAGCTCGGCATCCGCGCGCGGTACCTGCACAGCGAGGTGGACACTCTGCGGCGGGTCGAGCTGCTGCGCGAGCTGCGGCTGGGGGAGTACGACGTGCTCGTCGGGATCAACCTGCTCCGGGAGGGCCTCGACCTGCCCGAGGTTTCGCTGGTGTCGATACTCGACGCGGACAAGGAGGGCTTCCTGCGCTCGGGAACGTCGCTCATCCAGACGATCGGCCGCGCCGCCAGGAACGTTTCCGGGCAGGTGCACATGTACGCCGACCAGATCACGCCGTCGATGCAGCGCGCGATCGACGAGACCAACCGGCGACGCGCCAAGCAGGTTGCCTACAACGCCTCCCGCGGCATCGACCCGCAGCCGCTGCGCAAGCGGATCGCCGACATCCTGGACCAGCTTGCCCGGGAGGACGCCGACACCGAGAAGCTGCTCGGCGGGTCCGGCCGGCAGCAGAGCCGGGGAAAGGCACCGGTGCCGGGCGTGGCATCGCGCGCGCGTGTCGCGGCCTCGGCGCGGGCGGCCGATGCGGCTGCCGGCGGCAAGGCGGCGCAGGGCGGCGGTCTGGCTCGCCAGGATCTGCTGGCGCTGATCGCCGAGCTGACCGACCAGATGCATGCCGCCGCTGCCGAGCTGCAGTTCGAGGTGGCCGCACGGCTGCGAGATGAGATCAAGGATCTCAAGCACGAGCTGCGCGGCATGCAGGCGGCGGGCGTGTGAGCAGCCCGGCCGTGGAGGCCGGCGGGGCCTGATCGGCCCGTCGTGGAGGCCGGCGGGGCGTGAGGAGCCCGCCGCGCGGACCGTTAGGGCCACGCATGACCTGCCGGGCTGACTTCGGCAAGGCGCTGTCCGTGCCGCGGCGGAACCGTACCGGGGCGCTGGCCCGTCCAATGCCCAGGGGCCCAGCAGCGTCCGCGCCCCCGGGAGCGAGGCAGCGATGGCCAGTTCGGTACGGTCCGGAGCGCGCCCGCCGGCCGCCCCGGTCCTTGCGGTCATGGCGCTGATCGGGCTGGCCGTGGCCGCCTGCGGCAGCGTTCCGGCCGGCGCGGGCGGAACCGGCGGCCTGGCGGGTGCTGGCACCCGGACCAGTGCCGCAGCCGACGGCACAGCCGGGCCCGCTGGATCTTCGGGCTCGCGGGCAGCGGGCGGCACAGCCGGGTCCGCTGGAACCTCGGGCTCGCGGGCAGCAGGCGGCGCTGGGCTGTGCGCGAGCATTCCGACGGTGAGCCGCCTGACGGTGCGGGTCGGCAGCGGCGCGCGGCCGGGAGCGCTGCCAGCCTCCCGCCAGCTATCGCCGATCGTCGTCAACAGCGCGGCCCGCGCCCGGACCGTGGCCAGGGCGTTGTGCGGGCTGCCCCGGATGCCGGCGGGCGCTTTCCTCTGCCCGATGGAGATCCCGGACGCAAGCTACGCGCTGACCTTCACCGTCGGCGGCCGTAGGCTGCCCGCGGTCGTCATCCAGGCGTCCGGCTGTCAGACCGTGACCGGGCTCGGCCCGGTCCGACGGATGACCACCAGGACGTGGGCGGTGATCGCGCACGCGATCGGCGTGGTCTCGATGGCGCCCCGGCTGCGGACCGGCACGCCGGGCGGCGGCTGCCAGCCGCCTCCGGCAAGTCATCGGGCGAGCGGCTGCCCCGTGCACGCGCTGAGCGGGTTACCAGGCCGGCAGCCGGGCTGCCGGTGCCCGGCGGCCGACCCGCGGTCCTTGCCGGCGTTGGCCGATCGGCCATCCGGTGACCGGCGTAGGGTCGGGATATGCTGGTCAGCCTGGTGGCCGCCCTTGTGTCGGCCACCTGCTACGGAGTCGCCTCGGTCATGCAGGCCATGGCGATCCGGTCGGCCAGCAGGCGGGCAGCCCGGATCCGCAGCGGTGACCCGTCTGCGAGCCGGGTGGATCCCGGGCTGCTGGTCCGGCTGATGCACCAGTGGCGGTTCGTCGCCAGCCTGGGCATTGACCTGACCGGGTTCCTGGCCCAGCTTGTCGCCCTGAGCCGGCTTCCGCTGTTCGCCGTGCAGGCAATCATCGCCGCCAACCTGGCGGTTACCGCCGTGTTCGCGGCCTGGCTGATGCATGCCCGGCTTGGCTGGCAGGAGTGGCTCGCAGTCAGCGGGGTCGTCCTGGGTGTCGGCCTGCTCGGATCCTCGGCCGGGGCCGAGGGCGCCCGCACGGTGAGTCCCGAGTTCCAGGCCGGCCTGGTGATCGCCCTGGTAGCGGTCGCCGTGGCCGGGGTGGCCGCGGCGAGGCTGCCGGGGGCCGTGCGCACCCCGGTGCTCGGCGCCACCGCCGGGCTTGGTTACGCCGTGCTGGCCGTCGCGGCCCGGATCCTGCCCGGGTTCAGCCCGCAGCAGCTCGTGCGAACCCCCGCGAGCTACACCCTGGCGGCGGCCGGCATCGTGTCATTCCTGCTGTACGCGTCGGCGCTGGAAGGGGGCAGCGTCACGGTCGCCACCGCCGCGGTCGTGCTAGCCGAGACGGCGCCGCCTGCCGCGGTGGGCGTGATCTTCCTTGGCGACACCACCCGCAGCGGCATGACCGGGCTGGCCGCAGCCGGGTTCATCCTCGCGGTGGCAAGCGCGGTCGCACTGGCCCGGTTCGGGGAGGCGGGCGATCACGGCGGGACCGGTGAAGCCGGGCTGCCGGGCGGCCAGCCCGGCCAGGCGAGGCCGCCTGCCGGCCAGTTCCGCGGCGATGACAGGGCCGGGCGGGCCCGGCTGATATCCTGAGACCCCGTGGACAGGCGGATTTGCCGCCGTCAGCGACCACGGGAGCCGAAGAGTGGCAATGGCACCTCACGGATCACGTCAAATTTCCGTCAAGCATCTGTTCGTGACCGGAGGGGTGGCCTCAAGCCTCGGCAAGGGTCTCACCGCATCCAGCCTGGGACGGCTGCTGAAGCTCCGGGGGCTGCGGGTCAGCATGCAGAAGCTGGACCCCTACCTGAACGTCGACCCCGGCACGATGAACCCGTTCCAGCACGGCGAGGTCTTCGTCACCGACGACGGCACCGAGACCGACCTCGATATCGGCCACTATGAGCGGTTCCTCGACACCCGGCTGCCCGGCTCGGCCAATGTGACCACCGGGCAGATCTACTCCGGCGTGATCGCCAAGGAGCGGCGCGGCGAGTACCTGGGCAACACCGTGCAGGTGATCCCGCACATCACCAACGAGATCAAGGCCAGGATCCTGGCCATGGGCGGCCCGGATGTCGACGTGGTGATCACCGAGGTCGGCGGCACGGTCGGGGACATCGAGTCACAGCCATTCCTTGAGGCGATCCGGCAGATCCGGCACGAGATCGGCCGGGACCGGTGCTTCTTCCTGCACGTGTCGCTGCTGCCCTACATAGGCCCGTCCGGCGAGCTGAAGACGAAGCCGACCCAGCACTCGGTGACCGCCCTGCGCAGCATCGGCATCCAGCCCGACGCGATCGTGTGCCGCTCCGACCGGCCGATCAACGCCGGGCTCAAGCGCAAGATCAGCATGTTGTGCGACGTGGATGAGGAGGCAGTTGTCTCCGCCCCCGACGCGCCGTCCATCTACGACATTCCGAAGGTGCTGCACTCCGAGGGACTGGACGCCTACGTGGTACGGCGGCTCGGGCTGCCGTTCCGCGACGTGGACTGGACGGACTGGGACGAGCTGCTGCGCCGGGTTCACCGGCCCGCCCGCAGCATCACGATCGCGCTGGTCGGCAAGTACGTGGACCTTCCCGACGCCTACCTGTCGCCGGCCGAGGCGCTGCGCGCGGGCGGCTTCGGCAATGACGCGAGGGTCAACATCCGCTGGGTGACCAGCGATGACTGCCGGGACGAGGAGAGCGCGGCGCGCCAGCTCGACGGCGTCGACGGGGTGCTGGTGCCCGGTGGCTTCGGCGTGCGCGGCATCGAGGGCAAGATCGGCGCTGTCCGGCACGCCCGCGAGCACCGCATCCCGGTGCTCGGCCTGTGCCTGGGCCTGCAGTGCATGGCGATCGAGGTCGGCAGGCACCTCGCGCACCTCGAGAACGCCAACAGCGCCGAGTTCGACCCGGCGACCCCGCACCCTGTGATCGCCACGATGGCCGACCAGGAGGACGTGGTGGCTGGCCAGCGGGATATGGGAGGCACTATGCGGCTCGGGCTGTACCCGGCGCGGCTGGCCGAGGGCAGCCTGGTCCGCGAGCTCTATGGCACCGAGATGGTGGAGGAGCGGCACCGCCACCGCTACGAGGTCAACAACGCCTACCGGGAAGCGCTGGAGCGGGCCGGGCTGATCTGCTCGGGAACCTCACCGGACGGCCGGCTGGTGGAGTTCGTGGAACTGCCCCGCAGCGTGCACCCGTTCTTTGTGGCGACCCAGGCTCACCCGGAGTTCCTGTCCCGGCCAACCCGGCCGCATCCGCTGTTCAGCGGGCTGGTGGCGGCCGCGCTGGAGCGGTCGCGGTCGGTAAGGGCCGCCGGGGCGGTCGCGGCACGGCCGGCGGTCGCGAGCGCATGACCGGAATAACATGATGGCGCAGCTAGCCGCCAGTGCCATGCGCGACGTGCCCGAGCGATGGCCCGTCATCTCCTCCGAGGAGCTGGCCAGCGGGGGCCTGGTGCGGCTGCGCCGGGACCAGGTGCGCATGCCCGATGGGACGGTCGCGGGCCGCGAGGTCGTGGAGCATCCGGGTGCGGTCGCAGTCGTCGCGCTGAACGACGCCGGGCAGGTGCTGATGATCCGCCAGTACCGGCATCCGGTCGGCAGGCTGCTCTGGGAGATTCCGGCCGGCCTGCGGGACGCCGACGGCGAGCCGCCGCTCGAGACCGCGGAGCGGGAGCTGCGCGAGGAGACCGGGTACCGGGCAGCCCGCTGGCAGGTGCTCACCGACTTCTTCTCCTCGCCCGGGATCAGCACCGAGCGGCTGCGCGTGTACCTGGCCCGGGATCTGGAGCCAGCCGAGAGGTGCTACGAGCCCGAGCACGAGGAGGCCTACCTGGTTCTCGAGTGGGTGCCGCTGGCGGCGGCGGTCACCCGCGTTCTCGCGGGTGACCTGCACAACGGGGTGACCGCGATCGGTATCTTGTCTGCCTATGCCGCGCTCCGGGACGGCACCGTCCTGCGGGATGCGGCAGCGCCGGAGCGCTGACCAGCGATCCCGGCCGATACGGGACGCCTGCCAGAGGGGGCCAGGCGGCCATGCCAGCCAAGGAGGGTTGGGAGTCATGAAGGTCGGTGTTCCCACAGAGGTCAAGAACCATGAGTACCGCGTCGCGTGCACGCCGTCGGGCGTGCATGAGCTGGTCCGCTCAGGTCACGAGGTCTTCGTCCAGCAGGGCGCCGGGCTGGGCTCCGCGATCCCCGACGAGGACTTCACCGCGGCCGGCGCGGCCATCCTGCCCACCGCCGACGACGTCTGGGCCACCGGCGACCTGATCCTCAAGGTAAAGGAGCCGGTCGCCGAGGAGTATCACCGGATGCGCAAGGACCAGGTGCTGTTCACCTACCTGCACCTCGCCGCGTCACGGGAGTGCACGGACGCGCTGCTCGCCTCCGGCATTACCGCGATCGCCTACGAGACCGTGCAGCTACCGGATGGTTCGCTGCCGCTGCTCGCGCCGATGTCGGAGGTGGCCGGGCGGATGGCGCCGCAGGTCGGCGCGCACCACCTGCAGCGCGATGGCGGCGGCCGGGGCGTGCTGATGGGCGGGGTGTCCGGCGTCTACGCGGCCAAGGTCGTCGTGCTCGGCGCCGGCGTGTCCGGGATGAACGCCGCCGCGATAGCCCTCGGCATGCAGGCCGAGGTGCTGCTGGTGGACAAGAACGTCGCCCGGCTCCGCCAGGCCGACGCGATCTACCAGGGCCACTGCCAGACCGTGGCATCTAACGCCTACGAGATCGAGCGGGCCATCATCGATGCCGACCTTGTCATCGGCGCGGTCCTGGTACCCGGCGCCAAGGCCCCGAGGCTGGTATCCAACGAGCAGGTCTCCCGGATGAAGCCGGGCTCGGTGCTGGTGGACATCTCCATCGACCAGGGCGGCTGCTTCGAGGACTCGCGGCCGACGACACACGCCGATCCGACCTACCGGGTGCACGACTCGGTGTTCTACTGCGTCGCCAACATGCCCGGAGCGGTCCCGCACACCTCGACCTACGCGCTCACCAACGTGACGCTGCCGTACGCGGCCGAGATCGCGAACAAGGGCTGGCGCCAGGCGCTGAGCGACGACCCGTCCTTCGCCCCCGGCCTGAACGTGCACGAGGGCGCGATCACCTGCCGTCCGGTCGCTGAGGCGCACGGGCTGGCCTGGACGCCGGTGCCGGAGGTGCTTAGCTGACCACCGTGGCGGAGGCGGCCAGCCGGTACCTGGACCATCTGCTCGTCGAGCGCGGCCTGGCCGGGCACACCCTGCAGGCCTACCGGCGCGACCTGCGGCGGTACGCCGCGGCGCTGGCCGCTGCCGGGACGACGCGGATCGACGAGGTCACGCCTCAGCACATCGGGTCCTACCTGGCCGGGCTGCGCGAGGGTGACCCCGATCACCGCCCGCTCGCTGCCCGCTCGGCCGGCCGGGCGGTGGCCGCGGTGCGCGGCCTGCACGCGTTCGCCGCGGCCGAGGGCATGGCCGGAGCCGATCCGGCGCGGCAGATCCGGCCGCCGGCCCCGCCCCGGCGGCTGCCCCGCGCCATCTCGGTGACCGAGGTGCAGCGCCTGCTGGCGGCGGCCGGTGACACCTCGCCGGCCGGGCTGCGCGATCGGGCTCTGCTGGAGTTCCTCTACGGCACCGGGGCGCGGATCTCCGAGGCGGTCGGTCTGGACATCGACGACCTGCAGCTGGAACTACCCGGCCGGCGGGTCCCGGGCGCGATCCGGCTGGCCGGCAAGGGGGGCAAGGAGCGTGTCGTCCCGGTGGGCGGTTACGCGCGCCGGGCGATCGAGGCCTACCTGGTGCGCGGGCGCCCCGGGCTGGCCGGCCGGGCCCGCCGGGGCCCGGCCAGCCCGGCGGTCTTCCTGAACGCGCGCGGCACCCGCCTCACCCGCCAGGGGGCCTGGATCGTGCTGCGGGCGGCTGCGGGGCGGGCCGGGCTGAACGAGATCTCACCGCATACCCTGCGGCACTCGTTCGCCACCCACCTGCTGGACGGCGGTGCCGACGTGAGGGTCGTACAGGAACTGCTCGGGCACGCGTCGGTGACCACCACGCAGGTATACACGCTGGTCACCGTGGACAGGCTGCGCGAGGTCTATGCCGCAGCGCACCCGCGCGCGCTCGGCTGACGGCCATTTCGCGACAAACGGTGAGTCGGCTTGCCGCAGCGCGCGAGGCCACCTAGAGTCCGGGTCAGCGGGCGCATGACCGGACGCCGGGCCCGCGGGGAGGTGCATTTGCCGTGGCAGCGTCCCGAGCGTCGCAGGCAAAGGGCAAAGTGATCGGTCCGACCGGCAGGCCGCTGCCGGTCTTCCCCGAGCCCGAGCCGTTGCTGATTCACGGCCCGGCCCGGATTGCCGCCGTCTGCAATCAGAAGGGCGGCGTCGGCAAGACCACCACGACCATCAACCTGGGCGCGGCGCTTGCCGAGCTCGGCCGCAAGGTGCTGCTGGTGGACTTCGACCCGCAGGGCGCGCTCTCGGTAGGCCTCGGGATCCAGCCGCACGAGCTTGACGCGACCGTGTACAACCTGCTGATGGAGCGCGGGATCACGGCCCGCGACGTGGTGTTCAAGACGAACGTCGACGGGATGGACCTGCTGCCGAGCAACATCGACCTGTCCGGTGCCGAGGTGCAGCTTGTGCACGAGGTCGGCAGGGAGTTCGTGCTGGGCCGGGCGCTCGCTCCGGTCGTCCCCGACTATGACGTGATCCTCATCGACTGCCAGCCCTCGCTCGGCCTGCTCACGGTCAACGCCCTGGCCAGCGCCGACGGTGTCATCGTGCCGCTGGAGTGCGAGTACTTCGCGATGCGCGGAGTTGCCCTGCTGATGGAGACCATCGATAAGGTTTCCACGAGGATCAGCCCCAAGCTGGCCCTCGATGGCCTGCTGGCTACGATGTACGACTCGCGCACGCTGCACACCAGGGAGGTGCTGGCGGGCATCGTGAAGGGCTTCGGCGACAAGGTGTTCCACACGGTCATCAGCCGGACCGTCCGGTTCCCCGACGCTTCCGTGGCCGGCGAGCCGATCACCACGTTCGACCCGGCGAGCAACGGCGCGGCCGCCTATCGTGATCTGGCCAGGGAGGTACTCCAGCGGTGGAGTCAGGGCGACGCCGTGGCGCAGCCCCGAGGCGGGTAAGCCTGCCCGGCGTCTCCGAGCTCCTCCGCCCGCTGGCGCACAGCCCGGCCGATGATGCCCAGCGCAGGGCAAGCGGCCGGGAGCGGCATACTCAGAAGATCACCGTGTACCTGTCCGGCAGCGAGCTGCTGGACCTGGAGCGTGCCCGGCTGGCGCTGCGCGCCCAGGGCATCAACGTGGACCGCGGCCGGGTCGTCCGCGAGGCGCTGGCCATGCTGCTCGCCGACCTCGACGCGCGGGGCGAGCACAGCGTGGTCGCGCGCCGGCTGCGCGAGGAGGCATGACGACGACGCCAGCGGAAACCGGAATGACGATCATCACCGGCGGGGAGGGGGCTGGCCTGCGCGGCGCAGGAGAGCCCGGCCGTCCCGCCCCGCCCGCTCACCCCGCTCACCCCGCTCACCCCGCTCACCCCGCTCACCCCGCTGATCGGGAGGCGGGATCAGGCGGCGGAGCTCACCCAGCTCCCGCGTCGCCGGGGTTCGAGGTGCACCTGGACGTCTTCGAGGGCCCGTTCGACCTCCTCCTCGCGCTTATCTCGAAGCACAAGCTGGATATCACCGAGATCGCGCTGTCGGCCGTCACCGACGAGTTCATCTCCTACATCCGCGCCCGGTCCGGTGGCTGGGACCTGGATCAGGCCAGTTACTTCCTCGTGGTCGCGGCCACGCTGCTGGACCTGAAGGCGGCACGGCTGCTGCCCGCAGGGGAGGTTGACGACGAGGCGGACCTGGCCCTCCTGGAGGCCAGGGACCTGCTGTTCGCGCGGCTGCTGCAATACCGCGCCTACCGGGAGGCGGCCGCGATCCTCGCCGGCCGGATGGCTGAGCAGGCCCGCAGGTTCCCGCGGCGGGTCCCGGTCGAGCCACGGTTCGCCGACTTGCTGCCCGAGGTGCTGCTCGGCCTCGGCCCGGCGGAGTTCGCTGCGATCGCCGCCCGGGTGCTGGCCCCGCGCAAGCCGCCGGTGGTCTCCACCGAGCATCTGCATATCCCGCGCACCACCGTGCGCGAGCAGATGACGATACTGGCCGGGCGCCTGGCCGCAGTCCGGCGGGCGACGTTCCGCCAGCTCACCTCCGACTGCGCCGGGCTGCATGAGGTCGTCGCACGGTTCCTGGCCGTGCTTGAGCTCTACCGGGACGGACGGGTCGGGCTCGATCAGGTGGCGCCGCTCGGCGACCTGTACGTCAGCTGGACCGGTGAGGTGGCGACGCCGGCCAGGCCGCCCGAGCCCGGGGAGGATGACAATTAGCACGATGCAGAACGAAACCGGGCCCGAGCTCGCCAGCACCCAGGCTGACCCTGAGGGGCCGGGGCTGCGGGCAAGCCTTGAGGCGATCATGCTCGTCGCCGACGAGCCGGTGCCCGAGGTGGTGCTCGCCCAGGTCCTGGAGCGGCCGAGGCACGAGGTCGCGGCGGCGCTGGCAGCCCTGGCGGCGGAGTACCGGGACCAGGGCCGGGGGTTCGACCTGCGCCAGGTCGCGGGCGGCTGGCGGTTCTACACCAGGGAGGAGTGCGCGCCGGTCGTGGAGCGGTTCGTCAGCGACGGCCAGGAGGTGCGGCTCACTCAGGCGGCGCTGGAGACGCTGGCCGTGGTGGCCTACCGGCAGCCGGTGAGCCGCGCCCGGGTGTCAGCGGTGCGCGGGGTGAACTGTGACGGGGTCATCCGCACCCTCGTCCTGCGCGGCCTGGTGGAGGAGGCGGGCACGGACCCGGAGACCGGCGCGGTCCTGTTCGGGACGACCGGCTACTTCCTGGAGCGGCTCGGCCTGGCCAGCCTGGAGGACCTGCCCGCGCTCGCGCCGTTCCTCCCCGACGACGTTGAGGACGAGCTGAACGCCGATGACCAGGCTGGATCCTGACCATCGTGACGGGCGAGGGCCGGCGGGCGGGCCGGACCGCGATGCCGCCCGGCCGCGCGGCGGCGTCCCCGGCACGCACGCCAGGGACACGCTGGCCGACGCTCCGGGCGGGATCCGGCTGCAGAAGGTCCTTGCGACCGCCGGCGTGGGCAGCAGGCGGCACTGCGAGGAGATGATCGGAGCCGGCCGCGTCGAGGTGGACGGCGAGGTCGTCCGCCGGTACGGTGCCCGGGTCGATCCGCGCCACCAGGTCATCCGCGTGGACGGCAGGCGGATCCCGGCTCGCGAGGACCTGGTCTACCTGGCCCTGAACAAGCCCCGCGAAGTCCTCACCGCCATGTCGGACAGCCGCGGGCGGCGGACCATCGCCGAGTTCCTCGGCGGCCGGACCGAGCGGCTGTTCCACGTCGGCAGGCTGGACTATGACACCGAGGGCCTGATGCTGCTGACCAACGACGGCGAGCTCGCCCATAGGCTGGCGCACCCGCGATACGGCGTGGCAAAGACCTACGTAGCTGACGTACCCGGGCCGATCCCGCGTGACCTGGGCCGGCGGCTGATGACCGGGATCACCCTGGCCGACGGGGCGGCCAGCGCGGACTCGTTCCGGGTGCTGGAGCAGGCCGGCGACCGGGCGCTGGTCGAGCTGACCCTGCACGAGGGCCGTAAGCACATCGTCAGGCGGATGCTGGCCGAGGCCGGCCATCCGGTGGGCAGGCTGGTCCGCACCCGGGTGGGCCCGGTCCGGCTCGGCTCGCTCAGGCCGGGCACCACCCGCCCGCTGACCGCCGCTGAGATCGGTGACCTGTACGCCGCGGTGGGCCTGTAACGGTCTGTAGCCTGGAAGACCAGCCAGCGGCGGGCGAGGGCAGCCGCCGGCGCGGTCGGCAGGGCGGAGGCAGCACAGGTGACGGTCAGGGCGATCCGAGGGGCGATCCAGGTGGCCGCCAACGAGCGCGAGGCGATCCTGGAGGGTACCTCGGAGCTGGTCAGCGAGGTGATGGCGCGCAACGGGCTGACCCCGGCCGACGTGATCAGCGTGCTGTTCAGCGCGACCGCCGACCTGACCGCCGAGTTTCCCGCGCTGGCTGCCCGCAAGCTCGGCTTCGAGGACGTGCCGCTGCTGTGCTGTACCGAGATCGCGGTGCCGGGCTCGCTGCCGCGGGTGGTCCGGCTGATGATGCACGTGACGACCAGCCGGCCCCGGGACGAGATGCAGCACGTCTACCTGCGCGGCGCGTCCGTGCTGCGGCTGGACATCGCGCAATGACCAGGGGGCTGCCCGGCAGCGTGGTCGTCATCGGGACCGGCATGGTGGGCACGTCGGTGGCGCTCGCGCTGCGCCGGCGCAAGGTGACCGTCTGGCTGTCGGACGCGGACCCGGCGGCGGCCGCAGCGGCGGCCGCGATCGGCGCCGGGACGCCGCTGCCCTGCTCCGGGCCTCAGGCCGCGCCCCCGGGTGGCGCGGCTGACCTCGCCGTGCTGGCCATGCCGCCTGCCGCGGTCGCTGCCGCGCTGTGCGCGGCCCAGGGCGCCGGGCTGGCCCGCTGGTACACCGACGTGGCCAGCGTGAAGGAGCTGCCCATCGCCCAGGCCAGGGAGCTTGGCTGCGACCTCACCGCCTTCGTGCCCGGGCATCCGCTCGCCGGCAGCGAGCGGTCCGGGCCCGCGGCGGCACGCGGCGACCTGTTCGTCGGCCGTACCTGGGCGCTCTGCCCCGCCGAGGAGACCGCAGCCGAGGCAGTCGAGCTGGTGACCGCCGTGGTGACCGGGTGCGGCGCGCAGCCCGCCCGGATGTCGGCGGCCGACCACGACCGCTGGGCGGCCCTGGTATCGCACGCTCCGCACCTGGTGGCGACCGCGATGGCGGCCAGGCTGGAGGACGCGCCCGAGGGGGAGCGGGACGCCGCGCTGGCCATGGCCGGCCCGGGGCTGCGGGATGTCACCCGGGTCGCCGCCGGCGACCCCGGCCTGTGGGAGCAGATCCTGGCCGCCAACGCCGCACATGCCGGGAAGGTGCTGGCAGCGCTGGCGGCCGAGCTGTCGGCGGCCGCCGATGCGCTGGCCGCAGTGGCGGAAGGCGACGACACGGCGCGCAAGCGGATCAGCTCGCTGCTGGAGCGCGGCGGGGCAGGGGTCGCCAGGATTCCCGGCAAGCACGGCCGCCCGGCGCCCGCGTACGCCGCGGTCCAGGTGCTGATCGGCGACCAGCCGGGCGAGCTGGCAAGGCTGTTCCAGGCGGCGGCGGCGGCCGGCATCAACATCGAGGACATGCGGATCGAGCACGCCGAGGGGGTGCTCGCCGGCGTTGCCGAGCTGTCGGTCCGGCCGGAGGCCGCGGCCCGGCTCACCGAGGCGCTCGCGGCGGCTGGCTGGCCGGTCCGCGGCTAGCCCGGGCGCCGGTAGCATGCCACAGTGACTGATGCGATCGCCCGCCCGGAGGGCGGCAGCGGGCTGGTCGTCGCCGTTGACGGCCCCGCCGGGTCCGGGAAGTCAACCGCGGCCCGTGGCGCCGCACGCGCACTCGGCCTGCGCTACCTCGACACCGGGGCCATGTACCGGGCCCTCACCTGGTGGCTGATCGGCCAGCGGGTCGACACCGGCAGCCGGGAGGCCGTGGCCGCGCTGGCGAGCCGGCCGGCGATCGAGGTCGGCACCGACCCGGAAGCGCCCGGGATCCGGGTGAACGGCGCCGACGTCGCGGGACCGATCCGCAGCCGGGAGGTGTCGAACGCGGTGAGCGCCGTCGCCGGGGTTCCGGAGGTGCGCCGCCGCCTGGTCGCCATGCAGCGCGGCATCATTGCGGAGACGCTGGCCGCCGGGGACGGGATCGTGGCCGAGGGGCGCGATATCGGCACGGTGGTCGCACCGGAGGCGCAGGTCAAGGTGTTCCTCACGGCGAGCGAGGCGGTCCGTGCGCAGCGCCGCAGCGCTGACCTGTCAGCCGATCCGGCCGCCACCGTCGCGGTGACCATGGCCGAGCAGGCCAGGCGGGACGCCTCGGACGCGCCGCAGATGGCGCGCGCGGACGATGCTGTCGTGATCGACACCAGCGCGCTCAGCCTCGACGAGGTGATCGGCCAGATCGTGGCGCTGGCAGACCGCCGCCGTGCCGGGGCACGAGCCTGGTGATGGACAGCTTCGCCGCCGGGCTTGCCGCGGCTGACGCGGCAGCAGCGGCGCCCGCACCCGTGGTCGCCGTCGTGGGCAGGCCGAACGTCGGCAAGTCCACGCTGGTTAACCGGATTCTCGGGAGCAGGCAGGCGGTCGTCGAGGACAGGCCGGGGGTCACCAGGGACAGGGTTGCCTATGACGCGGTCTGGAACGGCCGCTCGTTCACCCTGGTCGACACGGGGGGCTGGGATCCAGGACTCGAAGCCGGGCTCGTCACTCCCGCCAGGCAGGGAGGGCAGGGCAGGCAGGCAGGGCAGGGCAGGCAGGCAGGGCAGGCCGGGCAGGCCCGGCGGGCAGGGCAGGCCCAGCGGGCCAGCGGCCCCCCGGACGCGCCCGCGATGCTCGCCGCCCGGGTCGCGGCGCAGGCCCGGCTGGCCGCGGAGGCGGCGGACGCCGTGCTGTTCGTCGTGGACGCGGTCGTCGGGGTGACCGACGCCGACGCCGGCGTCGCCGCGGTGCTGCGGCGGGCGGGCAAGCCGGTGATCCTTGCCGCCAACAAGGCCGACGACGCGGCGGGCGAGCCCGCGGCAGCGGCGTTCTGGTCGCTGGGGGTTGGCCAGCCCTGGCCGGTGAGCGCGCTGCACGGCCGCGGCACGGGCGACCTGCTGGACGCGCTGCTCGGGGCGCTGCCCGCCGCTCCGCCGGAGGCGCCGCCGGCGGGCGGCCCGCGCCGGGTGGCTCTCATCGGCCGGCCGAACGTCGGCAAGTCCAGCCTGCTGAACAGGCTGGCCGGACATGAGCGCGTGCTGGTCGACCCCGTGCCGGGGACGACCAGGGACCCGGTCGACGAGCTGATCGAGCTTGGCGGCGCGACCTGGCGGTTCGTTGATACCGCCGGTATCAGGCGGAGGTTCCGCGAGGCACAGGGCGCAGACTACTTCGCCGCGCTGCGGACCGAGCGCGCGCTGCAGCGGGCCGAGGTCGCTGCGGTGCTCGTCGATGCCAGCGAGCCGCTCGCCGAGCAGGACCTGCGGATCATCTCGATGGTGATCGAGGCGGGCCGCGCGCTCGTGATCGCGTACAACAAGTGGGACCTGGTCGACGACGACCGGCGCAGCGCGCTGGACAAGGAGATCGACCGGCAGCTCTACACCGCCCGGTGGGCGCCCCGGGTCAATATCTCGGCAGCCACCGGCTGGCACGCCGACCGCCTCGTCCCGGCGCTGACGCAGGCGCTGACGGGCTGGGAGACACGGGTACCGACCGGCCGGCTCAACGCCTGGCTGTCCGGCCTGACAGCGGCGACCCCGCCGCCCGCGCGCGGCGGCCGTCCGCCCAAGATACTCTTCGCCACACAGGCCGGGATCCGCCCCCCGCATTTCGTTCTGTTTACAAATGGGTTTCTTCAGGCCGGGTACCGCCGGTTCCTGGAGCGCAGGCTCCGGGAAGAATTCGGCTTCGCGGGCAGCCCGGTCCGCATCACGATGCGGATAAGAGATTCCGGTTCGCGCGCCCGGCGCGGCAGCCGCGCGACGCGGATAGCACCGGGATAGGAACCGCGGCCGGCGGCTCTGCGCGGACCCGCACGCAGCGGGGCGGTGTCATGCCGGCTGCCCGAACTCGCCGTCCAGGGCTCCGGCCACGAACGCATCCCACTCCGGGCGCGTGAAGATCAGTACCGGGCCATCGGGGTGGCGGGAGTTGCGCATGGCCACCTCTCCGCCGGCCAGGAACGCCACCTCCACGCGGCTGTCCCCGATCGGGCCGCTGCTGCTCCTCAGCCAGGTTGCACCAGCGGCCCCGGCCGCGTTCATCCCATCCCGGACGCTACTCATGCCGGCTCCTCTCAAGATCGTGCAGAACCGACCGGATGATCCCGATCGACTCCGCCGTGCCCGCGCTGCGGGCGACTAGCTGGCTCAGCACCGCTGCGTACCGGGCCAGGTCGGCGGGCCTGTCCAGGTACAGCGCTCCGGTGAGCTGCTCCACGTAGACCACGTCAGGAAGGTCGGCGGAAGCGAAGTGCAGGATGGTGCAGCTCGTCGGCGGGGCATAGACGCTCGCCGCCAGCGGGGCCACCTGCACGGTCACATTCGGGCGGTCAGCGAGCACGCACAGGTACTCAAGCTGAGTCCGCATCAGGGCCGGGCCCACCACCGGACGCCGCAGCGCCTGCTCATCGATGATCGCGTGCAGCCGCATATTCCCCGTCGAGAAACGCCGCTGGCGCTCCTTGCGCAGCACGACCAGGCGCTCTGCCTCGTCAATCGGGAATTCGCCGAGCGCGATAGTCCCGGCGGCATAGTCCTCGGTCTGCAGGAGACCTGGGATGAACTGAGTGTCGTAGCTGTGAATGGACTCGGCCGATTCCTCAAGCCCGACATAGGCCTGATACCAGCCTGGGAGGACATCGGCGAATCGCTGCCACCAGCCCGGCTGGTTCGCCTGCCTGGCCAGCGCGAGCAGGCGCTCGCGCTCCGCCCGGTCAGTGATGCGGTAACAGTCGAGCAGCCCCGAGACGTCGGCCAGGCGGATGGCGTTCCGGCCAAGCTCGATCCGGCTGATCTTCGACTCCGATCCGCTGATAGCGCGCGCGGCCTGCTGTGCGGTAACACCGGCAGCCTCGCGCAGCCTCCTGAGCTTGGTGCCGAGCAGGATACGCAGCGCGAGCGGGCCGGTGATTCCCTGGGCGGCCGATGAATCGATGGTCCCGGGCTGGCCGCGGCGGCCTGAATCGGGCTCGCGCCTTTCCGCGGTTAACTCCACGCTGCAATTGCACAATGGATATAGGCTCACTTCCAACCAACCGTCATGATATAGGGCTCACGATTTTGCGCAACGCGCTCGCCGCCGGTCGTTTCTCATCCGCAACGGCAGCGGCAGCCGTCTGCACATGGTGCACTCTACGCGGCACTGCAAGGCCGCAGGGGCGGTATCGCTACGATGTGCTTCCGATGGTAACCACCGATCAGAAGGCTGCGAGATGCGCTACCGATCACTGGGCAGTTCCGGGTTGCTCGTGTCGGTCGTCGGCCTCGGCTGCAACAACTTCGGCCGCCGGGTGGACGCCGATGCCGCACGCGGTGTCATTGACGCGGCGATCGATTCAGGAATCACCTTCTTCGATACCGCGGAGACCTACGGGGGGCCCGGGCGGTCGGAGGAGATCCTCGGGGCCGCGCTGGAGGGGCGCCGCGACAGGGTGGTCCTGGCCACCAAGTTCGGTCATCAGGGTGCCGACATGGGATACGGGCCGGCCGCCGGCGCCAGGGGCGGCCGCTCCTACATCCGCCGCGCTGTCGAGCAGTCGCTGAGGCGGTTGCGAACCGACTACATCGACCTGTACCAGCTTCACACCCCGGACCCGGTGACGCCGGTCGAGGAGACGCTCGGCGCGCTCAGCGAGCTGGTGGCAGAGGGGAAGGTGCGCTATCTCGGGCACTCTAACTTCGCTGCCTGGCAACTCGCGGACGCGGCCTGGACGGCCAGCGAGCACCGTCTGGTTCCCTTCATCTCCGCGCAGAACGAATGGTCACTTCTGCAGCGAGCCGCGGAGGCGGAGCTTGTCCCGGCCGCCCGTCGCTTCGGCCTCGGCGTGCTGCCCTACTACCCGCTCGCGAACGGCCTGCTGACCGGCAAGTTCCGGCAGGGGCAGCCGCCGCCGCCCGGGAGCCGGCTTGCGGGCCGCCCCGAGTACCTGACCGAGGACCGGATGACCCGGGTTGAGCGTCTCATCGGCTGGGCCGAGGGCCGGGGAGTCCAGGTTCTGGAGGTCGCAATCGGCTGGCTGGCGGCGCAGCCGGGCTGCGCCTCGGTGATCGCCGGTGCGACGACTCCTGAGCAGGTCAAGGCCAATGCGGCAGCGGGCGAGTGGGTGCCGTCGCCGGACGATCTCGCGGAGATCGACGCGATCGCTCCGGCACCCGGAGGCTGATCGCCAGGCGCTGCTGCCGGGTGCCCGGCCGGTGCCGGTCAGGTCCCCGAGCCCGCTACCGCTTTCTTGTAGAGATCCTGGACCTGCGAGAAGAAACGGGCGGCGTAGGACACGTCCGGTGTGCGCCCGCCGCCCTCATAGCCGCCGATGACCCCCACCACCTGGCCGGTGCCGGTTCTGGGGTTTACGTGCGCCAGGAACGGGCCGCCGCTCGTGCCATCGGTGTAGTCATTGCAGCGGAAGACGAGTTGCTTGTACCCGGGCCGGAGGCCGCGGGCACGGGCCGTGCAGGTGATCGGCCTGTCCGCGGTATCGGGATAGCCGATCACGGTGGCGACCTGGCCGGCAGGCGTGCCGATCTCCAGGGCCTCTGCCCCGGTGTGCCGCTCGATCTTCGTGCCAGCCTGACCCACCAGGAGAAACGCCACGTCGTCGTTCGGGTCCTGGCTGGCTGCCCAGGCGCTGCTGACGAAGATCTTCCGGATTATCCACCGGCCGTGCGGAGACACGCCCGCGTGGTAGCCGGGCACGAACACCATGCTGCCCGGTGACCTCTGCCAGACGCAGTGAGCGGCCGTGATGAGCAGGTTCTCGTTCGGGCTGTGCACGACGCTGGCGGTGCAGAAATGGGTGCCCAGCTTGCCTCCGGTGACCGAGAACAGCGCACCGACCGCGCTCGTGCCGTCGAATGACCGCGCACTCCCCGCCGAGGCATGCGCAGCCCTGGCCGATCCGAGAGCCCTGGCGGCAGAAACGGTGAGATAGGCGCCTGCCCCTGCCAGCACGACGGCGGCGGCCAGCCAGGCCGCTGGCCGGAGGGCCGGTCCAGCCACGCTCAGCAGGTGCCTCGCCCTCAGGCGCATCCCGTCTCCCCGTCAGGTGGATCCTCGCTGCCCGTCCGGGCGAGCACTCGCGTTACATATTCTTTATCACGCTGATGTCTTAGCGAAACCCGTCGTTCTCCGCTTCAGCGGCGGCCTTGCAGGCTAACCAGGAACGGCCGTCGCGGCCCGGAATCCGGCGCATCTGCGAGGGCAGCCGGCACCCGGGCCGCCCAAGGCCCCGCCATCGTCCGGCGACCACGTGGCACACATCACGCAGGGCTCGCACGCGCACTTCCGCGAACCGGCTAAGTCACCGGTACTGGCTGGGTAGCGTTGCGTTGCATTCGGCGCTCACCCTGAGCAATCATGTGGCGACGCGCCTGACTCTTACGTGCCAGCGTCGGACGGGAGACGGCAAGTGAATCGTGCGCCCGACACAGTTTCTGGCGCCGCACAGTCAGCCTCCCGGACCGTCACCTTCCGGGATGTGTTCGGCCTGCGCGAGTTCCAGGCCCTGTGGCTCGCGCAGTTGCTGTCGCTGGCCGGCGACCAGCTCGCCCGGGTGGCGATGACGATCCTGGTCTTTGACCGCACGCACTCGGCGCTGTGGGCGGCGGTCACCTATGCGGTATCCCTGGTCCCGTGGCTGATCGGCGGGACCGTGCTGGCAGGTCTCGCCGACCGGTTCCCCAGGCGCGAGGTCATGATCGCGGCAGACCTGGCCAGGATGGTGCTGATCCTCGGGATGGTGCTGGTGAGCCTGCGCAGCACGAGCCTGGCCGGGATCTGGGTGATGGTCGCGCTGCTGTTCCTGGTGACCCTCCTGGACGGTCCGTTCAAGTCCGCGCGCTCGGCCTTGCTGCCGGACATCCTGACCGAGGGCAGGTACCCGCTGGGCCTCGCGATCACCCAGACGACGATCCAGGTCGCCGTCGCTTCCGGGTTCGCGCTGGGCGGCCTGATCGTCGCGTTCCTGGGGGTGCGTCCTGCGCTGCTCGCGGATGCCGGCACGTTCGCCGTGTCCGCCATGCTGACCTGGGCCTGGGTTGCGCGCCGGTCGGCCGCCGCTCAGCCTGAGGGCCGGGAGTCGGCCACCAGGGAAATGCTGGCCGGAGTCCGGCTGGTGTTCGGGGACCGCGCGCTGCGGACCCTTGTCCTGTTCGGCTGGCTCGTGGCGTTCTATGTGGTGCCGATGGGACTGGCGGCGCCCTACGCGGCATCACTGCACAGCGGCCTGCCCAGGGCAGTTACGACAGGGTTCGTGTTCGCGGCGAGCCCGTTCGGGACTGCGGTCGGGGCCATGGTCTTCGGGCGCCTGCTCTCACCGGGCACGAGACAGCGCTGGATGGGTCCGCTAGCCGTCGCGGCCTGCGGAACTCTGGTGTTCTGTGCTCTCGGGCCCGGCCTGGTGCCCGCACTAGTGATCATCGCCGTGTCCGGTGCCTGTGCCTGCTACCAGGTTGCTGCCAACGCGGCGTTCGTCGCCGCCGTCCCGCCAGCACGGCGCGGCCAGGCATTCGGCCTGGCCAATGGCGGCATGCAAATATCTCAGGGCCTGCTGGTCGTGCTGGCAGGCGCAGCCGCGAACGTGCTCGCGCCGGGCATAGTAATAACCATCAGCGGCGGCGCGGGCGGAATCCTGGCACTCGGCCTCGCGCTCCGTTGGCTGCAGGCCCGCCGGGCACGCTTGTACGCGCGCCAGTTGGTGCGGGGAACTGAGTCAGTGGGTCAGCCCCACTCGACGTAGCGCATGGCGGTCCTCCTCGGGGGTGTCGGGGGTGTCGGGGTCGGGGCGGGTTGGCTGGCCGGGGTCAGCCCCACTCGACGTAGCGCATGGCGGTCCTCCTCGGGGGTGTCGGGGTCGGGGCGGGTTGGCTGGCCGGGGTCAGCCCCACTCGACGTAGCGCATGGCGGTCCTCCTCGGGGGTGGGGTTGTGAGTGGGAGACACTTGACAGACCTCGCAAGGGCCTGTCACTATGGGGCGTTGCTAACTAACCGTCCGTAACCTCCTGAATCTCGACTTCCTGTAAGGCTGATGTCGCGGCGCCGCGTCAGCCCTCTTAGACCATTATGAGATGAACAGTACGGCATGACGGCCAACATGCGCGGATGGCAGATATGGGCGCTACGGGAACCCCTGCGCACTTATCTGCTCACCGTCAACGTACTTGCACTCTGCGTAACTTCTGTCGCGATTGCGGCGACCCACGCTACCGTTCGCGATGCCGGCATGGGACTGGCACTGATCGGCTGCGGGATCGTCGCCATCGAGTCCACGCGGAAGATCCGGGAGACTCATGGGGAGGTCATCCGCGACCTGCAGTCGATATGGCTTCTGGCCATCGCTATTCTGCTGCCGCCGAGCTTCGCAATGCTGGCGCCAGTGCCTTTGCTCTTGTACAAGCTCTCGCGCATTCCCCGACTCGTCGCCTATCGCAAAGTCTTCAGCACTGCGACGCTTACGCTTGGATACGGCTCCGCATCGGTAATCTTCCATGTTCTCCCAAGATCACTTGCAGGCCATGTCCCTGGCTCAGGAACACATGCCCTCATATGGACCCTGGCCGTAGCGGCATGCGGATTCCTAGCCTGGGTTGTTAATTGCGGTCTGGTCGTGCTCGCGGTCAAGCTCTCTAATCGAGAGTCCAGGCTTCGCGACCTCATTGGGAGCCGCGAGTCGATCACCGCAGACCTGCTGGAGCTCAGCCTGGCGGTGTCGCTGACGCTGGTAGTGGCGATCAACCCGATCTTCATGGCGCTGGCCCTGCCATCCGTCATCCTCTGCAGGCGCTCGATCATGCGAGGCCAGCTGGTCGCCACCGCCCGGCTTGATCCGATGACCGGGCTGCTCAACGCCGGAACCTGGTACCGCGAGGCGGAGGTCGAGTTCCTTCGCGCCCTGCGGAGGCGCAGGTCGCTCGCCGTGGCGATGGTCGATATCGATGACTTTGAGAACGTCACCAGCGCGGCCGGCCCGGATGTCGGCGACCAGCTGATCAAGGACGTCGCGGCCCGGCTCCGCGACCAGCTTCCCGGCCAGAATCTCATCGCGAGGTTCGGTCGTGAGGAGTTCGCGATTCTCCTGCCGGAGACGGGCCGTCAGCGGGCGCTCCGGATCAGCGAGCGGCTGCGTGATCACATTGCCGGCGAGCCCATTGCCATCGAGACTGGCCCGCAGGCCGGCTTCGTGTTCCGGCTCACGATCTCGATCGGCATCGCGGTGCTGAACGAGTCCAGGCGCGCCCTGACCGAGCTGGTCGGTGCCGCGGACTCGGCCCTCAGCCAGGCACAGCGGACTGGCTGGAGCAAGGTCTACCTGCTGCCGGATGGCTCAACAGGAACCCTGCCCGCCGGCTAGCCTGGAACCCAGGCCGCCAGGCCGACATGATTGAGCTGTGACGGCAGCAGGTCGTGGGCCAGGCAGACGACCAGGCGACTGCGAACTTCCACGGGCATCGCCGGGCCCGCGCCGAGCGCTCCGGAGTGATCATGATGACGGCTCCCGGCTCATTTGCCGGTCGCCAGCCGCCGTCCGCTCGGGCGGAACTGTAGGGTCGATCCGGATCACTGCGGCAGGCAGGTGAGCAAATGAAGCCCAGGCCTCGGGTGCTCATCCCGGGCATCGCCGTCATCGCGGCCGCGGCGATCGCCGCCGCCGTGCTCGCGGCGAGCAGTCCCGGGCGCCCGGCGTCCAGGGACGCGCGCTGGCGGCAGGACATCGCCTACCTGGCCAGCAGGCTCCCGAAGGTGCACGTCCACGGCCTGCTACGGGTCCGCGCGTCCGCCTGGCATGCTGCCGCGGCCCGGCTGGAGGCCGCCGTGCCGCACCTCACCGACGGGCAGATCATCGTCGGCATGGCCCGAATGGTGGCGATGCTGCACGACGACGAGACCCTGCTGATCCTGCCGAGAACCGCTGGCTTCCCGATCGGCATCTCCTTGATCGGCGGGAACCTGTGCCTGACGGCGGTGCCGAAGGCCGAGCGCGACCTTCTCGGCGCCGAGATCGTAGCGGTGGACGGGCATCCGATCGGCCAGGTGCTGAACCTCATCGGCAGCGTGATCGATCACATGGACCAGGACACCGGGCTGCTGCGCGACGAGGAGTTGAACTACCTCGAGAACTATCCGCCCCTGCTGTCCTGGCTCGGCCTGACGCGGACACCGCAGACGCTCGACCTCGCGGTTCGCACCGTCACCGGCGCGCACAGGACGCTCAGGCTGGCCGCAGTCACCCGGGCCAGCCCGAGCAACTACGTCAGGATCCCTACGCCCCTGTACGCGCAGAATGCGAACAAGCCCTACTGGCTGCGCATCCTTCGCAGCCAGCACGCCGTGTACCTCAAGTACAACGCCTGCCTGGACAACGACGGGTTCCAGCGGCTCGCCGCACGGGCTCTCGCGTTGCTCCGCCGCAACCCCTCCTACCGGCTGATCGTGGACCTGCGCAACAACGGCGGCGGCGACACCCAGCCGTTCACGTTCCTGACCAGGGCCCTTTCGGCCGACCCGGTCCTGCATCGCCCCGGCAGGATCTTCGGCCTGGTCAACCAGCTAACCGACTCGTCGGCCACCTACGATGCGGGCAGCCTTAGCCGGATCCCGAACGCGCTGCTGATCGGCCAGCAGCCCGGTGACCCGGTGGACGAGTACGGCAACGAGCAGTTCCTCACCCTGCCCGACTCGGGGATTCAGGTCATGTACACCACCAAGGTCGTCAATCCGGGCGGCAAGCCGCTTGGCTCGCCCGACATCGTCATCGCCCCCACGCTCCGGCAGGTGCTGGCCGGTGACGACCCGGTACTGGCAGCTGCGCTGAGCTACGGCCGGCCCGGAGGCTGACGCCGCTCACGGGCTCAGCCGGCGGCAGTCCCGCGGGAACAGCGTGACCTGCCGCACGTTCGCGGCCCCGGTCAGCCGGGCGGTCCAGCGTTCCAGGCCGATGGCGAACCCGCCATGCGGCGGCATCCCGTGCTCGAACACCTGCAGGTAGCCGGCAAACGGCGCCGGATCCTCGCCGCGATCCGCCAGCGCCGCGAGGTAGTCGCCGTGCCGGTGCAGCCGCTGGCCGCCGGTCACTAGCTCCATCCCGCGGAAGAGCAGGTCGAAGCTGTTCGAGAAGCCGGGCCGCGCCGGGTCCGGATGGGTGTAGAAGGGCCGCTTGGCCATCGGGTACCCGGTCACGAACAGCAAGTCCGAGCGGTGCTCGCGGACCGCCCAGCCGCCCAGCCACTGCTCGTCGGCCGGTGACAGGTCCGGCTCTCCGCGCGGGTCCCAGCCCGCCTCGCGGGCGATCAGTTCCTGGGCGTCCGAGATATGGATCTCCGGGATCACGGCCGGGATCTCGGGCGCCGCTGCCCGGAGTACCTTCATTGCAGAACGCGCTTCCGCCTGTACTGCCTGCGCCATGCCGGCGATCGCCTCGCGGAGCACCGCCATCACCTCGCGGTGGTCGGTGATGAAGCCAAGCTCGGCGTCCAGGCTGGTGTACTCGGCCAGGTGCCGGGCGGTGTCGTGCGGCTCGGCCCGGAACGCCGGGCCTACCTCGTAGACGCGCTCGAACACGCCGACCATGGCCTGCTTGTAGAACTGGGGGGACTGGGCGAGGTAGGCGGGGCGGCCGAAGTAGTCGAGGCCGAACACGTTCGCCCCGGACTCGGTGACCGACCCGACGATCTTGGGCGTGTGCACCTCGGTGAACCCGAGGCCGTGCAGCGCGTCCCGGAACCCGGCCACGCTGGCCGCCGCGACCTCGAAGCCGGCCCGCAGCCGCGGGTGCCGCAGCGACGCCGGTGCCCCGTCGAGGATCACCGGCAGCGAGGCGGTCACGGCCGGGCGGTAGATGTCCAGCGGCGGCGGCCTGACCGGGCCGGATAGGCAGGTGATCACCGGGCCGGTGACCTCCGCGCCGCCCGGCGCCTGCGGGTTCGCCGCGACCAGCCCGCGGACACTGATCACGGCCTCCTCGGTGAGGTCCGTCACGTCGGGGTCGCCGGGGCGCAGCACCACCTGGGCCAGCCCGGTCCGGTCCCGGACGATGAGGAACGTCACCGACTTCAGTTCCCGGCGGCGGTGCAGCCAGCCGGCGATCGTAACCTGCTGACCGACGTGGCCCGGCACGTCGGCTGCCAGTACGCGAGAGATCATCACACCCCCTGCGGGCTGCGGATCCCTTGGGGGTGCGGGCGAGAAGGGTGACTCGCGGTGCCACCGCACCTTCGCCGCCCGCGGCTGGCGACCAGCCACGAGGGCCTCGTTCTGCCAGGTAACGGTGGCCAGCCGGCAGGGCATTGGGCGGGCCGCTGGCCGCGGCCCCCGTTCCTCCCCGCACTCGGGAGGGTCTTCGCGGCGGGGCGCGAGTCCGCCTTCTCAGCTCCCGGCGGCTCTCTGGGCTCGCGTGATCCCGTGCTACTCGTCTCCGTCAGCGCGTTGCGGCCAGGATAGCTGGTGCGCGGCGGTGCCTAGACTCGGCGTATGTACCTCCCGCGGCATTTCACCGTGACCGACGCCGAGCAGATCGCGGAGTTCGTCGATGGTGTCGGCGCGGCCGACCTCGTCACGTTCGACGGCAGCAGGCCGGTCGCCACGCTGCTGCCGGTCATCTGGGAGCGCCCGGAGCCGTGGCCGCCGTCCGGTGCACCGGAGCCGGGCGGCTGGGGGCGGCTGCTCGGGCACCTCGCGCTGGCCAACCCCCAGTGGCAGACCGTGCAGCCAGGGTCGCAGGCCCTGGCAATCGTGCACGGGCCGCAGGCCTACATCTCGCCGTCCTGGTACCAGAGCAAGGCCCGCCACGGGCGGGTGGTCCCGACCTGGAACTATGCCACCGTCCACTTCACCGGGGAACTGACCGTGCACCGGGACCCGGAGTGGCTGCGCGACCTGGTCACCCGGCTGACCCGGCGGCACGAGGCGGGCCGGGAGCGGCCCTGGGCGGTGACCGACGCGCCGCCGGATTACGTGAACGGGCAGCTACGGGCCATCGTCGGGGTCGAGCTTGCGATCGTCGCCGTTGAGGCCAAGCGCAAGCTGAGCCAGAACCGGAGCGAGGCGGACCAGCAGGGGGTCGTGGCCGGGCTGCGCGGAGAGGACTACCCGGATGCCAGCGCCGTGGCCAGCATGATGGCCGAGAATCTCGGCAGGCGCGGCTGAGGGCTCGCGCGGATACGGCGTGCGCGCAAGCGCGAGATTCCCTGTCAGGGCACGCCGGAGCCCCGCAGATCGCCTATCGCGCCCGCCGTAAGTCGGCGTCGCAGCACGGGCCCGGATGCCGCAGCGCGGCAGGGTCCGCCCCGGCGATGATCGCCGCGCTGATCTCGCCAAGCTGAGCGACCTGATCGGGGCTCAGCCGGTCGATGAGAGATCGCCGGACCTGCTCGACATGCCCGGGAGCGGCCGCGGCCAGCGCCGCGAAACCCTCGTCGGTGAGCTGGGCGACCTGCCCGCGACGGTCGGTCGCGCAGGTCACCCGCCGGATCCAGCCGCGCTCCTCAAGCCGTGCGACGGCGTGGGAGAGCCGGCTCTTGCTCGACGTCGATGCCTCGGCCAGCTGGGTCATCCGCAGCGCCCGCCCCGGCGCCTCGGACAGCCGGACCAGGATCTCGTAGTAGCCGTGCGGGATACCTGCCTCATGCTGTAGCTGGCAGTCGACGGCGGTGAACAGGACACGGCAGGCCTCCAGGAACGTCCGCCACGCCCGCTGCTCGGCGTCGGACAGCCACCGCGTCTGCGTCGAAGTCACGGCGCTATCATAGCCGATATTTTGTTGAGCGCTTGACAACCTCGGGCGCGGAGTGGTATTTATTGAGTGCTCAACAAATTCCTGATCAGCCCGAAGAGGAGTCACCGATGACGATCAGCGCGGAACCAACCACTGCCATCCCCGGCTACGTGGCGGGCACCTGGGACATCGATCCGGTGCACACCGAGATCGGATTCGCCGCCCGGCACATGATGGTCAGCAAGGTCCGCGGGCGATTCGCCAAGTTCTCCGGCCAGATCGTGACCGCGCCGAACCCGCTGGAGTCCTCGGCCACCGCGGAGATCGACCTTTCCTCGATCACCACCGGCAACGAGCAGCGCGACAATCACATCCGCTCGGCCGACTTCTTCGACGTGGAGAACTATCCGACGATGACCTACCGGTCCACCGGGGTGCGAGTCGAGGACGGGGAGTACATCCTGGACGGCGAGCTCACGCTGAAGGGCATCACCCGCAGCGTCCCGCTCAAGGTCGAGGTCAACGGCTTCGGCCCGGACCCCTACGGCGGCACCCGTGCCGGGTTCACTGCGACCGGCGAGATCAACCGGCGTGACTTCGGCGTCAACTTCAACGCCGTCATGGAGACCGGCGGCGCCGTGGTCTCCGACAAGATCACCCTGCACCTTGAGGTGGAGGCGGTGCTGCGGGCCGGGTGAGGCACGCGGCTGGACGTGACGGCCGCCGGCGGGCCCGGTCCCGTCCGGCGGCCGCTGGCGTCCCTGCGGGCCCGGTCCCGTCCGGCGGCCGCTGGGGTCCCTGCGGGCCCGGTCCCGTCCGGCGGCGGCTGGCGTCCCTGCGGGCCCGGTCCCGTCCGGCGGCCGCTGGCCTCCCGCCGATCCCGGCCGCCGCGGCCGCCTGGCGGGTGAGCCGGGCAGGGACGGGCCGGCTCACTAGGATCGTCCTGGCAGGCAGATGTGCCCGGGAGGCGGAGCGTGAAGGCTGCACTGTATGACCGGCTCGGGCCGGCCAGCGAGGTGCTGCGGGTTCAGGAGGTGGAGCGGCCGGAACCCGGTGCCGGCGAGGTCCGGGTTCGCATCGAGGCCTCGGGCGTCAACCCGACCGACTGGAAGTCCCGCAGCGGGGCGACACCTCGGCAGATCGACCGGTTCCAGATCCCGCACCACGATGGGGCCGGCGTCATCGACGCGGTGGGCGATGGCGTGGACCCGGGCAGGGTCGGCGAGCGCGTGTGGGTGTGGCTGGCCGCGGCGGGCCGGCCGTGGGGCACCGCGGCCGAGTGGACCGTTGTCCCGTCCCGCCAGGCGGTGCGCCTCCCGGACGGCGCCTCCGCCGAGCTCGGGGCCAGCCTCGGCGTCCCGGCCATGACCGCGCACCGGTGCCTGTTCGCGGACGGGCCGGTCAGCGGTCAGACGGTGCTGGTGGCCGGGGGCGCAGGCGCGGTCGGCCATTTCGCGATCGAGCTGGCTAAGCGCGCGGGCGCCCGGGTGATTACCACCGTCAGCGGCCCGGAGAAGGCCGAGCTTGCCGCGCGGGCCGGCGCAGACCTGGTGGTGAACTACCGGGAGCCGGACGCGGCCGAGCGGATACGGTCCCTGGGCGGGCCGGTGGACCGCATCGTGGAGGTGGCGCTCGGCGCCAACCTCCAGCTTGATCTGGCCGTGGCCCGGCAGGGGACGCGCGTCGTGAGCTATGCCGCCGACGGGCCCGATCCGGTACTGCCGGTCCGCGCCTGCATGAACGCCAACCTGGTGCTGGAGTTCGTGCTGCTGTACGGCGTGCCGGCGGCTGCCCTCGACGAGGCCGTCCGGGACATCTCGGCCGCGCTGGAGGACGGTGCGCTGACCGAGCTGCCGGTAACCCGGTTCCCGCTGGCGGAGACGGCCGCCGCCCAGGACGCGGTGCAGCAGCGGGCCGTCGGCAAGGTTCTGGTCACGCCCTGAGCCGGGTCATCCGGGCCTGCGGCGCCGGGCCACGGCGCGGACCGGCCGGCCTGCGGTAGCATCGAGAGGCTCGCGAGAGCACCGGGACGTGGCCCAGTTTGGTCTAAGGCGCTAGCTCGGGGAGCTAGAGATCGGCGGTTCAAATCCGCCCGTCCCGACCCGGCCCTCAGCCGATGGCAGCCTGTCCGGTCTCGGCTTGTCCCATCGAGAACGCCGCGGGTCCGCCCGCCGCGCGTCCGCCGCGGCCGGTCTGGGACAGTTGAGCGCGTGGATGATCGCCTTGCCTCGCTGCTGCCCTACCCGGTGACCGTGCGCGAGCGCCCGGGCCGCCTCAACCTGACCGCGATGCCGGTGATCAGGCCCGCTCGCGGCAGCGACGACCTGGCCAGGGCGGCACGCCAGGCGCTGGGGGCGATCCCGTGGCCCGCCCGGCTGGCTGGCGGTCCGGCGGCAGGGGAGGCAGGGCAGGAGCGTGAAGCGGGGCCGGAGCTGAGCGTCACCGCCGCGGCCGACCTTGGCGCGGAGGGATACCGGCTGGTCATCGGGAGCGACCGGATCGGGATCGCCGCCGGAGGCCGCGCCGGCGCGTTCTACGCTGCCCAGACGCTCCGCCAGCTGCTGCCGGACGACGCCTGGCGGTCAGCGCCGGTCGCCGGGGCGCCGTGGACCGTGCCGTGCGCCGAGATCGAGGACGCCCCGGCGCTGGCATGGCGGGGCGGGCACCTCGACGTGTCCCGGCACTTCTTCACCAAGCCCGAGGTCCTCCGGTTCATCGACGCCCTGGCGGCGCACAAGCTGAACCGGCTCCACCTGCACCTGACCGACGACCAGGGCTGGCGGGTCGAGAGCCGTCGCCACCCGCGGCTGCACCTGGTGGGCTCGCACCGGGCCAGGACGCGGATCAGCCTGAACGGCGAGCAGCCCGCCGTCTACGACGACATCCCGCACGGGGGCTACTACACGCTTGCCGACCTAGCCGAGATAGCCGCCTACGCCGCCGCCCGGATGGTCACGGTGGTCCCTGAGATCGAGCTACCCGGCCACGCCTCGGCGCTGCTCGCCGCGCTGCCCGAGATGAGCTCGGCGCCCGGCCGGCGCTGCCGGGTACGGGCCGACTGGGGAGTATTCGGCGACCTCATCTCACCGCTCCCGGCCACCCTGGAGTTCCTCCGGGACATCTTCCGCGAGCTGCTGGATGCCGTCCCCGCCCGGTACGTGCACATCGGCGGGGACGAGTGCGTGCTGGACGCCTGGCGCGACAGCCCGAAGATCGATGCCTACCGTCGGGAGCTGGGCCTGGCAGACGCCGTGGACCTGCAGGCCTGGATGCTGCGCGAGGTAGCGGACATGCTCGCCGGCGAGTTCGGCGCCCGGGCGGTGGTGTGGGACGAGGGGTTCGCCGCCTCCCGGCGGGCCCGCCGGGAGGGCGGGGCCGGACTGCGCCAGGACACGGTGGTAATGGCCTGGCGGGGCATGGGCATTGCCCGGCTCGCCGCCGAGGCCGGGCACGACATCATCGTGGTCCCGGTGCTGCCGACCTACTTCGACTACGCCCAGTCCGGCCGGGACGACGAGCCGGCAGCGATCGGCGGGCCGATCCGCGCCGAGGACGTGGCCGCGTTCGAGCCGCTGCCGCCGGACTGGCCGGAGCAGGCCCGGTGGCGGGTGCTGGGCACCCAGTTCCAGCTGTGGACCGAGTACATCAGGAACTGGCGGAGCGTCGAGTACATGGCGTTCCCGCGCGGCTGCGCGCTCGCCGAGGTCGCCTGGGCCGGGCAGCCTGCCGGGTGGTCGGACGGCGGGAGCCGCCCTCCGCTGCGTGACCGGCTGGCCGCCCAGCAGAGACGGCTGGACGCGGCCGGGATCGAGTACCGGCCGCTCGCCGGGCCGCTGCCATGGCAGCGGGGCGGCACCGGACCGCGCCGGCACCGCGCCGGGTACCCGGTCAGCGAGGTGATGCGCAGCCTCGCCGCCCAGGCGAGCCGTGAGGTCAGCGGCCGCCCGGAGTGAGGCTCGCCTGCCGTGCCTGCCGGTAGCCCCGGTCAGGCACGCCGGGCGCCCGGTGATCGTTGGCGTTAGCGAGAGCCGGGGCGAGAATGTCCGTACCAGGCTGTAGCCAGGGTCGGCAGCCGGCCCCCCGGCGGGACGGGCCGGAGCCGGAGTGCAGCAGCGGAGCGAGCGGGGACGAGCGGGGCCATGACGTTAAGAGAGCCAGCGCGCCCGGCCGGCCAGCCAGGGCCGGGCGGCGCAAGCGGGCCTGGCCAGCCGGGTGATCCGCCGGAAGCTGGCCGCATCGCCGGGCCCGCGCCCGCCCGGCGCCGCAGGCGCCCGCTGCTGCGCAGGGTCCGGCGCGTGCTTGCCGCGTTCTGTGCCCTGGTTCTCATCGGCGCGCTGGGGTTCACCGGCCTGCTGCTGGTCACCCCGTCGGTGGCCAGCGCGCCCGCGCTGGTCAGGACGCAGGACCTGGCGCATGATGCGCCCTATCCCGGCCCGCCGGTGCCGCCGCGGTTCGCCGCCGCCCTGATCGCCACCGAGGACCACCGGTTCTACTCCGAGCCCGGCATCGACCTGTTCGCGGTCGCCCGGGTCGGGTGGTCCTACCTCAGCGGGCAGGGTGACCAGGGTGGTGCCACGCTCTACCAGCAGCTTGCCAAGGTGCTGTACACGCCGGGCCGGACCGGGCCCGCCGTCGAGGCCGAGCAGGTGGCGCTCGCCGTCAAGCTGTACCTGACCTACAGCCCGGCGCAGATCCTGCAGATGTACTCCGACGCGGTGTACTTCGGCAACGGCTACTACGGGCTCGCTACGGCAAGCTGCGGCTATTTCGGGGTGCCGCCGCGGGCCATGAGCTGGCCGCAGGCCGCGCTGCTGGCCGGGCTCGTGCAGGCACCGTCGCTGGACGACCCGCTGCGTTATCCGGCGAATGCCCGGGCGCGGGAGGAACATGTGTTCGCGCGGCTGGTCGCAACCGGGAAGATGACCCCGGCCGCGGCGCGTGCCGCCCTGGCCGTGCCGGTGGGGCGGCTCGTCCGCAGGGCCGGGACCGGCTGCGCCGCCGCGTCTGCGTGACCTTCACCCAGAACGAGCGTGCCGGCCGCGGGTCCGCCGCGCCGGGCCGATCGCGCCGGGCGCGCCGGGCGCCAGCCAGACCCACCGCCGGTAGGACCAGAACCGGAACAGCGTGCCGAGCGCGATCCCGAACAGGTATGCGATGTTGGTCGGGATCTTCCCGGTAACGCCGAAGGCATCCTGCGCGATCCAGACACACGCGTACTGGATGAGCAGGCCGATCGTGTTCAGCACGACGAACGAGATCGTCTCCCGGGCGGTGCCGTGCCCCTCGCGGTCGCGGAACGTCCAGTACCGGTTACCGGTGAAGGTGACCGCCATCGCGGCGATCGTGGCCACCGCGTTGGAGGTGAACAGGCCGAGGCGCAGGTCGAAGTGGAGAAGGTTGAACCCGGCCTCGGTGACCGCGAAGCCGATGCCGCCCACGACCAGGAACTTGGCGCCCTCATGGATCAGCGCCCGGAACCGCTGGTACAGCCGGGGCAGCCGGGGCCCGGCCTGCCCGCCAGGGTGCGCCCGGGACCGGCCGCGCGCCCCGCTGGCGTCGCTGACATGCCCCCGAAGGCTGGTCACGACGATCGCCGCACTGGTGTCTTCGTCACGACCGCCCTCGTCCCGGCGGCGCTACCGGCGCAGGCCGGCCGGCTCGGGCGCAGGCCTGGCCTCGGGCCCGAGCCGGGGCTCGGGCCCGGCGGGAAGCTGTGCCGTGTCCAGCCACACCCACTTACGGTACGACCAGAACCGGAACAGGGTGCCCAGCACCACCCCCACCAGCAGCGCGGCGTTCAGCGAGAACGGGTCGGTCAGCCCGATGACGTAGTGCACCAGGCCGATGCAGGCAAGCTGGATCACCAGGCCGATGCCGTTGAACACGAAGAACAGCACTCCCTCGCGTCCCATGCCGGTACGTTCCCGGTCACGGAACGTCCAGTACCTGTTCCCGGCGAACGCGAAGATGGTTGCCGCGACGGTGGCGATGGTGTTGGAGGTCAGCGGGCCGACGCCGGCCTGGTAGTGCAGCAGGTTCGTGCCGGCGAACGTGATGACGAAGGCGATGGCGCCGATCAGGCCGAACTTCGCGCCCTCGTGGATCAGCCGCCGGGACCGCTGGTACAGCCGGCGTGACTCGCGTGCTAGATCCAACTCGGCACCCTTTCTTTCCCCGAGCTACCCGCCAGCCTGGCGTCAGCGCGCCGGCGGGTGCCGGACAGCCCGTCCCGGGAGGCGCGAAGCCGCGCGGCAGGCACGTGGCGACTCTTGCGAGGGTACCCGCATGGGCGGTCGATGTTACGCACCCGGGGCAAACCCAGGCACGGCGTATACCTGCTCTTTCCGCCGGCAGACGGCAAAATCGGACGAGCCGGCACGTCTCTGGCACGGTCGCCTGGCAGCCTGCGCCTGCCGGTAATGGCAGGATGCTCTCATGATGGATCATGTCTCAATCCAGTGTGCGGACATGACCGCCAGCGCCGCGTTCTACGATGCCGTGCTGGCACCGCTCGGCGGCAGGCGCGTGATGGACTTCGGTGAGGCGATCGGGTACGGCGTGCCGCCCAAGCCGGATTTCTGGATCGGCCGCCAGGAGACGGGCGAGGGCTTCCGGGAATCCCACCTCGCCTTCTCCGCGCCGGACCGCGCGTCGGTCCGGGCATTCTTCCAGGCCGCCGTGGCATCCGGCGCGGAGGTTCTGCACGAGCCCCGGGTGTGGCCCGAGTACCACGCCAGCTACTACGGCGCGTTCGTCCGCGACCCGGATGGCAACAATGTCGAAGCGGTCTGCCACCTGCCCGAGTAGGCCGCTGAGGAGCTAGGCCCTGGTGCACGGCCTCCCGGGCGGCGCACGCTGGTGCGGCCGGGCCCTGAGTGGCTGCCCGGGCCGGACCTCGGGGGGCCAGGACCGCACGGCAGGCTCACCGTCCTGGCCCGCTGGCCGGGCGGCCAGCGCGCCGGAAACTCGTTCGGAGCCTGGCTGACCGGCGGGGTAGTCTCGCCTGGTGCCCACCTCCGACGTGCTGATCCGTGCCCGCGGACTGACCAAGAAGTTCGGCAGCGCCGTAGCGGTGGCGGGCATCGACTTCGACCTGCACCGGGGCGAGGCTTTCGGCTTCCTGGGCCCGAACGGGGCCGGCAAGTCCTCGACGATGCGGATGATCGGCTGCGTCTCGCCGCCGAGCGGCGGCGAGCTGACGATCCTCGGCATGGACCCGCTGACCGACGGCCCGGCGATCAGGAGCAGGCTGGGCGTGGTCCCGCAGGAGGACACGCTCGACGTCGAGCTGACCGTCCGGGAGAACATGCTGATCTACGGCCGCTACTTCGGCCTGCCGAGGGCGGTGATCGCCGAGCGGACTGCCCAGCTGCTGGATTTCGTTCAGCTCACCGATAGGGCCGGGGACGAGGTAGAGCCGCTGTCCGGCGGGATGAAGCGGCGGCTGACCATCGCCCGCTCGCTCATCAGCGAGCCGGACATCCTGCTCCTTGACGAGCCGACGACCGGCCTGGACCCGCAGGCCCGGCATGTCGTGTGGGACCGGCTTTTCCGGCTCAAGCAGCGGGGCGTGACGCTGGTGCTGACCACCCACTACATGGACGAGGCCGAGCAGCTCTGCGACCGGCTGGTGGTGATGGACGCCGGGAAGATCGCCGCCGAGGGCTCGCCGCGGGCGCTGATCAGCCAGTACTCCACGCCGGAGGTGCTGGAGCTGCGGTTCGACCCGTCGGAGCATGAGGTGGCGGCGGACAAGCTGGCAGGAGCGCCCGCCGAGCGGATCGAGGTGCTGGCCGACAGGATCCTGCTCTACGTGCAGAACGGGGACACCGCCCTGGCTGCCGTCCGCGCGCTCGGCGTGGAGCCCGCGACCTCCCTGGTCCGCCGCAGCACGCTGGAGGACGTGTTCCTGCGGCTGACCGGCAGGCAGCTGGAGGACTGATGGCCGGCTCGCGCGCTGCCACGCCTGCTGTCTCGCGCCCGGGCGCGCCGGGCGCACAAGGCGGCCGGCCCGGCCCATCGCCCGGCGCGCCGGCTGGCGCGGCGCTCGCTCTCCGGGAACTGCGGTTCTGGCTGACCAACTACCGGCGGACCTGGAAGGGCACGATCTACTCCAGCGTCGCCAGCCCTGTTCTCTACCTCGGCGCGATGGGCCTTGGCCTGGGCAGGCTGGTCGACCGGCACGGCACCAGCGCCCTCGGCGGGGTGAGCTACCTGATGTTCCTCGCCCCCGGGCTGCTCGCCGCCATGGCGATGCAGACAGCGGTGGGGGAGTGCACCTACCCGGTGTTCGGCTCGGTCAAGTGGCTGAAGACCTACCAGGCAGCCGCGGCCACTCCGCTGCGGCCCGGCGACATCTTCCGAGGGCACCTGCTGTTCGTCACCCTGCGGCTGGCCATGAACTGCGCGATCTTCGTGGCGATCATGGCGGCGTTCGGGGCGGCCAGGTCCGCGTGGGTGCTGGCGGCGCTGCCCGCCGGGGTGCTCACCGGGCTCGCCTTCGCCACGCCGCTGATGGGCTGGGCGGTGACCAGGACCAAGGACACCTCGTTCTCGGTGGTGTTCCGGTTCGGGATGATCCCGCTGTTCCTGTTCTCCGGCACGTTCTTCCCGGTGACGCGGCTGCCGGGGTGGCTCCGCCCGCTCGCCTACATCACGCCGCTCTGGCACGGCGTCGCGCTGAGCCGGTCGCTCACCCTGGGCTCGGCGACCCTCGGCATGTCGCTGGTGCACATCGGCTACCTGGCGGTGATGGCCGCCATCGGGTTCGCGACCAGCGCGTGGTGCTACCGGAGACGGCTGTATGTCTGACTCCGCCGGGCTTGCCCTGCGCGACCTGCCGCTGCGCATCCTGCCCGCCTCGATGCTGCTGGCCCGGCGGTCCGGGCTGAGCCAGCTCGGCGGCCGCGGCAGCGCGCACCTGATCGAGCGGCATGCCCGGGTGTACCGGCACATGTGGCTGATGCTGGTGTCGGGGTTCTTCGAGCCGCTGTTCTACCTGCTGTCGATCGGCATCGGCATCGGCGGGCTGGTCGGCACGGTGGCTGGCCCGCATGGCCCGGTCAGGTTCGCCGGCTTCGTGGCGCCAGCGCTGCTTGCCACCTCGGCGATGAACGGCGCGGTGCTGGACTCGACGTTCAACGTGTTCTTCCGGCTGAAGTACGCCAAGCTCTATGACTCGGCGCTGGCCACGCCGATGCGGACCGGGGACGTGGCGCTCGGAGAGATCGGCTGGGCGCTGATCCGGGGCGGCCTGTACGCGGTCGCGTTCATGGGCGTGATGCTCGGCATGCGGCTGCTGTACTCGGCCTGGGCGGCCCTCGCTGTCCCGGCCGCGCTGCTGATCGGGTTCGCATTCGCCGGCGCCGGGATGGCCGCGACCACGTACATGCGCAGCTGGCAGCACTTCGAGTTCGTGACCCTGGCCACGCTGCCCATGTTCCTGTTCTCGACCACGTTCTACCCGCTGAGCGTCTACCCGCGGGCCCTGCAGATCGCCGTGGAGTGCACCCCGCTATACCAGGGAGTGGCCCTGCTGCGCGGGCTGACGCTCGGCGCCGTCGGCCCCGGCCTGCTCTGGCACGTGCTGTACCTGGCCGTGATGGGCCTGGCGGGCCTCTACCTGGCGGGCCGGCGTCTCAGCCGCCTGCTGCTGAAATAGGGCGCAGGGCTCAGCCTCCGGAGAAGTAACGGCGGGGGTTGGCGATCAGCATCGTGTCGATCTGCTCGCCGGTCACGCCAAGCTCGCGCAGCAGCGGCAGCACGTCATCGAACAGGTGCTGGTAGTGCCAGTTCGGCGCGAACACCGGGATCAGTTCCTGCGGGAACCAGTCGATGTGGCAGGACGCGTCATGGGCGAGCACCATGCTGCCGGCGTAGCCGCGCTGGCAGAGGGCCGCGACGGTCTCGGCCCGCTGGCGCAGCGGCAGCAGGATGTCAAGCCCGAACCTGTCCATGCCGAGCAGGCAGCCGGCGTCGGCCAGCCCGGCCAGGTAGTCCAGGTCGGTGCTGTCGCCGCTGTGCGCGAGCAGCACCCGGGCCGGGTCGGTGCCCTCCTCGCGCAGCACCCGCAGCGCTGTCAGCCCGGACCGGCTGCCCGGATGCGTGTGCACCATCACCGGCGCCCCGGTCTCGGCGTGCGCCCGCGCCACCGCGCGGAGCACCCGCTCGACACCGGGTGTCAGCCCCTCTTCCTCGATCGCGCACTTCAGGAAGGCCGCCTTCACCCCGGTGCCGGCGATGCCCTCGGTCAGGTCGGCCACGAACATCGCGGTCAGCGGGTCCCGGCCACCCGGCCCGCTGGCGGCCTCCCGGTACCGGAAGTACAGCGGCAGGTCCCGGTAGGTGTACAGGCCGGTGGCGACGATGATGTTCAGGCTCACGGCCTGCGCGACACGCTGGATGCGGCCGATGTCGCGGCCGAGGCCGATGACGGTCGGGTCGGCGATCGTCGCGCAGCCCCGCCCGGCCAGCGCGGTCAGCTTGGCGATCGCATCGGCGACCCGTTCCTCCTCGTCCCACCCAGCCGGATAGTTGCGCCTGATCTCCTCGTTCAGCACGAACACGTGCTCGTGCATGAGGGTGACGCCGAGCCGTCCGGCGTCGACCGGTCCCCGGACAGTCTCGACCTGTGCCATGGTCAGACCGTAGCGTGGAGAGATACCAGCCGGTAGGTACTCTGGTCCGGACCCTGAAGCTCCCCGGGAGGCGGCCCGATGGATTTCCGGTTCGACGCCCGGACCGAGGAACTGCGCGAGCGGCTGCTGGCCTTCATGGACAGCCACGTGTACCCGGCCGAGAGTGTCTTCGCCGAGCAGGCCGCCGCGGCCGAGGCGGCCGGGAAGCCGTGGCAGCGGCCGCCAGTCACAGACGAGCTCAAGGCGGCGGCCCGCAGCCGCGGCCTGTGGAACCTGTTCCTGACCCTCCCAGGCGGCGGCAGGCCCGCCAGCGAGGTCGTGCGGACCCGCGGGGCCGGGCTGACCAACCTGCAGTACGCACCGCTCGCCGAGATCACCGGACGCAGCCCCGCCCTCGCCCCTGAGGCGCTGAACTGCGCCGCCCCCGACACCGGCAACATGGAACTGCTGGCCGAGTTCGGCAGCCCGCAGCAGCAGCGGGACTGGCTGCTGCCGCTGCTGGACGGGGAGATCCGGTCGGCGTTCTGCATGACAGAGCCGGACGTGGCGTCCTCGGACGCCACGAACATCGCCACCAGCATCGAGCGCGACGGCGACAGCTACGTGATCAACGGCCGCAAGTGGTGGTCGTCCGGCGCGATGGATGACCGCTGCCAGGTACTCATCGTGATGGGAAAAACGGATCCTGCGGCGGACCGTCACCGGCAGCAGTCGATGATCCTGGTGCCGCGCGATGCGCCCGGCGTGACGATCCGCCGGGGCATGCGGGTCTTCGGGTACACAGACGGACCGCACGGCGGCCACGCCGAGGTCGAGTTCTCCGATGCCCGGGTGCCGGCCGCGAACCTGATCGGCGGCGAGGGCGACGGCTTCGCGATCGCGCAGGCCCGGCTCGGCCCCGGGCGGATCCACCACTGCATGCGCCAGATCGGCGCGGCGGAACGCGCCCTGGAGCTGATGTGCCGCCGGGTGGCCGGCCGCACCGCGTGGCGGAGGCCGCTGGCCGACCAGGGCGTGATCCAGGACTGGATCGCGGAGGCGCGGGTCCGCATCGAGCAGGCCAGGCTGCTGGTGCTGAAGACCGCGTGGCTGATGGACACCGGCGGGAACAAGGCCGCGCACACCGAGATCCAGGCCATCAAGATCGTCACGCCGGCGATGGCCGAGTGGGTGATCGACAAGGCGATCCAGGCTCACGGCGCCGCCGGGATCAGCCAGGACTTCCCGCTCGCCCAGCTCTGGGCGGGCGCCAGGAGCCTGCGGTTCGCCGACGGGCCTGACGAGGTGCACAAGCGCTCGCTAGCACGGCGCGAGCTACGGAAATACATCAGGGAGGACGCATGACCGAGGGACAGCGGGTCGCGATCGTGACCGGCGCCGCCCGCGGCATCGGCGCGGCGATCGCCCGGCGGCTGGCCGCGGACGGGATGGCCGTGGCGGTGCTCGACCTGAAGGACGCGGACTGCGCGGCGACGGTGGACGCGATCGCCGGAGCCGGCGGGCGGGCGATGGCGGTGGCCGCGGATGTCAGCGACGCGGGCCTGGTGCAGGAGGCGGTCGACCGGACCGCTGCCGAGCTCGGCCCGCCGGCCGTGCTGGTCAACAATGCCGGGCTGATCCGCGACAACCTGCTGTTCAAGATGACCGAGGACGACTGGGACACGGTGCTCGGCGTGCACCTGCGCGGGGCGTTCCTGATGAGCCGGGCCGCGCAGAAGCACATGGTCGAGCAGCGGTACGGCCGGATCATCAACCTGTCCTCCAGTTCCGCGCTCGGCAACCGCGGGCAGGCGAATTACTCCGCGGCGAAGGCCGGCATGCAGGGGTTCACCAAGACGCTCGCGATCGAGCTCGGGCAGTTCGGTATCACCGTCAACGCGATCGCGCCGGGCTTCATCGAGACCGACATGACCGCCTCGACGGCGAGGCGGATCGGGATGGACTTCGAGGACTTCAAGAAGGCGGCCGCCGCGCAGATCCCGGTGCGCCGGGTCGGGCAGCCCGAGGACGTCGCCCACCTGGCCTCGTTCCTGGCCAGCGAGGGTGCCGGGTTCGTGTCCGGCCAGGTGATCTACATCGCCGGCGGCCCGCTGTGCTGACCGTCGCGGGCTCGCGCGGGCCGCGCCGGGCTCGCGTTCATGACCGGGGAAAGTTTGCGGCGACTATGGCTCAAAAGTCTCCCCGATCCCGTATCCCGGCGCGGGTAGGGGCCAGGACAGGAGCGATGGGCCGCGCGCTGGCCGGCTGTCGCGCTGGCCGGGGGCTGCCGTGGTGACCGCCGACGAGCTCCGCGCGCAGGTCAAGGAGTTCCTGGCCGGCCACGACCCGGCCGTCATGGACAGGCTCGAGTTCCTCCGGGCCAGGTTCGACGCCGGGCTCGCTGCCGTGCACTATCCTCCCGGCCTCGGCGGCCAGGGGCTGCCGCGTGCGCTGCAGCCAGCCGTGGACGCCGAGTTCGCTGCCGCGGGAGCGCCGTCCAACCGGCCCGAGCTGAACGGGATAGGCCTGGGCATGGCCGCCCCCACGATCCTGGCGTACGGCTCGCAGGAGCAGAAGCAGCGCTGGCTGCGCCCGCTGTGGACCGGCGAGGAGATCTGGTGCCAGCTGTTCAGCGAGCCGGGCGCCGGGTCTGACCTGGCGGGCCTGGCCACCCGGGCGGTCCGTGACGGTGACGAGTGGGTGGTCACCGGCCAGAAGGTGTGGACCTCGCTGGCGCATCTGGCCCGGCGCGCGCTGCTGGTCGCGCGGACCAGCCCGGACGTGCCCAAGCACCAGGGCCTGACCTACTTTGCCTGCGACATGACCGCGCCCGGGGTAGAGGTCAGGCCGCTGCGGCAGATCACCGGCGAGGCCGAGTTCAACGAGGTGTTCCTGACCGGGGTGCGGATCCCCGACGCCGACCGGATCGGGGCCGTCGGCGAGGGCTGGAAGGTCTCCACCGCGACGCTGATGAACGAGCGGGTGGCGATCGGCGGCGGCGCGCTGCCGCGGGAGGGCGGGATGATCGGCTCGGCGGCCCGCACCTGGCGGCAGCGGCCGGAGCTGCGCACCCCGGGCCTGCACGCCGAGCTGCTGAGGCTGTGGGCCGACGCCGAGGTCGCTCGGCTGGCCGGGATACGGCTGCGCCAGCAGCTCGCCGCGGGCGAGCCGGGCCCGGAGGGCTCGGCCGCGAAGCTCGTCTTCGCCCGGCTCAACCAGGCGATCACCGCCTTCGAGGTGGAACTCGCGGGCGACGACGGGCTGCGCTATCAGGACTGGACGATGCGCCGGCCAGACCGCCCCGACTTCTACGCCAGGGACCCCGGCTACCGGTACCTGCGGGCCAGGGGCAACTCCATCGAGGGCGGGACCTCGGAGATCCTCCGCAACATCATCGCCGAGCGGGTGCTCGGCCTGCCGCCGGAAATCCGGGTCGACAAGGACGTGCCATGGAAGGACCTGCCGCGGTGACGCCGGCCGGCCAGGCGGCGGCACCGGACCTGCTCTACGGGGAGACCGAGACCCAGCTGCGCGGGGCGGTCAGGGCACTGCTCGACGACCGGTCGTCGTGGCGGGACGTGCTCGCCCGCACCGAGACCCCGCAGACCTGGGACACCGAACTGTGGCATGCCCTGGCAGCCGACCTTGGCTGCGCCGGCCTGCTGGTGCCGGAGGCCCACGGCGGGGCGGGCGCGAGTTACCGGGAGGCCGCGGTCGTCGCCGAGGAAGCCGGCCGGGCAGTGGCGCCCGTTCCGTACCTGGAATCGTCCGTCGTGGCCACCACGGCCCTGCTGGCCGCCGATGACGGCGAGCTGCTGGCGGCGCTGGCCGCGGGCACTGCGACCGCCGCGCTGGCCATCCCGTTCGCCGCCGGCCCCGGGTCCGTCCCGGCACCGGGGGTCCGGCTCGGCCCGCCGCACCCGGGCGACCCGCCCGGCCAGGGCAGGCTGAGCGGGAGCGTCGCCGGGATCGCCGGGGCGCTGCCCGCGAGCGTCCTGCTGGTGCCGGCCGACGGCGTGCCGCGCGGCCTCTACGCCGTCAGCGCCCGGGCGCCCGGGGTGACCGTCACGCCGGTGGTGTCCCTGGACATGACCCGCCAGCTCGCCGACCTGACGCTGGACGAGTCGCCGGGCCGGCTGATCGCCGCCGGCGAGGCGGCCGAGGCGGCAATCGCCGGCGCGGTCACCGCCGGGGCCGGGATCATCGCCTCCGAGCTGCTCGGCACCGCCGAGCGGGCGCTGGAGATGACCCTCGGCTACCTCAAGGAGCGGCGCCAGTTCGCCCGGCTGATCGGCTCCTTCCAGGCGCTCAAGCACCGGGCCGCCGACGCCTGGGTCGCGGTGATCCAGGCCCGGGCCGCCGCCAGGTATGCCGCAGCCTGCCTGGCGTCCGGCGACCCGGACACGGCAGTCGCGGTAGCCCTGGCCAAGGCCGCGTGCTCGGAGGCCGCCGTGCTGGCGGCCCAGGAGTGCGTGCAGCTGCACGGGGGCATCGGGTTCACCTGGGAGCACCCCGCGCACCTGTACCTGAAGCGGGCCAAGAGCTCCTCGATCGGGCTGGGCACTGCGGACCGTCACCGGGCCTCGCTGGCCGGCCTGGTGAACCTGCCCCCCGCGGAGAGCAGCCCGTGAGATCGGTGGCCGGCGCCGGGATCGTGGTGACGGGCGCCGGCAGCGGCATCGGAGCCGCGCTGGCCCGCCGGTTCGCCGCCGCCGGCGGGCGCGTGGTGGTCAACGACATCGACGCCGCCGCGGCGGCGCAGGTCGCCTCGTCCTGCGGCGCGACCGCGATCGGCGCGGACGCTGCCAGCGAGTCCGGGATCGCCTCGCTGCTGGCAGGCGCCCGGGAGCGGCTCGGCGAGGTCGACCTGTACTGCGCGAACGCGGGGATCGTGCGGCCCGGGGGGCCGGAGGCCCCGGACTCTGACTGGGATGACTGCTGGCAGGTCAACGTGATGGCCCATGTCCGGGCCGCGCGGGCGCTGCTGCCCGGCTGGCTGGAGCGGGGGAGCGGGCACCTGATCTGCACCGTGTCCGCGGCCGGGCTGCTGACCATGCCGGGTACCGCGCCGTACTCGGTGACGAAGCACGCCGCGCTGGCGTTCGCCGAGTGGCTGTCGGTCACCTACGCCCACCGCGGGCTGACCGTGCAGGCCATCTGCCCCCAGGGGGTGCGCACCGGCATGCTGGATGGCAGTGACCCGGTGGCCGAGAAGGTGCTCGGCGAGACGGCGATCACGCCGGAGGCGGTTGCAGACGCGGTGATGACGGGAATAGCCGACCAGCGGTTCCTCATCCTGCCCCATCCCGAGGTTGCCGGGTATTACGCCGGCCGGGCCACGCAGACCGACCGCTGGCTGCGCGGCATGAACAGGCTGCAGCAGCAGCTCGAGGCGGACGGCTAGGGCGCGGACGGCCAGCGCGCGGGCAGCCAGGGCGCGGACGGCTAGGTCGCGCCGCCGGGGACCGCGGCCCGGCCGGCCACGGGGCGGCGCATGCTGCCGCCCCAGTTGCGCTCCCGGGCATGTCCTTCGAGGTCAGCGGCCAGATTTGGGTCATTCCAGGGACATGGCTGCGGAATCTGGCCCATGCTGGACCGGTGGACCAGGCCGATCCGGGAACGCTGCACCATATCGAGGTCTGGGTGAACAACCTGGACCGGGCGGTGGCAAGCTGGGGTTGGCTGCTGACCGAGCTGGGCTACGAGGAGTTTCAGGACTGGCCCGGCGGCCGGAGCTGGCAGGCGGGCCACACCTACATCGTCTTCGAGCAGTCCCCGGCGAGAACGGCGAGCAGGCATGACCGGCTCCGTCCCGGCGTCAACCACCTCGCGTTCCACGTGGCGAGCCGGGCGCAGGCGGACAAGCTGGCTGCGGCGGCGCCCGCGCATGGCTGGCGCCTCATGTTCACCGACCGGCACCCATACGCCGGCGGCGAGCAGCATTACGCGGCGTACCTGGAGAACACCGACGGGTTCGAGGTCGAGCTGGTGGCGCCGGCTGACGATCCGGACAACCCGTGGCCAGCAGAGCGGCCGTGGCCGGCCGAGCCTAGCTCAGCGGAAGGCCCGGCGAGCCCGGAAGGCCAGGCAGGCCAGGGCGAGCCCGCGGGCTCAGATCCCGGTCCCGCCGGCGAGTGACTCCCATAGCAGCGCGCGCCTTATCCTGCGGGCACTGTCACGGCCGGGGCGGCGCGGGTCACGCACGAACAGCACCGCTGGCATCGCTAGCCGAGGTCCACGGGGGCCGACAGCCGCAGGTCGCGCGAGGAGCGGCCGACCCTGACCGTGAACCGGCCGCGGGGCCATGCCCATCCGCCCGCCTGCTCATCCCAGCGGGCGAAGCCCCTGGCCGGGATCCGCAGGCTGACCGATGCCCGCGCTCCGGGCCCGGCCTGCGCGGTCGCGAACGCGGCCAGGGTCCGGAGCGGGCGCACGGAGCCGGGGGACGCCGGCGAGCGGGACAGGGACAGGTCATCCCGCGGCGGGTCGATGTAGGCCTGGATCACCTCCTGGCCCGCCCGGGCCCCTGTGTTCCGGACGGTGACAGTCAGGTCCAGGTCGTCTCCCGCGGCGAGGGTGCGCGCCGGGACGTCCAGGGCTTCATAAGCCCAGGTCGTGTAGCCAAGGCCGTGCCCGAACGGGAACAGCGGCTCGGTCCCGGCGGCGTCATAGCCCCGGTAGCCGATCAGCAGGCCCTCTCTGTAGCGCAGCGCACCGGCCTCGGGCGTGGCATGCAGGACCGGGCAGTCCCCCTCACAGGCGGGCATGGTCACCGGCAGCCTTCCGCCGGGCTCCCGGAACCCCAGCAGGACGTCCGCCAGCGCCTCGCCGAACTCCTGCCCGGGCAGCCATGCGTAGACGATCGCCGCAACCTCGCCGGCCCACGGCATCAGCACCGGCGCGCCCGAGTTCACGACCACGATCGTCGCCTTGTTCACGGCGCTCACCCGGCGGACGAGCTCGTCCTGGCGGCCGGGCAGCGCGAGCGTCTGCCGGTCGAAGCCCTCGCTCTCGGTCAGCTCAGCCGAGCCGACCACTACGACGGCCGCGTCCGCGCCGCTTGCTGCCCGCTCCGCCTCAGCCAGAAGCTCATCGTCGCTGCGTTCCTGTGCGACGCCGAGGCGCAGGCCGAGCGGCCCGGCGCCGCCGGCGGCAGGCCGGAACTGAAGTTCCAGCCGGGCCGCTACGCCGGCCCGCAGCCGCGCCCGGGCGCGTACCTCACCGGGTCGCGTCATCGCCTGCACCGGGTCATCCGGCACGCCGGTTGCCTCATCGGCGATGACCCGGCCGTCCACGCTGAGGCTCAGCCTGCCGACACCGCTGGCCCCGAGCAGGTGAGTGGCCGTGCCGGCGGGCAGGTAGTCGGCCAGCAGCGTGATGCTGCCGCTCTCGCCCCAGCCGACGCCCGGCGGCGTGCCGTCCCACCAGGCGAACATGGCAGCGCTGCGATGCTCAGAGTCCAGCAGCGTGCCGTCTCCGGCGCGGAACTCCAGCCGCAGCCCTGGCTCCCCGGTCGCTGGATCGCGCAGCGAGCCCGGCGGCGGCTCGGGGACTGCCGCCCAGGTCGCAGCGCCCTCGGCGACGATGACCTCGGCGCGGCCGGCCAGGCGATTCGTGAGCGCCTCGGCCGGCGTGGACACGGCAGCGGGCACGACGGCCGCGCTGCCACCGCCCTGGATCGCGGGGCGGAGCGCATTGGGCCCGACCACGGCGATCTTGCGAGTCTGCCGCCGGGCCGGATGGGCAGCGTCGCGGGCGCCGGCCATGCCCGCGGCGAGCGGGAGGATCCCGCCGGAGTTGCGCAGCAGCACGAACGAGGCGGCCGCGGCCCGGCGCAGCAGCCCGCGCTCCGCCCTGGCGGGCCTGGCGCCGTCCGGCACGGGAGCCGTCGCCGCTCCGCCGGCCTGGCCTGCCGGGTTCTCCCGGCCGGCCGGCGGTGCCAGCGCTCCCACCCGCCTGGCCAGCCGGAGCAGCCTGAGCACCTTGTCGTCGAGGACGGAACGGGACACCTCGCCGCTCGCCACGGCCCGGGCGAGCTGAGATCCCCAGGGCCCGTCCGGGCCTGGCATCGAGAGGTCCAGCGCGGCCAGGGCGGTGGCGGCCGTGCTCCGCGCGGCGTGCCAGTCCGACATGACCACCCCGTCGAACCCCCACTCGCCCTTGAGCACATCGCGCAGCAGCCGGGCGTGCTCGGTCATCGGGACGCCGTTGACCCTGTTGTAGGCAGCCATCACGCCGAGGGCGCCGCCCTCGCGGACGCAGGCCTCGAACGGGGCCAGGTAAATCTCGCGCAGCACATGCTCGGCGACCTGGACGTCGTAGGTCCAGCGCCCGGTTTCCGAGTCGTTGCCGACGTAGTGCTTGAGCGTGGCCGCCACCCCCGCCGACTGCAGGCCTCGCACGTACTCCGCGGCGATCTGCGAGGTGAGCACTGGGTCCTCGGCGAAGCACTCGAAGCTACGGCCGCCGAGCGGCGTGCGCACCATGTTGATCGTCGGCGCGAGCAGGATGTCGATGCCCTTGGCGCGCGCCTCCGCGCCCAGGGCGGCGGCTACCTCGCGGACCAGGACGGGGTCCCAGGTTGCGCCGAGCGCGGCCGGGCAGGGCAGGCTTGACGACGGATGCCGCTCGTCCAGCGAGGTGCCGCGGGCGCCGGCCGGGCCGTCCGAGGCGACCATCGGCCGCAGCCCGATGGCGTCGGCGCCCTGCGTGCGCCAGCTGTCGGCCCCGGTCAGCAGCAGGGCCTTCGCCTCCACTGAAAGGGCTGCCACGAGGTCGCCGAGGCCGTCGTCGTCGGCGGCGGGGAGGCGGCGGGGCGGTTCCTGTTCCGGCGCGGGGAGGCGGCCGGGCGGTTCCGGTTCCGGCGCGGTGAGGCGGGCTGCGGGCGGCGCCGCCCGGCCGGGTACCCGGCCGGGCGGCATCCGCCCCTCGATTGGGGTTGTCATGCCGGGTGCCTGCTCAGGACACCGGCTTGAGGTGCAGGATCGTCTCCTCGAGGTACGGCGAGTTAGTTGTCGGGTTCATCACCGGGTTGCTCGACGACGGCCAGCCGGTGTAGTCCCTGGTCGAGAACTCCCACCAGGCAGCACCGTTGAGCAGCGGCGCCGCCGGCACCTGGGTGCTCATGATGCTCTCCAGCTTGTAGAGCGCCTGCTGCTGCACCGACGGGCTGTTGGAGCTGGCGTACTGGGCGAGGGCCTGCTGCGCCGCCGGGTCGTCGAACCTGCCGTAGTCGTTCGCGGCCGACTTGCCGACCGGCGCCGTCAGGCTCGCGTCCATCTCGCCGTCGTAGATGTAGTACTGGCCGGGGCCCTGGTTGCTCCAGTGGATGGCGGTGTCGAAGTTCCCGCTGGTCACGTCGGCGGTCCAGGTGTTGGGGTTGGCGTCGCCCTTCACGGTGACGTTGAAGCCCAGCGCGTTGAGCTGGTGTGCGATCTCCTGGGCGTCGAGGTAGTAGTCGCTGTAGGGGATCGGGTCCTCGATCGAGAAGCTGATCGTCTTCCCGTTCTTGGTCCACTTGCCGCCCACCTTGCTCCAGCCGTCGGCCCTGAGGATCGAGGTGACCTTGGCGGGGTCACCTGTCGCCGGGAGGTTGTTGGCCAGCGATGGGTTCAGCGAGCTGGTGAAGGCCGGCTCCAGCACCCCGGCCGTGGAAGTGATCGGCAGCTCGTAGCCGGTCTCGCCCTGTGCCGAGAGCTGCTGGCGGTCGATCCCGTAACTGATGGCCTGGCGGACCGCCGGGTCGTTCAGCGGCGCCTTCTTCACGTTGAAGATCAGCGACACCACGTTGTTCGAGGTCAGGTACGGCGCGCTGGGGAACCAGGTGTGGTTGTCAGGGCTCTTGCCGAGGTAGACGCTCTGCACGTTGGCAATGTCGTTGCCCGCCAGGTCGATCTGGCCGGCAGCCAGCGGCTGGGTGATGTTGAAGTTCTGCGGGTAGGCGGGATAGGAGATCTCCGGGACGTGCACCGCGCTCTTGTCCCAGTAGTTCGGGTTCTCCTTGAGGGTGAACCCCTGCGGCGTGAACTTGTCCAGCATGTACGGGCCGGTGCCGACCGGCCGCGGGTCAGCCCAGGTCGCCGGGTTGCTGACCTTCGAGAAGATGTGCTCGGGCACGATGTAGGTCTGCCCGATCAGGAACAGGTTGGCGTATTCCGGCTGGCTGAAGTGCAGCACCGCGGTCGTCGCGTTCGGCGCGGAGGCGCTGACCGGTACCGGGGTACCGTCGGTGGCCACGCCCGGGTGCGTCCTGATCATGTTGAACGTGAACGCCACGTCGGCGGCGGTGAACGGCTTGCCGTCGTTCCACTTCACGCCCGATCGCGTGGTGATCGTGAGCGTCCTGCCGCCGTCCGACCACGAGTAGCCGGTGCCGAGGATGTCATACGGCGGCTGGCTGGGCTTGAGGATGTCCCAGATGAACAGCGGCTCGTTGTACAGGGCGTCCGCGGTCACGATGTGGCCGGTCGACGTCGCGTCATACGGGTTGAACGAGTCGGTCATCGGGGAGAGCGGGGTGTCGTCGATCACCAGCGGCTTGGCGCTGGCCGGCGAGGACTTACCGCCCGTGCTGCCCGAGCCCGAGCTGCCGCAGGCCGCCAGGGCCATGCCCGCGATGGCGGCGACGGCAAGGGCCTTCATAGTTGCGTGTCGCATTGCCTAAACTCCGTTGTGCCCGGCCGGCTCGCTGCCGGCCTGTTGTGAATGACCATGTCGGGGTCTTGGATCGGTGGGTCGGCGTCGGCCGGCCGGGTGCCAGCGGGTGACGGCCGCCGCCTTCTCGTCGTTGCATCGTCATCGTTGGTGCGTCGGTAAGCAGGTGATCCAGGTCATCCGCCTCCTCCCTGGTCGGGCGCAAGGTTGCCTGGCGTGGCTGCCGCCTGCTCGCGCAGCCAGCACGCGCTGAGATGATCGGGGCCGGCCCGGAAGAGGCCCGGCATCTGCTGCGAGCAGACCGCCATCGCGTGCGGGCAGCGCGGGTGGAAGCGGCAGCCCGACGGCGGTGTCACCAGGCTCGGCGGGGCGCCCCGGCCGCGCAGCTCGACCGCCTCGCCGCGCTCCGGGTCCGGTGCCGCGCTGAGCAGCAGCTGCGTATAGGGATGCTGCGGGTGATCGGTGACCGCGACCGCCGGCCCGGACTCGACCACCTGCCCGGCGTACAGCACGATGATCGTGTCGGCCAGGTACCGGGCAGATGCGATGTCATGCGTGATGTAGAGGATCCCCAGCCGCTCCCGGTCCCGCAGGTCGCCCAGGAGGTTGAGGATCCCCAGCCGGATCGAGACATCCAGCATCGATACCGGCTCGTCGGCCAGCAGCACGCGCGGCCTCACCGCGAGCGCCCGGGCGATCGCCACCCGCTGCCGCTGCCCGCCGGACAGCTCGTGCGGGTACTTGTCCAGGAACTGGCCCGCCGGGGTCAGGGCGACCCGCTCCAGCAGGCTGGCGAGCGCCTCGTCCAGGCTGGCAGCGCCGCCCAGGCCGTGAACCCTCAGCGGCCTGGTCAGGTGGTAGCGGACGTCGTGCACGGGGTTGAGCGAGGAGAACGGGTCCTGCAGCACAAGCTGCACCTGGCGGGCATAGTCGCGCCTGCCGTGTGCCCGGGCCGGGCGCCCGTGCAGCAGCAGCTCACCAGAGGTCGGCGTCAGCAGCCTGGCAAGCAGCCGGGCGAGCGTGGACTTGCCCGAGCCGCTCTCGCCGACCACGGCCGTGATCCCGGCCTGCGGAAGCGAGAGATTCACGTTCTCCACCGCATGCACGGCCCGGCCGCGCGGCACCGGCCCGCGGCCCGGCCCGCGGCGCGCCCAGCCGCCCAGCCCGCCGGCCGCGCCGGCGGCAGCGTGAACCGGGAAGTGCTTGGTCAGGCCGCGCGCTTCGAGCAGCGGGGGGCCGGTAACGGGCGCCTGCGGTGAGAGAGCGAGCTCGGTCATGGCTGACTCCCCAGGATCGGGGCGGCGCGGCCGAGGTCGGCGCTGGCACCGCCGGGCGATGAGCCGGCGACCGGCTCCGCGCCGGCCCCGGTGCCATCCGCCCGTGCCGCAGGAGCCCGCGGAGCCTGCGTTCTGTCCGGTAGGGAGGAGCCGGCTGCGGATGCGCTTGTCCTGCCGTGAAGGCCAGCCGCTAGCTCGGGCGGCGGCGGCGCCGAGCCGTCCTGCCGCCAGCAGGCCGCCACGCGCCCGCCGTCCTCGTCCAGCCGCAGCAGCGGCGGCACCTGGACGGAGCAGCGGTCGACGGCGTAGCCGCACCGGGGGTGGAACGCGCACCCGGACGGGAGCTGCCGCAGGTCCGGGGGCGATCCGGGGATGCCGGCCAGCCGCCGGCGCTGGCCGTGCAGCGACGGGAACGAGCTGAGCAGGCCGAGGCTGTAGGGATGGCGGGGCGCCCGGAACAGCGCGCCCGCGGGTGCGCGCTCGACGACCCGTCCCGCGTACATGACCGCGATCGAGTCCGCGATCTCGATCAGCAGCGACAGGTCGTGCGTGATGAACAGGATCGCGAACCCGAGCCGGTCCCGCAGGTCGCTCAGCTCCTCCAGGATCTCGCGCTGGGTGACCACGTCGAGCGCGGTGGTTGGCTCGTCCATGATCACGATCTGCGGCTGCAGCGCCAGGGCCATCGCGATCATGACGCGCTGCCGCATGCCGCCCGACAGCTCATGCGGGTAGCTGCCGAGCCGGTCGGCGGTGATGCCGACCATCTGCAGCAGCTCTGCTGCCCTGGCCCGGCGGCTCGCAGCCGACATCCCGGGCCGGTGCGCCTCCAGCACGTCGGCAAGCTGTGAGCCGGTCGTCATGACCGGGTTCAGCGAGTTCATAGCGCTTTGCATGACAACCGAGATCTGCGACCAGCGCAGCACCCGTAGCTGCTCGGCGTCGGCCTCCAGCAGGTCCACGCAGCGGCCGGGCTCAGGATGGAAGCGGACATCGCCGCCGGTGATGATGCCAGGCGGCCGGAGCAGCCGGGTGATCGCGTACGCCAGCGTGGACTTGCCGCTGCCGCTCTCCCCGGCCAGCCCCAGCACCTCGCCGCGGTGCAGCATCAGGTCGGCGTCGGTGACGGCATGGATCGCGCCGTCACCGACGCCGTAGTCCACCCTCAGCCCGCGCACCTCCAGCAGCGGTGCCGCGCTGGCCGCGCTCATCTCCGGCCGCCTTCCGCCCACGTCCTCGCCGGCGCGGAGGCGCCGCGCGCCGGGCCCGCGGGCCGCGCCACCGGAGTCAGGCCCAGCACGAACCGGCGGGGCAGCGCGGCCGCCGGTGGCTGCCCGGCCGGCTCAGCGGCGCTCCCGGCGCGCCGGACGTGGCTCGCGCGCCCGGCCCAGCGCGCCCAGCGCGCCCAGCGCGCCGAGCGGGCCCGCCGGGCCAGCCGCCTGGTCAGCCCGGCAGCGCGCAGCCGCGGGTTGATGAACTCGTCGATCCCGAAGTTGAGCAGGGCCATCGAGGTGCCGAGCAGCGCGACGGCGAGGCCGGGCGGGATGAACAGCCACCAGTACCCGCTCTGCTCGGCTCCGCTCACCTGCGCGTAGAACAGCATCCCGCCCCAGCTCCAGTGGTTGGGGTTGACCAGGCCGAGGAAGGCGATCGCCGTGTAGGTGCCGACCCCGTACAGCGCGGTGAACAGGAACGAGGATGCGATGATCGGCAGCAGGTTGGGCAGGATCTCGAAGCCTATGATCCGCCAGCCCCGCTCGCCGATAACGCGCGCCGACTCCACGTAGTCCCGGTGCCGAAGCGACAGCGTCTGCGCGCGCAGCACCCGTGCCCCGAACGCCCAGCCCGTCACCGCGATGATCAGGCCGATCAGCACGTCGTCGCTGTTGCCGCTGGAGTGCAGGAACCCGAAGATGATGATCAGCAGCGGCAGCGCGGGCATGACCAGGAACAGGTTCGTCAGCATCGACAGCAGGTCATCGGCGAGTCCGCCGAGGTAGCCGGCGGTGACCCCGACGGCCACCGACAGGATCGTTGCGGCCAGCCCGGAGATGACCGCGACCAGGACCGTGGACCGTCCTCCGGCCAGCAGCTGGGAGAAGACATCCTGCTGCTGCTGGGTGGTCCCGAGCCAGTGCGCCGCCGATGGCGGCAGCGGGAAGCTGGCCGTCGTGGAGAAGTCGCGGGCCGGGTCATACGGTGCCATCAGGTCACCGAACACGGCGATCACCAGGAACAGCAGCAGCAGGCCAAGGCCGATCAGCACCTTCGGATCGGATGGCAGCCGCAGGCGGCGCCGCCGGGACCGCAGGCCCTGGGCTGGCGGCTGGCCGGACGCGGCGGGCGGGCCGCTGAGCCCGGCGGTCGTTCCGATGGCCATCGTCAGGCCTCCTGCCGGGTCCGCGGGTCGAGGAACACGTAGACGAAGTCCGCGATCAGGTTCGCGGCCAGCACGGTGAACGTGATGATCAGGAATACGCCCTGGAGCAGGGCGTAGTCGGAGTTCTCGGCGGCGTTGAACATGATCCAGCCCAGCCCCGGGTAGCTGAAGACGATCTCGGTGAGCAGCGCGCCCGACACCACGAATCCGATTGCCAGGGAGAAGCCCGAGATGCTCGGCAGGATCGCGTTGCGGGCCGCGTACCAGATGACCCGTGCCTTCGGCAGCCCTTTGGCCTGGGCGATCAGGACGTAGTCCTCGTCCATCGTCGTGATCATGACGTTGCGCATGCCGACGATCCAGCCGGCTGCCGAGGCGACCACGATCGTGATGGCAGGCAGCGTGGCGTGATAGAGCACGTCGCCGATGTAGCCGAGGCTGAGGGCAGGGAAGTCGGAGATGTTCCTGGCGCCCTCCGACGGGAACCAGCCCAGCTTGATCGCGAACAGGTCGACCATCAGGAAGGCCAGGAAGAAGTACGGAGCAGCCTGGAAGAACGTGGTGGCCGGGAGCAGGTTGTCCAGCCAGGTCCCCCGCCGCCAGGCGACCAGGACGCCGAGCAGCGTGCCGAGCACGAAGCTCACCACGGTGGCAGTGCCGATCAGGCCGAGAGTCCACGGCAGCGCGCCGCGCAGGATGCTGGTGACCGATACGAGCCCGTTACTGGTGGACAGGCCCAGGTTCCCGTGCGCCAGATCGGACCAGTAGTGCACGTACTGGCCCCACAGCCCCACCCGCGTGTTCGCGCCGAACTGCAGCTCAAGGGCACGGATCGTCGCCTTGGTGATCACGGCTCCGCGCATCTGCCCGAGCACCGCAGCCACCGGGTTGCCCGGGATCAGCCGCGGGATCAGGAAGTCAACCGTGACGGCGGCGATGGCGGTCACGAGGTAGAGCGCGAGCCTGCGTGCGATCATGCGCATAGCGGTCAGCGCTCCCTCGGTCGCCGGGGGGCCGGCAGGTCTGCCGGGCAGCCGCAGCTCTCCCGGCGGATCAGCAGGGTCGGCAGCACGATGTCCTGGCCGCGCGGATCCTCGTTGTTGATCATGGAGTAGAGGGTCTCGAAGGCCGTCGCGCCGAGGTCGCCAATCGGCTGCCTGATGGTGGTCAGCCGCGGGTTAAGGTGCCGGGCGACCGGGATGTCGTCGAAGCCGGTGACCGCGACCTGGTCCGGCACGCTGATGCCGTGCCGGGCCAGCGCGTGCAGCACGCCGATCGCCGTCTGGTCGTTCGCGCAGGCTATGGCCTGCGGCAGGGTCTCGCCGCTGGCCAGCAGCCGGTCGATCACCCGTGCGCCGCCGGCGGCCGAGTAGTTGCCCTCCCATGCCGGGCCGGTGACGAGGGTTGCGCCCGCCGCTGCGACCTCTGCGGTCACGGCCGTCAGCCGTGCCATGCTGTCCGGGCTGTCGGCATGGCCGCTGAGGTACCCGATGGTCCGGTAGCCGTGATCGGCGATCAGGTGCCGGGTAAGCTCGCGCATCCCGGCCTCGCTGTCGCCGCGCACATTCGCCGTGGTCGGAGTTGGCAGGCCGATGAGCGTGACCACGGGGACCTGCCGGGCCAGCCGGTCGAGCTGACGCGGATCGAGAACCCGGTCATGCAGGATCAGCCCGTCGCTCTTGCGGGCGAGCGCGAAGATCCGCCGCCCGGCATCGTGGTGGTCGTTGGTGTCAACCGACCTGACCAGCAGGTCGAAGTCGTGGCGCTGGGCGACGACCTCGATGCCGCGGTTGATGATGTCGGTGAACTGGAGGTTCTCGTCCTCGTCGGCGAAGATCCCGTCGCTTGCCGGGGCCGGGAGCGGGCGGCGCACGACCACGCCGACGACCTCCTTGAGCCGGGCGCTCAGCGCGCGCGCCGCCCCGTCCGGGACGAAGCCAAGCTCGCTCACCGCCTGGAGGACTTTATCCCTGGTCTCCTGGCGGGGATTGCGCTGTCCGTTGAGGACCCGGGAGACCGACGCGATCGAGACGCCGGCCACGCGCGCCACGTCGTAGATCGTCGGCGCCTGCGGCTGCCGGGCCTGCGGCTTGTGCGGCGACTGCGGCTGCCGGGCCTGCGGTTCCTGCCGGGCCTGCGGCTCCTGGCGGGCCTGCGGCTCCTGCGGCTGCCGGGCCTGCGGTTCCTGCGGCTGCCGGGCCTGCGGCTCCTGCGGCGCCTGCCGGACGTCTGCCACGACCATGCCTCCAGGTCCTCTCGCTAGGTAAGCGCTTACTTCTCTTCTCCCGGCTGTGCATCTGATTGCTGCTTAGCAAGGATTTCTGGGACTATTCCACTTTGGAAAGCGCTTACCAGAACCTGACTCAGGAGCGTACGGCCGCCGGCCTGCTGACTCAAGGGTGCAAGCCCGGACTGTTACCAGAACGTGACATAGAAGTGTCAGCCGTGTTGCGACGACCGGCCGGACGCCGGGGTTGCCAGGGGCGTAACGGGCCGGAAACGCGCCGGAAACCGGCTCGTGGGAGACAGGAAGGGTTCCGACAGCAAGAGCCCGCCGGGACGGAAGGCGGCCGCGGCCGCCTTCGCGCGGCCGGTCCGGGCTCCAGGTCCAGGAGGCGATGTGGATCCCTATCCAAGCTGGCTGAGTCCGGGCGACAACGCCTGGCAGCTAACCGCCGCGACGCTTGTCGGGCTGATGAGCCTCCCGGGGCTCGCGGTCCTGTACGGCGGGCTGGTGCAGCGCAAGTGGGCGGTGAACACCATGCTGATGGTGTTCACCGCGTTCTGCCTGACCCTGATCGTGTGGGTGCTCTGGGCGTTCCGCATGGGCTTCGGGCAGCCCCTGATCGGCACGCTGATCGGCCGTCCCGGCAGCCTTGCCGGGGCCGCCGGGGAGCAGGCCAGGGCGCAGGTGCCGCTGCTGGACGGGCTGATGCCGAAGTTCCGGTTCCCCGAGTCGTCGCTTGCCTATTTCCAGTTCGTGTTCGCCGCGATCACACCGATCCTGCAGGCGGGGAGCGTGATCGGCCGGATCAGCTTCCGGGTCTGGCTGATCTTCGTCCCGCTGTGGATCACTCTGGCCTATGCGGTGAACGCGTTCCTGCTGTGGGGCGGGGGCTTCTGGGCGAGCCACGGAGCGCTCGACTACAGCGGCGGATACGTCATCCACCTGGCCGCCGGAGTGTCCGGCTTCGTCGCCGCGGCCGTGGTCGGTCCCCGGCTGCACCGCGACCGCTACGCCTCCAGGCCGAACAGCCTGCTGCTCGCCGCCGTCGGCGCCGGCATCCTCTGGCTCGGCTGGAACGGCTTCAACGGCGGTGACCCGTACTTCGCGGGCGCGGACGCCGCCGCCGCTGTGCTGAACACCAACCTCGCCGCCGCCGTCGCCATGATGACCTGGATCGTCGCGGACATGACGCTCGGGAGCGAGCGGCGGCCCACCTTCCTCGGCGGGATCAACGGCATGATCTGCGGGCTGGTCGCGATCACCCCGGCGGCCGGCTACGTCGACGGGGTCGGTGCCATCCTGATCGGCCTGGTGTGCTCATCGGCCGTGTGGGCGCTGTGGACCTGGCTGCCCCGGAAGGTCTGGCCGTTCACCAAGGTCGACGATGCACTCGGCGTCGTCTACACGCACGGGTTTGCAGGGCTCGCCGGCGGGCTGATGGTCGGCCTGCTGGCCGACCCGCAGGTGATCGTGTACCTGGGCATCGGCAAGAGCCAGAACGTGGCGGCCGCCGGGCTGTTCTACGGGCACCCGAGGCAGTTGCTGATCCAGGCCGGCGCGGCCCTGACCATCATCGTCTGGGATGGCCTGGTGACCTTCCTGCTGCTGAAGGGGATCGGCCTGCTCATGCCGCTGCGGGCGCCGGAAGCGGTGCTGCGGGCCGGTGATCTTGCCGTGCATGGCGAAGTCGCCTACCCCGACCTGCCCGAGTATCCGGATCTGGCCGAGCCGGCCGCGCCGGCCGGGCGGGAGCCTTCCCTGGCGGCCGGGCGGGAGCCTTCCCTGGCGGCCGGGCGGGAGCCTTCCCTGGCGGCCGGGCGGGAGCCTTCCCTGGCGGCCGGGCGGCACCCGCTGGCCGATTCCGGGGGCGAGGATCCCGGCGCCCCCGTTCCCGGCGACGGCAAGGTCCTGACCGAATGAACGCGGGTCTTCCGGGCAGCGCGGCCCGGAAGACCGTCACCTGCCTGGCATCTCGTCACAGTGCCGTCCACCGAGCGGGCGCCGGCCACGGAGCGGGCGCTGGCCACCGGGCGGGCGCCGGCCACCGGCGGGCGCCGGCCAGTCACGACAGCCGCTCAGTGACCGCGGAAAGCCTCCTCCAGCCACCAGGAACCATGTTCCGAGACGACCTTGGCGTCGATAAGGAGCGGCCGGTCCCGCGGGCCATCCAGCCATTTCCGGACCTTGCGCAGGTCGCGGACGCGGCGCACGGTTACGCCGTCGCAGCCGAAGCCGCGGGCGATCCGCGCGATCTTCGCCGGCGGGAAGCGGACCGTGTCCAGCGGGTGGCCGTCCGGGCCGAAGTGATGGACCTCCGCGCCGTAGGCCTCGTCGTCGTAGACCACGATCACCATCGGGAGCCGCAGCCGGACCGCAGTCTCCAGCTCGCTGACGCCCATCAGCGCGCCGCCGTCGCCCAGGGCCGCCACGGTCAGCCGGTCTGGCCGGGCGATCGCCGACCCGATCGCCGAGGCCAGGCCGAGCCCGATGGACTGGTAGGCCTGGGTGAAGCAGAACCCATCGGCGTCCGGCACGGACAGGAACATGCTCGGGTAGCCCATGAAATTGCCCGAGTCGATCGCCACCACCCGCTCGGCCGGGAGCAGGTCATCCAGCGCGATCGTCAGCGTGCGCGGGTCGATCTGCCGGTCGCCGGACTCATCCGGGAACGGCACGTCGCGCCAGCGGACCTGGCCGGCGAGCCGCTCGCGCAGCTCGGCCGACCGATAGCCGACCGCATCGGGGTCAGCGGGGACGGCCAGCGCCGCGGCCACCGCCTGGGCAGTCTCCGCCACGTCCCCGGTCACCCCGAGGTCAACCGGCCTGTGCGCGCCGATCGCGCCCGGGTCATCGTCGACCTGCACCACGTTCGCGTCCGGGCCGATCAGCTTGCCGTGCCGCAGCGTCCACATGTTCAGCGAGCTGCCCCAGCCGACGACCACGTCCGCGCCGCGGATCAGCTCGGCGGCCAGCGGCGAGGCAAACCCGCCGCTCACGTCGAGGTCCCATGGGCTGCCCCGGAACAGGCCCTTGGCCGCGGCCGAGGTGGCCAGCAGCGCGCCGCAGCGGCCGGCCAGGTCCTCCAGGACGGCGCGAGCCCCGGCGATCCGCGCACCGCGCCCGGCGATGAACACCGGCCTGCGTGCCCGGGCCAGCACGGCCGCGAGGTCCGACACCGCGGCCTCGGACGGCGCCACCGGCAGCCGCCGCGGCGCGGGGGAGATCTCCGGCATCGTCGTCTCGCCCGCCTGCACGTCCAGCGGCAGCGCCAGGACCACGGTGCGGCGCTCGGCAGCAGCGGTCCGGTAGGCCCGCAGCGTGTCGTCGACCGCGAACCCGGGGGAGTGCAGCCGGGCCGCCACCGCGCCGATCCCGTTCGCGACCGCCGCCACGTCCACCCAGAAGTTGGACCGCCTGGACGTCACGTCGGCGGTGAGGACGACAAGCGGGGTGCGGCTCTTGGCCGCCTCGGTGATCCCGGTGATCGCGTTGGTGAACCCCGGTCCCTGGTGCACGGACAGGACGCCCACCCGCCCGGACAGCCTGGCCCAGCCATCCGCCATGCACGCGGCGCCGTTCTCGTGCCGTGCCGCGATGAACCGGGCGCCGCGCGCGATCAGGGCATTCGTCACGTGGAAGTTGCCGCTGCCGACGACGCCGAACACGGTGTCGGCGCCCTCCCCGGCCAGGACGGCTGCGACCGCATCGCTGACCAGCATGGCGGCGGCTCCTGATCAGGACCGCTCGACGAGGGCCAGCGCTCGGCACGGGCTGCCGGAGCCGCCGGTGATCGGCAGCGGCCCGGCGATCACGACCGATCCGGTGACCGGCAGCCGGGCCAGGTTCTGCAGCTGGGTGAGCCCGTACTTGCCGGCGCCGAGCAGCGAGGCATGGCAGGGGAACGGCGGGTCGAACGAGTGCGCCGCGCCCGCGTCGGTGCCGACGGTCTCCACGCCGATGCCGATCACGGGCGCTTCCTCCGCCAGCCACCGGGCGCACTCGATCGAGACCCCCGGCGTGTGCGGCCCGGTCTCGCTGGCGTTCAGGAACGCCTCCTGGCTGTGCGAGCGGGCGTCCCAGCCGGTCCGGTAGAGCAGCCAGCCGCCGTCGGGGAGCGGGCCGTGCTCGTCCTCCCACTTGCGGATGTGCCCGACCTCCAGCAGGAAGTCCGGATCGGCGGAGGCCTCGGCGGTGAAGTCCAGCACCACGGCCGGCGCGACCAGCCTGGAAACCGGCACCTGCGCCACGTCCTGGCCGTCGCGTCCGGTGATCCAGTGGACCGGGGCGTCGAAGTGCGTGCCGGTGTGCTCGCCCGTGGTGATGTCGTTCCAGTACCAGGCGGGCCCGCGCTCGTCGTAGCGGCTGATCTCATGCAGCTGGAATGTCTTTGTATTTCCGAACGGCTCAGGCAGCCTGATCACCGGTGTCGACGACTCCAGCCGGGCGGTAAGGTCAATGACCTCGACAGCGCCGGATCGTATGGCCGAGATGAGCTGGTCCAGCACGGGCATGATGGTCCTCCGGTCTGCGGTTGCAGGCCCGCGGCATCGTCGCGCGGGGGCTGGGACAAGCCTGCCGCACCTGCACCTCGATGTGAAGGCCGGCCGCTTCGGTGCCCGCCCGCCAGCCGCGTGCCGCCGCCGCGGCGGCGCCCGCGTCCCGGCGTTCCCGCACAATGGAGAGCATGGCCCCTGCTCATCCGACCGTCCTGAAGACCTGCACGCTCGTGACCGCCGATGGCGTCGCGATCGACACCCTGCACCTGCCCGGGCCGGACGACCTGGCCATCGTCGTCGCGCACGGCTTCACACAGTCGTGGCAGGCCCCGGGGGTATGGAAGGTGACCAGGCGGCTGAACCGGGCAGCGGGGGTGGTGGTGTTCGACTTCCGCGGGCACGGCCGCTCCGGAGGCCGGTCCACGCTCGGCGACGCGGAGATCCGGGACGTCGCGGTGGCCGTGGCCTACGCACGGGAGCTCGGCTACCGGCGCGTGGTGACGGTCGGCTTCTCGATGGGCGCGTCGGTGGCGCTGCGTCACGCGGCGCTGATCGGCGGGGTGGATGCCGTGGTATCGGTGAGCGGCCCCGGATGGTGGTATTACCGCGGCACCTGGCCGATGCGGCGGCTGCACCTTGCGGTGGAGCACCGGATCGGCCGGCTGGTCACCCGGGCGCTGCTCGGCATCCGGGTCAGCAACCGCCGCTGGGATCCGGTCCCGATGCCACCCGATCAGGCCGCGGCGCGGATCGCCCCGGTCCCGCTGCTGATCGTGCACGGCGACCGTGACCTGTACTTCCCTGTCGAGCACGCGCAGCGGCTGTTCGAGGCCGCTCACCAGCCGAAGGAGCTGTGGATCGAGCCCGGGTTCGGGCACGCGGAGTCGGCCGCGGGCCTGCCGCTGCTGGACCGGATCGGGTCCTGGGCCCGCCAGGCAGCGCTTGCGGACAACCCCGGCCTGACGGCGGCGCCTGACGTCGTGGCCTGACCCCTGACGTCGTGCCGAGCGTGGCGCCCCCGCCATGCGGCTGACGGGCCGGCCGGTTCACGGATCCAGCACTGCCGCGACGGCCTCGATCTCCACTAGCTGGCCGGCGTAGCCCAGCACGGTGACGCCCATCAGGGTGCTGGGGACATCGTGGCTGCCGAAGCTGTCCCTGACCACTTCCCAGGCGGTCACCAGGTCTTCCTGGCGGCTGGAGGCCACCAGGACCCTGGTGTACAGGACGTCGTTCACGGACGCGCCCGCGTCGGCGAGGGCGGTCCGCATGTTCTCGAACGCCTTCGCGGCCTGGCCCGCGTAGTCCCCGGCCGCTGCGGTGGTTCCGTCCTCGTTCAGCGGGCACGCGCCGGCAAGGAAGATCAGCCGTGACTCCGCGGGCGCGGTGGCCGCGTAGGCGTACTCGGCGACGCTGGACAGGGACTGCGAGCGGATCAGTGTCACGGCATGCGGCATGGCCGGCGGGCTCCTTCCGTTTCAGGCTGCGGTGTCCCTTGGCGGGCTGTCGCGCGGCGCGGGCAGGCTAGCCGGCGAGGGCGCCCATCGGGTCCCAGGCAGGCAGCACGATCGGCTCGGTGTCGAGCGCGGCCTGCAGTCCTTCAGGGAGCGCGCTGCGACGCGCGGCGATCTCGAAGACGTACTCGTCGAACCACGAGTCGTTCATCGTGTAGAAGCCGTCGCGGCCCTTGTCCGCGCCCCAGCTGTTCTCCACCCGCCACCGGCGCGGGGTGCCGTCTGCCATGTCCACGCCGGTGAACAGCATCGCGTGCGTCATCTGGCTGTCGTGGTAGGCGAGCCGGTCCGCCTTGTCCAGCGTGAAGTCGGTGTCGTAGAGGGCGGAGAACTCATACAGGCCGGCGTCCCAGAGGCCGTAGTCGCTGCTCATCATCTTGCCGACGTCGCAGCCGAACCACACCGGCTCGCCCTGCTGCAGCGTCCGCGCGGCAATCTCCTTGAGCAGCGCCACGCTGACGTTGAGGTAGCGGACCGGCGGGGCACCGAGCACGTTGCCCAGGTACTCCACGGTGAATGTCCGGCCCTCGGGGCTTGACGGGCGCGGGTCGTGCACCAGGCAGGCGTACTCAGCGACCGGCAGGTCCACGTACCTCGCCGCGAACTCCTGCGGGGTGAGCACGCCATCGCGGTGGAAGTTCCTGTCTGAGTCGGTCCACTGCCAGTCGAAGTGCTCCGGCGGGGTGCCGAGGTGGATGCACAGCACCCGGTACACCACCCGGAGGACCTCGGCCTTGGCTGCCCTGGCCTGCTCCGCGCCGCCGGCCGCCCAGGCCGAGCGCACCGTCCGCGCGCCCTGCCGCAGCAGGCTCCGGAGCACGGAGTTCATCCTCGAGGTGTTGGCCGAACTGTGCGTCTCCGGCATCACCGCCTTGGGCACGAGGCCATGCTTGCCGACAAGGGCAGCGAACATGTTCCACTGGCCGCCGTCGCTGGCCACCGTCTCCAGCAGATAGGCGACCGTCCGGTCGTCGAGGTCCCGGCCGGCCGTCTCGATGATGGCCTCCAGGAAGTAGTTCGCCCGCTCCACCTTGTCCCAGAACATCGCGTGGTTCTGGGAGAACTCGAAGTCCTTCAGCCCCATCTTGCGCATGGCGCCGACGCGCAGCAGGTTCAGCCCGGCGAAGAGCCAGCATCGCCCGCTCTTCTCCTGGTTGGTGACCTTCCAGTCGTCGAGCAGGGTGGAGAACGAGTGCCCGGTGCTGGTCACCACCCTCCGGCTGATCGCCACGTCGTCGACGGCGACCCGGGTCACGGCGTTCTGTGCCATGCGGTAGCCGGGGGAGACGGCGAAGTCCTTGCGCAGCAGTTCGAGGTCTTCGCTGCCCAGCGTCCGGTCCATGGTGATCGCTCCCGTCAGTGTCCGCGAGTCCGCGACCAAGCTATCAGCGCCCCGGCCGGCCGGATGCCGGGCAGTGCGTGCCGTCAGCCGCCGTAGCCGGTAACCGGGAGACCGCGGAGCCCGTCGGCCAGGCCCGCCCGGTCCCGGGGCGCATCCTCGGGCCGGAGCGTGACCTTCGCCCTGAGCAGGTGCCCGGCCAGCGGCTCCGCGCTCCGCCGGTCCTGCGGCAGTCCTTCCCATGCGGTCGTCAGGTAGAGCTCGCGCAGGTCCGCGCCGCCGAAGCCCGGGCAGCTCGGCTGGCTGACCGGGACGGGGAACCGGCCCAGTTCCTCGCCCGAGGGCGCGTAGCGGCGTACCTGCCCGCCGCCCCAGATCGCGACCCATAGCGTTCCGGCGGCGTCCACCGCCAGTCCGTCCGGGACTCCGTCAGACGGCGGGACCGTCACCAGATCGTGCCCGGCGGAGAGAGCCCCGGAGCCCGGGTCGAAGCCGAACGCGCGTATCCGCGCGGGTTCCTCGCCCGAGTCGATGTAGTACATGGTCGCGGCGTCTGGGCTCCAGCCGATGCCGTTCGATTCCGTGACCCCGTCGAGGACGAGCGCTGTCGTGCCGTCGGGGTCTAGCCGGTACAGCGCGCCCCCGCCGCTGCGGCGGTCCGCTGCCACCGTTCCGGCCCAGAACCGTCCAGCCGGGTCACAGAACCCGTCGTTGAACCGGACGTCATCGGCCATGGCCGGCGGGCGCAGCGGCCCGCCCGTCAGCCGCCCGGCCGGGTCGGCCAGCCGGAACCCGTCCGCGGCGGCGAGCACGTAACCGCCGTTCTGGCGCGGCATCGCCGCGCCGACCGCCAGCCCGGCATCAATGATCACGCGGTCCGTCCCGCCGCCCGCGCCGGGCCCGGCCGGCCCGTCGGGCCCTCCGGGCGCACCGGGCCGGTAGCCGTGAACGCGACCGGCGTTGATGTCGACCCAGATCAGGCAGCCTGCACTGGTGTCCCAGACCGGCCGCTCGCCCAGCTCGGCTCCGGCGGCGACGGCTACCTCCCAGCTCAGATCCATAGGGGCTGCCTACCCGCGACCGGCCCGGCTGAGTCCGGTGCCGCCGCCCCTGCCGGCCGGCTCACTTGCCCATGCCCAGGGTCAGTCCCCTGATCAGGTAGCGCTGGAACACCAGGTACACCACGATGGCGGGCACCGCGCTGAGGAACGAGCCGGCCATCAGCACCGGGATCGTCGTGGTCCGGCCGGAGGACAGCGCCGCCAGGCCGAACGTGATCGTCCGCTGCCCGGGGTTGGGCAGGAACAGCAGCGCCACCAGCAGGTCATCCCAGATCTGGATGAACTGGAGCACGGCGATCGTGGCGATGGCCGGGAGCGACAGCGGCAGCGCTATCCGCAGGAACACCCGCTCGTAGCCGAGCCCGTCGATGATGGCCGCCTCGATCAGCTCATCGGAGATCCCCCGGTAGTAGGTGGCCATCAGGAACGTGGCGAACGGGGTGCCGAGCGCCGTGTAGACCAGGACAGCGCCGAGGTAGCTGTTGATCAGCCCGAACTTCGACAGGTTCACGTACTCCGGGATGATGATCGACTGCAGCGGCACCATCAGCGCGGCGACGACGAGCAGGAACACGGTCCCGCTGCCGCGGTAGCGCAGCTTCGCGAACGCGAACCCGGCCATCGTGGAGACGGCCAGGATCAGCAGGATCGAGGCCACGCAGATGATGGTGGAGTTCACCAGCTCCCGGCCTACCGGCAGCTCCCGGAAGAGCGCCGACCAGCTGACCGCTGAGTGCCCGCGCTGCTCGTCGAACTGCTGGCCGCTCCGGAACGAGTTGTCCAGCATGTAGTAGAAGGGGTAGAGCATGACCACGGCGACCACGATCATCAGCGTGAAGATCCAGCCGCGCAGCAGCCGCCGCCGGACCCGCGCCGCCCGCGCCGAGACGGGGCGGCGTGTTCCGCCGGTGCCGGCAGCCGCCGCCCGCCCGGCCGCCGCCGGCCCTGCGCCGCCGGGCGGGGCCATGTCGCGGGCTGCCTCGGTGGTCACCAGCCCTCACCGTCCCCGGACCTGATGAGCCGTAGCTGCACCAGGCCGACGACGATCATGATGACGAACAGGATGATCCCGTACAGCGCGCCCGCGCCGAACTGGCCCTGGGTGAAGGCCGACTGGTAGACGAAGAACTCCAGCGTGGTCGTGCCGAAGCCGGGGCCGCCGCCGGTCATCACGAAGATCAGGCTGAAGAGCGCGGAGAACGCGCTGATCACCGTGATCACGAAGGCGAACTGGATGAACCGGCGCAGCAGCGGCAGCGTGATCCGCAGGAAGATCCGCCCGCCGCCGAGACCGTCAACCCTGGCGGCCTCCATCAGCGTGGGATCCAGCGTGGCCATCCCGGTCAGGAAGATGATCGTGTTGGTGCCCAGCATCGACCAGATGAACGTGATCGCCAGCGCGACCAGCGCGCTGCGCTGGCCGGCCAGCATGTTGGACTGGAATGCCCCGAGGCCCAGGGCCGACAGCGCCTTGTTCATCAGCCCGTTGAGGGCGAAGAACTGGGTCGCGACCATGCCGATCACCACCCAGGACACGGCGGTCGGCAGGAAGTACACCGAGCGGAAGAAGCGCCAGCCCCGGACGTGCTCGTTCAGCAGCGCCGCGATGCCGAGCGGGATCGCGATCGCGAACGGGATCGCGAGCAGCAGCAGCCCGTTGTTCTGGATCACCCGCCAGAAGATCGGGTCCTTGAGCGCCGAGACGTAAGTGCTCGGCCCGATCCAGGTCGAGGTGATCCCGTCCCAGGTGGTCATCGAGTAGTAGACAGCCTGGCCGATCGGGATGCCCAGCAGTGCCACCACCACGGCGACGGCAGGTGCTGACAGCAGGATCCCGGCCCGCCGCCTGCTGCGGGTCAGCCTGCTCCGCCCGGCACGTTCCGTCCGCCGCCGGCCGCGAGCGGGCGGGCCAGCGCGGCCGGCCCGGCGTGCAAGCCGGGCCGGCCGCGTCGCATCCAGGCCGCTCGCGCTCACTGGTAACTGTTGCCCCGGGCACTGGCCGGCAGCTGCTGCCAGGTGGTCTGCAGGTTCTGCAGGGCCTGCTGCGGAGAGATGGTGCCGTTCAGCACCGAGGGCAGGAACTTGGACCCGGTGTTGACCACGTTCGGCTGCACGACGTTGTCCAGCATCGGGTAGGCAATCATGTGGTCCTTGCTGACGAAGTCGAGCATCTGCTGGTTGACCGGGTTGGACGTGGACACCCCGCGGATCGCCGGTATCAGCCCGGCGGCGTTGATGATCGCCGCCGCCTGCTTGGTGGTCATGAACTCCAGGAATTCCGTGGCCTGCACGGGGTGCTTGGCGTAGGTCATCTCCGACAGCCCGTCCCCGGCGTAGTCGACCACTCCCTTGATCGGCGTGTTCGAGAACGGCGGGACGAACGCTGCCACGTTGCTGCCCAGCGCCTGGGTGAACTTCTGCGTGTCCCAGGTGCCGTCGACCATCATCGCGGCCTTGCCGGTCTCGAACTGCCCCAGGTTGTTGGTGTTGGTCAGCACGTCAGAGTTGGTGCAGCCCATCGAGTGCAGCTTCGACCAGTTGCTGAGCTGGGCGGCGTTGGCGGCCGCCGTCCACGGGATCTTCCCGCTGTACAGGCCCTGCCACTGCGCCACCGAGTAGTTGCCGATCATCATGTAGCTCATGTCGTACCAGGGGTAGAACTCGGTGGAGATCGGCTGCCCGCCGTTGCCGTAGGTCAGCGGCGTGTACCCGGCCGCCTTCAGCTTGCGGCAGGCGGCGTAGAGCTGGCTCCAGTCGGTCGGCACCGAGGTCACGCCGGCCTTCCGGAACGCCGCCTTGTTGTAGAAGCCGATGTAGAACTGGTTCTCCAGCGGGATCACGTACGGCCCGTTGGCCGCGTTGAAGCCATTGGAGGTCCACTTCAGCGCGTCCGGGTCGATCCTGGCCAGGTCGGAGGCCGGGATCTTGCCCTTCAGGTTGACGAGGAAGTCCTTGTACTGCAGCGTGAACAGCCCGGTCCACATGACCGCCAGGTCCGGGCCGGTGTGCGACACCGCCGCGGCCTGAAGCTGCGCGAAATAGTTCGTCGCCGGCTGGCTGATCACGTCCACCTTGATGTTCGGGTGCAGCCTGTGGAACGCCTTCGCCAGGTTGTTCAGCGCGGTCGCGTTCTGCTCGGTTCCGTAGTTATGCCAGATCGTCAGCGTGACCGGCCCGCTCGCGGACCCGCCGGACCCGCCCGATCCGCTGCCGCAGCCGGCGGCCAGGCCGCCCGTGACAGCCAGCGCGGCCAGCGCGGCCGTCATTCTCCACCGCCTCATCGCATTTGCTCCCTTCGATCAGGTGTCACGACCGCCCCACGACCGGCTCCACGAACCGCCGGTGCTCCGAGGTCGGGGCAGTCAGGAAGTCCAGGTCGCAGCCCTGCGGCGGCTGCAGCACATGCCGCGCGTAGAGCGCGGGCCAGCCGCGCAGGTGAGGTGACGGCGGCGGGGTCCACGCCGCCCGCCGCCTGGCCAGCTCGGCCTCGGGCACTTCGAGGTCCAGGGTCCCGGCCTCGGCGTCGAGCGCGATGATGTCGCCGTCCCGCACCAGGCCGAGCGGCCCTCCGACAGCGGCCTCCGGCGCCGCGTGCAGCGCCACGGTCCCGTAACTGGTCCCGCTCATCCGGGCGTCGGTCACCCGGACCATGTCGGTCACGCCGTCCGCCGCCAGCCGGGCCGGGATCGGGATCATGCCCCATTCCGGCATCCCCGCGCCAACCGGGCCGCAGCCCGCCAGCACCAGCACGCTGTCGGCCGTCACGTCCAGGCCGGGGTCCTCCACCCGGTGCCGCATCTCCGCATAGCTCCTGAACACCAGCGCCGGCCCGCGGTGGCGCAGCAGCGCCGGCGTTGCCGAGGAGGTCTTGATGACCGCGCCGTCTGGCGCCAGCGAGCCCCTGACGACCGCGAACGCGCGCCCGGCGACGGGCCGGCTGAGCGGGCGGACCGCCCCGGACGGCGGCGGCGCCGTCGCGGCGATCTGCCCGATGCTGCGGCCGGAGACGGTCGCCGCCTCCCGGTCCAGCAGCTCGCCGAGCGCCCGCAGCAGCGCGGGGACGCCGCCCGCCGCGTCGAGATCCTGGATCAGCCCCGCTCCGGCGGGCTGCACGTCCGCAAGGACCGGTACCGCCTTCCCCGCGTCCTGGAAGCAATCGAGACTGAACGGGGCTCCGGCCCTGCCCGCCAGCGCGGCCAGATGTATGACGGCGTTGGTCGATCCGCCGGTCGCGTGCAGCATCACCATCGCGTTGCGGAATGCGGGCCGGGTGAGGATGCGCGACGGCCGGCGGCCGTCGCTGACCGCGGCGACGGCGACCCGGCCCGCCTGGCGTGCCGCGTCCGCCCCGCGCGGGTCGCCGGCCGGGATAGTAGCCGAGCCGGGGACCATGAGCCCGAGCGTCTCGGCGAGGATCGCCATCGTGGACGCGGTGCCCATCGTGTTGCAGGTGCCGCGGCCGCAGGCCAGGCAGCGCTCCAGGTCCCGCCAGCCCTCGTCGTCGAGCGCTCCCGTGCGCCGCTGGTCCCACAGCCGCCACAGCGCGGTCCCGGTCCCGATCCGCTCGCCGCGGAACACCGCGGGCGCCCTGGCGCCGGAGGTCACCAGCACGGCCGGGATGTCGGCGCTGACCGCGCCCATCAGCGCCCCGGGCACCGTCTTGTCGCAGCCGGCCAGCAGCACGATCCCGTCCAGCGGGTTGGCCCGGATGGTCTCCTCGACCTCGATCGCGAGCAGGTTCCGGTAGAGCATCGCGGTGGGCTTCATCAGGTCCTCGCCCAGCGACATGACGCCGAACTCGACCGGGGTGCCGCCCGCCTCCCGGATTCCGGCCGCGACGTCAGCGGCCAGGCTGGCCAGCGGCAGGTTGCACGGGTTGAGCTGGCTGGCAGAGGTCGCGATGCCGATCACCGGGCTGCCCGGGCTGACCGGGGCGCCGGCACTGGCCAGCGCGACCCGGTGGGCCAGCGCGACCTCGTCGTCGCCGTCCAGCCAGGCTGCGCTGCGCAGCCGCGGCCTCGCCCGGCCCGGGGTGGCCGTCTCCCGTGCGCTGTCGCCGTGGATCATCGCGGCGGCTCCGGGATGCCCAGGCCCTTGGCGCCGGGCTGGGACTGGATCAGGTCAAGGCCGCTGCGCGCCAGCCATTCCAGGGCCACGGCGGCGCGGTGCACCTTCTCCCGGGCGATCGCCGCGGCCTGGCCCTCGATGTGCAGCCCGCACGGGTACAGCGGGCGGGCGTTGCGCAGCCCGAACTTCGCGTACAGCGGGGCGGCCACGCTGACCAGGTCCGCGATCTCGTGCCCGCGCACCACGCCGCCCATCGCGTCCGGCGCCTCGACGTACAGGTCGATCGGCACCGTGCTGGCCGCGCGCATCTCGCCGAGCTGGCCGAGCGTGACATCGGACGGCACGTTCACCGTCGAGCCGCCGAGCCGCTCAAGCTGGCAGAGGCTGAGCGGGTTGGACGGGGCGAGCACTGCCGAGACCTTCCACACCACCGAGGCCGGGATGTCCCCGGCGGCCTGCAGCTCGGCGAGCAGCGGCAGCAGCCCGATGTCGGCAACCAGGAACCCGCGGATCCCGGCTTCCACCGCGCGCAGCACGTCATCGATCGCGTAGCGAAGCTGCCGCGTGCCGCGAAGCTGGCCGCCGAGCGAGGCGCCGTCGTCGGCATGCGCAGACCGGCCGATGTCCCACTCCTCGCGCGGGCCGATGAACAGCGACACCTCAAGGCCCGCGTCCGCGCCGATGCGGGCCATCTCGGCAAGCTCGGCCTCGCTGAGCAGCATCGCCCCGCTGCCCTGGGACACCCTGTTGACGGTCACCCCGGCCCGGCCGGAGGCCTCGACCACCGCGCGCAGCACCGCCGGGCCCTCGACGCTGGGGATCTCGATCCGGAAGTGGGCGCCATCCGGGAAGCGCCCCGCGCTGGCTGCCGGGGCGGGCTCCGCCGCGATGCCACGCCGGGCGAGGATGTCCGCTCCCCTCATCGGCCGCTGTCCTTCCGTCATCGCCATGCCTGGTTCTCCTCAGCGCCTTCTGGTCAGCCGATCCGCAGCACCGCTGGCCGGGGCTGCCGGACAGCCGGCACGGGCCAGCCGCTCGCGCCCCTGCCCGGTTCGCCTGGCGTGCGGCGGTCGTCAGGATCGGCAAGGTCGGCTGGCTCAGCCGGCCAGCCGGAGGTGATCGTCAGCCGCTCCAGCGCGTACGGCCCGCGCGGCTCTGCCGGCCCGGCCGCATCCCCTGGCCCGGCCGCATCCCCTGGCCCGGCCGCATCCCCTGGCCCGGCCGGGGTGAGCAGATAGGTGTCCTCCGCCTTCGCCCCGCCGGCCAGCGAAGGGTTCCAGGCGACGGCCTGCCCCAGCCGGATCTGCTCGCGGTACCAGGGAGAATCGGCCTGACCCGGGGCGATCTCGAACTCGCGCTGAGCGAAGCCAACCGGGCCGCCCTGGTAGTGCCCGGCCCAGCCGCCCGGCGCTCCGGCTTCCCGGTAGCCCGCGTCCAGCGCGGCCAGCACATCCCCGTAGGCCCTCCCGGGTACACAGGCATCGAGCACCCGGCGCTCTATGCCCAGCACTCGCCGGCGCAGCGCGGTGAACTCCTCGTCCGGCTGCCCGGCCGTGGCGAACCTGGTTGCTGCCGCGTGCAGGCCGCCGCGGCGGGCGACCACGACCGCCATCGCAAGACGGCGTACCGGCTCGCCGCACGCCAGCGGATGCCGGTAGCGCCGGACCCGCTCGTCGCCGCCCACGATCAGGACCGGAGCGTCGGCGCCGGCCGCCTCCAGCCGTGCGGCGCATTCGGCCTGGATGTCCAGGTCACGCTGGCCGGGCCGCCATGCGGCGAGCGCTCCCTCGATCGCCGAGGCCGCCGCAGTTGCCAGAGCGCGCAGGTCCTCCTGCTCCGGCGGGGAGAGCGTGAGCCTGAGCGCGGTGAGGTCGGCGGCAGCGTCAATGCCGAATGCCGGGTGCCCGTCGGCGGCAATGCTCGCCGCCGGTGCCCCGGCCAGTTCCTCGGCCGCCCGGATGAACGCGTCCGGCTGGTACCACGGCACGGCGATGAGCTCGGCGAAGCCGTGCCGGTCAGGACCATATTCCGCGCGGATCCGGCCGGCCTCCACCTCGGTCGTGATCAGCGCCGCGGTGTCCCTGGTGACGACCGCCCAGATCAGGTCGGTGGCGGCGGTGCGGTCGACGGGCGCGCTGACGCCACCGGTCACCCAGGCGACCGGGCCGGGTGCGGTCAGCACCACGGCGGCGGCTCTTCCGGTGCCAGCCTCGGCCAGCCAGCAGGCCAGCCGCTGGCGCGCCGCTGCTGCCCGGCGCGCGCTCCGGCTGGTCTGGCCATCAGGCAGAAGCAGGCCGGTCTGTTCGGTAATACCGAACAATGTTGTGTGATATAGAATCACCTGGGTAAGCAAACCAGGATGGCCGCTGGACTGTCAAGGTTAGTTCGTTATTGTTCCGTAGCTGTGATGACAATGAGAAATAGTGTTCGGTGATACCGAACAGACGGACATGGGTGTGCCGCGCTGGGCACCTTGGCCGTGATCCCGGGACGTCCCATGCCAAGGGGGTGAGCAGTGCCTGAGCATGACCGGGCTGACCGGCCCGACCGGCCGGAGCGGGCCGGGGCACCGCAGCGGGCCGGGGCACCGCAGCGGGAGGCACCGCAGCGGGCCGGGGCACCGCGGCAGGCGGATGACGAAGGCCGGTACACCGTCCGCAGCGTCACCCGCGCCCTGCACCTGGTGAACCTGGTCGCGACCGGGTCTCCGGGCGGGCAGACGCTGAGCGAGCTTGCCCGGGCTCTCGGCACCTCCAAGAGCGCGACGCTGGCCATCGCACGGACTCTCGCCGAGGCCGGCTACCTGCGCTCCACCCAGCCGGGACCGCGATACAGCCTGGGAATCGCCCTGATCAGGCTCGGTGACTTCGCCAGGCGCCAGCTTCCGTTCGGTGACATGTGCCGCCCGCTGCTGGAGGACCTGTCCGACGAGACGAAGATGACCTCGCGGGTGGCGGTGAACGACGAGGGGTACCCGGTGTTCATCGAGCGGGTGGACGGTCCGGGGAGCGTGCGGTTCCACGCGCCGCTCGGCCAGCGGGAGGTTCCCTACGCATCCGCGGCGGGCAAGGCGATTCTCTCCACGATGCCGGCCGAACGGGTGCGCGCGATCTGCGCCGAGACCGGGTTGCGGCCACGTAGCTCGCACACCATCACCGAGATCGGCTCGCTGCTGGACAACCTGGCGCTGGCGCGCCGCAACGGCTACGCGGTCGACGACGAGGAGGACGCGGAGGGGATCTTCTGCGCAGGCGCCGCGTTCTTCGACCACGACGGGAGCTGTGCCGGGGCGGTCAGCGTGACGGGGATCAAGGGGGACCTTCCGGTGTGGCGCGTTGCCGAGCTGGGCCGGGCAGTCCGGTCCTGCGCCGACCGGGTCTCGGGAATGCTCGGCGGCCCCGCCTACGCGGACCTAACCTGGCCGGCTGACGTGGACGTTCCCGCCGGAGGGCCTGCCCCTGCGCCCGCCGCGGGTCCTGCCCCTGCGCCCGCCGCAGCGGGCGAGGACGGGGACGGCACCGGGGATGCGGCCACGACCGGGACGCCGGCACGGAGCAGTGAATGAGGGCGCCAGGCCGGGACGCCGGCACACAGCACCCGGTGACGGCGCCACGCAGCCGGGCGCTGGTGGTCACCGGCCCGGGCAGGCTCGCCCTTGCGGATCGGGATGCCCCGGACCTGCGTTCTGGCGAAATCCTGGTCTACCCCGAGCTGATCGGGCTCTGCGGTACCGACCTGGAGATCATCGATGGCAGCATCGATCCTGCCTACGTCCGCTATCCCCTCGTGATCGGCCACGAGTGGACCGGGCGGCTGGCCGGCGGGCATTCCGCGATGCCGGTCGGCACCAGGGTCGTCGTCGAGGGGATCATCGGCTGCTGGCACTGTGACAGGTGCCGGGACGGCGAGACCAACCTGTGCGAGACGGCCTACGAGGAGATCGGGTTCACCCGCGACGGAGCCGCCGGCACGGCGGTGGCGGTTCCGGCCGCCCAGGTGCATTCCCTGGCCGGCAGCGTGGCCGCGGAGGACGCCGTTCTCACCGAGCCGGCGGCAGTCGTCTACCGCGCGCTCGGCCGGTCCTCGGCCGCGCCCGGGTGCCGGGCGCTGGTGATCGGTGACGGCACGGTCGCGCTGCTCGCTGTCTACCTGCTCAGGCTCTGGTCACCGGCCGAGGTGGTCATGCTCGGCCAGCGCCCGCAGCAGGCGGATCTCGCTGCGGTCGCCGGCGCGACCAGGTTCGTGACCGACCCGGTGGCCGCGGGGACCGGCTTCGACCTGGTCGTGGAGGCGGCGGGCTCAGTTTCCGCGGCGGAGACCGCGCTGGGCGCGGCCCCGCGGCGGGGCGGCGAGGTCGTGCTGCTCGGGCTACCGCCGCACGGTGAGCGTGCCGCGCTCGGCGTCGACGATCTCGTCAACGGCGACCTGACGATCACCTGCAGCTTCGGATACACTCCGGCGGCCTGGCGCGGTGTGGTGACCCTGCTCAACGCGGGCCGGATCCGCCCCGGGTTCGTGGTCACTCACAGGTATCCGCTGGACGATTGGCAGCAGGCGCTCGCCGCGCTTCGCGGCGATCCTGGCGCCGCGGACGGCAGGCCTCGCGGCAAGGTCCTGCTGGAGGTCAGCCCGGGCTGACGCAGGCGGGCGCTGGCGTCACGGGCGCCGCGCGGATGCGCGAGGATGACCGGGTGAGCACAACGAGCACGCCCGCGCGCCGGCACCTGGCACCAGGCACCGGGCCGGGCATCCAGCTTCGCCGGATGACGCTGACGGGATGGGGCCGGACGGCGCCAACGGTCGCCAGCGTGGCCGAGCCGCAGGTAACCAGCGAGACGGCGGGGCTGCTGCGGGCGCCTGGCCCGCGCGGCGCGATCGCCCGCGGTCTCGGCCGCAGCTACAACAACGCGGCGCAGAACGCAGGCGGCCTGGTGATCAGCACCGCGGGCCTGGACCGGATACGCCGCTTCGACACCGAGCGCGGGCTCATCACCGCCGAGGCCGGAGTCAGCCTGGAGCGCATCATGCTGACCGGGCTGCCGCACGGCTGGTTCGTCCCGGTGACGCCGGGGACTCGGCTGGTCAGCGTCGGCGGCGCGATCGCGGCCGACGTGCACGGCAAGAACCACCACCGGGCGGGCAGCTTCGCCTGCCACGTCCGGTCGCTGGAACTGGTCCTGCCCTCTGGCGAGTCGCGCATCGTCACGCCCGAGGGCGACCCCGCCCTGTTCTGGGCCACGGCCGGCGGCATGGGCCTGACCGGGGTGATCGTCCAGGCCACGCTGCAGCTCATCAGGGTGGCGAGCGCCAGGGTCCGGGTCGACACGGTCAAGGCCCGCGACATCGACGAGACCATGGCGCACCTGGCGGACGCCGACGGCCGCTACGGGTACACAGTCGCCTGGTCGGACTGCCTGGCCTCCGGGGCAGCCACCGGCAGGTCGGTGATCACCTGCGGGGACTTCGCCGAGCCGGACGAGTTGCCGGCCCGAGCCCGGCGCCGCCCGCTGGCGTTCCGGCCCCGCGTGCTCGGCACGGCCCCGCCGGCGTTCCCGCCCGGGCTGATGAGCCGGCGGACGATCGGGGCGCTGAATGCCGCCTGGTACGCCAGGGCGCCGCGCCGCCGGACCGGGGAGATCACCAGCATCGGCAGCTTCTTCCACCCGCTTGACGCGATCCGCGGCTGGAACCGGGCCTACGGGCCGGCCGGTTTCGTCCAGTACCAGTACGTCGTGCCGTTCGGGCAGGAGCACGTGGTGCGGCGCACGTTCGAGCGGACCGCGAGGTCCGGTGCGCCCTCGTTCGTCACCGTGCTCAAGCGGTTCGGCCCGGCCGACCCTGGGCTGCTGTCGTTCCCGATGCCCGGCTGGACGCTCGCGCTGGACTTCCCGGCCGCCACGCCGGGCCTGGCCGGGCTCCTGGACTGGCTGGACGAGCAGGTCGCCGACGCGGGCGGCCGGGTCTACCTGGCCAAGGACGGCCGGGTCCCGCCCGGCATGCTCGCCCGGATGTACCCGCGGCTGGAGGAGTTCCGCGCGCTGCGGGCCGAACTGGACCCGTGCGGCACGCTGGTCTCCGACCTGTCCCGGCGCCTCGGCCTGTAGCCGGGCAGCGCTGAGGGCTGGCCGCACCGGGGCTGCTCGTCGTCCTCTGGCTCGATCAGCGAGGCGCCCCGGGCCTACCAGCCCGTCGGCAGCGGCATTCCCTCGGTGTAGCCTGCCGCGCCCTGGATGCCGACCACCGCCCGCTCATGGAACTCTTCCAGGTTGCCGGCCCCGGCGTAGCTGCACGCGCTGCGCAGCCCCGCGGTGATCGAGTCGAGCAGGTCCTCCACGCCGGGCCGGAGCGGGTCCAGGTACATCCGCGAGGAGGAGATGCCCTCCTCGAACAGTTCCTTGCGGGCGCGCTCGAAGGGCGAGTCAGCGGCCGTCCGCAGCCGCACCGCGCGGGCCGAGGCCATCCCGAAGCTCTCCTTGTAGAGCCGGCCGTCGGCGTCCCGGAACGCATCGCCGGGCGACTCGCAGGTGCCGGCGAACCACGATCCGATCATGACGTTGGACGCCCCGGCGGCCAGTGCCAGCGCGACGTCGCGCGGGTACCGGACGCCGCCGTCGGCCCAGGCGTGCGCGCCCAGCCTGCGGGCCTGTGCAGCGCATTCCAGAACGGCGCTGAACTGCGGCCGCCCCACGCCGGTCATCATCCGGGTGGTGCACATCGCCCCCGGGCCGACGCCCACCTTCACGATGTCGGCCCCGGCCTCCACGAGGTCCGTGACGCCCTCGGCGGTCACCACGTTGCCTGCCACCACCGGCACCGGCGGGGCGGCCCCGGTCACCGCCTCGCGTACCGCTCGCACCGCGGTGAGCATGCGGTCCTGGTGCCCGTGCGCGGTGTCCACCACCAGCAGGTCCGCGCCCGCGTCGAGGAGCAGCTTGGCCCGACCGCCGACATCACCGTTGATGCCGAGGGCCGCCCCGACCCGCAGACGGCCCTGGCCGTCGGTGGCAGGCTGGTAAAGGGTTGCCCTCAGCGCCCCGGTGCGGGTCAGGATCCCCACGCACCGCCCGCCGGCGTCGACGACGGGCGCCAGCCGGTGGCGTCCGTCGTGCAGCAGGCAGAACGCGCGCTCCGGGTCGGTGCCCTGCGGAAGGGTCAGCAGGTCCGTGGACATCACCTGGCGAAGCTGGGTGAACCGGTCCACGCCCTGGCAGTCGGCCTCGGTCACCACGCCGACCGGCTTGCCGTCGGACACCACGATCACGCCGCCGTGCGCCCGCTTGGGCAGCAGGCTCAGGGCATGCCCGGTAGTCGCGTCCGGGGTCAGCATCAGCGGGGTGTCGTAGACCAGGTCACGGCTCTTCACGAACGACACCACCTCGGCGACCACATCGACCGGTATGTCCTGGGGCAGCACGGCGACGGCGCCGCGGCGCGCGACTGTCTCCGCCATCCGCCGGCCCGCGACGGCGGTCATGTTCGCCACCACCACTGGGATCGTGCATCCGCTCCCGTCGCTGGTCGCCAGGCTGACGTCCAGCCGGGATGTCACCGAGGACCGGTTCGGCACGAGGAACACGTCGCTGTAGGCCAGGTCGTATGCTGCGGCCTGGCCGGCCAGGAATCTCACCTTTCCGATTGTGCCCCCGCCTGCGGACGATAACGTCTGCGAGTGGGCATCGAGACAGAGCCGCAGCCCGCTGGTCAGCGGAGCGAGGCGGCACGCGCCGGTACCGAGGGCACCGCCAGCCAGGTCAGGCTGGTATTCGCCAGCTTTCTCCTGCTGTTCGTGGAACTGGCGCTGATCAGGTGGACCGAGGCGAACAACGTCTACCTGGCCAGCGCGACCAACCTGGTGCTGCTCGCCTCCTTCCTGGGCATCGGGCTGGGCTTCCTGAACGCGCGGTCGCGGCGTGACTTCCTGCGCTGGACGCCGGTCGTGCTGCTGGCCATCGTCGCGTTCGTGCTCGCCTTCCCGGTCGTCCTGGCCTCGCTGAACGGGCCGCATCCCTACCGCGGCCTCGGCGGCGCGCCGGCCCTGCCGCGTCCGGTCAGCCTCGGCGTGATCTTCCTGCTGAGCGTTGCGGTCATGGCCGGCATCGGCCAGGGCGTCGCCAGGCTGTTCGTGAGCTTCCGGCCGCTGCGCGCCTACCGGCTGGACGTTCTCGGCAGCATCGCGGGCATCGGCATGTTCTCGCTGCTCTCGTTCCTCGACCTGCCGCCGGTCGCCTGGGGAGCGGTCGCCGGGGCAGGCCTGCTGGTAATGCTCGCCCGCCGCGACGCCAGCCCGCGGTGGCGGGCGCCGGGAGGCGTGCAGCTATGGCAGTGGGCCGCGGTCGCGGGGGTGGTCGCGCTGCTCGGCCTGGAGTCGGCCACACCGGATCAGCCCTGGTCGCCGTATTACAAGCTGACCTACGCCTGGAGCGGGTCAAAGACCCCGGCCCTGTACGTGACCGCGAACAACATCCCGTACCAGGCCGCGCGCTCCCTCGCCGTGATGCGCGAGCAGAAGCAGTTCTACTTCTATCCCTACCGGCATGTCTCCCAGGCGTCGCTGCGTAACGTGCTGATCATCGGGGCCGGGACGGGGAACGACGTGGCCGTGGCGCTGTCCGAGCACGCCCGGCACGTGGATGCCGTGGACATCGACCCGGTGCTGCTGCAGATCGGGCGGGAACAGCATCCCAACCACCCGTACTCCAGTCCCAGGGTCACCACGCACGTCGCGGACGGCCGCGAGTACCTGCAGGACACCCGCGCGCGCTACAACCTCATCCTGTTCGCCCTGCCCGACTCGCTGACCGCGCTGGCCGGCCAGTCCAACCTGCGCCTGGAGAGCTACCTGCTGACCGAGCAGTCCGTCCGCCAGGCCCGTGCCCACCTGGCGCCCGGCGGGACGTTCGCGATGTACAACTACTACGCCCCGTTCCTGCTCGCCCGCTACGCGACCACCGTCGAGACAGCCTTCCACAAGCGGCCGTGCGTGGAGGTCGGCCCGCCCCTCGGCGGCCGTCGGCTAGCGGTCATCACCGTCCGCGCCTCCGGCACGGTGCCGCACTGCACGACGTTCTGGAACGGCACACACGTCGCGCCCGCCACCGACGACCACCCGTTCCCGTACCTGGCGGGCTACTCGATCCCGGCCCAGTACCTGTGGATGCTCGGCGCGATCCTTGCGGCCGCCGTAATCGGCGTCATCACCGTGGGCGGGCGGCCCCGGCGGATGGCCAGCTACGTGGACCTGGCCTGCATGGGCGCGGCGTTCATGCTGCTGGAGACCAAGAACATCGTCGGCTTCGCGCTGCTGTTCGGTGCCACCTGGTTCGTGAACTCGCTGGTGTTCGCCGCGGTGCTGGCCGCGGTGTACCTGGCGGTCGAAACCGCCAGCCGGGTCCGGCTGCCCCCGCCGCCGGCCTTGTACCTGGCGCTGGCCGCCGCGCTGGCGCTGGCCTGGGCCATACCGGGGGACCTGCTGCTCACGCTGCCGGTGATCCCGCGCTTCCTGGCCGGAGGCGCGCTTGCCTTCGCGCCGGTCTTCCTGGCGAACCTGATCTTCGCGCAGCGGTTCGCCGGGACGCAGGCCTCGGCCACCGCCTTCGCCGCCAACCTGCTCGGCGCGATGGTCGGCGGCACTCTGGAGTACCTGGCGCTGGTCACCGGCTACCGGTTCCTGATCATCGTCATCGCGATCCTGTATGGCCTGGCGTTCATCTCCGGCCGCCTGATCGGCCGGCAGCGGGCACCGGCGTGACGGCCCGCCCGGCTGCCCGGCCCGGCAGGTCCTAGCCGGGCCACTCCTCACGGGACAGCATCGCCTCCTCCAGGTCCAGTTCGCGCAGCACCCGGTCCAGGATCTCGTCGTCGATCTCGCGCCGGTCTCGCATGCCGATGAACGCGGCCCGCTCCGCCGCGGTCATCTCCAGGCGCAGCCGCCGGAACGCCGCCGACGGCACCTCCCGCCCGTCCTGGCCGGTATCCCCGTCCAGGCGCTCCCAGGCGCCGAACTGCCGCCGCTCGGCCAGCCGCCGCAGCCGCTCGACGGTCTGCTCGTCCGGGAGCCGCCCGTCCGGTCCTGGACGGGCGGCAAGCTCGTCAAGCCGCCGCAGCCCGGCTGCCGACGCTGCCTGCTGCGCCGCCGCCTCGGCCAGCGCGTCGGCCCGCTCCTGCCGGTCCTGTCCCTGCGTGACCCCGAGCAGGCGGATCAGCCAGGGGAAGGTCAGGCCCTGCAGCAGCAGCGTGCCCAGCACCACGCTGAAGGTGAGGAACAGCAGCAGCGTCCGCTGCGGGAAGCCGACCGGCAGGGCGAAGGCGGCCACCAGCGAGATCATGCCGCGCATGCCCGCCCACGACAGCAGGGAGACCATCCGCCAGGAGGGCCGGCCCGACTCGGCAGGTGCCTGCCGGGCACGGCGTTCCGGCCGGGTGAGGTGCCAGTGCCGTACCGGGGCGAGCAGGTAGGTCGTCGGGAACACCCAGACGATCCGTGCCACGATCACCGCGGCCAGCACGGCCGCGGTCGCTGCGGCCAGGTGGTGGGTGGGGTGAGCGGACAGCTCCCGGACCACCGGGCGTAGCTGCAGCCCGATAAGCGCGAATACCAGCGACTCCAGCACGAACGTGGCGACCTGCCATACCGCGGTGTCCTGCAGCCGGGTGGCGAAGTGCGCGCTGCCCGCGTGATGGCCCAGGTAGAGCGCGGAGATGACGACGGCGAGCACGCCCGAGACGCCCACCGCATCGGCGATCAGGTATGCCGCGTAGGGCACCAGGATCGCGGTTGCGCTCTCGGCCAGCGGGTCGCGGATCCGCGACCGGAGCGCCTGCACGCCCACGCCGAGGGCCATGCCGACCAGCACGCCGCCGGCGCTCACCGCGAGGAACCGGCCGGTCGTCGCCAGCACGGCGAGCCCGGCGCCCTGTGCGGCGCGCACCGCGACCTGGTAGGCGGTCAGCCCGGTGCCGTCATTGAGCATGGACTCGCCGGAGATGATCGTCATGAGCCGCCGTGGCAGGTGCAGGCGGCGGCCCACGCTCGCGGTGGTCACCGCGTCGGTCGGGGCCACGATCGCGCCGAGGGTCAGCGCCACGGCCAGCGGCACGCCGGGCACTGTGAGCCGCACCGTCGTCGCGACGCAGGCCACCGTGAACAGCACCAGGCCCACCGACAGCAGGCCGATGGGCCGCATGTTGTCCCTGATGCTCAGGTAGGAGTTGCGCAGCCCCTCGGTGTACAGCAGCGGCGGCAGGATGCCAAGCAGCACGAGATCCGGGTTGAGCGTGAACTCCGGCATGCCCGGGACATACGAAGCGGCCAGCCCGGCAAGGACCAGCAGGATCGGAGCCGACCGGCCGTGCCGGCGGGCGACCGCCGCGATCGCGCAGGACGCGGCGAGCAGGGCTACCAGCACCAGCGCGTGCGTCGCGGTCATGCCCTTATTCTGGCCCGGTGAGCGCGCCCGGAACCCTGCGGCTGCGGCGGCGGGAGTGGCCGCCAGGCTCGTTCTGCCTGATGGCGGTGGTCAACCGGACGCCGGACTCCTTCTACGACCACGGCGCCACGTATGCCTTCGATGCCGCGCTTGCCGCCGCCGGCCGGGCGATCGCGGCCGGCGCGGACATCATCGACATCGGCGGGGTCAAGGCCGGGCCGGGTGATGAGGTCGGCGTGGCGGAGGAGATCGGCCGGGTGGCCGGGCTGGTCGCCGCGATCAGGGACCGTCACCCTGATGCGGTCATCAGCGTGGACACCTGGCGCGCGGAGGTCGGCGAGGCCGTGGCCGCGGCCGGCGCCGACCTGCTCAACGATGCCTGGGGCGGCGCCGACCCGGAACTGGCCCACGTCGCCGCCGGGCATGGGATCGGGCTGGTGTGCTCGCACGCGGGCGGGCTGGCACCGCGGACCGGCCCGTACCGCTGCGCCTACCCCGACGTGGTGCGCGCGGTGGCGGACGCCGTGCTGGCCGAGGCCGGCCGCGCCGTCAGCGCCGGGGTGCCCCGCGATGCGATCCTGATCGACCCGGCGCACGACTTCGGCAAGAACACCTGGCATTCGCTGGAGATCACCCGGCGGCTCGCCGAGCTGACCGGGACCGGCTGGCCGGTGCTGGCCGCAGTCTCCAACAAGGACTTCATCGGCGAGACGCTCGGCCTGCCGGCCGCCGAGCGCGGCGAGGGGACGATCGCGGCGCTGGCGGTCTGCGCCTGGGAGGGGGCGCGGGTCCTCCGGGTACACGATGTGCCTGCGGCCGCCCGCGCGCTCGGTGCGGTCGCCTGGGCCAGGTCCGCCGTCCACGCGCCGTCTCCGGCCGGCCCATGCGCCAACCGGGCACTACCCGACGATCACGTTCAATCCTGCTACCTTCCAGGGAATGGATCTGGGCCTGAGTAACAAAGCCTCGCCGATTTCCCTTCGGAGCCTTGGGACGGTATCGGATCTGACGCCGTAGAAATGAATTACGGACCGGCGGGGTTCTGCACGGCAAGCTCGGCGACTATCCGTTCTGCTACCGCGGGCCCCGCCTGGTCCGACCAGGCCCACTCTACGGACAGCTGGCGATCGGTTCCGGGACGCAGCCCGGCCGGCGCGACCCAGCGCATCCCGAACCGGTGCTGGCCAGGACCGAGCGGGGCGCGGGGGCTGGCCGCCAGGATCGGGCTCATGTCAGCGGGCCCGGCTGGCCGGGGGGCCAGCACGCCGTCCGTGATACCCAGCCACAGGCCTGTCACCGTGATGTGCGGCGGGATGGTCACGTCCACGGTTATTGCCAGGTTCTCGCCCGGGGTGATCACGTAGCGTGCCGGTGTGCTTCCGGGAACCACCTGAGACTGGCCGTTCACCGTGACCCTGTATGACAGCTTGACTGGGCCCGCGGGATGGCTGGCCGCAGGCTGGCTGGGGTTGCCCAGCGCGAGCGGGACCGCCACCGCGGCGGCGGCCGCCACCACAGCCCCGCCCGCGGCTGCGGTAACGACCCGGGCGCGGCGCCGCCGGATCCGGCGAGTGAGATCGTCGATGGTGAACCGGGGGGCGCTCGCCTGCGCAGCCGTCACTTTCAGGCGCTGCCGTAGCTCCCGCTCGTCGATGGTCATCGGCTTGATCCTTCCCGTCAGCTGCGGTCGGCGGCGGACAGCCGCGCCGCCATCCGGGACAGGCCGTCGCTGAGATATCTCTTGACCGTTCCCTCTGCCACGCCCAGTACAGTCGCGATCTCCGCGACCGGCAGGTCCTGGTAGAAGCGCAGCACCACGCACGCACGCTGCCGTGCGGACAGGCCGCTGAGCGCTGTCAGCATGGCGTCCCGCGCGACCACCTCATCGCTTGGGTCCGCGGTCACCTCGGATGTCCTTAGCAGCGGCGCGGCCCGGGTCCATCGGGAGTGCCGACGGCCACTGTCGATGAACCGGTTTACCATGATCACCCGCACGTAGGCCTCCGCTGCGCCGGACCGCGGAGCCCGCAGGGGCCGGGCGAACGCCCGGACGAGAGCTTCCTGAACTAGGTCCTCGGCCTGGGCATCGTCCCCACACAACAGGAACGCATGACGCTTCAGGGCGGCAGCGCGGTCGCGAGCCAGTACCGCCAGCGTCTGCGTCCATCTCTCCACTACACACTCCCGGCTGTGGGCTCTCTGCCTTGTACAACGAACAAGCCGGCCCTCGCGTTGGGGGACCTTGAAGCGACCCGGGTTTCATGCACGGCTCGTTAGGTGTGCATGGGCCGGGTGTCCGGCCAGGCCGTGGTAGTGCTCGGCTTGAGCCTCCGCCGGAGGACGTCGGCCGAGGCGGTGCCCATTGTGAGGTGATCTCTTCTACGTCCGCGAGAGCTGCCAGCGGCCCGTTCCGGAATGGCGAGCCATCCGGGTGCATTCGGTCTTGTACAGGCCTATGATCGTTTCCGCGAGCGCGTTATCGAGAGCATCCCCGACGATTCTTATCGATGGTGCCAGGCCGGCCAGCATCAGCGTCTCCGTAAAATCCACGCTCGTATACTGCGGCGGATCGCCGTCTCCGGCCAGCCCGCCGGGTTAACGGCGGACCGCCGCTTCCGGCCAGCCCGCCGGGTTAACGGCGGACCGCCGCTTCCGGCCAGCCTGCCGGGCAGCCGGGGATGCAATCAGGAGGAGCTGAATGCGGCGTACATGATCGCGCTGACCCGCTCGATCATCTCGTCCCTGGGCAGCCGGACCTCCACGCTCAGCAGGTAGTTGATCCGCTCCAGCATCATCAGGCAGGCAACCGCGGTCAGCTCCGCGTGCGGGGTTATCGCGCTGTCGGTCTCGCCGCCGTCGGCCCTGCCGCCGCCGGCCTCCGCTGCCGTGCTGCGCGCGGCGGCCGTCATCCCCGTCGTGATCGCCTCGGCCAGCCGGAACAGCAGCTGCAGCCCGTCCCCCCAGACGTCCTCGCCCACGATGTCGGCCTGGCTGAGCACGCGCAGGACGGTGGCGTGTGCCGCATAGGTGTCGCAGAACGAGCCGACCCACTTGCGGAGCGCCTCGCGGCCCGCCTCGTTGCGGGTGACCACGGGAAAGTCGCCCGTGATGATCTCCATGTCGTGCAGCGCATCCCGCAGCAGAGCCTTGAACAGGTCGTCCTTGTTGGAGAAGTACAGGTAGAACGTGCCGTGAGAGGTCCGCGCACGGCGCACGACATCGTCGACCCGGACGGCCTGGAACCCCTTCTCGTCGAACTCGGCAAGGCCGGCCTCCAGCAGCTTGCGCACGGTCTGGCGGCCCTGCCGTCCGAGCTCGCGCCCCTGGGCCGGGGTACCGCCGCCGAGCGACGGGCGGCGCTGCCGGCCGGCGCCGGGATGCCCGGACCGGGTAGCGCGCACCCGCGGCGCGGTTGCCGGGGGCGGGACCCCCATCGCCGCCGGGCCCGTCCTGGCCGGGTCGCCCCGGGTCACGCTGCCGCCCAGGGAACTGTCGTGTGCGGTACTTCCCAAGGCGAGGCCTTCCCACTAGGTCTGTCCCAGCCGCTGACCTTATCGCGCCCGCGTTCTCGTTGTCGCGGTACCGGGGGCGGCAGGGCCAGGCCAGGCGATTGTATCGGTGGCGCGGCTGCCCGGGCCGGATGACCGAGGGCGGGGGCGCGGACGGCACGGGCGCCTAGCTGCCCAGCACCCGGTCGAGGTAGGCATTGCCGAACCTGCGGCCGGGATCCAGCTTGTCCCGCACGGCGAGGAAGTCGGCGAACCGCGGGTAGACGCCGCTCAGGTACTCCGCGTCCCTGGTGTGCATCTTGCCCCAGTGCGGCCGCCCGCTCACCTCCACCATGATCGCCTCCATGTCGCGGAAGTACTCCTCGTGCGCCGAGGCGTGAAAGACGTGCATGGCGATGTAGGCGCTGTCCCGCCGGTAGGCGGTGGACAGCCAGACGTCATCACCAGGGGTGACCCGAACCTCGATGGGAAAGCTGATCCGCCAGTCACGGCGGTCGAAGAGGGCGCGGATCTCGCGGAGCACGTCGGCCAGGCACTCACGCGGGATCGCATACTCCTGCTCCTTGAACCGGACCCGCCGGGGGCTGGTGAACACCCGGTAGGCCGCATCGGTGTAGCTGCGCGCGCCCAGCGCGCGCCCGGCAAGCCGGCTGACCGCTGGGATGACCGCGGGCACCGCGTGGCCGAGCCGGCAGGTCAGCCCGAACACGGTATTCGACAGGAACTCGTCGTCGAGCCGGTAGCGCCACGCCGGCAGCGGCCTGGCCGGGCCCGGGGCGCGGTTGTTCGCCTTGGTGAGGCAGCCCTCGCTGTGCGGGAACCAGTAGAACTCGAAATGCTCGTTGCGCGTTGTCAGCTCATCCAGCCGGGCCATGACCTCGGTCCAGCGCATCGGCGCCTCGCGTGCCTGCAGCAGGAACGCTGGCACCACCCGCAGCGTCACCGCGGTTACCACGCCCAGCGCGCCGAGCCCGATCCGGGCGGCGTCGAACATGCCGTCGGGCGCTCCCGCCGAGAGGCTCATGACGGTCCCGTCGGCCAGCACCAGCTCGAGCCCGGCCACCTGAGCCGCCATGCTGCCGGTGTCCCGCCCGGTGCCGTGCGTCCCGGTCTGTGTCGCGCCGGCGACCGTCTGCACCTGGATGTCGCCCATGTTCGCCAGTGACAGGCCGCAGCGCTCCAGCACCTCGTTGAGCACATGCAGCGGGCAGCCCGCCTCGACGGTGACCAGCCCGGCCGCCGCGTCCACCGAGCGGACCCGGGTCATCCCGTGGGGGAGCAGCAGCACGCCGTCGGTGACCGCGGCCGGGGTGAAGGAGTGGCCGCTGCCGGCCATCCGCACGGCCATGCCGTCGGCGGCCGCCTGGCGCACCGCCGTGGCGACTTCCTCGGCGGACCGCGGGGTGAGCACACGGCGCGGGCGCGCCGCCTGGTTCCCGGCCCAGTTCTGCCAGGCCGGGCTGTCAGCCTTGCGCATCAGCTCATTCTGCCCGTTGCGACTGCGGGCGCGACGGCTGCCGCAGCCGGCCGAAGCCGCAGGCCGCGGCCAGGAACGCGATCGCGCCCCAGGCGGCGGCGAACAGGTATCCCCACCGGGCGCCGCCGGCGTCCACCAGCTGGCCGGCGGCTGCCGAGCCGGCGGCGACCCCGACCGAGATGGCGGAGGTCAGCCAGGCCATGCCCTCGGTGCGGCGGCCCTGCGGTGCCTGATGCTCCACCATGCTGAACCCGGCGATGAACGTCGGCGACACCACCAGGCCGGACACGAAGATCACTGCGGTCAGCGCCAGCAGCCCCGGCATCGCCCAGAACGTCGCCGCTCCCGCCGCCACCGCTCCGAGCGTCACGACGAAGCGCCGCTCGGCCGGAGCGCGCCAGGTCCGCGACCCGTACCAGAGCCCGCCCACCGCGCTGCCCAGCGCATAGGTGCCGAGGACGAACCCGGCCAGCGGCCTGTGCCCGCGCTCGGTCGCGAACACCACGGTGGACAGGTCGATGGCAGCGAACATCGCGCCCATGCTGAAGTAGACCGGCACCAGGGTGACCAGTCCCGGCGCCGGCAGGCGGCCGGCCAGGCCGCTCAGGAATATCCCGCGCGCGGCCTGGCGGGCCGTCGCACGTCCTGCCGCCTGCCGGCGCCGCGCGGCAGCGGGCCTGCCATCCGGCAGCCGCCTGATGGGCGGCTCCGTGCCGCGCTGCGCCGCCAGCAGCAGCGTCCCGGCCACGCACGCCGCCATCGCGACGGTCACTCCCGCAGCCGGCTGCACCTGGGTGGCGAGCAGGGTGACCAGCGCCGGGCCGATTACGAAGATCACCTCATCGGCCACCGACTCCAGGGAGAACGCTGTGTGCAGCCGCGGTGAGGTGCCGAGCAGGGCACTCCACCTGGCTCGCACCATGGACCCGATCGACGGCATCGACGCGCCCGCGACCGCGCCGGTGACCAGTAGCGCCCAGTCCGGCGCCCGGGCCTGCGCGCACGCCACCAGGGCGACCGTGGCCCCGGCGAAGAGCAGCACCAGTGGCCGCAGCACCCGGTGCTGGCCGAACGTGTCGGCGAGCCTGGCGGCCTGCGGCGCGATCACCGCGTAGCCGACCGAGCCTGCGGCCGCGACGACGCCGGCCAGGCCGTAACGGCCGGTGACCGAGGCGATCAGCAGCACGGTGCCGAGCCCGAACATGGACATCGGCATGCGGCCCAGGAACCCGGCGGCGGAGAATCGCAGCGCTCCGGGGGTGGCCAGGACCTCTAGGTAGGGGTTCCCCCGCCGCTGTAGTTGCTCGCCCTGACCCGGTGCATCGTGCGCCGCCCTCATGTACGTTCCTGACCTCCGCCTTGACCGTATCGGGAAGCGCAAGCGGGTAAGAACCCGGACATGGTGCTGCCTTTCCGCCGGGCCGGCCGCCGGGTTACGGTGAGTGCTGTCATGGAATGCCCGGGGCGCGTCGCCGCCGTGGGGGCCGTCGCCGCGCTGGCGGCGTCGCTGCACGGCTGGAGCGGCGCGGGTCCCGCGCGGATGCTGCCCGGCGAGCCCGGGTCCGCCGCTTCCGGTGGCATCGTCGCGCCGCATGCCGCGCCGGCCGTCCGGGCGCACACCGAACTGGCCGCCTCGTTCCGCCGGATCATCCTCCCGGACCTGCTGGTGGTTGCCCCGAAGGGGCTCACCCGTGGCCAGATCGCGCGGCTCCGGCACGTCCCCGGCGTGCGGAACATGATCACCTTCGACGGCGCGGAGATCAAGGTCAATGGCGCCGCGGCGGGCGCCATCGGAGTGAACCCGGCGTCCTTCCGCTCCTGGGTGCCCCTGCGCACCGCTTCCGACCAGGCATTCTGGTCGGCGCTGGGGCGCGGCGAGTTCGTTGCGTCGCGGTCCGCGCGGGCACGCCTCGGGCTGCGCCGCGGAGATCGCTACACCCTGGTCGGCGGGTCACGCCGCACGCTGCGGTTCGCCGCCGCTGGCGCGCTCGGCGTGACCGGCGTGGACCTGCTGGTGAACTCGGCCGACTCGCGGGCGCTCGGGCTGGTGCACCGGGTCGCCGCGCTGATCAGCGCGCCCGCGGCGGGCCTTCAGACGCTGGTGCGCGACGTCCGCGCGATACTCGGGCCGTCCGGCAAGATCGTCACGCTGCGGGCCCGGCAGCTACCGGTTACCAGGGTCCGGGCGGGCCAGCAGCCGGCCAGCTACCTGCAGCTGTTCAAGGCCTCCGCGGCGGAGTACTGCCCGGGCCTGTCCTGGACCGTGCTGGCCGCGATCGGCCAGATCGAGAGCGGGGACGGCCAGAACATGGGCCCGTCCAGCGCGGGCGCCCTCGGGCCGATGCAGTTCCTGCCGTCCACCTGGAAGGCCTGGGGGATCGACGGCTTCGGCCAGACGGGACCGCCGGACATCATGAACCCCTACGACGCGGTGCCGTCGGCGGCCAGGCTGCTGTGCGCGGATGGCGCCGCGGCCGGCGGCCAGTCGCTGCGCGCCGCGATCTACGACTACAACCACGCCACCTGGTACGTCAACGAGGTGCTCGCGCTGGCTGCCGAGTACGCGGCCGACTACCGCTGAGCGCCGCTTCCGCCGCCGGGTCGCTCGCCCGGGCGGGGGTCCCGGGGCTGCCGGCGGGGCGGCACGGTTGGATGAGGGCATGCACGCCGACGACCGTTATGACGCTTTCCTGCTCGTCTCCTTCGGCGGCCCGGAGCGCCGCGAGGACGTCATGCCGTTCCTGCGGAACGTGACCCGGGGGCGCAACGTCCCCGACGAGCGGCTCGAGGAAGTGGCCGGGCACTATTACCAGCTTGGCGGCGCCAGCCCGATCAACGAGCAGAACCGGGCACTGATTGCCGCGATCGAGAAGGACTTCGCCTCGGCCGGGATCAGCCTGCCGGTCTACTGGGGGAACCGCAACTGGGACCCGTACCTGACCGACACCGTGGTGCGGCTCACCGAGGACGGCAGGCGCCGGGTGATCGCGTTCGTCACGTCGGCGTATAGCTGCTATTCGAGCTGCCGTCAGTACCTGGAGGACATCGAGCGGGCCAGGGCGGCAGCCGGGGAGGGGGCGCCGCGGATCGACAAGCTGCGGCCGTTCTTCAGCCACCCGGGCTTCATCGAGCCGCTAGCCGATGCCGCGCGCGCCGCCGGGCGGTTGCTGCCGGCATCCGTTCAGGACGATTTTGACCTCCTCTTCTCCGCGCACAGCATTCCCGAGGCCATGTCGGCTGCCAGCGGACCGCCGCCCGGCAGCGCCTACCCGGCGCAGCTCGCGGAGGCGTCGCGGCTGGTCGCGGAGCGGGTCGGGGCGCGGTCCTGGCGGCTGGCCTACCAGAGCCGCAGCGGCCCGCCGTCGCAGCCCTGGCTCGGGCCGGACGTCACCGACGCCCTGGCCGGGCTGGCCAGGGAGGGCTCCCGCGGCGTGGTCTGCGTGCCGGTCGGGTTCGTGTCCGACCACATGGAGGTGGCGTTCGACCTTGACGTGGAGGCGGCCAGGGCCGCCGACGGCCTCGGACTGCCGCTGGTCAGGGCGGCCACGCCGGGAACCGACCCCAGGTTCGTGTCGATGATCACGGAGCTGGTCCGCGAGCGGACGGAGGGAACGCCGCCGCGATCGCTCAGCCCCCTCGGGCTCAGCGCCAGGTTCTGCCAGAACGGATGCTGCGGCGCCGGCGCCATGGGCCGGCGTCCCGGTCCGGGTGCGCGCCCATGATCGCACCGGGGGATCCGCCCGCGCCGGGGGATCTGCTCGCGATCGCCTGCTCTGCCGCCTGCGAGGCCGGCGAGATGCTGGCGGAACGCAGGCCCGCAGGCCGTCCGGAGGTGGTGGCGGTCAAGTCCAGCCCCACTGACGTGGTGACCGAGCTAGACCGGACGGCCGAGGATCTCATCCGCCAGCGGATCTGGGAGCGGCGGCCCGGGGACGCGGTGCTCGGCGAGGAAGAGGGGGAGGTGGCCGGCCCCGCAGGGCGCCCGGCAGCCGGGCCGGACAGGCCGGACAGGCCGGACGGGCCGGACGGGCCGGCTCGCGTCCGGTGGATCGTGGACCCCCTGGACGGTACCGTCAACTACCTGTACGGGCTGGCCGACTGGGCTGTCTCGGTCGCCGCCGAGGTGAACTCCGAGGTTGTCGCGGGCGCTGTCGCGGTGCCGCGGCTCGGCGCGCTGTTCGCCGCGACCGCGGGGGGCGGCGCGTGGCGGGACTCCTGCCCGGCCGGCGGCGGCCAGCCGGTCCGGCTGCGCTGCAATACCGGCGTTCCGTTGTCCCGGGCCCTGGTCGCGACCGGGTTCGGGTATGAGGCCGAGGTCCGCAGGGAGCAGGGCCGCGTGGTCGGCGCGCTGCTGCCGCGGGTCAGGGACATCCGGCGGGGTGGCTCGGCCGCGGTGGACCTGTGCAGCGTGGCGGCCGGGACCGTGGACGCCTATTACGAGCGCGGGGTGCACCTGTGGGACATCGCGGCGGGGGCGCTGATCGCCCGCGAGGCAGGGGCGGAGGTGACCGGGCTGCGCGGGAGGAGCCCGGCCGACCCGGTCATCCTGGCCGCGGCGCCTGGCCTGCGGGCGGAACTGCATGATGTCCTGGCCGAGCTGGGCGCCGACGGGCCCGCCTGACCTCGGGCCGCCGGGCGCCCGGCCGTGGCCGCGTCCTGGCCGGCCGGCCTTCACATCAGGAACGGGTGAGCGTGCCGGTCGCCTCCGGCCCGGACCTGCCGCGGAAGCTGAACAGCAGCTCGCTGCCTGCCGGGCTGCCGCCGCGCAGCGTGACCGTGCCGTCGGCGCAGGTCTGCCGCCCGGTGGTGATGACCTGCTGCAGCGTGAGCTTGCCGCCGTGATAGGAGACGAGCTGAAGCGTTCCCCGGCAGCTGAACGAGCTGCCTGAGTACCGGATCGAGCCGGCCGCGCTGCCCGCGGGAAGCCGGATCCTGACGCCGAAGCTGGTGGCCAGGCCCTGCTGCGTGGCCTGGCCGGACCAGGTTCCGGCCAGCCCGGCCGGGACCGTCGCCGAGCTGGCCGGCGAGGCCCCGGGCGTGGATGGCGTGGCCGTCGGCGCTGGGCTGGCCCGCGAGCGCGCGGAGGCGGAGGCCCGCCCTCCCGGCTGGCTGGTGGCGGCCGCCGGCTGCTGACCCTGCCCGCTGCCGGCACGCAGTCCCTGGTTCTGCAGGACGTGCACGCCGACCGCGATGGCGAGGAGGCACACGATCGTCCCGGCGATCCACCAGAGTGTCGCGGCCCGGCGCGGTGCCCTGGCTGCTGCCCGGGATACTGCGCGGCCGCCGCGCCCGGCCCCGTCTCGCGCCGGGCCGCGCGGCGGCGGGCCGCGGCGGGCCGCGTGAGCGCGGCCATGCTGCGGCGGGCCGTGCGCGGCCGCGTGCGCGAAGCCGTGCGCATGGGCCGAGCCCGACGTCAGCCGGCCGGGCTGGCCCGCGGCGAGAAGGCCCTGGGTGCCCGCGGTCAGGCGGGCCGCACGGTGCGTGCCGCCCGCCAGCACCCCTTCCGGCGGCTCGGCGGTGCCCAGCAGTTCGGTCACCACGGTTCGTGCCGTCGGGCGCTCGGCAGGGTCGGACTCCAGGCAGGCCATGACGAGGGAGCGCAGCGGGCTGGCGAGGAGCGAGAGGTCGTCGCGGCTGGCCGGGCGCCCCGTCGCGGCGTACAGCACCGTGGCGGCCCAGGCCGCCAGGTCGGCAGCGGGAGTGGCCGCACCATAGGGCGGGGTGATCCCGAAGTCGATGACCCGCGGGCCTGCCGGGCTCACCACCACCCGCTCGGGCCCGAACTCGCCGTGCACCAGCCCCGCCTGGTGGATGGCGGCAAGGCCGGTGGCCGCGCCGATGGCCAGCGCCTCCAGGTCAGCGGGTGCCAGCGGGCCAGCGTCTTCGACGAGGTCGAGCAGCGAGGGCCCCGGGACATACTCGGTCACGAGGTAGGCCGTGTCGTCCTCGCATCCGGCGTCGAGGATCCGCGCGGCGCAGAAGGGCGCCACCCGCTGTGCCGCGCTCGCCTCAGCGGTGAACCTGTCCCGCGCGGCGCCGTCGCGGACCCAGTCGCCCGTCAGCAGGCTGACGCATACCTCGGTGCCGTCCGGGCCGATCGCATGGAAGGCAGGCCCGCTCGGCATGCCGGCGATCAGGCCCGTGAGCCGGTAACCGCCGACCCGCCTGGGGTGGTCGGCATGCAGCGGCATGACGTGGGGCATGACACGTCTCCACGAGGTCAACCGGGCCGAGGCGGCACGAGCGGCATGCGATTCGTACCATACGCACGTTGTACCTGCTCGGGGCGGTGATTGCGGAAGATACCGGGTGAAATCCCCGGCCGGGGATAGATGCCCGGGCCGCCCGGAACCTCCCGGTATCGGTGCTGCGTGCGAGGGCTTCTCCGGCGTGACAGAATTCCCCGCCGGAATCGGGCACAACCGCGCCTTCTCAAGCGTTACATCCGCGCGATAGCTGAACACGAGGGAGAGCAGGGGCCAGATGGCTACGGACTATGACAGCCCGAGAAAGACTGATGACGAGCTGACCGAGGACAGCCTGCAGGAGCTGCAGGCACGCCGCATGGATAAGTCAGCGTCCACGATTGACATGGACCCGGACGATGCTGCCGAGTCCCTTGAGCTGCCGGGCGCTGACCTGTCCAATGAGGAGCTGTCGTTCCGGGTGATCCCCCGCCAGGCGGACGAGTTCACCTGCTCGGTCTGCTTTCTCGTACACCACAGGAGCCAGCTTGCGGAAAGCCGGGGGGGCCAGATGATCTGCCGGGAATGCGCGGCGTGACGTTGATGGCCTGCCATGACCGCGGGGCGGCGAGGCCCTCCCCCCGCGGGCAGCCTCGCGCGGCCACCCGGCGCGGCGGCTTGCAGCCAGCCGGCGCCGATCCGGTACTCAGCCCTCGCAATGCCCCCGGGATCTCTATGGCGACCGATACGATCACCGTCAGATGACCGGACCGGCAGTGAATGACCCTGACCCGTCGCGCTGCCGGCGGCGGAACCGGACAGATCGGGGTCGCAGATGCTCTCCGCGCGATTCGCTGCCCAGCTGCTGACCGGCCCTCCCGCGGCGGAACCCGTGGCCGTGGCCGAGCGGCTGCTGGCCATACAGGCGCAGGACCTCCGCGGCGCCAGGCTGGCCATCAGGGCGCGGTCCTGCGGGCTGACGGCGGCCGACGTCGACCGGGCGCTGGCCTGCCGGTCACTGGTGGTCACCTGGCTCAACCGCGGCACGCTGCATCTGGTGCGCAGCGAGGACTACTGGTGGCTGCACGGGCTGACCACACCGCTGCTGTTCAGCGGGATCGGGAAGCGGCTGGCACGGGAGGGAGTGCCGCCGAGCGAGGCCGACCGCGCAGTGGCGGTCATCGAGGCGGCACTCGCTGAGCAGGGCCCGCTTACCCGGCACCAGATCGCTGAGGTCCTCACCCGGCACGGGGTGCACAGCGAGGGGCAGGCGCTGGTCTACCTGCTGGCGCTGGCAAGCCTGCGCGGCATCGTCGTGCGCGGCCCGATAGCCGCCGCAACCCAGACCTATGTCCTGGTCAGAGACTGGCTCGGGACGCCTCCGAAGGCAGGTGACCGGGACCGCGCGCTCGCTGAGCTTGCCCGCCGCTACCTGGCGGGCCACGGGCCTGCGAGCGAGCGGGATCTATCCAAGTGGGCCGGGCTGCCGCTGCGCGACGCCCGTCGCGGGCTGACGGCCATCGCCGCCGAGCTAGCCGACCGGCCCGACGGGCTGGCCTGCCTGGCCCGGTCTCCGGACCCCGGGCTCTGCCCGCCGCCGAAGCTGCTCGGCTCCTTTGACCCGCTGCTGCACGGCTGGGTGTCCCGCGAGCCAGTGCTCGGCGACCGGCAGGGGGTGATCACGGTCAACGGCATGTTCCGGCCGTTCGCGCTGGTCGCCGGCCGGGCCGCGGGCACCTGGAGACTCGATGGGGGCCAGGTCGTGCTGACGCCGTTCAGGCCGCTCGGCGAGGCGGAGGCGGATGCGCTGCGTTCCGAGGCCGACGACGTGGTCCGCTTCCTCGGGCTCTCGCCGGAACGCCGCGCGGCACCGAGCTAACGACCGTCAGCCTGGCGGAGACCGGCTGGCTGCGCCGATCCCGCGCCCCGGGCAGGGCCTGCCCGCGAGCCTGCCGGGAGGCCGGCACCGTCGCAAGCCCCACGCCCGCCAGGATCGCGGCACCTCCGGCGAGCTGCGGCCAGCCGATCACGTCGCCGAAGAAGAGCGCTCCCGCGGCCGCTCCGACCAGCGGCTCGATGTTGATGAAGGCACCGGCCACGTGCGCGGGCAGCCGGGCCTGCCCGTAGGCGAACAGCGTGAACGGGAGCAGCGTGCCCGCCACCGTCAGCATCAGCACAGCCATGGCCAGGCCGGCCTGCGCCGGAGCCGGGGGCGCACCCGCAGTGAGCATCGCGACGGGCAGGGTGACAAGTGCCGCCGCGAGGAACTGCACCCCGGTGACGGCAACCGCGTCACGGCCGCGCAGCAGGCGGCTCTGCTGCACCGTGAATATGGCCGAGACCAGCAGTGAGGCAAGGACGAGGCCGCTGCCGGCCGGCGAGCCGTGACCTCCATGGCCGCCGGCGATGAGCGCCACCCCGGCGGCCGAGACCGCGTATCCCGCCCAGGCCAGCGGGCGGGCGACCGACCGGTGCCAAGCTGCCGCGATGACGGCGATGAGGACCGGTCCGGCGCCCATCAGCAGCGCGGCCTCGCTGACGCTGGTGGCCGCGATGCCCGCGTTCTGCAGCAGCAGCGCGGCGCCATAGCCCGCGGCGCCCCAGGCCAGCACGGACGGGCGGGCTGCCGCGCGCACCTTGCCGCGGCCGGCCGTCGCGACCAGGATCAGGCCGGCCATGCCGAGCCGGGTGAACGCCAGCCATGCGGGTGGCAGCCACTCCAGCGCGAGCTTGGACAGCGGCACCGTGGTGCCCCACAGCAGCCCGGCGGCGCACAGGGCGGCGATGGCAGGCCGGCGCGAGCGGTAGTCGTTGGTCACGCCTTCAGGGTCGCCGATGACCGCTATATGAGCGTTGTCAGACCATATCTGCAAGATAAAATTTTGTCTTATGCCTGTTTCTCTTGATGATGTTGATATCCGGCTGCTGGCCGAGCTGCAGGCCGACGCCGACCGCACCAACGTGGAGCTGGCCCGGCGGGTCGGCCTCTCGCCGGCGGCGACGCTCAACCGGGTCCGGCGGCTCAAGGCGTCGGGCATCATCCGGGTTATCAGCGCCCGCCTGGACCCGGCGGCGGCGGGGTTCCCGCTGCAGATGTACGTGGCGGCCACCCTGGCGCGGCACGACCCGCGCTCGACCAGGGTGTTCGAGGACCAGATCCGGGCGCTGCCGCAGATCATCTCGGCCGACATCGTGGCCGGCGAGATGGACTACCTGCTGACCGTCGTGGCCCGGGACGTGACCGAGCTGCAGCAGGTGCTGGCCGCGCTGGCGGTCCGCGGCGGCCAGAGGCTGGTTACCTACCTGCGCCTGGAGGAGGTCAAGCCGCCATCGAGGCTCCCGCTCGCCGAGACGCCGGCTATTCCGGGCGGCGGGTCATCGCAAGCACATCGAGGGCTGCATCGAGCTGGGCCTCGGTGATCTCGCCCCGGGCGACATGCCCCCGGGCGATGACGGTCTCCCTGATGGTCGCCCCGGTCTCCAGCGCCTGATGCGCCACCGCCGCCGCGGCCTCGTAGCCGATGAACGGGTTCAGCGCGGTGACGATGGACGGAGACGACTCGGCCAGGCGCCGCAGCCGCGCCGGGTCGGCGGTGATCCCCGCGACGCACCGGCGGGCAAGCAGCGCGGAGACGGCGGCGAGCAGGCTGATCGACGACAGCAGGTTCCTGGCGATCACCGGGAGCATCACGTTCAGCTCGAAGTTCCCCGCCGCGCCGCCGAACGCCACCGCCGCGTCGTTCCCGATCACCTGGGCACAGACCTGGCAGGCGGCCTCGACTATCACCGGGTTGACCTTGCCCGGCATGATCGACGACCCGGGCTGCAGGTCCGGGATCGAGATCTCGGCCAGCCCGGTCCGCGGTCCCGATCCCATCAGCCGGAGGTCCTGGCAGATCTTGTAGAGCGAGACGGCGACGGTCCGCAGCACGCCGCTGGCCAGCACCAGCGCGTCGCGCCCTCCGGCCGCCTCGAAGTGGTCCGCCGCCTCGGTCAGCGGCAGGTCCAGGTCGGCGGCAAGGCGGGCGATGACCGCCGCGGCGAAGCCGGGCGGGGCGTTCAGGCCCGTGCCGACGGCGGTCCCGCCCAGCGGCAGCTCGCCGACCTCGGGCAGCACGGCACGGACCCGGCGCGTCCCGGCCCGGACCGCGGCGGCGTAGCCGCCGAACTCCTGTCCCAGGGTCACCGGCGTCGCGTCCATCAGGTGCGTCCGGCCGCTCTTCACGTGCGAGGCGAACTGCGCGGCCTTGGCCTCCAGCGCCCCGGCCAGCTCGTCGAGAGCTGGCAGCAGATCCCGGCTGAGCGCGCGGGCCGCCGCGATGTGGATCGCCGACGGGAACACGTCGTTGGACGACTGCGAGGCATTGACGTGGTCGTTCGGGTGGACGCGCCGCCCGAGGCGGCGGCTGGCGAGGTGCGCGATGACCTCGTTGGCGTTCATGTTGGAGGACGTCCCGGATCCGGTCTGGAACACGTCGATCGGGAACTGCTCTGAGTACGCGCCCCCGGCGATCTCGGCGGCCGCGTCAAGGATCGCCGCCGCCATGTCCTTCTCCAGCACCCCGAGATCGCCGTTGACCGTCGCGGCCGCGCCCTTGATCGTGGCCAGCGCCCGGATCAGGTCCGGGTGCAGCCGCTCGCCGGACACCGGGAAGTTCTCCACCGCGCGCTGGGTCTGCGCGCCCCAGAGCGCATCCGCTGGGACCCGGACCTCGCCCATCGAGTCGTGCTCCACGCGGAACCCGCCCTCGGGGGCGCTCACGGCCGCTGCCCCGTCAGCGGCGGGAACGCGCGGCGCGCGCTGCGCCCGCCCGGACTGGCGAGGCGGCAGGCGGGGGTGCCCGCTCCGGCGGGCAGCAGGCTGATGTCGGCGGAACCGTGCATCTGGTGGCTATCCTCACGGGTCGGCGCTGAGGCGAGTCCGCAGGGCGGACGGCTCCATCGTAGATCGCCGGCGGGCGCCCGCCGGCGTCGGGTGAACCGGCTGGCTGTCGGTGCCTGGTGGCAGGATGCGCGCCATGACAACTGAGGTGAGCTGGTCGGAATTCGAGCGGGCGCGGCCCGACATGGCCGAGGCGGGCCGGGCCATCCTGTACCAGGCGGGCAATGTAGGCCTGGGATACCTGGGCACCGTGCGGGCGGACGGAGGACCCCGGGTCCACCCGTTCTGCCCGGTCCTGATGAACGGGTCGCTGGCCGCCCATATCATCCCGTCGGCGAAGCGAGACGACCTGCACCGCGACGGGCGGTACGCGCTCCACTCGTTCCCGGCCGAGGGTAACGAGGATGCGTTCTACCTGACCGGGCATGCCGCCATCGCCGATCCGGCGCTGGCGGCTGCGGCCACGGCCCGGTTCCTGGCCGAGCGGGGCCTCGATGCCGAGCCCCCGGGCTTCAGCGACGGCGAGATCTTCGAGTTCCGCATCTCGCGCTGCCTGCTGACCAGGACCACGGGCTATGGCGACTGGAACCCGCGCCATTCCGTGTGGCGCGCGCCCTGACCAGGCCGCGGTCCGCGGCATCTGCCGGGAGCGCACTGCCAGGCGTTGTGCTACGATTGCTACGTAGGGAGGGGCTGTGCGGACGATCAGCCACCGGGAACTGCGCAACAACAGTGCGGAGGTGCTTCGCGCGGTCTGCGCCGGGGAAACGATCGAGGTAACCAATCATGGCGAGGTGGCGGCGGTGCTCATCCCGCCGTCGCTGACGCCGTACGAGCGGCTGGTCGCGGCGGGAAAGGTCCGGGAGCCGCAGCGGGACCGGCGCGTGGACCTGCGTAGCATCCGGCGGGTGACCGCTCCCGTTTCGAGCGCCGAGATCATCGCCGACGTCAGAGGCGAGCGGTGATCGTCTACGTCGATACCTCGGCGGCGATGAAGCTCCTGGTGGAAGAGAAGGAGTCGGCTGTGCTGGCCGACGATCTCCAGCAGCGCTCGCAAGACGGCGACACGCTGGTCGCTTCGCTGCTGTTGCACACCGAGTTGCACTGCGCAGCAAACCGGAGGCCTGAGTACATCGAGCACGAGGCGGTCTCGCAGGTGCTGTCGGCGATTGCGCTGGTCGATATCGAAAGCGGCGACCTGACGACCGCGCCGCTGCTGCCCGGGCGCCTGCAGTCGGCTGACGCCATCCACCTCGCGACGGCACTGCGACTGAATGCCCGCGCAATGGCCGTCTACGACGCGGAGCTGAGCGCCGCCTCCCGGAAAGCCGGCCTCGACGTCCTCGCCCCGGGTGCACGCTGACCATGCTGCCCCGCTCGATCACGGCCCCGGTACTGCCCGGGCAAGATCGCAGTCAGGGCTGGCGCAGAGCGCTGTTGCTGGCCTGCGACCCGCGCCGGGCCGACGGTATCGTCGTGACGTGACATCCCGCCCGGCAGGCCCGCACAGGCCATCCGGTCAGCCTGGCTGGCCAGGCTGGGCCGGCTGGCCTGGCTCAGGCCGCCGCGCGCCCCGCGACCTGCGCGCGGCCGACGCCGACCGGGAGCGCGTGGCGGCGCTGCTGGCCGAGGCGGCGGCGGATGGACGGCTGACCGCCGACGAGCACGCGGAGCGCTGCGGCCGTGCCTACGCCGCCCGCACCCTCGGCGAGCTTGCGGAGCTGACCGCCGACCTCGCCGAGCCATCTGCCCAGCCGATCCGGCTGGACTCCCGGCGCATGGTGAGCGCCTTCTTCCGGACCGAGCGCCGTGACGGCCGCTGGGTTCTCCCCGACGGGCTGTCCGTGACCGCGATGCTCGGGCAGGTCGACCTCGACCTGCGGGAGGCGCTGCTGCAAGGCCAGCGGGTCACGGTCCGGGCCATGCTCATCGGCGGGACGCTGCGGATCTTCGTCCCCGACGGGATGGCCGTGGAGATCACCGGCAGCACCGCGCTGCCGACCAAGAAGATCAACGGCAATGGCCCGGAGCCCGGTCCGGGCGTGCCGGTCGTCGAGGTCCGCACGATGGGCCTGGGCGGCCGGGTCCGGGTCGTCCGGCCACGGCGGCCGGGCGGGCGCCGCTGGACCCCGTGGAGCAGGGCGCGCGGCGGGGTCAGCAGCCGTCGAAGTTGACGGCGCTGTAGGCGCGCAGCTTCCATAGCTGGTGCTCGCTGTAGACGTTGCGGAGGGTGCCCGACCGGGCCCGCATGACCAGCGAGTGCGTGGTCGCGCCGCCAGACCGGTAGCGGACGCCGTTGAGCAGCTCCCCGTCGGTTATCCCGGTCGCGGCGAAGAACGCGTCCTCCGAGGCAACCAGGTCATCAGTGGTGAGAACGCGGTCCAGGTCGTGCCCGGCGGCGAGGGCCCGGTCCCGCTCGGCCTCGTCCCGCGGTGCCAGCGTGCCCTGGAACACGCCGCCCAGGCACTTGATCGCGCAGGCGGCGATGACGCCCTCGGGCGTCCCGCCGGTACCGAGCAGCAGGTCGATTCCGGTTCCGGCGCGGGCGGCCATGATCGCCCCGGCCACGTCCCCGTCAGTGATCAGCTTGATCCGCGCCCCGGTGGCCCGCACCTGCGAGATCAGCTCGGCGTGCCGCGGCCGGTCCAGGATGATGACCGTGACGTCGCGCGGCGAGCAGCGCTTGGCCTTGGCGACGGCCGCGATGTTCTCTGCGGGGGAGGCCCCGATATCGACGGCGTCGGCCGCCTCTGGCCCGGTGACCAGCTTGTTCATGTAGAACACCGCTGACGGGTCATACATCGACCCGCGCGCGCTGACCGCGATCACGGAGATGGCGTTCGGCATGCCGTTGGCGGCCAGCCGGGTGCCGTCGATCGGGTCCACCGCCACGTCACAGGCCGGGCCGCTGCCATCGCCGACCTGCTCGCCGTTGTAGAGCATCGGCGCGCGGTCCTTCTCGCCCTCGCCGATCACCACCACGCCGTTCATCGAGACCGTGTTGATCAGCAGCCGCATCGCGTTGACGGCGGCGGCGTCGGCGCCGTTCTTGTCGCCGCGGCCGACCCAGCGGGCGGCGGCCATCGCGCCCGCCTCGGTCACCCGGGTGAGCTCCATGGCGAGGTTGCGGTCGGGCGCCTCCCCGGTAGCCGGGCTCGCGGTGATACCAGAGGCTGCGGGGTTCTCGGACATGACGGGACGCCCTCTCTGCCGACGGTGACAGAATCCTAATCGCCGTGCGGGCGGCCAGCCCGGCCCGGACTCAGTGCACCAGCCGCCCGACTGGCCCGCCTGAGCGTACGGCCGGCGCAGTAGCTCCCGTTCTGTCCCCACTTTCTTTCAGAACGGGGCCTGGGGGTCGGTGCCCTCCGCATGCGCGGCCATCGCGGCGGTGAGCCTGGCCCGCGCGCCCTCCAGCCATTCCTCGCAGACGGCGGCAAGCTGCTCGCCGCGCTCCCACAGCCGCAGCGACTGCTCCAGGGTCAGGCCGCCCGCCTCGAGCCGCTTGACCACCTCGACCAGCTCATCCCGCGCCTGCTCGTAGGAGAGCGCGCCCGCCCCGGCCGCGTCGCGGGCCGTGTCGTCGCGCTGCCCGCCGTTACCGGGCGCCGGATCCTGCTGCGCTGCCATGGGCTCACCCTATGACGGGACCGGCCGGGTACGCCGGACCGGCCGCCGGAGCCGTCGTAGGCTATCGGACACAGCCTGCGCTCGGGACGTGACGTCGTGTAGGGGGTGCAGATGAAGCTCAGCACCGCAGCAACAGCCCTTGCCGTGGCAGTCCTCGCGATCCCGGTGCCGGGGTCCGTCGGCAGCGGTCCCGCCGCCGGGTTCTCCAGCCTCTGCGGCGCGATGTCGGGCTCGCATCCGGCCCGGGTCGCCCACGTCATGTTCATCGTCGAGGAGAACCGGTCCTTTCCCCAGGTGATCGGCAGCCCGTCGGCGCCTTACATCAACAAGGTGCTGGTCCCGTCCTGCGGGCTCGCGACGAACTTCCACAACTACTCGCATCCCTCGCTGCCCAATTACCTGGCGCTGACCTCGGGCACGGCCGAGGGGCCGGCACGGGTGAAGGACTGCTCGATCGTGGCCAACTGCCCGCAGCCGCAGCCCTCCATCTTCAGCCAGCTAGGGGACGCCGGGAGGTCGTGGCGCGAGTATGCCGAGTCGATGCCCGCCAACTGCTACCCGCGGGACAGCGGCCAGTACCTGATCAGGCACGCCCCGCCGCCCTACTACACGTCGAGCCCGGTGCCCTCGGAGTGCCGCTCGTGGGATGTGCCGCTCGGCACCACCAGGTCGGGTGCCTTCCTCCGGGCGCTGTCGCCGTCCTCGGACGGGCTGCCGGCCTTCAGCTTCGTCACCCCGAACGCCTGTGACGACATGCATAACTGCCCGACGAGCGCGGGAGATAGCTGGCTGAAGACCTGGGTGCCGATCATCCAGAGGAGCGCCGCCTACCAGAGCGGGCAGCTCGTCGTCTTCATCACCTGGGACGAGGGCACCGGCGGCGACAAGGCCGACGGCGAGTCCTGCTGGAACGCGGCGCACGCGAGCAGGTCGGCCTACCCGAGCTGCTGGATCGCGACCCTCGTGCTGTCCCCGTACACGCCGCCCGGCACCCGCTCCGGAACCTACTTCAACCACCTCGGCCTGCTCGGCACTGCCGAGGACCTGCTCGGCCTGCCGCGCCTGGCCACCACGCGGGGCTATGCCAGCCTTCGCCCGGCGTTCGGCCTGTAAGGGCTAGCGACCGCTGCCGCCGCGCGCCGGGGGGCTGGCCGGCCGGAGCGCGGTGACGTCCATCTGGTCGGCTGCGAAGCGGACGGTGAGCCTCTCCCGGTCGGCCACGGTGGCGGCGGATCGGATCACGGTGCCATCGCCGCGCAGCACGATCGCGTACCCGCGGCCGAGAGTCGCGGCCGGGGACAGGGCGAGCAGCCGGGACCTCGTGTGCCTCATCTCGTCGGCGGCCCGGTCCAGCCGGGCCTCAAGCGTCCGCCTGGCACGCTCGGCGAGCGCTGCCACCCGCTCCTGCTGCCGGTCGATCTCCAGCACCGGGCTCGCCAGCGCTGGCCGCGACCTGACCGCTGCCAGCCAGGACATCTCCCTGTCCACCCGGCCGGTCATGCTGCGCCGGGCGCGGGAGCGCAGCTCAGCTATCAGGGCAAGCTGCTCGGCGACGTCGGGCACCACGCGCCTGGCCGCGTCCGTCGGCGTCGAGGCCCGCACGTCGGCCACATGGTCCAGGATCGGCGTGTCCTGCTCGTGCCCGATCGCGCTGACGACCGGCGTGCGGCAGGCCGCGACAGCCCGGACCAGGCTCTCGTCGGAGAACGGCAGCAGGTCCTCGATCGATCCGCCGCCCCTGGCGATGACGATGACCTCGACCGCGGGATCGGCGTCCAGTGCCCGCAGCGCCTCGGTGATCTCCTCGGCTGCCCGGGGACCCTGGACGGCGACCTGCTCGACCCGGAACCGGACGGCTGGCCAGCGGCGCGCGGCATTGCGCAGCACGTCGCGCTCGGCCGCGGAGTCCCTCCCGCAGATGAGCCCGATCACGCCGGGCAGGAACGGCAGCGGGCGCTTGCGCTCCGGGGCGAACAGCCCCTCGGCGGCCAGGGCCCGGCGCAGCCGGTCCAGCCTGGCCAGCAGGTCCCCGGTGCCGACGGCCCTGATCTGGATCGCGGTCAGCGAGAAGGCGCCGCGGGAGGTGTTGAAGTCCGGCTTGGCCCAGACGATGACCCGGGCGCCCTCGGCGGGCGGCGGGTCGGCGGCCTCGAAGACCACGACCGGGCAGACCACCCGCACAGACACCGCCGCCAGCGGGTCGCGCAGCGTCAGGTAGGCCGTCCCGCCGCGACGGCTAAGCTCGGCAATCTGGCCCTCGACCCAGACCCGGCCCAGCCGGCCGATCCACTCGCCGACCAGGCGCAGCACGGTACGGACCGGGACCGGCGACTCGGGCGTGGTCTCAAGCGGCATGGCGGACGCCGGCAGGCTCGGGTGTCAGCTGGAACCGCCTTCCAGCCTGGCCAGCCTTCGCTCGAACATCGACAGCACGTCGGGGCGGCCGGCGTGGAGCCGCTCATAGCCGATCAGCGCCCGCAGGTCGCCCGGGCTGAGGTTGCGCAGCCGTGCCCGCAGGGAGGCGATGGACAGCCCGTCGTAACCCGGGACGGGCAGGTGATCAGGGCAGTCAAGCCCGGTACCCGGGCTCGCCGGGCTTGCTGTCCCGGTCCCGGTCGTGCCGGTCCCGGACGTTCCGGACCTCTCCAGCGGGGCGAGGGGCTCGGCCGCGCCCGCGGGCTCGGTGCGGTCGGTCATCTCTGTGATCTCGTCCGGCGTGAGCAGCCGGACGTTGCCGGTCTCGTCCAGCGACCGCCAGCGTGATCGCGCCGTCGCGGCGGCATCGCGGCGCTGGCCTGCGCGCCGGCCAGACGCGCCGGGCGAGACCAGGCCCGGCAATGCCGGGCCGGCACCGCTTGCCCCGTCCGGTGCCGCCTGCCTCGCCGGAGCCGGCCCGGCGGTTCTCCTGTCCTCGTCGTTCCCCAGCAGACGGTCGGCCGTCATGATGGCCTGGCCGATGCCGGTGAAGACCGCGCGCAGCGTCTGCAGCGGTGCGCCCTTCATGCGTTCAGCGAGCTGCGGAATGCGCATCCGATCGATCCCCTCCGACTCCTGTGCCCGCCGTAGTGATACCCAGCGACCAGCGCCTACGCTCTGACCGGGCGCAGCCGACCCGCGGGCCCGCTGTCGGCCCAGCCGGCCGCCGCACGGTCACCGCACGGCCCGGGTACCAGGCCGCTCCGGCAGCATGATTATCCGGATTCGCACGGCTACCCGGCGCTAGAGTTGCTGGCCTCGGTCGAGAGCGTATCGCTCCCGGCGCAAAGGGGAGGTCATCCATGAGCTTGATCCGGAGCATGTCCATTGCTGCCTCAGCGCTGCTCGCCACCACGGCGTGCTGCCTGGGCAGCATCACGGCGGCCGGCGCGGCGACGCGTCCGAGCGCCACGCCAGCGCCGCCACGGGTATCGGTGCCGCCGCCTGCTCTGCCGGGCAGGCAGCAGGTCCGCTCCGGATCGGTGCCCGGCCTGACCCAGCTCAAGTCCACCAACTGGGCTGGCTACGCCGACTCCTCCGGGTCGGCCAGCGAGGAGTACACCAAGGTCAGCAGCACGTTCACGCAGCCCGCGATCACCTGCGACGCCAGCATGAAGGGGAAGTACCAGGTCGCGGTCTTCTGGGACGGGATCGACGGTCTCACCGACGCCAGGGTCGAGCAGGCCGGCACGGAGGCCTACTGCTACGGCGGCCAGGGACCTTACTACACCACCTGGTGGGAGGAATTCCCGGTCAACGCCATCCAGGTGGTGGGGACCACCGTCAAGGCGGGCGACAAGATCACGGTATCCATCGTGCGCAGCGGCACCAAGTACACCGTCAAGGTCACCGACTCCACCACTCCCGCCAACAGCTTCAGCCACAGCTTCACCTGCGCATCCTCCACGTGCCCGAACTCAAGCGCGGAGTGGATCGCCGAGGCACCGACCAGCGCAACTACCGGCACGCTGTTCCCGCTGGCCAAGTTCACCACCTGGACCAACAACAACTCGGCGGTAGCCACGGCCAGCAAGACCGGGACGATCAAGACGTTCCCCGACGATGAGCTCACCATGGTCGGCAGCAAGGACGTCAAGGCCGCACCGGGAGCGCTCAACTCCGCAGGGACGAGCTTCAAGGTCGTCTGGAAGAACTACTCGTAGGGCTGCCCGGCGTCCGGGCTGCGGCCGGCGTGCCCGGCCGCAGCCCGGACGCGGCCATGCCGGCCGCGGCGGGCTGCCCCTACGATGGGTGTCATGCCCGACCCAGCCCGGCGAGTCCTGCTCGCGAAGCCGCGCGGCTACTGCGCTGGCGTCGACCGCGCGGTGCAGACCGTCGAGCGGGCGCTGGAGAAGTTCGGCGCGCCTGTCTACGTGCGCAAGCAGATCGTGCACAACGTGCATGTGGTGCGCGACCTGGAGAAGCGGGGCGCGGTCTTCGTGGAGGAGGCCGAGGAGGTCCCGGAGGGCGCTGTCGTCGTCTTCTCCGCCCACGGCATCGCCCCGCAGGTGCGCCAGGCGGCGGAGGACCGCAGGCTCAGGGTGATCGACGCGACCTGCCCGCTGGTCACCAAGGTGCATAAGGAGGCCCGGCGGTTCGCGGCCGAAGGCTACGAGATCCTGCTCATCGGGCATGAGAACCACGAGGAAGTGGTGGGCACCACCGGCGAGGCGCCTGCCAGCATCCGGCTCGTCGACGGTCCCGAGGGCAGCGAGCGGGTGCAGGTAAGCGACCCCTCGCGGGTGGCGTGGCTGTCCCAGACAACCCTGTCGGTCGACGAGACCAGCGAGACCGTGGCAGCGCTCCGCCGCAGGTTCCCCGACCTGCTCGACCCGCCCAGCGACGACATCTGCTATGCCACGCAGAACCGGCAGGCTGCGGTGAAGCAGATAGCCGCAGACTGTGACGTGGTGATCGTCGTGGGGTCACGGAACTCGTCCAACTCGGTGCGCCTGGTCGAGGTGGCCCTCGGCGCCGGGGCGGGTGCCGCCTACCTCGTCGATGATGCCGCCGGCATCGACCCGGCCTGGCTGGAGGGGGCGTCGACGGTCGGCGTCACCAGCGGGGCGTCGGTGCCCGAGGACCTGGTTGCCGGGGTGCTGGCGCGGCTTGCCGAGGATGGGTTCGGGGACGTGCAGGAGGTCGACGCGGTGCCGGAGCGGATGGTGTTCGCGCTCCCGCCTGAGGTCCGCCCCGAGCGGGCGCCCGCGGGTCAGTCTCGCCGCGCGCCTCGGCGCTGAGGTCGCGCAGGCACTGGCGCAGGCCGCGGGCCATCGCGATCGCCAGGCTTGCCGCCACGCCCGCGAGCAGCCAGAAAGTCAGCGGCGCCAGGGTGAGGAACGCGCCCTCGGCCAGCGATAGCACGGCGTGGCGGACCGAGTCGGTTCGCATGCTCAGCGCCTGGACGGCGACGACGGCCGCGCCGAACAGCGCCGGCGGCGTGGCGACGGCGACCGGCAGGCTGTCCCGGCGGATGTAGGCGGCCGCAGCCGCGGCGCCGGCGACGAACCCGATCCCGGCCGGCATGCCGAGGTGCAGCCAGCTTCCGGCCAGCGTGCTGGCGAAGAACACGGCGAGCATGCCGGCGACGGCGCCGCGCGGGGTGACCTGGATCCGGCCGCGCCCTGCCGCCTGCGGTATCGCTGGCTGGTCCACCGCTGCCCGCCCCCGTTCGCCTGACCGCGGCTGCCGCAGGCCGCTCGCCGCCATCAGCCCGCCGCCCGCCGCGCCGGGCTCACCGTGCTCACCGGGAGCGCGGTCAGCTCCGGTGCCGACAGCGCCCGCACCGTCTCCTCTACCGCGGCGGCCTGGCCCAGTTCCGCGTCGGTCACGCCCAGCTCGCTCAGCCTGCGGGCGCTCACCAGCACCCGGTTCTCCAGCGATCCGACCGCCCTGTTGTAGGACGTCACAGCGCCCGTCAGGGCCCTGCCCAGGGCGTCCACGTGCCTGCCCAGGCCAGCCAGCCGTTCGTAGAGCTCGCGGCCGAGGTCGAAGACCGCCCGCGCGTTCTCCGAGAGCGCGGCCTGCTGCCAGGCGTACGCCGCCGTCCGCAGCATCGTGACCAGCGTTGTCGGGGTGGCGATGTGCACCCGCCTGGCCATCGCGTACTCGAGCAGGCCCGGGTCCTGCTCCAGGGCCGGCGCCAGGAACGCCTCGCCCGGGATGAACAGCACCGCGAACTCAGGCGCCGGGCTGAGCGCAGCCCAGTAGGCCTTGCTGGCCAGCCGGTCCACCTGCTCGCGCAGGTGGCGAGCGTGCGCGAGCAGCCGTGCCTGTGCCGTGGCGTCGTCGCTCGCCTCCGCCGCCTCCAGGTAGGCGGCCAGCGAGACCTTCGCGTCCACCACGATGTTCTTCCCGCCCGCCAGCCGGACCACCAGGTCGGGCCGCTGCACGCGCTGGGCGTGCGGCGAGCCGTCCTCGGCGAAGACGCCGACCTGCTCCTCGAAGTCGCAGCGGGCGCTCATCCCGGCAAGCTCGACCACCCGGCGCAGCTGCATCTCGCCCCAGCGGCCGCGGGCCTCGGGCCTGCGCAGCGCGGTGACCAGCGCCTGGGTCTGCTCGCGGAGCTGCTCGGCGCTCTGCCGGGTGATCGTCACCTGCTCGGCCAGCGCGGCGTGCGAGGACCTGCGCGCCGCGTCGGTCTCCCGAAGCTGCGCCTCGACCCGGCCGAGGGCCTCCTTCAGCGGCTCTATCATGCTCGCCACCTCGGCCTTCCTGGTGGCGAGCTCTCCGGCCGCCTTCGCGCCGGCCGCGCCGAGCCGGCCCTCGGCGATCTCCAGCAGCCGCTGCGCCGACCGGTCCAGCGCCTCGGCCGACAGCGCCTGGAACCGCTGCGCGAGCTGCCCGTCGAGCAGGCCCGCCTTCTCCGCGGCGGCGCGCTGCAGGAGGTCAGCCCGCTCATCGGCGGCCCGGGCGCGCTCGTCGGCGGCGCGGGCCTGGCCGGTGAGATCGGCGGCGAGAGCGGCGAGCCGGCCCCGGGCGTAGAGGTATCCGATGACCGCGCCGCCGAGCAGGGCGGCCAGCACCAGGAGAGCGTTCATAAACATCCATGATCCCAGCCAGCGCGGGCATAACCCGGCCCCGACACGCCCGGCCCGGCGCTCGCCTACACTCGCGGGGTGAGCCTCTCGATCGGCATCGTGGGCCTGCCCAACGTCGGCAAGTCCACCTTGTTCAACGCGATGACCAGGGCTAGCGCGCTGGCGTCCAACTACCCGTTCGCGACCATCGAGCCAAACGTTGGCGTTGTCGGCATTCCCGACCCGAGGCTGAACGCCCTCGCCCGGCTCTACGACTCGGCGCGGATCGTCCCGGCCACGGTCCGCTTCACCGACATCGCGGGGCTGGTCCGCGGCGCGTCCCAGGGTCAGGGCCTGGGCAACCAGTTCCTTGCGCACATTCGCGAGACCGACGCGATCTGCCAGGTGGTGCGGGTGTTCAGCGACCCGGACGTGAGCCATGTCGACGGCGAGATCTCCCCGGAGCGCGACATCGAGACGGTGGTGACCGAGCTGATCCTGGCCGACCTGCAGACGCTGGAGAAGGCGCTGCCGAGGCTGGCCAAGGAGGCGAAATTCTCCAGGGATGCGCAGCGGATTCATGCGGCGGAAGCTGCCGCGAAGGCGCAGCAGGTGCTCGATGGCGGGACCACGTTGTCCGCAGGGGCCGGCGCCGCCGGCATCGACCTGGCTGAGCTGCGGGAGCTCCAGCTTCTCACGGCCAAGCCGTTCCTTTATGCGTTCAACGCCGACGAATCCGGGCTTGCCGACAAGGCGCTGCGCGACCGGCTCGCCGCCCTGGTCAGGCCGGCCGAGTCGATCTTCCTGGACGCCAAGACCGAGGCGGAGCTTGCCGAGCTGCCCGAGGACGAAGCCGCCGAGCTGCTGGCCGGGCTGGGCATGGGCGAGCCGGGCCTGGCGCAGCTTGCCAGGGCGGGCTTCGCAGCTCTCGGCCTGTCGACGTTCCTGACTGCCGGGCCGAAGGAGGCACGGGCGTGGACGATCCGGGCCGGCGCGACCGCGCCGGAAGCAGCCGGAGTCATCCACAGCGACTTCCAGCGCGGGTTCATCAAGGCGGAGGTCGTGTCGTTCGATGACCTGATGGCAGCCGGCTCGGCTGCCGCGGCACGAGCCGCGGGCAAGGTCCGCATCGAGGGCAAGGACTACGTGATGCGCGACGGCGACGTCGTCGAGTTCCGTCACGGAGCGACGACCGGGGCCAGGAAGTGAGCCCTTTCACGCGCATGTGCGCAGGCGGCGGCAGGCGCGTGATCACCTCGCGGCCGCTCACGGCCGCGGACCAGGCCATGGACTCCGCAGGCTAAGGTCGATCCCGGACGGAGCGCTTCCTGATCGACGGGAGAAGCGGCATGGTGGCAGCGGATGCGAGCCCCACCGCGCGGGCGCTGCTTACCCTGGAACTGGTACAGGCGAGCCCCGGGATCACGGCCGGCCGGCTGGCCGACAAGCTCGGAGTGTCAGACCGGGCCGTCCGCCGCTACGTCGCGATCCTGCGCGAGGCCGGCATCCCGATCGCCTCCGAGACCGGGCCGTACGGCGGCTACCGCGTCGGCCGCGGCCTGCGGTTCCCCCCGCTGGTGTTCACTGCCGCCGAGGCTCTCGCCCTGGTGATGGCCGTCCTTGACGGGCATCACGACGCCGGGGATCCGGCCAGCCTGGTCGGCAGCGCCCTCGGAAAGATCGTGCGGGCGCTGCCCGAGCCGGTCGCCGCACAGGCCAAGGCGGTCCGCCAGGCCACGGCACCCGCCCCGGACAGGGCGGCCGCCCGCCCCGACCCGCAGACCACGAGCACACTGGTCCAGGCATGCTCCGGGCAGCGGGTCGTGCGGCTGGGCTATCGGTCAGAGGCGGGGGCCCAGTGGGAGATTACGGTCGACCCCTGGGCGGTGGTGGTCCGGCACGGCCGCTGGTACCTGCTGTGCCACTCGCACGCTGCAGACGCCCGCCGTGCGTACCGGATCGACCGGATCACCTCGGTCGCCATGCTCGGCGAGGCCTTCGTCCCGCCCGCCGCCCTCGACCCGGTCCCGGTGCTCGAGGAGCATCTCTCGGAGGGCTGGGAGTACGCCGCTGAGGTCCTCATCGGGGCACCGGCCGAGCGGGTGGCGCCGTGCGTTCCCCGCGCCCTCGGGCGCCTGGAAGGCATCGACGCCGCGACGGCACGGCTCACCGGCAGCACCAGCAACCCAGGGTGGTACGTCCAGCAGCTCGGGATGATCCCGGCGCCGTTCTGGATCACGGCCGGCCCGGAGCTTCAGGCCGCCGCGCGCGCCGTGGGGGAGCGGCTGCTCGCCGCAGGCGGCGGCGGTCAGCAGCCGACGGGTGACCGGCCCGACTGAGCCCGCCAGCCCGGAGGAGGGTCCTCGCCGACCCTTCCGTCGATGGCCTCGCGCAGCAGGTCGGCGTGCCCGGTGTGGCGGCCGTACTCCTCGATCAGGTCACAGACGAGCCGTCTCAGGCTGGCATGGCGACCGTCGGATGAGGCCGCGTGGACGGGCTGGTCGAGCCCGCCATCCGCCAGGGCCGCGCCGAGCCGGGCGCGGGAGCGCTGCACGGCGCCGTCCCACAGGGCGTAAAGCTGCTCCGGGCTGTCGGCGGCGGCCGAGGCGAACTCCCAGTCGTCGCCGCCGTCCCACCCGAAGGACTGCCATGGCTCTCCGGGAGGCGCCCCGCGCAGCTTGGCGGTGAACATGTAGTCCTCGCAGGCGGCGAGGTGCTTGAGCAGCCCGCCGAGGGTCAGCGCGGAGGCACCGACGCGCGCCTGGAGGCCGGCGGAGTCCAGCCCGTCGGCCTTCCAGCGGAACGTCGTCCGTAGCCTGTCGAGCGCGCCGGTGAGCTGCTCGGTCTCGGTGCCCGCAAGCGGCGGCTCCCACGGGGTGTCGTTGCTGGTCATGGCGTCATCGTAGGCCGTGTCCCGGACGTTCCGCGTCCTGGTGCGCCCGCCTGCCCCCGTGACCGGCGCTAAGCCGCTTTCGAGGCGAGGATGGAGAGGTCGCGCTCGGCATAGAGCCGGTGCTCCCACTCCTCGTTGAGAACGATCAGCAGGCACTCCCGGACCGGGTAGCTGCGCGGACGCGGCCACCCCGGCCCCTCGACGGGCTCGGTGTGGCCGGCCAGCGACTCGGCGGTGAGCCCGTCGACCACCTCGCGCACGGTGGACATCCGGTCCCTGCGGAGCGCGAGGACCTCGTCGAGAGAGGGGCGTGCGTCGCGGTCGCGGGGGATCCCCGGGGTGTCCGGCATCTCATCCCAGGGGAGATCCAGCGGGTCCCACGGCGCCGGATCGCCGAGGATCGCCCGGCGCACCCATGCGTCGGTGGCAAATACCAGGTGACGCAGTGTCTCGATGAACGACCACTCGCCGTCCACAGACTCGTGGAGCAGATCAGGGCGGAGGCTCCGGGCGCGCTCGACGGTCTCGTCCCATAGCTGCCCGACGATGTCCCATGCCTCGCGGAAGCCTGCCGGGCCGGCAGGGCGCATCTTCGGCCGCAGCGGGTAGCGCCGGTCAAGCTCGGCACTGACCAGGGGAGCAACGTCGACGCCATTGATCACCAGATTCTCGATGTCGCCGTAGATGTCGACGTCGACCAGCTCGCTGCCGCGGATCACGACCCGGTACAGGCCGATGTCGCGCAGCCGGGCGCCGGACATGTCCACCGAGCGGAACTGCGCGCCGGTGAGGTCGCATCGCTCGAACCGGGATCCGGCCAGCTTCACGTCCTCGAACCGGGAGCGCTCCATGTTCTGGGCTACGAACTCAGTCATGCGCTGACGCTAACGCCGAATCCGGACGATCCGCGTCCGTGAACCTCCCAGGGCTCGCGCCCGGGCCCGCCGGGCGGGCCGGCCCGCTCACGTAGACTGCGCGCTCATGAGCACCGAGGCAGCCCAGCGCCCGTCCACCGAGACCACAGTGACCGCGACGGCCACGGCACAGCCGGCTGTGCCGGCGCCGCCGGCGCCGCGGAAGATCCCCAGCGAGCGGGTTCACCACGGCGACACGTTCGTGGACGACTACGCCTGGCTGGCGGACCGGGACAACCCGGAGACCATCCGGTACCTGGAGGCGGAGAACGCCTACACCGAGGCGATGACCGCGGGCCAGGCCGGGCTGCGCGAGGAGATCTTCACCGAGATCAAGGCGCGCACCAAGGAGACCGACCTCTCGGTGCCCTGGCGCAAGGGCGGCTTCTGGTACTACGCCCGGACGGTCGAGGGCAGCCAGTACCCGGTGCACTGCCGCCGCGCCGTGCGAGAGGACGAGGCCCGCCCGCCGATGACCGAGGACGGCTCCCCGCTCGAAGGCGAGGAGGTTCTCCTGGACGGGAACGAGCTCGCCGCGGGCCATGAGTTCTTCGCCCTCGGCACCCTGGACGTCAGCCCGGACGGCCGGCTCCTCGCCTACTCCACCGACTACCGCGGCGACGAGCGGTTCACCCTGCGGATCAAGAACCTGGTCACCGGCGAGGTCGCGGCGGACGAGATCCCGGACACGTTCTATGGCAGCGCCTGGTCGGCGGACGGATCGGCGCTGTTCTACGTCACGGTCGACCAGGCCTGGCGGCCGTACCGGGTGTGGCGGCACCTCCTCGGCACTTCCGCCGGCCAGGACGTGATCGTGTTCGAGGAAAGCGACGAGAAGTTCTGGGTCAGCGTCGGGCTCAGCCGCAGTGAGCGCTACCTGGTCATCTCCTCGTCCTCGCCGCTCACCAGCGAGGTGCGGCTGCTCGATGCGACCCGCCCGGAGGGCGACTTCCGGGTCGTGGCGGAGCGCCGGCCTGGTGTGGAGTACAGCGTGGAGCACCAGGTGACCGCCGATGGCACGGACCGGCTGCTGATCCTGCACAACGACCACGCCGAGAACTTCGAGCTCGCACAGGCGCCGGTCACCGATCCGGGTGCGTGGACTCCGCTGATCGCGCACCGGGAGGACACCAGGCTGCTCGGCGTCGACGCCTTCGCCGGCTACCTGGCAGTGCACTTCCGCCGGGACGGCCTCACCGGGCTGCGGGTTATCCGTGGCGACGGCACCGGCCACGAGGTCTCGTTCAGCGAGCCCATCTACACGGTCAGCCCGGGGGCGAATCCCGAATACGAGACCGGGACCTACCGGGTGGCCTACGAGTCACTGGTGACCCCGCCGTCGGTCTACGAATGCGACATGGCCACCGGTTCCCTGACGCTGCTGCGGCGCAAGCCCGTGCTGCCGCTGCACGGGCACGCCTACGATCCCGGCGGCTACGAGCAGTACCGCGAGTGGGCGACGGCCCCCGACGGGACGAAAGTACCGATCTCGCTGGTGTGCCCGAAGGGCACCGCGCGCGACGGCAGCGCGCCGCTGCTGCTCTACGGGTACGGCAGTTACGAGATCTCCAGGGACCCGAGCTTCTCGATTCCCCGGCTCTCGCTGCTGGACCGCGGCTTCGTGTACGCGATCGCGCACATCCGCGGCGGCGGCGAGCTCGGCCGCCGCTGGTATGACGACGGCAAGATGCTGCGCAAGCGCAACACCTTCACCGACTTCATCGCCTGCGCCGAGCACCTGGTAGCGGCCGGCTGGACCCGTCCGTCGCGGCTGATCGCGCGCGGCGGATCGGCCGGCGGGCTGCTGATGGGTGCCGTGGCGAACATGGCGCCGCGGGATTTCGGCGGCATCGTCGCGCAGGTGCCGTTCGTCGACGCGCTGACCTCGATCCTGGACCCCTCACTCCCGCTGACCGTGACCGAGTGGGAGGAGTGGGGCGATCCGCTGCACGACCCCGAGGTCTATGAGTACATGAAGTCCTACACCCCCTACGAGAACGTCTCCGGTGATGTGCCATATCCGCCGATTCTTGCTATTACCAGCCTCAACGACACCAGGGTGCTGTACCGGGAGCCTGCCAAGTGGGTGGCGAGGCTGCGGGAAAGGGCCGCCGGCGGGCCGTTCCTGCTGAAGACCGAGATGTCAGCGGGCCACGGTGGCCGCAGCGGGCGTTACGACGCCTGGCGGGAGGAAGCCCTGGTGCTGGCCTGGATCGTGACCACCGCGAAGGCTGCCGGCTAGCCGTGTGAGCAGGGGCACCGGCAGCCGCGGCTGCCCCGCCCGGCCCCGTCAGGACCGCCTCGCCAGCCCGGCGCGTTACGGCTCGTCCGGCTCGTCCGGCCGGCCGCCCGCTGTCCCCGCAGGCCCGCGCCGCCACCGGAGTCCCTGACCTGCGGCGCCTGGCACAGTCACAGCGATCGTCACAGGCCCGGTGTGTACTGGCCCGGCCATGGATGCTGCAAAGCGGCCCGGCCCGGCCACCGGCCGGGCGGAGTGGGCCACCAGATCCCCGGGCTGGCGGCCGGGCGGGATGCCTGATCGGCTCGACGATCTGCCTGCCCGGCTCAAACGCCCTCCAGCGGGTCATTCCCGGCGCGATGACGGCAATTCTGGAGCCATTTCTCAATCCGCCGGCGCGCCGGCGGACCTAAACGCGATGTCGGCCGTCCGCTTTGCCGCAGAATGGTCGACGACACGGGCAGGGGCGCGCCGCAACTCCTTGCTGCGCGTGCGCAGAAGAGCGGGCGGAGGTGCGATGGCTGGCCAGGCTTCCCCGGACCTTGAGGCGCCATCGGAGCCTGCCTTCCGGGACGCTCGCGATCACGTGGCCGGCGTTATGACCCCGCCTGCCGGCAGCGGAGCGGCCGGCGGCAGCTATGGCCTGCCTGATGCCGGGCCAGCACCGCCCGGAGCGCAGCGCTACTCGCGTCCATGGCCCGGCGCTGGCGGTCGCTGGGTCATGTGGGTGCTGCGCGCGGTGGTATGGGCGATCCTGCTCATCGTCGGTTTCCGGGGCGTCATGTCGATCGTGACCGGGGCGCCGTTGACCGGTCAGGGCACCGCGGGCCGGCCTGCGGCGGCCAGCGGCGGATCCGGCGGGCGCAGCGGGACGGCCGCCAGCGGATTCCCCTCTGGGCTGGCAGCGGCCTACGCCTTGCAGTTCGGCCAGGTCTACCTCAACTTCAGCGCGGCCACGGCGGCGCACCGGGCCCGCGAGCTCGCTGCCTTCCTGCCGTCAGGCTCCGACCCTCAGCTGGGCTGGAACGGCGCCGGAGTACAGCGGCTGGAGTCGGAGCAGGTCGTGTCGGTCACCGTGGCCGGGCCGCGCCGCGCCGTGGTGACGCTGCTCGCCAGGGTGAACGGCCGGCTCATGGAGCTTGGCGTGCCGATCTATGCAGCCCGCGGGGGCATGGTGGTCTCGGGCGAGCCCGCCTGGCTGCCCGCGCCACCGGCCGTAACGCCTGCGGGCGGGTCGGCTGCCGCAACCGACCCGGCCGCTGCCGCCAGCCTGTCCGGCCAGCTACCCGTGTTCTTCCGCGCCTACGCGAGCGGTGACCGTGCCACCCTGACCCGCTTCGCCGCTCCCGGCAGCAAGATCACCAGCCTGAACGGAGCGGTGTCCTTCGGGTCGATCGAGTCCATGACGGTTCCGCAGGGCGGATCCACCCGCACCATTACGGTCACCGTGAAATGGCTGCTGCCGGCAGCCACGCGGCGGGAGGCCCAGCCCGCGCCGGCACCCGCCGCGATTGAGATGACCTACCAGCTCACCGTGGTGCGCCAGGGCACCAGCTGGTATGTGCGGGCGATCGGGCCGGCGGCAGATCAGCCGGGGCCGCCATGACAGGACACGCGCAGTGGCGCGCTCACCCAGCTATCACCACCCCCTGTTATCCCGGAGCACAACGATGCAGCCGCACCTGATTCTGTCGGCACTCCCCGAGGCACTGAGCACCACCGGCCTGGTGACGTACCTGCAAGGGCTGTTCGGTCCGCTGTTCCTCGGGATTGTCGGCATCGTCGCGATCTTCTTCCTGTTCACCAGAGAGATCATCCGGTTCGTCCAGTTCATCGTCCTCGCGGTTGCGATCGCGGTGGTCTTCTACACGCCGAGCATCGTTCAGACGCTGGCGGTCGGAATCGCGCACGCACTCGGGGTGCACTGACCGGCAGGGCACTGCAGGCCGGCGCATCCGGAAGGAGCAGCGGGTGGATCTGCCCACCTACACCAATATCTGGCGGATTGAGAAACGGCTCTACAAGCTGTATGACTTCCGGCTGCCCATGCCCCTGCCGGTCGGCCAGATCGCGGTGTTCGGCGCCTTCACGGTCCCGTACGTGCTGACGCTCACGCTGCTCGGGATGCCGTTCAGTCACACCCTGTTCTGGCTCTATGTGCTGCCACCGGGGGCGCTGACCTGGCTCGCCACCCGGCCGGTGCTGGAGGGCAAGCGGCTGCCGGAACTGCTCCTGTCCCAGATCCGGTACCTGTGCGAGCCGCGGGCCTGGTGCCGGCTGGCCCCGCTGGCAGAGCCGGACGACATTGCGGTCTGGGCCCGGGTCTGGCGGCCGGTTGGCCAGGCACGGCCAGGCTGGCCGGACTCGCGGGAGAAGCGAGCCGGGCGGGAGGAGCCAGCAGTGCCCGTGCAGCGGGCAGAGCCGCCCGGGCGGGCCCCGGCGCAGCGGGCGGAACCTGTGGCCACCCGGCCTCGCCCCGCTGCCGCGCCGGCGACGCGGGTAACCGTCACCGGCGCGCCCGTGGCACGGCGGCCGCTGGCGGTAGAGCAGGCTCTGAGCCGCTCGCAGGCCCGCCACCCGGGACGTGCGGCCCGGTCCGGCCTTGCCGGCAGGGCCTGGCGGGACAGCGTGGCGGTCGTGCCAGGCGGACACCGTCCCGGCCGGCCGGACCTGCTGCAGCAGGAACGGGCCAGGGCGCGGCTGCCGATGCGCGGGCCTGGCCGCATCGTGGTGCTCGGCTGCACCATGGGAGCGGGCCAGACGATCACCGCGCTGACGCTCGGCACGACCCTGGCGAGCCTGCGTGCCGAGCCAGTTGCGCTGCTGGACCTCAATTCCGGGACGGGCCCGTATCCCGGGCCGGGCCGGGCTTCCGGGGCCGGCTCGCTGGCCCGCAGGGCTGCGGCGCTCCCTGCCGGATCAGGGGTTGAAGTCATCACGGGTGACGGGGCAGACGGCGACGTGCGGGCTGACGTCGGCCGGCGCTTCTCCGCGCTCTCAGCCCGCTACCGGCTGGCGGTCGCCGACCCGTGCGCGTCCGTGCTGCCGTGGCTGCTGCCAGCAGCCAGCCTGCTGGTGCTGGTCACGCCCGCGACTCCGGAGGCAGCCAGCGCGCTGATCACGACCAGGGAGTGGCTGGAAGCTCACGGCCACTCCGATCTCGCGAACGCCTCTGTGACGGTCCTCAACGGGGTGAGTGCCAGGACCTCGGCATACGTCGCCCAGGCGGAGGCCGTGGCGCGCGGACGATGCCGGGCGATCGTCCGGGTCCCCTGGGACGACACGCTGAAGGACCTTGGCTCAAAGCGCGGCAGCGGCGCTGCCCGACCGCATCGGCTCAGCGATCCCGCGGTCCGGGCGGTCACCGCCCTCGCCGGCGTGGTCATCGCAAGCCTGACCGCCGAAGCTGACGGCGGTGCCCCGCCGGCGAGCGCCCGCGTCCTCGCCGGAAGCGGAGCGCCCGGCGCGCAGGGCGGGCGGGGGAGCCGGCCGGGATGACGACCACCAGCCAGGCCGGGGCCGCTCCGTCTTCACGGTCCGCCCCGCCGATTGCCCCGCTCCTGCCGCCGCGATTCTCATCGCGGCGGCACCGTTCCTGGCGTGCTGCCCGCAGCCGCCTCCCCGTGCGGTACTTCGACGACCGGATCCTGCTCACCGAGACGCACGCCTGGGCCTATTTCCGCGTGCCGACCGTGTCGTATGAGTTCACCACCCCGGCGGAGCGAGAGGCCCTGGCCATCAACATCACGGTCGCGCTGGGCGCTATCCGGATGCCCGACGCCGAGGTGCACCTGCGGATCGCGCAGCGGCCGTACCCGGCCGCCGAGTGGGCCACCCGGCTCGACCTGACGTCCGACGGCGGTCCGGGCTGGGTCGATTACCTGGACGAGATGTACCGGCATGTATGGGCAAAGAACTTCTGGACGAAGGAGGTATACCTGGGCGTCCGGCTCGGCCAGCGCGGAGTCAGGGCGCAGCTTTCCGAGGGCGTGCTGGCCCAGCTCCGCACGGCGTACCGGGCCGGCGAGCAGGCGCTCGGCCTGGCTGACGAGGCAGTTCCGGCGGGCGAGGCCGCCAGGTGGACGCAGCAGGCCGAGCGTCTTGGCCGGGCGCTGGCGGCCAGTGCTCTCGCGGCCAGGCATGCGACCGCGGACGAGATCGCCTGGCTGTTCCGGCACGCCCTGGCCGGGTCGGCCGGCGATCCGCCGCCGTCGGCGGCGCGCCGCCGCCGGTGGGGCGGCGGCGAGATCGAGGCACTGCTAGAGGGCCAGGTTCACAACGGCCGCACGCTGCTCAGGCTGCAGCAGCCGGACGGCGAGTCGTACGTGGCGTTCCTCTCGTTCGCCCGGTTTCCCGACGTCATGTCGTTCCCCGCGGGCGAGCCCTGGCTGCATTACGCCGACGCGCTGCCCTTCCCGGTCGAGGCGAGCCTGCGGATGCGGCTGATCCCGCCCGCCCGGGCGCGGAAGGACGTGAGCAGGCGCCTCGCGCACGCCCGGGATATGGACGCGCACATCCGCGAGGCCGGAGCTGACCTGCCGATCGCGCTGGCCGAGCAGATCGAGACGGCCCGGCTGCTGGAGCATGGCATCACCAAGGAGCGGCTGCCATTCGTGTACGGCTGGCACCGGCTGTCCGTGTCAGCCCCGACCCGCGAGGCCTGCATCCGGCGCGGCGAGGCTCTGGCAGAGCACTACCGGGATGCCGGCATCGACCTGGTGAACTCCACCGGCGACCAGTTCTCCCTGCTCCGCGAGTCGCTGCCAGGGGACCGCGTCCGGGTCAGCTCTTACCTGCAGCGCCAGCCGCTCTACACGATCGCCGGCGGGATGCCGACGGCGACCGTTGACCTGGGCGACCGGGCCGTCGGCGAGGACGGCTGGGTCGGCCCCTACATCGGCGAGACGCTCGGGCGAGCGAGGTCGGTGGTGCACTTCGACCCGCTCGTCGCCGCCGCCAGGAACAGGCCGACCGCCGTCGCGATCACTGGTGAGCCCGGCGGCGGGAAGACGACGCTGGCGCTCCTGCTGATCCTGCAACTGGCACTGCGCGGGGTGACCGTGGCGGTCATCGACCCGAAGGGCGACGCCGAGCCGCTCGTTGAGCTCCTGCAGGCACGGGGCAGAAGGGCCCGGGTGCTGCCGCTCGGCAGCGCTGCCGCCGGCCTGCTCGACCCGTTCTCCTTCGGCGACGACCTCGCCGAGCGCCGCACGATGGCGACCGAGACGCTGCGACTGCTGCTGCCGCGGATGAGCGAGGAGCGGGAGAGCGCGCTGATCCAGGCGGTCGGCGCTGTCGCTGCGGGAGAGCGGCCCAGCCTCGGCAAGGTCGTCGAGCACCTGGAGCAGGCGGACGACCCGGCCTCGACGAACCTCGGCGCCGTGCTCCGCTCGATGTCGGAGATGCGCCTTGCCCGGCTCTGCTTCGCGCCGTCCGGCGGTCAGGCGGTCGACGCGGCCGGCTGGACGACGGTGTTCACGCTCGCCGGGCTCACCCTGCCGGACGTCCAGCTCGGGCGCGACGACTACTCCTATGAACAGCGCCTGTCGGTGGCTCTGCTGTACCTGGTATCGCAGTTCGCCCGGCGGCTGCTGAACGGGATGGACCGGCGGCTGCCCAAGGCGATCTTCCTGGACGAGGCGTGGGCGATCACCTCGACCCCGCAGGGCGCGAAGCTGATCCCGGAGGTGTCCAGGATGGGCCGGTCGCGCAATACCGCGCTGATCCTCGTCTCCCAGAATGCCGCTGACCTGTCCAGCGAGCAGGTGACGAACTGCATCTCCAGCGTGTTCGCGTTCCGGTCCGCGGAGCGGGCGGAGGTGGCAAGCGTCCTCGCGCTGCTCGGCCTTGAACGATCCGAGGCGAACGCGGCGGCGCTGCGCGGGCTCGCTAACGGTGAGTGCATCTTCCGAGACCTGGATGGCCGGGCCGGCCAGATAGCCGTCGACCTGATCTCCGACGAACTGCGGCAGTGGCTGGACACCAACCCGGCGCGGGTGCGGCCCGAGGTGCCGGTGCCCGGGGTCCCGGCGGCGGGACCCGGGGCAGGCCCCAGCACGGACGGGAGCCCGCTGCCGGAGCCCGGCGCCAGCCCCGCGCTGGCCTCCGGGCCTGCCGGGCCTGCCGGGCCTGCCGGGCCTGCCGGGCCTCCCGGGCCTGCCGGGCCTGCCGGGCCTGCCCGCCCCGGCGGCCCGCCACCAGGACCAGGGCGCTGACCCGCTGACAACCCCCGACTTTCCCATCCAGGAGCCCCCTTCCCGATGCGCAGACTCCGCCGTTCCCCGCGCCGGGCGCTGGTCGTTATCGGCGTGCTCGCCGCGCTGCTCGGGGTTCCTGGAGCGCTCAGCGCGACGGCCGGGCCGGCCGCGGGGCGCCCGGAGTCACAGGGCAGCCGGTCCGTCGTGACGACCGCCCTGGAACGCCCGGCGGACCCGGCCACGGCCGCGACGGCGGGCGAGAAGGCCGGCCAGGGCGGCCTGTGCGGCGTACCGGGAATCGGCGACATCGGCGGGCTGCTCGGCTTCTGCTCGGCCGGCTCCGGGCTGCTCGGCCTGCTGAACAACATCTGCCAGCCTTCGCTGCCGAGCCCTGAGCCGGCCACGTCCGGAATCGACTCCCTGGTCAGGCCGCCAGCCTCGGCCACCCCGGCCCCGCGCACGATGTACGACGAGTACGGGATGGCAGGCCAGTTCTGGGCCGCGACCAACCTGCAGTGCTCCGATATGACCTCGCTGATCGGCAATAACGTCGCGAGCGTCGTCTTCGACATCGCCAAGTCCATCGACCGTGTCACGATCACCGTGTACCAGTCGGCAGCTGGCGAGGGGATCCTCAGCTGGCTGACCCGGGTGGTAGACAAGCTGATCACCACTCTCGGCAACGCGATCTACTTCCCCTACCTGGCCCTCGTGGTCATCATCGGGGCCCTGTGGCTGGCCTGGCAGGGGCTGATCCGCAAGCGCGGCACCCGGACGATCGAGGGGACCATCTGGATGGTCGTCGCCTGCGCGGCAGCCATCTGGCTGATCGGCAGGCCGGCCGACTTCACCGGGGTCGGGCGCGCGGTGTCCGACGGCATCACGCAGACCCTCAACGTCGCGTTCGCCAAGCTGCCCAGCTCTGGTCAGGCCAGCTGCATGCCGGTGCCCCCGACCGATCCGCAGGTGCAGCCGGTGAGCAGCTACGCCTACACCCAGGGCAACACCATCGTCGACACCAACGCGAACGAGTTGTGGACGGTGCTGGTCTGCAAGCCATGGCTGGACGGGGAGTTCGGCACGACGGCCTACGCCACCTCGAGCCGCGGCACGCAGACCCCGGTGAACACCTACGCCCGCCAGCTCCTCTGGGCTCAGGCCATCGCAGTCAATGAACGGGCCACCTCCGCGGTGATCCAGGCCAAGCAGGCAACCTACGCCGGCATCGCGCAGAGCATCCAGCGCCGCGACCCGGGCGTCTACCCGCTGTTCCAGGGCAAGCAGTGGACCACCAGGCTGGAGATCGGCCTGGCGGCGCTGTTCGCCGCGCTGATCGCCGGCGTGCTGGTGCTGCTGATCGCCGTCACGCTGATCATGCTGAAGCTCGGGTTCCTGCTGCTGCTCGTGGTGGGCCCGTTCTTCCTGCTGATCGGAACCCATCCCGGGTTCGGCCGGGTGGTCGCGATGCGGTGGTTCGAGATGCTGGTCGGGGTTCTGCTCAAGCAGGCGGCCGTTGCCCTGGTGCTCAGCGTGCTGGTCTACGCCTACTCGCTGATCATGGGCACTAGTGACGCGGTCCTCCCGTGGGCGATGAAGATCATGATGATTGCCCTTGTCACGGTGGCGGTGTTCATCTACCGGCGGCCGTTCCAGCACCTGTTCGCGGCGGTGGGCTACACGGCTATCGGGTCCAGGGAGCGGGCCGAGGCGGACCTGGCCAGGGCCGGGGCGACCGCTAAGGCCAATGCGCTGACCGCGGCCAGCCTGGCCATTCCGGCCCTGGCCGGGTACCGGCCCGGCCGTTTCGCGCGCCGGAACTCAGGCCAGGCGTCGGTGCTGGCCGGTGGTACCGCCGCTGCCGGGGGAACGGCGGGCGCTGACCCGGCCGTGGCCGGGGGAGCGCCCGCCGAGCAGGCCGACACCCTGGCCGATGCTGCGGCCCGGGCGGCCGGCCCGGATGCGGTGACCCCGGGAGGCAGGCAGGTCATCCGGGCGGGGCAGCCCGACCTCGCGGACGCCACGCGGCGGGCCGGGACCGCTGTGGCGGCCGACGGCGCGGCCGGCCGGAAGGCGCCTCCGCTGAACCTGCCCTCGCGCGCCACGGCGGCCGCGGGCGCCACTCCGGCGGCGGCGCGCGCTGCCGGGACCAGGCCCGCCCAGGGCCCGGCCGCAACCAGGGCCGCTGCCGGGCCGCCGCGCGGCCAGGCAGGACCGGTCGCGCGCGGCCAGGCGGCACCGGTCGCGCGCGGCCACTCAGCCGCGCCAGCCGGCCGGCCGGCGGCACCGCCGCGCCAGCGCGCGCCCGCCGCGCCATCGAGGTCCGGCCCGGCTAGCGCACCCTCGCCGGACCAGTCCGCGGCCGATCCCGCGCAGCGGCCCTGGCCCGGCCCCGGCCTGACGGACTCGGGCAGCGGTGAGCTGACGCGCAACCCAGGCAGCGCCCCGCCGCTGCGCCGCCGCGGTACCAACGGGGCCGGAAGCCAGGATCCGGACGAGACCGGGCACGAAGTCCCGTTCTGGCTGCGCCCGAAGTGACGGTGCCGCTTCATGGACCCATCGCCCCTGCAACGCCGAGCGGTCTTCGCGCTGGTCGTCTTCCTGCTCGCCGGGCTGGGCTCCTACCTGTTCCTTCCCGGCGTGACGGGAGCGTCTCAGGCTCACGATGCTGCCCGCCATGCCGGTGACCGGTCCGGCCGGCCCGGCCGGTCCGGCCGGCCCGGCCGGGCAGGACCCTCGGCATCTGCTGCCCCGAGCCCGTCGCGTCCGTCGCCGGCTGCGGTCCGGCCGGTCCCGGGGCAGGCCTCGCCGGCCCCGGACATCTACCAGTGGCTTCCGTTCAGTCAAGAAGATCTTGCTAAGGCAGCAGCGGTCGTCACCGCGTTCGGCCGTGACTACGAGACCTACTCCTACACCGAGGACGCCGCCAGCTACGTCGGCGCCATGCGAGGCCTCATCACCGGAGAGCTCAGCCAGGTCCTGGCAGCCGGATACGACACTCCCGGCGTCGCCAGCCTGCGGGCCAGCCGGAAGGAGGTCTCGGCCGGAGCGGCGCGGATCAACTCGCTCCGGGCATTCGGCCCGTCCAGCATCACGTTCGTCGCGACCCTCACCCAGGTGCTGACCGGCACCGGAGGCAGGACCACGACGAGCGGCGTGTACGCGATCACGGTGACGGCCTCGGCGGGCCGCTGGCAGGTCAGCGACATCGAGCTGGCATCGGCAGGCAACTCATGAACTGGCTGGCAAGCCTGGGCTGGCGCGGCCTCCGCGCGCTGCGCCAGTCGCGGCAGGGCGCTGCCGCCGCACCGGGCAGTGGACTGGCCGGGCGCGGACCCGGCCGGCCGGTCATCTGGCTGGCCAGCATCGTGGTGCTGCTGCTGGTGGGACTGCTGACGGTCCCGATGACGATGTTCGGGGGCAGTGCGATCTTGTACCAGCAAGCATCGGACTGCTCTGCCGCGAGGTCCGGGTCATCGGGCCAGCCGCCAGCGGCCGTAGCTGCCCGGGACTCGATCCCGGCCAGCTACCTGCGGCTGTTCCGGCAGATAGGCCGCGAGTACGGGGTTCCGTGGGTGATCCTGGCCGGAATCGCCAAGGTCGAGAGCGACGATGGCCGGTCCAGCCTGCCTGGCGTGCACAGCGGGGCGAACGCGATGGGGGCGGCCGGGCCGATGCAGATCGGGATCGGCGGCGCGGCGGGCAACGTGTGGGGCGGGGCGCCAGTGCACCCTGCCAGCGAGCATGTCAACGGCGTGGCCACGGACGCCAATCACGACGGGATCGCCAGCGTCTACGAGCCCGCGGACGCGATCGCGGGCGCCGCCAAGTACCTGCTCCGCAGCGGAGTGCAGACAAACCCCGCCGGCGCGATCTTCGCCTACAACCACCTGCAGGCCTACGTGCAGGCTGTTCTCTACTGGGCGGGCCGGTACGCGCGCGGCGGTTACACGGTGAGCCGGGTCACCCTGGACTCGGCACCGCAGTGCGCGACGTCCGCGGGCCAGGTCCCGAACGCGGCCGCCGCGGCCGCGATCACGTTCGCCGAGCAGCAGCTTGGCAAGCCCTATCAGTGGGGGGCGACCGGCCCCGACTCCTACGACTGCTCGGGCCTGGTGATGATGGCCTACCGGGCCGCGGGCATTGACATCCCGCGCACCTCGCAGCAGCAGTGGCTGTGGGGGCCGCGGGTGCCCGCCAGCCAGGTCGAGCCGGGTGACCTGGTGTTCTTTGCCGGGGCTGATGGCACCAGGACCGCTCCTGGGCATGTCGGGCTGGTGATCGGCCGGGGCCTGATGATCGAGGCCTACGCCACCGGGTTCCCAATCCGTATCGCCTCCTACGGGAACCGGGATCCTGTCGGGTTCACCCGCCCATGGGCGCACCGGGGAGCGTCGTCCGGGTTACCGCCACGCTGAGCTGTCCGCCGCGCTGTCGGCGGTGTACGCCGGGAGCCGCGCCGAGTAGATGGAGTACCCGTCGACGTAGAACGCGACGGCCGTGGCGATCGCGGTGGCCGCCATCATGGGGATCATCAGCCCGAAGCCGCTATGGGTGAGCTCGAGCACCAGGGCGAGACCGGACAGCGGTGCCTGCATCGCCGCGCCGATCACCGCGGCGGCGCCGGCCATGGCGAACGCGCCGGAGGGAGAGCCGGGCCAGGCCAGGTTCCAGGCGAGGCCGAGCGCTCCGCCGAGGACCGCTCCGGTGGACAGCGTCGGGGTGAAGAGGCCACCGGACGCGCCGCTGCCCAGGCACATCGCGGTGACCAGCGGCTTGAGCGCGAACAGGGCGAGCAGCAGGCCGAGGCTGCCGATGCCGAGGAATGCGTCGCGGGCCATGTCCAGGCCGTTGCCGAACAGTTGCGGGTACCAGATGCCGATGACGCCGAGCACGCCGAAGGCAATGAGCGGGGCGTACAGCGCCCTGGCTCCCCGCGCGCGGTGGTGGGATACCCAGCCGATGAGGCGGATGTAGGCGACCGAGACCAGCCCGAGCAGCGGCCCGGCGAGCAGCGAGAAGGTCATCAGCGACCCGGTGAAGCGGTAGTCGGGGATGCCGGTATAGGTGGCGCGGTCGGGCAGGTAGATCCAGGCGGTGGCGGTGGCGATCCACGAGCAGGCCAGGGCCGGCAGCATGACCGGCAGGGTGATGCTCCCGATGAGGATCTCGGCGGTGAACAGGGCACCGGCGAGCGGGACGTTGTACACCGCGGCAAGGCCGGCGCCGCCGGCGCAGGCGACCAGCAGCCGCCGCTGCTCCGCCGACAGGCCGCCCCGCCCGGCCAGCAGGCTCGCCGACGCGCCGCCGAGCAGTTTAGGCGCGGCCTCGCGGCCGATCGAGGCGCCCATGCCGATGACGACCTCCGAGATCGCCGAGGTGCCCTGGCAGCGCCGGAACGACAGCCGCCCGTCGCCGCCCCACACCGCCTCGTCGATCTCGGATGGCTCCCCGCTGGTGTAGCGGCGCAGCAGGAACCACGCGAGGCCATCGCACCGCGCCCGGATGGCAGCCGCTGTCTCAGCAGCGGCTGCGGCCGCCGGTGCCGTTCGCTCGCCGGGCCATCCGGGCCGGCCGTCCGGACCGCCCCGGACAGCCGACGTCCAGCCCGGAAACGGGGTGGTCTCTTCCCTGCCACCGCGGTTCGCTCACGCGCGGGGCGGGGGCTAGCGCCGTCGCAGCCAGGCGAGCAGGCCGCCGGGCCGGCTCTGCCCGCTGCGGTCGCAGCTGCACCGCTGTGAGCGAGGCACTCCCGCTAGTACCTGCTCGACGTGCCTGCCGCAGCCCTGGTAGGTGGGCTTGTGGCAGGTCCGGCAGGTGACGCGATGGCACATGTGACGTCCTTCCATGGCGGCGTATCGCGGTCAATATACACCGGGGGGTATAGTGAGGCATGCGAGAGGGGCTAGCCAGTGACGATTGACGAGAACGTGACCGGCCCGGTGCTGAACCGGCTTCGCCGTGCTCATGGCCAGCTTGCCGGGGTCATCGCGATGATCGAGTCCGGGCGTGACTGCCGGGACGTCGTGACGCAGCTTGCCGCGGTCTCCCGGGCGCTCGACCGGGCCGGGTTCAAGATCGTGGCGAGCGGGATGCGACAGTGCCTGACCGCCGGCGACGAGGCCGAGATGACCCAGGAGCAGATGGAGAAACTGTTCCTGGCCCTGGCATGACAGCGGGACGGGCGTTCCGGCACGGAGCGGGCCGCTACGCTGCCGAGGGGACGGTGACGAGCGAGGACATGCGCATCCTGGGAGCCGGTAACCTGCCGCCTGCGCACCGCGCGGCGGCCGCGGGCTGAGTCGTGCCGCCAGGCCCGCTGACCCTGCATTCCGCGATCGCTGCATGGCAGTTCGCGCCGCTGGTCAGTGCCGGGCTAGCCGTCGCGGCGGCGGGCTACTGGCTGGCCGCCCGGTGGGTGCGGCACGAAGGCGGCAGGCGGTGGCCGGCTAGCCGGACGGCGGCGTTTCTCGCCGGGTTGAGCGTGATCGCGGTCGCGACGCAGGGCAGTGCCGGGGTCTATGACGGCGTGCTGTTCAGCGCTCACATGGTGCAGCATGTGCTGCTGATCATGGTGGCGCCGCCGCTGCTGGTCTGGGGCAGGCCGGTCACGCTGGTGCTGCGGGCGGCGCGCGGCCGGGCACGCCGGGCGGTCGCCCTTGCGGTACGGTCCCGCATCGCCTCGGCGCTGACCTGGCCGCCCGCCGCGACCGGGCTGTACTGCGCGGTCGTGGCGCTGACTCATACCCCGCCGGTGATGGACCTGGTGCTGCGCAACGGCGCGGCGCACGACGCGGAGCATGCCCTGTACCTGCTGGCCGGGTACCTGTTCTTCCTGCCGGTGGTCGGATCGGAGCCGATCCGGTGGCGGCTGTCCATCGCCGGCCGCTACCTGATGCTCGTGGTGGCCATGATGGCCGACAGCTTCACCGGGGCCGTGTTCACCTTCCAGTCCCGCGAAATCTTCGCGCCCTACGCCCGGGCGGCGCGGGCGTGGGGACCTGGCCTGGTCACAGACCTGCATCTGGGCGGGTACGTCATGATCGCCGGAGGCGACATCGCGATGACCGCGGTGGCGCTCGCCCTCGCAGTGCGGTTCTACCGGGACGGCCTTGCATCCGCCAGGCGAGATCTCACGGGGCCGGCGGCCGCCCCGGCGGAGGAAGCCAGGCTGGCTGCCTACAACGCCGCGCTGCGCGAGCTCGACTCTGCAGGCAACTGAGCTGCAGGCACCATCTACTACGCTGCGTAGTAGATTGGCCGGGGCCGGGACCCGCCCTGGCGGCTGACGCTGCCGGGCCCGGCCCTGCTGGCAGCCCTGTCGAAGGGGGAGATATGCCGTTCCGTCAGGTTTTCGGACAGGTGTTCCCGCTGGAGATGGTGATCGCGCTGACGGTGTTCGTGCTGCTGCTGGCGGTGATGGCGGCTGCGGTCGCGGTTAGCTGGCGGAAGCGGCGGCGGGGTGAGCCTCCGGCGCGGCGGGAGCACTGGCATGTCGTCGAGGGGGCATACGGCGCGGCGCTGGCCGGGATGGCGGTGTTCTTGATCGTCACGAGCTTCTCGGCGAATTCGCGGGATTTCCCGGGCGATCCGCGGCCGGCGGTGACGGTGGAGGTGACCGGGTACCAGTGGTGCTGGGAGTTTCATTACGCCCGCTCCAAGGTGACGGTGATCGGGGCGTGCCAGCAAGGGCGGCCGCCCGTGCTGGTGCTGCCGGCCGGCGAGCCGGTGCGGGTCGAGCTGACCTCGGCGGACGTGCTGCATGCGTTCTGGGTGCCGTACCTGGACTACAAGATGGACGCCTTCCCCGGTCACGTGAACACGTTCACGGTGACGTTCCCGCGCACGGGGCGGTGGATCGGGCGGTGCGCGCAGCTATGCGGCCTGTATCACACCAGCATGGACTTCTGGGTGCGGGCCGTCCCGGCGGCCGCCTTCCGGCGGTGGCTGCAGGCGGGGGGGAGCGGCCAGTGAGACACCCTCTGTCAACCTCAGGCAGCCTCCTTTCGGGCGCGGGCGCGGGCGCGGTTCGCTGCGTGGATGGCCTCGTCGTAGCGGACGCCGAGGCGCAGGCAGTGCCAGAGGACCTCGAGCCAG